>Ga0187867_10001942_pt1 | contig 17574 bp, 21 predicted proteins | sample June2016WEW_13_1_FD_132976 | JGI IMG/M metagenome (GOLD analysis project Ga0187867, IMG submission 132976) | Peatland microbial communities from SPRUCE experiment site at the Marcell Experimental Forest, Minnesota, USA - June2016WEW_13_10 | ecosystem: Environmental > Terrestrial > Soil >...
CAGTATTGAAGTCGAAACTGGTCTTGTATTGGCTCCGCCATTCAGCCAGCGCCACGCATAGTTCCTTGGCGCGTGCCTTGTTGCCGATGAAGTTGTCATCGACAATAAACACCGCTTCGCGCCAACCAGCCGCGCGCAGTTGATCCAGCTCGGCCAGCACCTGAGCCACGGCCTTGGTGCGCGGCCGGCGTCCGTAGATCTCGATGATGTCGCAGAACTCACAATTGAAGGGGCAACCTCGCGAGTATTGGACAGCCATGGTCGAGTATCGGTGCATCTTAATGAGGCTCAGGTCGGGTAAAGGGCTGGTGGCCATCTCCGGCCGCTGATTGGCTTGATAGACGGGCCGTGCCGTTCCTTCTTCCAGATCCCGCGCCAAGCCGGCGATCAGGCTCTCGGCCTCGCCAATGACCACGTGGTCCGCCTTGAGCTCGGCCGCCGGTATGCTGCTGGCGATAGGGCCGCCAACGACGGTGCGAAGACCGCGCGCACGGCAGCGTTCGACAATGGTCATCAGCGCTTCGCGCTGAATGTGCATCCCGCTCAACAGAACCACGTCAGCCCATGCCAGGTCGCGGTCGCGCAGGGGCTCCACGTTCGTGTCGACCAGGCGCTTGTTCCAGGCGCGCGGCAACAGGGCTGCCACGGTCATCAGGCCGAGCGGAGGCTGCGCGGCGCGCTTGCCGACAAATTTGAGCGCATGTTTGAAGCTCCAATACGTCTCTGGGAATTCGGGGTAGATCAATAGGGCGTTCACGGGCCGTTTCTCCAGGAGGAAGTGCGCCGTGCACACGAATCCGCAGAAGGGGCTGCAGTTGGTTCCAGCGCAACGCAAGTGAGCGCGGCTGCGCTCCGGCGCACTTCCTCCCGAACAGATTGCTCCGTGGGAAGCCGGAAAACTGTGCAAAAGGGACCACTTTGCGGGAGTGTTCAGGCTGGAGACGCCCTGGCCGCCGAGCGTCCGGCAAACCCTCCGCGGAGGCCTTCCGCGACGGCTATCGCGAGCCCTTGACGCGCCGGAAGCGGCCTGACTTGAAAATAATCGAGAAAAGTGAGCAAAATTGAACAGACTGCCCGTGCAATCGGGGTATAACCTTCTGCTAAAGTTCCGCCGGTGCTGTACAGTAAGCGAACGCTTGGGGATGTTGATTTGAATGAGCAATTTGTGGGATCAAGGATCTCCTCCTGCTGTTGCTTATCTTTGAGGTGGTCATTTTGGGGTGGTCATTGCAATGACTGCAGCTCGGGGCAGGATGGGTCCGCGTTCCTCACGCAACATCACGAGCCATCGCTTCAGCCGGAAGGGGGACTCATCGGTGTTCGCGCTTGAAAAACCGACATTCGATGCAGCCTCGTTTCTAGCGAGCGCGGGCTTGGGGAGAAGAATCGTCCAATTGGCGCCCAAACAGACCTTCTTTACTCAAGGTGATTCTGCGGACGCTGTCTACTATTTGCAAGAAGGCCGGGCAAGAGTGACGGTTGTTTCGACAGTCGGCAAGGAAGCTACGATCACGCTTCTCGCGGCTGGGGATTTTATTGGAGAAGAGTCGCTTGCGGCCCCGGCTGGGCTTCGCCTGGCGACGGCCACCGCACTTACCGCCTGTACTGCACTGAAAATAGCCCGCAATGAGATGATCCGCGTGATGCACGAGGAGCACCAGTTCTCGGACTTATTTTTGAAGTTTCTCCTGGCCCGTAGTATGCGCATCCAGGCCGACCTGGTCGATCAGTTGTTCAACTCCAGCGAAAAGCGGCTAGCGCGGATTCTCCTGCTGATGGCGGAATTTGGCCAGCCGGGTAGCCCGGAATCGACGCTTCCTAAAATCTCGCAGGAGACGCTGGCGGAGATGATCGGCACCACTCGTTCCCGAGTCAGTTTTTTCATGAACCGGTTTCGCAAGCTTGGCTTTGTCGAATACGACGGCCGCATCCGAGTCCATAAGTCGCTGCTCAATGTGGTTCTGCACGATCAACCGCCCGACGATCAAGACCCGTAGGTTTAAGATCTCCACCATCCCCGCGGAATAACTCTCAAGCCGGCCACAATTTCGTCTCTCGCGAGCCCTGTGCAGAATTGACCAGCTTTGCGGCTCCTTGCATGGGACACTCACCTTGATATCCATCTTCATCCCCCTGGTGAGGTCGCAGATGCCCTGCACAAAAGAGAGACTGCTGATCGTTGACGATGAGCCTTCGATTCGAACTTCGTTGTCATGGCTGCTTAGCGAGATTGGATACTCCGTTCGGGCCGCCGAAGACGGGCTTTCCGCATTGATCGAAATTCAGAAACAAATTCCCGAGATTCTCGTCTCCGACCTCAACATGCCCCGCATGTCGGGCTACGAATTGCTTAGGGTGGTCCGAGCCCAGTATCCAGCCATCCGGGTCGTCGCCATGAGCGGCGCATACCCCGGGGATCAGATCCCTTCCGGCGTTGTTGCCGATGCTTTCTTTCAAAAGGGCCGAGGTTTTGGCGAGTTCTTGAAGATGATGAAATCCCTCCCTCAGCCAGATCGGATGGCGCAGCAGCAGGCTGGTGCTGCACCATCGCCGGTCTGGATCTCGAGATACGAGCGCAACGCCGCCGGAGAGGGCTACGCGACCATTGAATGTTCGGAGTGCTTGGGAACCTTTCCCAAAGCTCTCAACGGCACGATCGATCCGATCAATGAAACGAATTGCCTTTTTTGCGGTCACCAGGTGCGCTACACGATCTTTCAGGGCGACGACACGGCATCGCTATTGCCGTTCCGGCGCGCGCACTCCTCTCGAACGCCAGGGCTTCAATCCGCGCGAGAACTCGACCAGTGAAGTTCATCCTCAAACAGCAAGAGAAAGAGGCACGCAATGTGGAAGATAACCGAACATAGCGTGTTCGTACGCGCACAGACTGAATTACCCCCAAGCCTCATCACAACCCGCGAATTCATGGAAGGCTGGAACATCACTTTGCCGGGAGGCGTGAGCCAAATGGCACGGAGGATTCGAGGATGCGGATGGCATTTCATCCGCATAGCCGATGAAACACGGCGAAGCGGCGTCGGCGGATCGTCGCGGCAGGCTGTCACTTCCGCACTTCAGCTGGCTGTCCGGAGCATCAGCGAATACTTCAATGCTGTTGAAGTTCGACACATCCACCTGACAAGATACCCATGGTTTGTTCTAGCCAGGCTCGGAGTTTTTCCTTGCAGAATCCAGCAGAGCCCGGTCCAGTTTGTGCCCTACGATGACCTGCCTCTTCCGGCCCCTACACGGAGGGAGCAATTGCCGGTCAATGCATCGTGGCTATTTCCGCAGTTCCGCCGTCAGATACCGACGGCTGACGAAATGCTGACTCAGTCGAGAAGCAAATATGGGAGGGCGCAATGACGATCCTGCAAATGATATTGATCTTCTTCGTTTTTCATTGGGCTTTGCGTGTTCCGGGAAGGCCGTTTGGCGATCGCTGACGATCGCGCTGCTGATCGCGATAAGTGTCGCAATTGGCCTTAACGTGCTTCCGCAGCGGCCGTATCCGCGTTCATAAATCGGGTGTTTGACGTCTTTCTCGCAATTGAGCCCTCCCTGACATGCTCCCCCTGGAACCCATTATCAGGTTTGTAATCAGGCATTTCAGCACCGCGCCTGCGGAATTTAGGCGAATAGACGGCGAACGGACCTCGACTCCCGGATTTCTCGTTTGTGTGCAAAACTGCTCATCTTCGCAAGCGAGTAGAACGGCATCATACTGACTGCGGTTCTTACACAGTGGCCATGATCCAGGCCCGAGGTGAAGTACGCCAGAAACGGCAGCGAGCCTACTCCTCGTTAATGACGCATCATCGACTCGAATGGTGCTATCGCAAATCCTCGCGAGGAACGGGTACACCGTGCGGACTGCCGCGGACGGTTTGTCGGCATTGGCCCAGATCCAGCGCGAAGTTCCGGATATTCTCGTTTCCGATCTGCATATGCCGGGCATGTCCGGCTTCGAACTGCTTAGCATGGTCCGTCGCCAGTTTCCTTCGATCCGAGCTATTGCCATGAGCGCGTTTTCCGCAGACGAGATCCCTTCCGATGTTGCTGCCGATGCCTTCTTTCAAAAAGGCCGCGGTTTTGGTGATTTGTTAATGATTCTGGAATCCCTCCCTCCACCGGATCGATTGGCGCAGCAGCCTGCTGCCGCGACTGGGCCGGGCTGGATCCCAGGTTCTGTGACACGCTGCGCAATGTCAATGCTTAGGGAAACGCTGATTCTGTGCCGAAGCACACTTGGGAGTGCGCATTGGCGATCCTGCAAATGGTATTGATCTTATGCACGTTCCGCGAAAGCCAGTTCACGAAGACGCGCGACGGTCGGGGCGATAGAGTTTGCTCTTGTGCATGACCGGCCACGGTGAATACGCCGCATGATAAGCAAGTTGCCAAGGCCGGAGTGCTTTCTGTCGCGGCGTGGAACGGCGGCGTGCTTCTAGCATATGACGGGCGAACGGAGTCCGCTTTTTTGGCGCGCGGCGGCAGTTCTTGCCGTCGGGCTGGCATGCAGCGGAGCTTTATTTGCTTACTCTGTTCTCACGCATGAGGAAATCGTAGACCTGGTATGGACATCCGAGATTCGCCCCCTCCTGTTGCAACGCTTTCCCGGTCTGACCGAGGACCAGATCAAAGAGGCCCATGCCTACGCCTACGGGGGCTCGGTGATTCAAGACCTTGGCTACTATCCTCTTGGCAGCAAGGACTTCAGCGACCTGGTTCACTACGTTCGAAGCGGAGATTTTGTTCTGGAGTTGCTTCGTCAAAGCCAGGATGCCAACGAGTATGGCTTTGCATTGGGCGCTCTATCGCACTATACGGCGGACATTGACGGTCACCCCGCGGTCAATCAGGCGGTCGCCCTCCATTATCCAAAGCTGCGAGCGAAATATGGCAACTCGGTCCGCTATGCACAGGACACGACGGCTCATTTGAAGACCGAATTTGGATTCGACACACTGCAGGTAGCGAAAAATCGATATGCGTCGGATCAGTACCATGATTTCATCGGGTTCAAGGTCGCGCAGCCTTTGCTGGAGCGGACATTTCCAGTCGTATACGGGCTACAACTGAAGGACGTGCTCGCGCACGAAGACCTGGCGGTTGGCTCGTATCGCTTCTCGGTCAGCCGGCTGATTCCGCAAATGACCAAGGTCGCGCTTCAGACGCACAAGAAGGATCTGATGCGAGAGACGCCTGACTTTGCGAAGAGCAAGTTTCTGTATCGCCTATCGCGCTCCGATTACGAGCGGGAGTGGGGAAAGACCTATACGAAGCCGGGCTTCGGAACGCGAGTACTATCCGTGCTTTTGCGATACATACCGAAGGTTGGGCCCTTCAAGGGTTTGGGATTCAATAACCCTACGCCCCAAACGGAAGACTTATATATCAAGAGCATCAATGCTACCGTCGACCAATACCGCGCCTATCTCGAGGAGGTACGTGCAGGCAAGCTGGTGCTGCCCAACTGCGATCTCGATGACGGCGAAAGAACCAAAGCAGCGGAATACACGCTCGCAGACGAGACCTACGCTAACTTGCTGGCCAAATTGGCGGCGCAGAAATTCGACGGCACCTCGCCCCAACTGCGCGCTAACATTCTCGATTTCTATTCCGATCTCTCGCTGCCCATCGAGACCAGGAAAGACCCGGCTCGCTGGCAAGGGGTCTTGACGGATCTTAGCGAATTGAAGTCTATGACCTCTTTGCCGACTGACTGAGGATAGATTCTTCTTTTGAGCACCGGCCAGCTTCAGCGTAAACGCCGCGCCTGATCCAAACTGCTCAGACGCACATGATTTGAGCCGGTAGCCTCAAAATGTGTTGGAGCAAGCAAATGACTGCCCCGACCATTGTGAGGAGAATTCATGAACAGAATCAAGTTACTTGCGTTAGCCGCTGTTGCCGCACTCGCGATGGCGCCCGGCGCTCCCAAGGCAGCGGCTCAAGTCTCCATCGATATCGGAGTCGCTCCCGATTGCCCCTACGGTTACTATGACTACGTTCCGTATAACTGCGCGCCGGATGGCTACTTCGGTCCGGAGTGGTTTAACGCGGGCGTCTTCATTGGCACGGGTCCGTGGTTTCATGGCTCCAACGACTTTCATGGCAAGGTCGATAGCAGCTTTGATCCACAGCACGGTTATAGCGGCCCAACACCCAAGGTTGGCGACAAGCCCGCGGCGCAGCGGAGATCCCCTGACCAGTTCAAGGGAAATGAAGTGCATGACGGGCACGGCAAGATAGCCGAAGACAACCACGGTGGCAAAGCCTAGCATCACTGGCCTCAGCGAACGGTCTGACGGCCAAGCTGTTCAAGCGAACTCCGGGGCGCGGATCCTCTCTCTGAGGTCCAACCCCCGGACGCGTCCTTTGACAAGACAAGAAGCCACATGATCTTCGATCGGGGCGCCAATGATGTACTTCGGCGCCTTCGTCGAAGCCTCACAAGTTGAACCCACGGAGGTGGACCAATGAATAACGATCGACTGAAGGGTACTGCGGACGAAATGGTGGGAAGCGCCAAGCAAAAGGCGGGTAAGTTGACCGGCAATACACAGCTCCGGGTCAAGGGTGTCGCACAGCAGGTGAAGGGAAAGCTCGAGAATACCCTGGGCAAGGCCAAAGATGCCGTCCGTGGAACTAGCCAGTAACCTAAGGGGCAAGACGGCGCACGCACATAAGTTAATCATTGACGAAGGCCGAACCAAGCAAGCCCGCTTAATGGCTATCGTGGTGACAAAATGAAGCCGACAAGGGGTGGAGTCGAACGCTCGCGCAGCATTCATCGTCTCTGCCTCTTTCACCATCCTGGAGCCAATGAGGTCAGAAGGTTGAGCTGAGTTGTGCTTTGATCTGAAAGAAGCCGCGATACCCCAACTTTCTTTTGCCGCCATCCGCCCCATCTCGTTGGATTCGAGCATTGCTGGAGTCGCTCGGGCCGGGGATCATTACTGGCGCTGCTGACGACGACCCATCGGGTATCGCCACTTACTCCGTTGCCGGCGCACAGCTCGGAACGAAACTCCTCTGGACGGCACTGCTGACGTGGCCGCTGATGGCCGCGGTGCAGATGATGTGCGCCCGCATCGGCAAGGTGACGGGACAGGGTCTGGCCGCGAATTTCAAGCAACGATTCCCAAAATGGCTGTTGCTGGTTTTCGTCTTTGCTCTCCTGGCCGCAAATACCATAAACATAGGCGCGGACCTCGCGGGGATGGCAGATGCGGCTTCCATGCTGTCGGGGATCAATTCCCACTGGTTTGTGGTGGCCTTCGCGATCCTTATCTCCTGGGCAACCATCCGGCTCCAGTATCAGCAGATCGCGAACACGCTCAAGTGGCTTGTGCTTGTGCTCCTTGCGTATCCCATTACCGCCTTTGTGGTGGGAACCAATTGGGGCCAGGTGCTGCGCGACACCCTGATTCCGTCCATTTCGCATACCAAAATTGCGTGGGAGACGCTGGTGGCTATTCTCGGCACCACAATCAGTCCGTATCTTTTTTTCTGGCAGGCGAGTGAAGAGGTTGAAGAGGAGAAGTCGGCAGGCCAGAGTACGCTCGCCAAGCGCAGAGGAGCCACATCGGAAGAGCTTGACCTGAGAAACATCGATGTGGTCGTCGGCGCCTTCTTCTCGAACATCGTCATGTTCTTCATCATCCTGACGACTGCCATCACTCTCAACCGCCACGGTATTACGAATATTGAAACCTCACGGCAAGCGGCCGAGGCCCTCCGTCCGTTTGCCGGCAACTTCGCCACAACGGTGTTCACACTGGGCATCGTAGGAGTCGGGTTTCTTGCCATCCCCACGCTGGCCGGGTCTGCCGCATACGCTTTTGCTGAGACTCTAGGATGGCGGCAAGGCTTGAACAAGAAACTGACGGGCGCCCGCTGGTTCTACACTCTGATCCTGGTTTCTACCGCGGTAGGAGTCGCGCTGGATTTCATTGGCATCAACCCAGTGAAGGCGCTTTACTGGACTGCGGTCATCAACGGATTGCTGGCGCCTTTTCTCCTGGTTGCGATCCTGATTGTGGCAGCAGATAAGAAGCTGATGCAGGGCCAACCAAGCTCACGCCTGGGATGGATTGTTGTGGCAATCACGACAATAGCCATGTTCGTAGCGGGCGTTGCGATGTTTGTTGTCTGAGCGGCGGCTCCAGGTGCGCCGATCCACGCATTTGGCGGTCCATAGAGTCCATCGCAACACCCTCCAAAGATGAGCAGTTGTGCACAGACTTTGCCAGAGCATCAATGAAACCCTCGACCTGGCGCGTCATGCGCCGCCTTTCAGCTCTCGCAGCCCGGATTCGCGCAGTAGAGGCGGGCAATCGAAGGATGATCTGGCAAGGAGATTCGTATGCGTACTATCCGGTTTCTGCTGGCGCTTCTGATATTGGCCATTCCGGCCGTCTCATTCGGACAGATCGGCATAAGGGTCGCGATCGGTCCGCCGATGCTGCCCGTCTATGAGCAACCAATCTGTCCCGGGGATGGGTTCCTGTGGACCCCCGGCTACTGGGGATACGACGACAGCATCGCCGATTACTATTGGGTTCCCGGTACGTGGGTCATGCCGCCGGAAGAGGGCTTCCTCTGGACACCCGGCTATTGGGGCTGGGGCGATGGAGGGTATTTCTTCAATGACGGGTATTGGGGAGAGACCGTCGGCTTCTATGGCGGGATTAACTACGGCTTCGGCTATTGGGGCGGAGGCTACGGAGGCGGCCGTTGGAACAACGGACACTTCTTCTACAACCAATCCGTCAACAACATCAATGTCGCGAATATTCACAATGTCTATAACGAAAGAGTTGAGGTCAGCAACGTCAACCGCGTCAGCTACAACGGCGGGACGGGAGGGATCGAGGCGCGCCCAACACCGGAACAGACTGCAGCGGGAAGTCAGCGGCATATTCCAGCAGTGGCTGCTCAAACCGAGCATGCCCAGGCCGCCCGCGCCAATCCGGAACAGCGCGCAGGGGTGAACCACGGGAGTCCGGCAATTGCCGCAACTGCCAAGCCGGGAGATTTCAACGCAGAACACGGTGCGGTACGCTCCAAGGAGGCAACAGAGCCCTCTAGAGCGGGGACTGGCGCCACGGCAACCGAGCCCCGCCCCGCAGTCCATCCGAGCGAACTTCCTCCCATTGCTCGTCCCGCTCCGGCCAATTCGGGGAATGCGAAGGCAGACAAGAAGTACGAACAGCAGCAGGACAAGTTGATCGCCCAGCAAACTCAGGAACGGCAGCAGCTTCAGCAGAAGCAGGACGCGGAACATCAGCAGAAGGCGAACGCCAACAACCAAAAACTGGAACAAAAGCACCAGCAACAGACGCAGAAGCTAGTGCAGAAACACACTGAGCAGCAGCAGTCGCTGCAGGCTCGCCAGCCTCAGGCTCGTTCATCGGGCTCAGCACATGGGAGGTAGCAAGGACCACTCACTCGAAGGATCCTGATCCTTCAGGTTCTGTCTCCGGCCGGGTGTACGCCACCCGGCCGCGACTTTTGCGCTTGAGTTGGTAAGCCAGCACGACGTGAGGGAAGCGCGCGAATCATGCGAGCGGTGTAGAAGGAAGTGGCTCCGGCGATTTAGCCCGCTCGAGCCGCGGAGGCGCGCAATGTTGGTTTCTCCGCAGCCTCGACCTTGCGCAGACCGCGCACCTTCCATATCCCGTAACAGGTGCCGGCAACCAGCAGGCCCACAAACATACAGATCAGCGGAGTTGACCATTTCTGGAAGGTCCCTGACCAGATGCGGATGGCGTGGCGCCCGTAGACCATGCCGACCCACGCAATGAGAGAGTAACGCAAAGTGCGTGCGGCGGCGTATACGACCAGGAAGCGGCGGCGTGAGACGCCCAGCGCACCAGCGGCAAGCGCAAATGGCAATAGCGGAATTGGCGGAGGAAGCACGGCCGGAAGAAACACGGCGAGGATGCGGTGGCGCTCCACCCATCCGACGACGCGCCCGAGAAGGCGCGCCGGCACGTAATGGCGCAGAGCCGCCTCGCCCCCTCTGCGCCCGAGGTGCCAGGTGGAGTATCCGCCCACCAGGCTGCCGGCGATTGCGAACGCAGCAAGCAGCCATGGATCGCCGTCATATGCCACCAGCCAGAGAAGCAGCAGGTCAGTGCTGCCGGGGAGGGGCAAAGGAATGGGAGAGGAGTCGACAACGGCGACGGAGAAAAGCCCAAGCGCTCCCAGGTGCGTGAGCCAATGCGGCATCAGCGAGTGATGCCTGGCGGGCGAAAGAAACAGGCCCGGTTGTCGAAGAAGAGTGCTCATAAAAATGTGGACCACGTGGTCCGTCTCTGTGCGGTTAGATGCGCGCAGCCCTGAGATCTGCCCGAAGACTTTGCTTTGCCTGCAGTCAGACAAAGGTCTTGAGCATCATTTCGTGGTTAGATTGCGCCTTTACCGAATCAATTCAGCGAGGCATGCCTTTGAATCTGGCGGGCGTTGACGGTGACTCTGGCGATGTGGAAGCCGGCAAAACGTGTAACGTGCACGGAATCCAGCTCAGCAGCATTGAACCGCGCCCTCACCGCAGGAAGGGTCCGAGTTAACGCCCGATGGATCGCGGTCTCAGCCGTTTTGCCAAGTCCTTGCGACGAGTACGAATCCGACAGCCACATAAAATGCCAGCCAATGTCGCGGATTCTCGTGTCCAACTCTGTCGCTGCGGTGCCCTTCGCCTCTGTCCATCCCTTGGAAAACGGCTCCTGACGCAGGGCTAACTCGCTCGGCAGAATGCATCCATCCCGCAGGAATATCGTGTTGATCTTCACTCTTGCCGGCTTCCCGGCGGTCTGAGCAACCGGTTCCGGCCAGAATAGGGAGCGATCGGAATCGCGGCGGGGGAAACGCTCGGAGAAGAATGTTCCAGGGTGAGAGCCTTGGCAGAGGCCGGCACGCTCTTCCTTTTGGCGGCAGGCTCGACCCGGGCCGCAGCCGGTTGACTCACCGGCCCTATCCGACCGAGCCTCATGGCTCGCCGTGCTGCGAAATGCTCTTCAACATCGACTTTCTTGATAAGGCTCATTGCCGCTCTCCAGCCGCCCAGTTAGGATCCGCTGCGGCCCTTTGAGACCGCAGCGGCTACCTGGTTCTGGTTAGTTCAGGCTTCCGGTCGTTGCATTGACCGGGCTGCCAATTGCCTCGCCCGATACAACCAATTCCACTCTCCGATTCTCTTGTCGTCCAGCGGAGTTATCGTTCGAAGCGACCGGCGAACTATTGCCGAAGCCCGTTGCGCTGACCGAGGCTGCGACTACACCCTCTTGTACGAGGTAATCGCGGACAGCTCCCGCGCGGTTCTCTGAGAGTTGCTGGTTCATCTCATCGCCACCGACGTTGTCGGTATATCCGCCGACCGCAATGTCGAGCGACGGGTATGCGATCAATATTCCTGCAACCTTTGCCAGCTTCTCCCGCGCGCCGGGTTTCAACGAGTATTGCCCAGTGTCAAAAAGCACATCGGACATGCTGACGATCAGTCCGCGTGCACTGTCGCGTGTCGCGAGGATCTCATTGAGCCGGATCTCCAATTGCGCACGCATTGCCGCTTTTTCGCTGTCGGCCTGGTGTTCTCCCTCCTGCGCATGCTGGGCAATCAACCGGGACTGGTCGGCATCGGCTTGAGCGGCATTGATTGCCGCGGCTGATGCTGCCTGGTTGTTGACCATGTCCGTCTGAGCCCTCGTCGTAGCGGCTTGGGCGTTCGCCTCATCAATTTGGGCCCTTGTCGCGACGTCCTGAGCGTTCGCCGCATCGGCCTGGGCTCTTGCCGCATCGGATTGAGCTAGTTCCTTTTGGCGCGTCGCCTTGTCGGCTTGCGCCTGCGACTGTGCCTGTGCATCGGCAGATGCCTGGCGTTCGTTCGCCCGGCGATCGTCGTCAATCCTTTTGACAGCAATTTCTCGCGCATCTTCCGCAGTCTGTACCGTCTCTCGGGACTTCGCGATCAGTTGCTTCCTATCGGAATGATGATCCGTGGCGTATGCGTCGGCACCGTCCATCAACTGGACAGCGTGTTGGTAGCTTTCGCCGGCGTAATTCTCGGCTCCCTCAGACTTGGCGATGCGCACTGCATTCCGCGCCTCAAGAAATTCCAATGGCAGCTTGGCATCCAGAACCACGGGGTCGAACTTGTATCCGGTCGGGATATAACCGCCGCGCTCCATAAGCTCATATTTTGCATTCACTGCTTCGGAGGTCCCCTTGGTGTCGGCGCGAATTATATTTTCAAGCACGACAACGTTGCTGGGCTGGCGAACGGCAAAATAGGGCTCCGCCGTCACGATCAGTGCGAATGCCTGGAGGTCGGTGGTGGCAGTCAGTTTGCTGCGATCGTTACCGCCGATCAACACTTCTCCCAGGTTCACCGCGTGCCCGTCAGGCGAGATTGCCCACATTACGTAGGTCAGATATTCGGCGCCAAGAATCGTGGGACTTTGCAGATTACCAAAGTCCGCTTCCACTTCCATGGTGCCGCGCTTGCTGCGCACTTTGACTTTTCCATTGGCAAAGGGGAGCAAAGCGGTTCCGGCCAGGTCCACGTCTGTGGCTCCGCTGCGATGTTGATAGTCGACCGCTTCAACCGTGCGGCTGGTCTCGTCCACAACATAAGTGGGCATTGAGCCCGATGGCACGAGTGCAGTCGACTCCTGCGGGCTGGCTTGAGCGAGAGCGCTCAGGCTGAGCGCGCTGCCGATCACAAACAACAGTGTGTGCTTCACGATATCTCCCGCAGTCAGAAGACTGCCGTATTGCGTGGTTGTCTTCGGTTGACGGACGAAGCGGTGCAAGCTTCGATTGGTGTGGTTTGTCAACGCCCGACGTGGAATTGATTGAGGTGCTGAAACAGCCCGTAGAGATTTGCGATCCAAATAACCAAAACAATGACGACTAGGCCATTCAGGATCGATTTGATTTGTCCCTGCATTGGGATGAATCTGTTTACAAGCCACAACAGGACGCCTGCTGCAACAATCGTAATGAGGACAGTGGTAAGTGGCATTTCATCTACTCCAATCATTTCTCAGATTCGACACCCCCATGGCATGGTCGAAAAGTTACGAGCGTTACTCGCTTAGCACGGGGGCCATCACAAAGAGGAGGAATGATTACTCCGCCTCGTTCTTATTCTTCCCAGTCGCTGAAGAAATAGCTGAGCCATAATGCTCATCCGGGAGAATTGGGAGATATTGAGCGAGATCCGATCCGGCCAAGTCTGAGAAAGTCCTCTGTGCTGATTTGACCAGACCTTCGTATGGAAGGGCCGGTAGCCTGGGGCTTGGTGTGCCTGAGGTCTCGCTCAGTCAAGGCAAATTGATTCTTTCGGCGGGGCAGGCACAAAAGAAATCACGAGGTACTTCCCATGCGACTGTTCCGCTCTGCACGTTGGCTTTTGCTGGCGCTTCTGATCTCTGTCGTTCCCGCTTTTTCACACGCACAAATCGTCATCAGTGTGAGATTCGCCCCGCTCGCACTGCCGGTATACGAACAGCCGATCTGCCCCGAGCCTAATTTAATGTGGACTCCTGGCTACTGGGCATATGGTGACGCGGACTACTACTGGGTTCCCGGCGCCTGGGTCCCGGCTCCCTATGAAGGCGCCCTGTGGACGCCTTATTACTGGGACTGGTACGGCGGCAGTTACAGGCTCCATCGGGGTTACTGGGGCCGCCAGGTCGGCTACTACGGCGGCGTGGACTACGGGTACGGGTACGGCGGAATCGGATTTACGGGCGGACAGTGGCGCGGCAACGAGTTTGCTTACAACACCGCGGTCATGCGCGTGAATGAGAGCGTGATTCGCACCACCTACAACGACCCGACAAGTGTGCAGAGAAACACGATCGTAAACCGCAGCCGCGTTTCCTATAACGGAGGCCCGGGCGGGATTCAGCACGCGGCCACTCCGGCAGAGCAGGCAGCCGGCCGCGATCAGCACACGGCTCCGACAAGTCTCCAGGCACATCATGAAGAGGTTGCGAAGGCCGACAAGTCCTCGTATGCCAAGGCGAACGCCGGACATCCGCAGAACGCGGTTGCTACCAAGCCCTTGGGCGAGGAAACGCGCGTAGCGGCAAATGTGCCGAAGACCGAGGCCAAACCAGAGGCAAGAACTGCGCCGAAGGCTGAGACCAGGCCTGAGACAAGAACCGCGCCGAAGACCGAGGCCAAACCAGAGGCCAGAACTGCGGCGAGGACCGAAGCCAGGCCAGAGGCGAGGACAGCGCCGAAAACCGAGGCCAGGCCAGAGCCAAGAACTGTGGCGAAGACCGAAGCCAGGCCAGAGCCAAGAAGTGCGCCGAGGGCTGCGCCTCAATCGCATGCCCCTTCTGAGAAACGCGCAGCACCGCCGCAGCGTGTCGCACCGCAGGAACGGGCTGCGCCGCAACAACGTGCCGCACTGCCAGAACGCACAGCGCCACAGCAACGCGCGGCGCCGCAGGAACGGGCTATGCCTGCGCAACGTACTGCGCCGCAGGAGCACGCCGCACCCGTGCAGCGTGCCGCGCCGCAGGAACGCGCAGCTCCTCAGGAACGTGCTGCTGCGCCGCCGGAACGCGCCGCACCGCCGCAGCGAGCTGCACCGCAAGAACGTGCTGCACCACAGCAACGATCTGCGCCGCAACCACACGCCGCGCCACAACAACACGCGGCGCCGCAGCAACGTGCCGAACCGAAGGATGAGTCCAAACCGAAGGGTATCTAGCGCGGAATGTTTGCGGAGGCAGAGGCCCACGGTCAGCCGTGGGCCTTTGCACATTCTAGCGAGACCGCGTTCAGACAACTTCCCAGGCGCTACGGAGGGCGCAGCGCGATTGCCGCAGCCTGATGATCGGAGCTTGCCGGCCGTCGATGAGCCAAAGGGGCAAACCGAGACCTAAGGAAGATGAATCTTCAGCTTGAAGCAAATAAAGAGAATCAGGATCGCGCCCAGTGTGGAAAAAATGAGACCAGCGGGGTGGTATCGCTCGTTCTTCGAGCGAAAAATCATGTGGGTAATGCCGCCGCCGAGAAGCGATCCGACGATGCCGAGCACGATCGTCCAGAGCATCGTCATATGCTCGTGCATCACCGATTTTGCGATCAACCCCGACAACAGCCCGATGACAACATACCAGAGTATGTGAAACATGCCTTTTCCTCCATGGATTGCGTTTCGCTGGGAATCTTCAGTACCGGCGCAAATTGCTTGGAAATGCACCGCTACTGTGGGGAATTGCAACATTACACAACATTTGCAGCCGGAAAAAGGGACGATTCCGCATCGACATGGACTCGTTCGCCCGATCCAGAGACCTCATCGTCGATTTTTGACAACAGCCCCCGCCCTTTTCCTTCGCGATTTGGATTCTGCAGGGAGACGATGGCTTAAAGATGGTCAAATTTATACAGGTCGTCCGGCGGTCCGGGGGCCCCTCGAGAGATCCTGGGCATCAGCCGTCGGGGCTTGGATTATGCCAGCCGCCATCCGCAGCGATCAGTGCGTCCGCCTCTTTCGGCCCCCAAGTACCTCGTTTGTAGCGGCGAACCCGATGATGGTTCTTGAGGACACGATTCACCACCTCCCATGCGGCTTCGACCGCATCCTCACGAGTGAACAGCGCACCGTCGCCCTTCATGGCATCGCCCAACAGCCGTTCGTACGGCGTTTCCTCTCCTAGCTGTTCATCTGACAGGTAAAGCTCTCGTTCTTCTCCGGTGAATTCCTGACCGGCAAGCTTCACGCGGGCAGACAGGGCGATGGCCGAGTTGGGAGACACCCGGAAGCGCAGGTAATTCGACCTGCTGTTCGGTTGCGCCGCGTCGCCAAAAAGCTTCTGCGGAGGTCGCTTGAGTTCCACGAGGATTTCGGTTGCGGTGATCGGGAGATATTTACCCGAGCGCAGATACCACGGCACTCCGTCCCAGCGCCATGAGTCGATGAAGAGCCGCAGGGCGCAATAGGTTTCGACGTCGGAGCGCTTGGCCACGTCCGGCTCCTCTCGATAGCCGGCATATTGGCCACGCACCAGGTCGTCGGGCTTCAGAGGTCGAATGGCTTTGAAGACCTTGGCCTTCTCGGTTTGCAACTCTCCAAAGTTCCGGCCCGCAGGCGGCTCCATGGCAAGCAGCGCCACGATCTGGAAAAGATGGTTCTGAATCACGTCGCGCAGACAGCCCGCCGTCTCGTAAAAGGCGCCACGCCCGCCCACGCCGAAATCCTCAGATAGCGTGATCTGAACGCTGGCCACATAATTTCGGTTCCAGATCGGCTCAAGAAACGAATTGGCGAATCGGAAATAGAGGATATTCATGATCGCTTCCTTTCCAAGGAAGTGATCGATGCGGAAAATCGAGTCTTCAGGGAAGACCGCGTGTGCAACCTGATTCAGCTCGCGCGCTGAAGCTAAATCGCGCCCAAATGGTTTTTCGACAATCACGCGCGCATTCTTGGCCAGGCCTGCTGCGCCCAGCCCTTCGATCACCGTCTCGAAGAGCGCAGGTGGAATTGCCAAATAGTGCGCAGGCCGCCGCGCTTTCCCGAGCGCGGCTTTGATCGACGCGAACGTATTGCTGTCTGTATAGTCTCCGCTTACGTACTTCAGCAGGGACAGAAGGCGCTGCAGCGCGCGTTTGTCATCGATTCCGCCTGCCCGCTTGATGCTGTCCGTTGCACGCCGGTGCAGCCGCTCCGGGCTCCATTTCGGTAAAGCAACGCCGATCACCGGAACCTTGAGCGTGCCGTGCTTCACCATCGCATAAAGCGCCGGGAAGATCATCTTATGGGCCAGATCGCCCGTCACACCGAAGACCACCAGAGCGTCTGATTGCGATTCGGGCATCAGGCGTACTCCTTGGCAGGCGATTGCACGGCTTCCGAATGAACATCACACACAACGCATGGGTGGCCGGCCCACATTAGGCGTCGCGCCTTCTTGGTTCCCATCCTGCCCGAGGCGATCATGCCCAATCCCATAGAATCCTCCGACACAATATCCGACACAATATTTGATGCGAGCGCGGAAACAACCGCCTGTAAGTACCTGGAACAGCCGTGCATCGGTCACCCGATCCAGGTGCGCAGACGGTGTCGAAGATGGCGCAGCATTGCTGAGGCGGCATTTCCGCACGGGCCGCCGAGACCCGTGCGGAAATTATAAGTTGGGGCGGTTACGGTTTCAGGGCTTTTCCCTGGCAGTTGGAGTGCTCGCATTGACATGCGAGTTCCGTCATGCCTTTTGCGTCGCGGCAAACTTCGCTACAGAATTCCTTCCCTTCCGCAGGGACGCAGTTGCAAGCTGGATGGGCGCATTTTGAAGCTGTGTTCATATGATCTCCTTGGATCGGTTGTGGGTTTCGTTGAAACCTCATGGGTGGGACGCCTGACTAAATGGAACCGGGATAAGAGGCGATCTTTGCCGCATGATCTCGCCGTGCATTATGGTTTTTGAGTCGCCGCGGTACTGACCTGTACTGGCTTATCGGCGTCGCTTGGGGGCGAGTTGGCCGCCGGCGCCGACTTATCGACCGGAATTACGGTTCCTGCCGGATAAATGAGAA
>Ga0187867_10001943_pt1 | contig 17570 bp, 17 predicted proteins | sample June2016WEW_13_1_FD_132976 | JGI IMG/M metagenome (GOLD analysis project Ga0187867, IMG submission 132976) | Peatland microbial communities from SPRUCE experiment site at the Marcell Experimental Forest, Minnesota, USA - June2016WEW_13_10 | ecosystem: Environmental > Terrestrial > Soil >...
ACCAGATCCTTGCTGTCGAATTCGAAATCCAGCCAGGAGCCGCGATACGGAATGACCCGGGCGGCGAACAGATATTTGCCCGAGGAATGCGTCTTGCCTTTGTCGTGATCGAAGAACACGCCGGGCGAACGATGCATCTGCGAGACGATCACCCGCTCGGTACCATTGATGATAAAGGTGCCGTTGTCGGTCATCAACGGCATGTCGCCCATGTAAACGGGCTGCTCCTTGATGTCGCGGATCGAGCGAGCCCCGGTATCTTCCTCGACGTCCCAGACGATCAGACGCAACGTCACCTTCAGCGGTGCGGCGTAGGTCATGCCGCGCTGGATGCATTCCTCGACGTCGTATTTCGGCTCTTCCAGTTCGTAGTCGACGAATTCCAGCCGGCCGCGGCCGGCGAAGTCGTCGATCGGAAATACCGACTTGAACACTTCCTGCAGGCCGGTATGAGTACGGTTGTCCGGCTTGATGTCGCTTTGCAGGAACGCCTCATAGCTGGAGCGCTGCACATCGATCAGGTTTGGCATGGGCGCCACTTCCGGGATCCGCCCGAAGCTTTTGCGGATTCTCTTGCGCCCGGTAAACGACCCGTTGATCGCGTTCATGGATTGTCCTGCCTGAAGTTGCTTTCCGTCGCACCCAACCTGGGCGCTGTAGCCAACGCGTAAGCGGTGATGGGGCGGGAATCGGCATGATTCCCACCCATCACCGGATCAAGCCAACCCGAAAGCCGCCTTCCAGGCTGGAGTCTGACGATCGAGACTGGCGTTATTTGACCTCCACGGTCGCGCCCGCGTCCTCGAGCATTTTCTTGATCTTCGCCACCTCGTCCTTGCCGACCGACTCTTTGACGGCCTTCGGCGCGCCCTCGACCAGGTCCTTGGCTTCCTTGAGGCCGAGGCCGGTGATGGTGCGGACTTCCTTGATGACGTTGATCTTCTTGTCGCCGGCGGCGGTCAGGATAACGGTGAACTCGGTCTGCTCCTCGACCGGAGCAGCCGGGGCGGCGGCTGCGCCACCCGGTGCGGCCGCCACTGCGACCGGCGCCGCGGCCGAAACGCCCCATTTTTCTTCGAGCAGTTTCGAGAGTTCAGCGGCTTCCAGTACCGTCAGGCCGGACAACTCCTCGGCCAGTTTCTGTAGATCAGCCATTTTCGTGCGTCCTTATACTTTTATATAGAGTTTGGGATGGTTCTTCGCAAGCCAGCACAACTGGCAGGCGATCAGGCGGCAAGTGCCTCATCCTTTCTGGCGAAAGCCCCGAAGACCCGGGCGAGTTGTCCCCCTGGCGCCTGGAGGATCCCTGCGATCCGGGTCGCCGGGGTCGCAATCATCCCCAGCAGGCCGGCACGCAGCGTATCCAGACTCGGTAGTTCGGCGAGCGCCTTGATCCCGTCCGCGTTCAGCGTCCGGGCGCCCAATGCGCCGCCCATTACCTGGAACTTCTCGTTGGTCCTGGCGAACTCGACGGCCGTTTTTGCCACCGACACCGGATCGGTCGACCACGCGAGCGCAGTCGGGCCTTTCAGGAGTGGCATGATGCCGCCGAATTGGGTCCCCTCCAGAGCGAGATGGGCCAGCCGGTTCTTTGCGACCTTGTACGTCGATCCGGAAGCTCGCATCTTGCGGCGCAAATCCGATGCCTCGGCGACCGTCAGTCCCCCATTACGGGCGACCACGACCATCGTGGTGGCTTGCAACGCCTGATTGAGTCCGGCGACGAATTCGCGCTTTTCCGTACGATCCACGCATCGTCTCCGTTTGGTGCCTCCGGGTTATCCCCGACGGCACCTGGTTGCCCATGGACCGAAGCGGTTACCCACCCCGGACCGGTTCGCCTGTCCCGCGCCTTCCCGAAAGAACGCGCGTCAAGCCGGAACCACCAAACTCTCGTTCCCTCGGCCAGGCCGGGGGATTGGTCCTTTGGCACCCCGTCTCCCACCCGCGGACCCGAAGATCCATTAAATCCCCCGCCAAACCGGGCGATACGTGCGGTCTCGGACAGGTTCGGACGCAAGCGTCCTGCCCACCACCGCCCAAACCTCAGCTGGGGCGGTGGCGTATCTTGTTACACCCCGAGCGAGCTGACCTCGACCCGGATGCCGGGCCCCATGGTGCTGCTCACTGCGGCGCCCTTCATGTACGTACCTTTCGCCCCGGTCGGACGCGCCTTCTGCACGGCGTCCGCCAGTGCCCGGGCGTTTTCCAGCAACTTGACCTCGTCGAAGCTGACCTTGCCGATCCCGGCGTGGATGATACCGGCCTTCTCAGCGCGGAATTCGACCTGGCCGCCTTTGGCCGCGGTGATCGCGCTCTTTACGTCCATCGTGACCGTTCCCAGCCGCGGGTTCGGCATCAGGCCGCGCGGGCCGAGGATTTTGCCCAGTCGGCCGACCACGCCCATCATGTCGGGGGTTGCGATGCAGCGGTCGAACTCGATCGTGCCGGCCTGAATTTTCTCCGCCAGGTCCTCGGCGCCGACAACGTCGGCACCCGCCGCAGTCGCTTCCTCAGCCTTCGGACCACGCGCGAACACACCCACCCGCACGGTCTTACCGGTGCCATTGGGCAGATTGGTCAGGCCGCGCACCATTTGGTCGGCATGTCGCGGATCGATGCCGAGGTTCAGCGATATCTCTACCGTCTCATCGAATTTGGCGCGGGCGTTGGACTTGATCAAACGGATCGCCTCAGGCAGCGGGTAGGATTTGGTGGTATCGATGGCGGCGTAAGCAGCTTTCAGACGTTTGCCCAGTTTCATGGATTAGCCCTCCACCACGGTCAGGCCCATCGACTTCGCGGAACCGGCCAGCATGCGTATGGCGGCGTCGATGTCGTTGGCGTTCATGTCCTTCATCTTCTGCTCGGCAATCTCGCGCAGTTGGGTCGTGGTGACCCGGCCTACGGCGGCGCCTTTGCCCACGGTCGGGCTGCCCTTGTCGATCCTGGCCGCCTTCTTGAGGAAATAGGTATTCGGTGGCGTCTTGGTGATGAACGTAAAGCTGCGGTCGGCGTAGGCCGTGATCACCACGGGAATTGGCATCCCAGGCTCCATATTCTGGGTGACCGCATTGAATTCCTTGACGAAATTCATGATGTTCAGGCCGCGCTGGCCAAGCGCGGGCCCCACCGGCGGGGACGGATTGGCCTTGCCCGCGGGGATTTGCAGTTTGATATAGCCGACGATTTTTTTCGCCATGATCCCTGGTCCTGTCTTTGGTCCGAAGCCAAGGACCGCGGTACGAACGACGACAAGCCGTCATTGTACGACGGCTTGCAGTCTCCCGCGTTCCGGAGTGAGGGGGCGTATGTAGTGATGCTCCCCGCATCTGTCCAGGGGGGATTTTGTCCGTTCTTGCAATTCAGCGGTTTCAGATAGGTTCCGTCACGAGTACCGGCACGCCCCTTGCGGCCGCCAGGGCAGAACCCAGGTCTTCGGCCGCATCCACCCGCGTCATCACAATCAGCCGCTCCCGCATGTCGCCCAATGCGGCGACCACATCTTGTGTCGCGGTACCGAGGAGAGTGCGGATATTCGTCTCACCCGCAATGACGCTGCCGACGGGCGCCAGAACCAGCAGTTGCTCTCGCGCGTGGAGCGCGATGCGTCGCGCGACGTCCAGGTTGGCATCGATGGCACTGCCAACGACGGCCACGATCGAGCCATGCTTCCGGCCGATATTGGGGGGCAAAAACAGCACCGAGGCGACCGACTGACGGGCGGTCTCGCGCAGCCGCCGGAACCCATGCGTGCCGTTGCCCATGCGGCGCGGCGGCGAAATCACGACAATATCGCTGGCGATGCAGATATCGGTAACGTGCAGGGCGAGGTCGCCCCGGCGGACCTCGAAACTCCGCCTTACTCCCGTGGCGTGCGCCGCCGCCTCGACGTGCTGCCGGGCCTGGTCCACAGCAACCTTCAGCTCTGCTTCCAGCCGGTCGGGTTCCAACTTGCGCCATTGATAAGACAGCGGACTGATCTCGCGGGCGAACGGCAACGCGCTGGCATGCAACAGCGTCTCATCCTCTACGAACAGCGCATGCAATTCCGCGTCCACTAACTGGGCGAACGCGGCAGCCTCGCGGATCGTCTCAGGGTCAGCGGCGCCATGGCCGAGTTCCAGCACCAGGCGGTGGAAGCGGGTCATCGTTTTTTCTCCCTCCCCGCCTCGTCCGCCTCGACTTCCTTGCGGAGTTTCAGGAACGCCTGCAACCGCTCGACCACGGCGCGATTGACCGAGCCGGTGGGAAAGCTGCCGTCATCGGCGCGTTCGCCAACCGGGTGGCCGGTCAGCAAGGTGATGCCCTGGTCGATGGTTTCAATGGGCCAGATGGAAAATTCGCCACGTTTGCAGGCATCGATCACGTCGGCGCGCAACATCAGATGCTGCACGTTACTGGCCGGAATCATCACCCCTTGTGATCCGGTCAGGCCGCGCGCGGCACAAATGTCGAAATAGCCCTCGATCTTTTCGTTCACTCCGCCGATCGCCTGCACCACCCCGAGTTGATTAACCGAACCAGTGACTGCAATGTCCTGGCGCAGCGGTAACAGCGACAGCGCGGACAGCAACGCATAAAGCTCCGTCGAGGAAGCGCTGTCGCCATCGACGCCGCCATAGGATTGTTCAAACACCAGACTGGCGTTCAGCGAAAGCGGGATGTCCTGGCCATAACGACCGGTGAGGTAGCCGGACAGAATCAGCACACCTTTGGAATGGGTCGGACCGCCCAGTTCGACCTCGCGTTCGATGTCGATGATGCGGCCGGCACCGGGACGAACGCTGCAGGTGATGCGAGTGGGTTTACCAAAGGCGTAACCACCCAGCGACATCACACTCAGGCCATTGACCTGTCCCACCTGAGTTCCTTTGGTCTCGATCAATGCAATGTCACGCAGAATCATCGATTTGCCGAGTTCACGAATGCGCGAAACCCGGACGATCTGCTGGTTGATCGCGTGCTCGACATCGTCCCTGGTTGCGACCGTGCGTCCGGCGACGCCGGTCCAATGACTCACCTCGGTCAACAGGTCGCTGATCAGTTCGACGCGCAGCGTCAACCGCTGCTGGTCATCGGCGATACGGGCAGCGTGTTCGATCACCCGGGCGACAGCGTTTCGATCAAGCGGTTTCAGGCCTTCCTGTTGCGCCATGCCACCGATCATACGGGCCAGCAGCATTTCGTTATCGATAGTGCGTTCGAACTCGTCGTCGAAATCGGCAAGAACCTTGAAGTGGCGCGACAGATCGGGGTCGGCCGAACTGAGCATATAGTACAGCATCCGGTCGCCAAACAGCACGATCTTAACGTTCAATGGAATTGGATCGGGTTCCAGCGACACGGTCGTGGTGAGACCGATGAACCGTGTCACGTCCTCGATGACGATTTCCCCGCGGGTCAGCGCACGTTTCAGGGCTGGCCAGGAATACGGCTCCGATAACAGCGCACGGACATCAAGCAACAACGTGCCGCCGTTGGCACGATGCAAGGCGCCGGCCTTGATCAGGCGGAAATTGGTGACCAGTGCGCCTTGCATCTGCAAATACTCGACGCGGCCAACAAGGTTGGCCAACGTCGGGTTGAGTTCCTCGATCACCGGCGCAGCCAGGCCATTGTCGGATTGGGTGACCATGACGTTCACCTCAAACCGCTCAAGCGCGCCGCCCAGACGCAGGATTGACGTCGGATCGGCAGCCGCTTCCTGCGGGGCGGCGAAGATATGAACGTTTTCCAACAGGTCAGTGGTGAATTCGTCGATATGCGCCAGTACGCCGGCCAGGTCGGCGAACGCGGCCTTTGCCTGAGCGACCGGATGTTCGATGGTTGATCGGGCGGTCTCGCGCTCCAATGCCAGAACGGCATCCCGCCGCTCCTTTTCCAGCCTCGGCATGGCGCGCAACGTGTCTTCGAGATCCTTCTCCAACGCTTCAATGGATTGCTGCGCGGCAAGCTGTTGTTCGCGCGACCAGGCGTTGAAATCCTCGGGCGGGACGATCTTGCCATCGCGGATCGGTGCCATGGTGAACCCGGCCGGGGTACGCAGGATGGCAATGTTTTGTGCCTGTGCCTTTTCGTTCAGTGCAGCGAAGGCGGCCTGACCTCTGGCCTGAATCGCCTGCTCCACCGCACCGCGCTGCTTCTGATAGTCTTCACTTTCGAACACGGCGGGCAACGCGGCTTTCAATTCCTCGATCAGGTCGTGAATGGCTTTTTGCAGGGCCGGCGCTCGGCCGGCGGGCAAGGACAGCGCTTTCGGCCGCTGCGGATCGGCAAAATTGTAGACATAAACCCAATCGGCGGGAGCCGGAACGCTGAGGGCCGCCTCGTCGAGCATCAAACGGACCGAATCGCGGACCCTCCCGGCGGTATCGCCAACGGCGAAGATGTTGAAGCCGGGCTGGCTGATGCAGGTGCCGAACCCGATCGCCTCACGCGCGCGTGTCTGATGTAAAAGCCCAGGAAGTTGGGCGATTTCAGCAGTGGTGGTGAAATCGAGGATGTTGGGGTCGGTAGTACGATAGAGACGATCAGGCGACAGTGCCGCTGCCATGTTTCCTCCGGTTATTCAGGCGCCGCGGCGAGCCGCTGTTGGCTTTTTACGACGTGGCGTCACGGAACCACACTTCCACCGGGCCGTTCATTTTCATCGTCAACGGCATGCCGCGGCGGTCGGTGGTCTTGCCGACGGCCATGCGGACCCAGCCCTCGCTGATGCAATACTCTTCAACAGTGGTGCGTTCGATGCCCTTGAAGCGGACGCCGATGCCGCGGGCCAGGGCGGCTTCGTCGTAAAACGGGCTGGCGGGATCGTTGCACAGGCGATCGGGTGGCGAGTCTGACATTGGCGACCTTTCGGTTGAGAGTTCCGGCTTCATCCCGTCATGAACCGGTTCCAGTCCGGTGTCGGCAGCGTGTTATCGAGATAGTTGAAGGTTCCAAGATCGCGCACCTCGGTCGCCGCGGTCAGCAGACCGGTCATCGCGGCGCGGAACAACGACGTCGCGAGACTGATCCGCTTCACACCGGCGTCCGCCAGTTCTGCCACGGTGAATGACCGTCCCTTGATCCCGGCCATGAAATTCACCGGTTTGCTGACTGCGGCGCATACTGCACGGACTGCGGCAAGATCCGGCAGGCCGGGCGCCATCAGCACATCGGCGCCGGCTGCCTCGAAGGCCTGCAGGCGGCGGATGGTGTCGTCCAGATTGGGATTGCCGCGAAGAAAGTTTTCGGCGCGTGCCGTCAGCACGAACGGAAACCCAACTGAGCGTGCGGCCTGCACCGCTGCCGCGATGCGTTCCGCGGCGTGCGTCACGTCGTATAAAGGATGCGCCGAATCACCGGACGCGTCCTCGATCGAGCCGCCGACAAGGCCAATGCCCGCGGCGAGGGTGATCGTGCGCGCCGCATCTTCCGGCAGGTCGCCAAAACCCTTTTCCAGATCAGCGGACACCGGTAGGTTGGTGGCCTCGACGATGGCTTCGGCGTGCGCCAGCGCCTCTTCCCGGTTCACCGCGCCGTCGACGCGGCCGAGGATGCCGGCTTGCGCGCCGGACGACGTCGCCAGCGCCTTGAAGCCGAGTGCGGTCAGCAGTTTCGCCGATCCGGCGTCCCAGGCGTTGGCGATGACAAATGCCTCGGGCGCATCGTGCAACGCACGGAACCTTGCGGCGCGGTCTTGTTGGGTCATGCGGCAATTCCCTCCACTTGTGCCAGCGGTTCGCGGCCCCGGATCATGTCCGACGCTTTCTCGGCGATCATCATGGTCGAACTATAGGTGTTGGCCGAGGGCATGTTCGGCATGATCGATGCATCGACCACACGCAAGCCTTGCAATCCGTGCACCAGCAACCGATCGCTGACGACGGACGTCCGGTCGGTTTCTGGACCCATCCGTGCGGTGCCGATAAGATGATACGAGGTCGATCCATATTGCCGCGCATAATCCATCCATTCATCATCGGAATGGACCGCGGGGCCTGGCAACTCATCCCGCTCGAAATATGGCGCCAGCGCCTGCGTGTGCAACAGTTTGCGCGCCAGCTTCATGCCATTCAGCAGCGCACGCTGATCGATTGGGTCCTTCAGGTAGTTCGGCTGGATCGCCGGATCTTCGAACGGGTCGGTGGAGCGCGCGCGCACATATCCGATGCTTTCCGGGCGATGCTGCCAGACGCCGGCGGTCATCCCGGGATAGTCGTCGAGCAGACCGACAAAACCTTGCTTGTAGCTGGCAGGTGAAAACACGCCCTGCAGATCGGGCTGTTCCATCGTGTCCGCGGACTTCCAGAACCAGTGTACGAGCGACGGACTGACCGCCAGGATCGATGGTTTGCCCAATGCCCAACGCGCGATCTGACCGGCCAGGCCAAGGCCTTTGGACATTTCGTTGATGGTACGGATGTTTTTCACCCGCGCCACGATTCGCGCTGAGTAATGATCGCGAAAATTTTCCCCTACCGGCAGATCGGCGATGACCGGAACGCCAAGCTCGTGCAACAGCGACGCTGGACCGACCCCGGAAATTTGCAGCAGTTTCGCTGTGTTGGCGGTACCGCTGGAGACGATCACCTCCTTGCGGGCGAACACCTGCCTAAGGGTGCTACGGTCGCGATCATCCACATAGCGCACGCCTTTTGCACGGGTGCCGTCGAACAGAATACGCGAGGCACGTGCGTCGGTTCGCACCTCCAGCTGGCCGCCGCGTCGCGCCGGATGCAGGAACACTCGTGCGGCCGAACGGCGATAGCCGCGGTTGATCAGACGTTGAAAATACCCAACGCCCGCCTGCTGATCCCCGGAATTATAGTCCTCGCATCTGGGGATCCCCAGTTCCCGGGCTCCTGCCATGAAGGCGTCACATACCGGATGGAACCAGTCCAGGTCGGTGACCGGCAGATCTCCGGCGCGGCCATGGATCCGATCGTCGCCGAAGCCGATCCGCCGCTCCGTGCGTTTGAAATAGGGCAGCACGTCGACATAGCCCCATCCGCGATTGCCGCGTTGTGCCCAATTGTCGAAATCCGCACGTTGGCCGCGGTTGTAGATCATGCCGTTGATCGAACTCGACCCGCCCAGTGTGCGGCCCTGCGTGGTGGGGATGCGCCGGCCACCAATGCCCTCGCCCGGCTCGGTCTGGAATTGCCAGGTGTACGCCGGATTGAACAGCATCTTGATGAAGCCGGCCGGGATGTGGATGAACGGGTGCCGGTCCGGCGGGCCGCATTCCAAAACGCAAACGGTGACTCCTGGATCTTCGGTCAACCGTCGGCACAGGATGGAACCAGCCGCGCCACTGCCGACGATCACGTAATCGAACGTGTCCCCGCCGCGTTTCTCGCTTTGTTCCGGCACGCCGCTACACTCCGTTGCTTTCCGCCCGGGTTGTATCCTATGCTGGCCGAGGAAATCAGTCCAAGCATGACCAACCGGAGACGGAGCCCGCATGGAATACGTTTGCGACGCGCCGAACGATGAAACCTGGTTTCGCCTCGTGACCGAGGCCGAGGCCGTGGCCGAATCGGAAGAGATGCGGCACGCGGTCGAAAAACACTACCGGCGGGAACGCGAGCGGGCTGGCGAGAGCTTCCGCCCGCTGTCGAGCGTCTATATCGAGCAGGATATCGGCAAGGAGGCCCACATCCAACGTTCGATGCCGTTGTTTCTGACCTTGCGTGACATGAACGGCATGGGTCTCGCGACTGCGATGCTGCCGCCAGGTGGGAAAAGCGGCGGCGCCTGCATCATCGTCGGGCCCGGCAATGCCGATCCCTATATCGACCATGGACCCGCGATCCAGGCCCTCGGCAATCATTTTGGCCTCAGTCTGGACCGCGCCCATTGCTACCCCTATCGCCGCTGAACAGGAGATCATGAATGGCCAGCAAACTTGACAGTTTTGTTGCAGACTGCCGCACCGCGCTGAAAACCCAGCCGGGCACCGCAGGACGGGAGAAAGTGCGTGACCTGGTCAAGCAAATTCTGACCGACCCCGAGTTCGTTACGACCTATATCCCCGAAGGCACGCCCGAGCGCCACGTGTTGTACGAAGATCCCGAACTGGGCTTTACCGTTCTCGCCCACGGCTACACCGGCGCCAAAGGCTCCAAGCCTCACGATCACGGTCCCTCCTGGGCGATCTACGGCCAGGCAGCGGGCGAAACGATTATGACCGACTGGGATTGCCTGGCTCGCCCCACAGAGACCGCCCCTGGTCAGGCGAAGTTCAATCACAACTACGTGATGAAGCCGGGCGACGCTTACCTGTATGACGTCGGCGTGCTGCACTCCCCTGAGCGCAAGGGTGCCACCCGCCTGTTGCGGATCGAAGGCATCAACATGGAGAAAGTGAAGCGCCGGCCGTACGAGGCGGTCAGCCAGCAGGCGGCGGCGGAATAATCTGCTTCTCCTCGATCACGTAGGATTTGATCTGGCCGATAAACAGCGCGCCGTCATCCGTCAGCCGCTTCATTTCGGGTGACGCGGCGGCGCGCTGAGCCGTTGCCATGTCGTCGTACCAGAGTTCCGCGATCCCATCGATCTCGACATTCGTCTCCGGGATGTCGGGCCGGGTGCGGGTGCCGATGATGTGCGATTGCACATAGCGCCGTACCCCCGGCACCGCGAGCGCCAGCGGGCCGTGGATATTCAGCCAGTGATCGACGAACTGCTCATGCGTAAGATGTGGCTTGCGCGTGAGCAGTCCGAGCATTTTGATCATGTTATGCGGCCAGTTCCGTCATGCCGAAGGCGCGGCCGAAGCGTTTCGCCGGCTCCAGCGGATCGCCGTATTTGCGGTGCATCGCCGTGTGATAAGCGGCGCACAACAACAACCGGTCCCGATTGGGCTGCTGATTGGTGCCGAAATCCATCAGCATGCACTGGGCGATTTCCTGATTGTGCGGGTCATTGCCCAGTTTGGTGGCAGCCAGCGCGATGCGACTGACCAATGGCCCGCGATCGCTGAAGTTGTCGCAATACGCCTGGGTCCACGCCACGCTGTCCGGACCATTCAGCGAGCAAATCGCCGTGTCGACCCGATCCAGCACCTGCGCCTGCGACAGCCCGGTAGCACCGGCGGTTGGGAACGCCTCGGGGTGGACATCGCCAAGCCCGATCTGGTTGCCGGCGACACGATTGGCAAAACACGCCGCGACATAGAGCAAGCGCAACCGCCGCGGATGATCGAAATTGTCCCAAAACCAGGCCAGCGTGTTGTGATATTCGTAGCAGTGGTGCGGCATATTGAAGTTTTCCGGCGTGTGCGTTTCCAGCACGGTCTGCGCCACCGCAAGTTGCAGCACATCCAGGATGCGCCGCGGATTCTTGCCGGCCTTCAACAGTGTGGTGACTTCCTCCAGCACTGGGATTTCGCTGTCGTGCAGCACCGTTTCGATCAGGTGCCGAGATTCTTCCGGCGTCACCAGGCCGGTGTTGCGCAGCAAGGCAAGTTCGGCCTCGCTTACCCCGCCGTAGGGGACGGCATGCAGCGCCTCGCCCTCAATTTGCATTTTGACGTAGTTGCAGGCCATTTCGTAGGTGGAATACCAGCGCGGCCCGACTGCGATATCCAATGCACCGGCGTAGATCACGTTGTGTGCATTGTCCCAGCCAAGCGCATTGCCGATTTCCACCGTTGACCGCGCGCGATAGGCTTTGTGTCCGGTCGTATAGGATCGGTTGTGCAACAGCCGGTCCTGCACGTCCATCAGACCGGCAAAACACATTTCCGCCAGCACGTCTTTCCGCTCCGCCGGGTTCTGCATCAGACCGAGGAACACCTGATACGCCTCGATCACGTTGCCGCGATGCACCAACGTCATCCAATGGTTGAGACGCTCCTTCAGCGGGCCCTCCAGGCTCACCGGCTCCTGGTCCTGCCAATAGACAACGGGAGCAGGAGGCGCCGTCACCTCCCCCAGATTGCCGCGGTGGCGGGTGTAATGACCCGGTGCCTTGTTGATCTTCTGGTTCCAGATATCCAGCCCGCTCGGGATGTACCAGATCGTTTGCGCCATCGGCAGCATGGCGAATTTTTCCGGCACCATCTTTGTCAGATTGAGTGTCGCTCGCGCACTGAGCAGGCAGTGATCGTTGTTGACGAAGTTCGGGTAACCGTCATCGATCCGCTCGTGATACGGCACATGGGTGAACGGTGCATGGACGCGCACACCCTCGGCGACGATTTCCGTCAGCGGTCGTCCGGCACGGATAAGGTCGTAGTAAACCTCACTGGCTCCAACCTGGTCGCGCTGCAGGATGCGGTCTTCGAGCTTGTCGTAAAGCGCCTTCGCCAAGCCGAGATCGGTCTGGTTATCCATCCTGCGAACCTCCGGAACATCCATTGTGGTCGGAAGCTTACGCTTGACAGACCGCTTCGGACAACCATGGATGCCCTCGTCGGGAGGCATGCGAGCAATGACCAATCCACAGAGCGAAATCGTCTGGATCATCAGCACCGTAGCTGGAACCGGCGTGCAAGGCTGCGCCGGCGACGGCGGCAAAGCAACTGAGGCGTTGCTGAACAACCCCTTCGACCTTGCGTTCGATCCAGCTGGCAACCTGATTTTCTCCGATACGTATAATCATCGGATCTGCAAGATCGACGCACGCACCCAGGTGATCACCACGGTCGCCGGCTGTGGCGAAAGCGGGTTCGACGGGGACGGCGGACCGGCGACCAAAGCGAAACTGAACCAGCCCTATGGCGTGGTGGTCGACGGGACCGGAAGGATTTTCTTCGCCGACCGGCTGAACCGCCGGGTCCGGATGGCCGCGCCGAATGGCACGATCTCGACCCTCGCCGGCGACGGGTCTGGCAAATACAGCGGCGATGGCGGACCGGCGCCTGTCGCCGGTCTCGCCGAGCCCAATGGCCTGGCACTGAAGGACGGTCGGTTGTACATCACCGATGTCGCCGACCATCGGGTCCGGGTCGTCGATCTGAGCACCAGCACGATCGCCACCTTCGCCGGCACCGGCGTGGCGCGCGATGACGGCGACGGTGGGCCAGCGATCCGGGCCGGAACGTTCGGCGCCCGCGCCGTGGCGTTCGCTCCCGATGGTTCGCTTTACGTGATGGAGCGCCAGGGCAGTTGCATCCGCAAGATCGAGGACGGAGTCATTTGGACCGTCGCAGGAACCGGCGAACGCGGTTACTCCGGCGATGGCGGTGACGCGCGCAAGGCGGTGTTCGACGCACCGAAGGAAATGGCAGTTGCGCCGAACGGTGACATCTTCGTGGTTGATACCGAAAATCATGCGATTCGCCTGATCGATGCCGCAACCTGGATTGTGCGCACCATCGCCGGCAACGGCACGGCCGGTCCCGGCATCGACGGCAGTCCGGCAGCACATGCCTGCCTGTCCCGTCCGCATGGCGCGGTGGTGGCAGCGGACGGCTCGGTTTACATTGGCGACAGTGAAAACCATCGTGTCCGTAAACTGACTCGCGCCAGCTAACAGGACAGCCCGAGATGAAAAGCAGCGCCAACTTCATTCAGACGACCCATGTGGGCAGCCTGCCGCGTCCCGACGACGTGATCGAACTCGCTGGAAGGCGGCAGGCCGGCGAGGTCGTCGATCCGACCGCTTACGATGCCCGTCTCGCCGAAGCGGTCGTCGACGTCGTTCGTTTGCAGCAAGAACTTGGCATCAGCATTCCGGGCGACGGCGAGTTCGGCAAGGAAATGGGCCAACGGGTCAATTACGGTGCGTGGTGGAGTTATTCCTTCCAGCGTCTTGGCGGTCTGAAACTCGGCACGGAACTGTACCGAATCCCGCCGAAACGCTCGACCCATGATAACATCACGTTGACCAGTTTCGGCGACCGGCGGGACCGGGCAATGTTCAGTGCCGCCTACGCCGATCCAGAGTCCGGTGTATCCACCAATCGCGGCGGGCCCGGCATGAAACTGCCCGTCTGCATCGACAAGATCACTTACACCGGCCAGGAAGCGATCGCTGCCGACATCGCGCATTTCAACGCCGGCCTCGCATCGGCGGGGATCGACGAAGGTTTCATGACCTCGATCGCGCCTGGCAGCGCGTCGCGCATCGGCAACGAATATTACAAGACCGAAGAAGAACTGATCTTTGCCTGTGCCGACGCCATGCGCGAGGAATACAAGGCGATCATCGATGCCGGTCTGATCCTGCAACTCGACGATCCCTCGATCGCCGAGAACTGGGATATGGTGAACCCCGAACCCTCACCGGAAGCGTATCGCAAATTCACCATGGTCCGGGTCGAGGCCTTGAACCACGCGATCAAAGGCCTCCCCCAGGATCGCATTCGTTTCCACTTGTGCTGGGGCAGTTGGCACGGACCGCACGTCACCGATGTTCCCATGCGCGACATTGTCGACGTCATGCTCGCGATCGAAGCCCAGGGCTACTCGTTCGAAGCGGCGAATGTCCGTCACGAACACGAATGGCGAGTCTGGAGTGACGTGAAATTGCCGGAGGGTAAAATCCTCATCCCCGGCATTGTCAGCCACGCCACCAACGTCGTTGAACATCCGCAACTGGTGGCCGACCGGATCATTCGTTTCGCTAACCTTGTTGGCCGCGAGAACGTCATTGCCTCCACCGACTGCGGACTCGGCGGACGCATTCATCCCGACATCGCCTGGGCGAAACTCAAGACATTGGCGTTGGGTGCGGAACTTGCAACGAAACAGTTGTGGAGTTAAACGTTAAACCACGCCCCGCATGATTGCGACCGCCTCATCCACCAATGCCGCAGTCACGTCGAGGTGCAGGCAGGCGCGGCCGCGCCACGTGTCGGAGACTGATACCATCACCCCTGCCTGACGCAGCTTGCCGGCAAACGTTGCCGCAGTCATCCCGGTGCCCTTGGTATCAAAGAACACCAGATTGGTTTCCGGCGTTTCTACCGTGATCCCCGGAATCTGCGCCATCCCGCGCGCCAGTGAAGCAGCGTTGGCATGATCCTCGGCCAGCCGATCGATGTGATGATCCAATGCATAGACGCAGGCCGCAGCGTTCATTCCACCCTGGCGCATCGAGCCGCCCAGTCGCTGCTTCCATCGCCAGGCCTGGCCGATGAAGTCGGAGGTGCCCGCCAACACCGCGCCCAAAGGCGCGCCCAGACCCTTGGTGAAATCCAGCCACACCGTGTCGCAATCGGCAACGATCTCCGAGGCCGGCACGCCAAGCGCGACCGCTGCATTCATCAGCCTGGCACCATCCATGTGCACCGCCATGTTATGACGATGCGCGGCCTCGGCCACCTCGCGGATGGCCGCAACCGGCCAGCATGCGCCGCCACCTTTATTCGCGGTCTGTTCAATTTCGACCAACCGTTGCGGCGGGGAATAGCGCGAGATCGGGCGGATCGCTTCTTCTAACGTCCCCGCGGAAAACTGGCCGCGTTCGCCGGTCAGACCCTTGATCAGCACGCCACTGATCGCACCTGGAGCGCCACCTTCGGCAGCCTGGATATGCGCATCCTCATGCGCGAGGATTTCGTCGCCCGGCCGACAATGCGTGGCAATCGCCACCTGATTGCACATCGTGCCGCTTGGCAAAAACACCGCAGCTTCCTTGCCCAACAGGGCCGCGACGCGGTCACACAACTGCCAGACGGTCGGGTCCGAACCGCCTTGCTCATCGCCCACCTCGGCGTCGAGCATGGCCTGCTTCATCCCCGGCGTTGGTTTCGATTGCGTGTCGGAATAGAGGTTGATCCGCACGGGAACGGAGAAATCGAAACGCTTCGGTGCGTGGCTCATTGTCAGGTCACTCCGGCGGTCAGCTGCGACACACAATACAGAGGATTTACCGTTGCTTGACAACCTGGAGAGGGTCCCGCAGTCCTGCTCTATGGGGCCACTGACCGATTACACGACCTACGCTGACGCGCAGCGACACTTCAGCGGCGCCGCGCTGTGGGCGCTGTTCGATGGCGATCGCGATCGGCTCAACATCACGCACGAGTGCATCGACCGGTGGGCCGGCGATCCCTCACGCGTGGCGATCCGCATTGCCTATGCCGATGGCTCCGACGAAACGCTGACCTTTGCGGCACTGTCCGAGTGGGCGGCGCGGTTCGCGCATTGGTTGAACGCCTCAGGCGTGCGGTTTGGCGACCGGGTGGCGATCATGCTGGAACCGTCACTGCCATTTTACGCCGCCCTGTTCGGCACGATGAAACAAGGCGCGGTCGCGGTGCCGCTGTTCACCTTGTTCGGCCCGGATGGCGTTCGGTTGCGCGTCGACGACTGCCAGCCAACCGTGTTGGTGACGTCCTCCGAAGTCGGCCCGCTGCCCAACACACGGATGGTCGTCATGGACGAAAGTTTCATGCAAGACCTGCGGCGCTTCGATGCAACCTTCGCCCCGGCAACGGCCGCCAACGATATGGCGCTGTTTCAATACACCTCCGGCACCACGCGTGATCTGCCCGAGGCGGTGAAACACACCCATCGCGCGGTGATCGTGGTTGCCGCCGCAGCACTGTACGGAACCGGCGTGCGGCCTGGCGACCGGTTCTTCTGCCCGTCATCCCCGGCATGGGGCCATGGTTTGTGGCATGGCACTTTGGCGCCGCTCGCACTTGGCGTGCAAACCGGAACGATGTCGGGACGCTTCGCCCCCGAGCGTTTGCTGGCCGCGTTGCACGACTACCGGATCACCAACCTGTCGGCCGCGGCGACGCACTACCGGATGATGAAAAATTGCGGCACGCGTTATCCGGTCACGTTGCAAAAGATGAGTTTCACCGGCGAACCCGTAGACAGTGAAACCCTGGCATTCGCTGAGGCAACCTTCGGCGCACGTCTGTGCAGCATGTATGGCACCACCGAAGTCGGCGTCATCCTGGCCGATTATCCGGGCGCCGCCGACCATGTCCCGAAGGCAGGAGCATTAGGCAAGCCGGTGCCAGGGGTAAAAGTCGAAATACAGTCACCGGACGGCACACCGTGTCCGCCGGGCCGCATCGGCGAGATCAAGGTCTGGCGGCACGGGTCCTGGTTCCCGACCAAAGATCGCGGTCAGGCCGATAGCGAGGGATTCTTCTGGCACGCCGGTCGAGCTGACGATGTTATCATCTCTGCCGGTTGGACCATCGGCCCCGTGGAAGTTGAAGACGCGATCATGCAACATCCCGACGTCGCCGAAGCGGCAGTGATCGGAGTGCCGGACGTTACCCGCGGCCAGGTCATCAAGGCCTTCATCGTTCCAAAGCACTCTCCTGGGCCTGGTCTGGCGGAACAAATCCAAACTTTGGTGCGCAGCCGCCTCAGCCAGCACGAATATCCGAGGCAAATTGAATTCGTTACCGAACTGCCGAAAACGCCAGCCGGCAAGGTCAATCGCAAAATGCTGCGAGAGAGAACATGAGCCTGTTTCCGAAAATCACCGACCAGGGCATCGACGATCTGCGCCGCCGCGTTGGCGTGCGCATCGAGAATACGCTCGAGCCGTGGTGCCACGAGGCAACCCGCGACAATATCCGCCATTACGCGCACGGCATCGGCGACGACAACCCACTTTGGTGCGATCCGGCTTATGGGCCGCGAACGCGTTGGGGTGAGCTG
>Ga0187867_10001949_pt1 | contig 17539 bp, 18 predicted proteins | sample June2016WEW_13_1_FD_132976 | JGI IMG/M metagenome (GOLD analysis project Ga0187867, IMG submission 132976) | Peatland microbial communities from SPRUCE experiment site at the Marcell Experimental Forest, Minnesota, USA - June2016WEW_13_10 | ecosystem: Environmental > Terrestrial > Soil >...
CGCGTGAAACGGCTGGCGACGCTGGAAAAACTGGCGGAGAAACTGGTTCAGCACGGCGCGGATCGCGGCGCGACCCTGGTTGCGCTGGGTGGAGGCGTGGTCGGCGATGCGACTGGATTTCTGGCTTCGATCTACATGCGGGGCGTTGAAGTGATCCAGGTTCCGACCACGGTGCTGGCGCAGGTGGATGCGGCGATCGGCGGAAAAACCGGCGTGAATCTTGTCTCGGGAAAAAATCTGCTCGGGACGTTTCATCAGCCGCGCGCCGTGCTGGTCGATCCTGCCGTGCTCGAGACGTTGCCGAAGCGCGAGTACCGGGCCGGTCTGTATGAGTCGTTGAAGTGCGGCATTATCGGAGACGTGAGCCTGTTTCGTCTGTTCGAAGAGCGGCACAAAGAAATTCTTGAGCGTGATCCGGCGGTGGTCGAGAAGGTGATTGCGGACTCGGTTCGGCTGAAAGCATCCGTCGTAAGCGCCGACGAACGCGAGGGAGGTCTGCGGCAGGTCCTCAACCTTGGGCACACGATCGGGCACGCGCTTGAAGCGGAGACCGGATACAAGGTCTTGCTCCACGGAGAAGCCGTCGGTTGGGGCATGGTGGCGGCGACCTACATCGCGTTGTCGACGGGGAAGGTCGACAGCGTGACGGCGGGGCGGATTATGAATGCCGTGATGGGATTAGGTGAGTTGCCGCGGATGAACGTGAAGACGGCGAACATCTTGAAGAGGCTGCGGTCGGATAAAAAGACCCGGCAGGGGATCGTTCACTTCATTCTGCCGCGTGAGATTGGGAAGGTTGAAATCACCAGTGAGGTGCCAGAATCAGCGGTGCGATCGGCAGTGGAAGAGATTCGGAAACTGGCGCGGCAGTGAGGAGGGCCGACTCCGTTGCACTCCAGAGATCGCCGAGTGCGCAGGTAATTGTGGGGATACCCAGTGTCTTCCGGGTTTGTTGGACAGGAGATTCCTCGCTGCGATCGGAATGACAAGTTGAACGGGCCTATCGGAATGGCAACGTAATCATGAATTCAGCGCAAAAGGAAAACGTTGTGGGGGCTGCGCCCGTTGGTGCGGCAGACCGCGATGCCGCTGCAAAGGCCGTGCGCGAGATGTTCACCTCGATCGCTCCGCGCTATGACCTGCTGAACCATGTTCTTTCCTTCAACATTGACAGGCTGTGGTGGTGGCGAACGGCGCGGCGGTTCGATGGAACCCTGAAGCGTCCGGGCGCGCGTGTGCTCGACTTGTGCTGCGGAACGGGCGATATGACGTTTGCTCTGCGCAAGCGGGCGAAGTCCGCCGATGCGGAGATTGTGGGTGCGGATTTCTCGCACGCCATGCTGCAGCGCGCCTCCGCGAAGGAAAATGCGAACGGCGGAGGATCGGGAGCGCAGCAAGCCCCGTCTCTACGGTGGATTGAGGCAGATGCCTTGCGCTTGCCGTTTCCGGATGAGCATTTCGATCTGGTAACTTCCGCGTTCGGATTCCGTAACCTCGCGGACTACGATGCAGGATTGCGCGAAATCGCGCGTGTGCTGCGTCCCGGCGGACAGTGCGGAATCCTGGACTTTGGCGAGCCGAAGGGTCTAATGGGCGAGCTGTATCGCGTCTACTTCAAGAAGGTCCTGCCGAAGATTGGGACGATGATTTCAGGAGTGCGCGGGCCGTACGCGTATCTACCGGCATCGGTGGAGCGGTTTCCTGCGCCTCAGGAAATGCTGGACCGCATGCGGACCGCGGGCTTCAGCGAGACTTCGTGGACTCCTTACACTTTCGGCGTAGCCGGGCTTTACCTCGGTGTGAAGGAACATCAAAAGCACTGATCACGGAGGGCACGGAAGTGTACAGGGTAGTTCTTCTTCCGAGCAAGCTGCGAAACAAAATAGATTGCAAGGAAAGATTACTGGGGCTGAAGCCCTTATAGAAGAGAAGCGGACGCGGCCCTAAAGGGCCCGCTCTTCCACAGGAGCGCAGGCATTCGTGAGTTTTCCGCGACCCGCTAGCGTAGTGTCCCAGAACTTCGCGGAGTAAGTCCGTTGCTCTTCTGAAGTGATAAGCCGCTTCCCTCAGGGGCTAAAGCCCGTGCTTCTTCGGTTCTGATTACGGCGCGGCTGAAGCCGCGCCCTTTCAAAACCTCGAACTTATGCCACGAACTTGTGGACGCCACACTAGGCGCGCTGGAACGAATCTGTGAATGCTTCGAGACTGGTCTTCTGGATGACCCGCTCATAATCACTTCCTAAGAAGTCCTTTAGCTTGTCGGTGTTCATGATGTACTGGCCCGTCATGTAAGGGACTGCGTCGGGGGGGATGGCGGAGATCTGGCGGTTCCAGAGGATCTTCAGGATGGACCGCATCGCCCATTGCCCGGGGACACGGATTAACTTCGCATTTGCAATCTGAAAACACTGAGAAAACGAGAGCGCGTCACCGCGTCCGGCAACGTTGAGGATGGTGAGTCGCTGCGCCTCCGGTTCGCGCTTGAGCATCCAGACGATCAGGCGAGCCATGTCATCGACGTGGATGAACTGCAGTTGATTATCCAGGTATTTCTGACCATAAGGCATCACACAAGGGAGGCGTGTGCCGTCCTTGCGCATGCGGGCGGCGCGTGGTCCCTTGCCGTTCGGCGTGCCGCGGAAGGCTCCCATCAGGTAATTTTCGACGGTCGCTCCGGCAAAAATGTGTGGACGAAGAATGAAGACTCCGCAGCCGCGCAGGGAGGGCGCACGCTGCTGCACGACCATGTCACTTTCTTTCTTATGCAGCGCATAGGGAAGAGTGTGGGCAAGAAGAGGTGCGTTTTCGGCGACAGGACTGGGAAGGTCCGATCCGTAAGCGGAAACGCTGCTGGGAAAAATGAACTGGCGAACAATGGTGCCGCCGAGCCGGTTGGCTTCGGTGATGGCTTCCATCACACGCGCGGTTCCGGCCACATTGATCTGCCACATTCGGTCGACGTCAATAATTCCGGTGCGTTGCGGATCGATGACAAATGCAAGATGGACGACCGAGATGGGATGCACCTCTTTGATGAGCAGGTGCAGTTCGCGGGTGGATTCTTCCTTGCCGAGATCGAGAGGAACGAACCGATCGACAGGAGCAGTGGGGGGCGTCAAGTCGACGCCCACCACCGTGTATGCGGAAAGCTGCTCCAGAAGCCGGCGTCCGAGATTGCCGGAAACGCCGGTGACCAGAATTGTTGGTTTTGCTGTATCCATCTAGTCGCGATCTTCAGCGTCCGGCTTGACCGGCGGCCTCGGTCCGCGCGGGGGCATCGGCATACCGGGGCCACGGGCTGGACCAAAATAGGCGTCGTTGAGATCCGCATTGTTCTGGTAGTGCTGCATGGCCTCGCGATAGCGCTGCGATGAAAGCTGGTTTTTGATTTCGGTCTTTACGGTATCGAGCGGCAACGTGTCCTTGCTGATCATTTTGTAGATGTAATTGCCGCTGGGATCGGAGATGACTTGTGAAACTTCACCGGGCTTGAGGTCCATCACGGACTGGTGATTGGACGGCAGGCTGGTGCGGCGGACCTTCTCCATCTTGGTGGGTGGAGGAGTGCCGGGGAGGCCACCGGCGGCGAAGGATTCCTTTTGCAGCTTTTCGGGATCTTCACCCTTTACGAGGCGGGCGCGGATGAGTTCGGCTTCCTTCTTCATCGCCTCCTCGCCTGCTTTTTGTTGCTCTTCAGGGGTAAGCTTCTTGGCCCCGGCTTTCGATGTTGTAGCTGCTTTCTTGGCGGGCGCCGCGGGTTTCGCGTGCTCATCTTCCTGGAAGGAAATCTTCTGTGGCTTCAAAGGCGCGGACTTCGATCCTGCGGCCGATGAGCGACCTGCTCCGCTACCGCTGCCCTTCTTCTTCGCCGGTGTGGCTTTCAGAGTCTCAATCCTCTTGGTGTGGGGGACGAAGATCCTGGCGAATGTGGCCTGATCGAAGTTGGCCGTGTTCTTCTGGTAATAGTCCTGAATATCCTGGTCGCTCACGTTATTGGAGTCAGCTTGCAGGGCCTTGCTGAGTTCCTGGGAAAGAATCTGCATGCGGGCGAAATGCATGGCTTCGTCGAAGTGGGGCGTCTTCTCGAGATCACGCTTTTCCGCAGCAGTGGACATGGTCAACATGCGGGCATAAGCGGTCGCCAGTTGGCGGCGCATGGCCGGGGACATGTTGGGCTGAAGGGCATCCGCGAGTTTTTCAAATTGAGCGCGGGTAAGAACGGTTTTGCACGCGTCGCCTTGCAACGAGGTGTCCGTGCAGAACCCCTTGATTGTAAGCACGGGGTCGTCCGGACCTACTTTGGGTGGTTCAGGCGCCTTCTCGGGGGCTCCGGGGGCGGGAGCCGTCTGGGCTCCAGCGGGAGCGGTTGGGGCGGGGGGAGCCGGCTGGGCAGTTTGCCCACTGACTAGGGTGACGAGCAGTAGACAAGCAAAAAGCTGACGAAGCATGGAACAGGATCCTCCAGGAAGAGTTGCGAGAAACAGATTATCCTAGCACGGCGAGGCCGGATGCGGCGGACGGCGAAGGGGTTGGCGGCGGACGAATCCAAAAGCGATAATGACCGATATGCCAGAAATACAGGGAGCGTTCGGTTCCGACTCGATGCGCCGGGAAAAGCGCACGGTGGCGGGAAACTCGGTGCTGGCAGCGCTTCTGATCACAGCCCTGAAAATTGTAGTGGGCCTGGCGACGCAGTCGTTGGGAATATTGTCGGAGGCAGCGCATTCCGGGCTGGACCTGGTGGCGGCTCTAGTGACATTTTTTTCGGTGCGAGTATCCGACAAGCCGGCGGATGCAGATCATCAGTACGGTCACGGCAAGGTGGAGAGCTTCTCAGCGTTCATTGAAACCGGATTGCTCCTGCTGACCTGCGTTTGGATCGTCTATGAAGCGGGCAAGCGGCTTTTCTTCCACAGCGTAGAAATCGAACCAACTCCGTACGCGTTTCTCGTGATGTTTTTGTCGATGGCCGTCGATATTTGGCGATCGCGCGCTCTGGGAAGCATGGCGAAGAAGTATGACAGTCAGGCGCTGGAAGCCGATGCCCTGCATTTTTCGACGGATGTCTGGTCGAGTGCGGTGGTGATTGTCGGCCTCGTCCTGGTGTGGTGTGGTCGCCATTATCGCGTGCAGTGGTTGCGGCAAGCCGATCCGATTGCGGCATTGTTCGTGGCCTGTGTGGTCGTGAACGTCAGTTGGCGACTGGCGCGGAGGACGATGGATGCGCTGCTGGACGCCGCGCCGGCGGGCGTGCGCAACCAGATTCAGGACCGAATTGCGAGCGTGGACGGCGTGCTGGAAGTGGATCGGGTAAGGATTCGGAAGTCGGGGAATCACTACTTCGCTGACGTTTCGCTCGGGCTGGCGCGGAGTTTTACGTTCCAGAGATCGGAGCAGGTTTCCGACACAGTGACTGCGCGGGTGCGCGAGATTTTGCCGGATGCGGACGTGATGGTGCATTCCATTCCGCGGGCTCGGCATAGTGAGAACATCTTCGATCAGATTCGCGCGGTCGCGACGCGGCATAATTTCAATGTGCATGACATCAGCGTGCAGGACCTGACTGGCGAGTTGCACGTGGAGCAGCATCTGGAACTGGATGAGCGGCTCAGCATGAAAGATGCGCACGATGAAGTCTCGCGCCTGGAGGCGGAGATGCGTGCGGAGATTCCGGAGATTATCACGATCCTGACGCATATTGAGAGCGAACCGGCGACAATCGAGAGCGGAGAGCAGATCGTGCTCGATCCGGCGCTTGAAAAGCGGCTGCGGGACGTCGTGAAGCAGTTTCCGGAAGTGATGGATGTGCACGAATTTCAGTTCAAGAAAATTCGTGAGCGGTTGTATGTTTCCTGCCACTGCACGCTGCCGGACGAGATGCCGCTTTCGCAGGTGCATGATGTGCAGACGGCGCTTGAAATCCGGTTCAAGCAGGATGCGCCGGAGTTGTTTCGGGTATTGATTCATCCTGAGCCGGTTACGGACAACCGGCGATAGGGAAGAAGAGGAGGCGCCATGATTGAAGCCGCGGTGAACTGGACGGACGCAGAACGGTATGTGGGGTCGGCGACGTCGCGCCACTCCATCGTGATGGATACAGCAGCCGAGAAGACGGCGAGCACGCCGATGGAGTTGGTGCTGATTGCGTTGTGCGGCTGCACGGCTTCGGATGTGGTCGGGATTCTGCGGAAGAAACGCGAGCCGTTCACGGGGCTGGAAGTGCGAGCCAAGGCGGAGCGAGCGGACGGTTACCCGGCGGTGTACACCTCGATTCACTTGACGTACACGGTCCATGGCGAGGTGAACAAGAAGGCGATGGAAGACGCGGTGCGGCTGTCGAAAGAAAAATACTGCTCGGTTTCGGCAATGCTCGAGAAGACGGCGAAAATCACCTTCACAATTGAGCACGTGGCGTGAAGGCTGCTTCCCATGCATCGGCACATCCCCTGCGAGGTTATTTTTTCATTGCGAGCGCGGCGTTGTTCTGGGGAATTTCCGCGACGCTGGGGCGCGCGGCGTTTACTGGACACTTGTTTCATGCGGATGCGGCGCTCGCCGAGTCTCTTAGGAAGATCGATCCGCTGATCCTGTCGCAAAGCCGGGTGACGATTTCGCTGGCTGTGCTTTTGCCGGTGCTTCTGGTCCGGAGAGGAGCGATTTCGCTGAGGGTGCCGGGGCGAGATCTGATGCGCTTCGTTTTGCTTGGTGTGCTGGGAGTGGCAGCGTCCAACTACCTTTATTACCTCGCAATTCAGCGAACCAGCGTAGCGACGGCGATCATTCTGCAATACACGGCGCCGGTGTGGGTGCTTTTGTATACGGTCGCGCGGGGAGCGCAGCGGCCGTCCTGGCGAAGGAGCGCGGCTGTCGGACTTGCTGTGGTCGGTTGCGCGCTCGCGGTGGGGCTGGTGGGTTCGGGCGGTTTCCGGATGGATCCGTTGGGCGTGACGGCCGCGCTGCTGGCGGCATTTTCGTTCGCCTTTTACAACGTTGGCGGACATAGCGTGCTCGCCCGCTACGACCGCTGGAAGGTGTTGCTTTGGGTACTGGTCGGAACGGCAGCGTTCTGGATTTGCGTGAATCCTCCGTGGAAGATTGTTGCGGCGCACTACGGGCGCGGGCAGTGGGCATTCATGGCGGTGTTTTCGGTGGTTTCGGTGCTCCTGCCATTTTCGTGTTACTTTGCGGGGCTGCAATACCTTGAGCCGACCCGCGCGATTGTGGCAAGTTGCCTCGAGCCCGTGTTCAGCATCGTGATCGCCGCGCTGGTGCTTGGCGAATTGCTGCGTCCGATGCAGACGGTGGGAATTGTGTTGGTGCTGGTGGCGATTGTGCTGATCCAGATGCCGGAACGGACGCGCGGGGAAGAGTTGCTGGTTGAGCCGATTGAGTGAGAGGGGCGTCATTCGTCGATGGTCGTCCGTCGTTCGGGAAGTTGAGTTTGCCTGCGACTAACGACAAGCGGCCAACGACCGCCGCGCTCTACTGAAGGCATTTGCCCTTTGTCTCCGGCAGCTGCGTAGCCATCACACTGGCCAGCAGGAATGACGCCGCACACAGACAGAACGCCCAGTTCAATCCTTTCATATCACCGATTCTTCCGATTACGTAGGGGGCGACGGAACTCATCGCGCGCGCGCCGGTGTAAGTGAAGCCGAGGCCGCGGGCGCGCAAACTGGTGGGATAGATTTCGCTGCCGATGGTGCCGCAGCCGGAGAACCATCCGGTGGCGAAAAAGGCCACGACGGCTCCGAGCACAAGCAGCGTTCCTTCGGCGCGCGCCATCGCAAAGACGGGAATCAAAAGCGCAGCGGCGAAGAGGTAGAGGACGAATGAGCGGCGTCGGCCCAGAAGATCCGCAAGCCAACCGAAGCTGAGGTATCCGGGAAACATGCCGAACAGATTGAGGACGATCAGCAACGTGGATGTGCCCATGATGCCGAAGCCGCGTCCGCCGCGCGCGACCGGGAGCGAGAGATAAGCTGGAATCCACTGAAATAATCCCCACCAGCCGAACAGTCCGAAGAAGTTCATGAAGAGCAGGGCGAGCGTGCTCTTGAGATAGGGCGGACGGAAGATATCGAAGAAGGATGAAGGTTGCGAATCTAGCCGCGGAGTGCGCTGAGATCGCAGAGAGGATGATGGAATTTCTTTTTCTGCCTTAACTTCTAAACTTCTCTGCGAACTCTGCGGTCTCTGCGAACTCTGCGGTCTCAGCGGTTCAAGGTTTTGATTCTTGCGGTGCGCGATCCAGATTTCGGATTCGGGGACATTTCTCCGCATCCAGAGGGTGACGATGGCGGGCAGGATTCCGACGAAAAATACGGCGCGCCAGTTGGCATAACGCAGGACAATTCCGGCGACCAGCGCGGCGAGCGCGTATCCGATGGCCCATGAACTCTGCACGATTGCGATTGCTTTCGCGCGGAGTTCGTCGGGCCAGGTTTCGGCAACCAGAGTTGCTCCGGTATTCCATTCGCCGCCCATGCCGAGTCCGAGAATGAAGCGGACAATTGCCAGCATGAGCACGGTCGTCGAAAGTCCCGACGCGAAAGAACAGACCGAGTAAGTCACGATGCTGAGCATCAAGGCGCGCTTGCGGCCGATGCGGTCGGCGAGGAAGCCGAAGAGGATGCCTCCGATGCCAGAGGCCAGCAGCATCAGGGTAGAGAGCAGGCCGGCGGTGGCCTTGGTCATGCCGAGATCGCGCATGACGTGCGCCAGGACGAGCGCATAGAGCATGGCGTCGAAGGAGTCGAGCATCCATCCGAGCGAAGCGGCGAGCAGGGTTCGGCGCTGGCCGGGAGTGGCTTGCTGGAGGAGCTGGATGGGGCCGATGGCCATGCGGGAGGAGTGTAGCAGGGATAGAGTGCGGGTCGGGACGGGTCAGCGATAGGCTTCGGAGCGGTGTCTTACGGAATGGATGAGCAGGGTGTCGGGCGGTTCTTCGGTAAAGCGGACGCGGTAATCGCCGACGCGGAGCCGCAACTCGCTGGAGTCGCCTTGCAACTTCTTGATGTCGCCCTGGCCTGCCTCCGCAAAACGGTGGAGAGTGGTGAGGATACGCATGGCAGTGTCCCGATCGATCTGGCGAATGTCGACTCGCGCCGGGGCAGTAAAGATGATCTTCTTCACGCCGGTTCCCGTCAGCGCTTGGAGTCTTCGGCGGAGGAGCCGAATTCGGCGACGATATCTTCGTGAGGGATGCCTTCACCGGGATGCTGCGCGATCCAAGCCTTTGAGGCGGCGACGGCCTTACGCTCCGCTTCGCTCTCCGGCTCGTCGTCAGTGGGGGCGTTGGCGATGGCGCGGGAGACGGGATCAAGCATGGATTCCAGCAGAACCACCACGGCGGACACCTGGCTGGGGGCCATGCGTTCGATTAGTTCGTGCGCTTTTTCCTTGGTTTGATCGTGAGGCATTGCAAACCCCTCAGCTACTATACTGCGCGGCCGCCACGACATTATCAAGCCGTCCACTGGCTTGGGCAAGTGACGGAGGAGCGATGGCGGTAAGTGGCGCGGGCGTCCCCCAGTTGTGGCCAGCCGACAAGTCCAGATCGTGCATGACGTGAGCGAGCACGAGCGCGTAGAGCATGGCGTCGAAGGAGTCGAGCATCCAGCCGAGCGCAGCGGCGAGCAGGGTTCGGCGCTGGCCGGGAGTGGCTTGCTGGAGGAGTTGGATGGGGCCGATGGGCATGCGGGAGGAGTGTAGCAGGGGCAGGTTGTTTCCCATCGCTAATCACGACCCAATAGCTTCATTGTAGGCGGGGAGGCTAATGCGCTCACTGAAAGAAGTTAGCCCGAAGTGTAGAGTGTTGGCATGTTCAGCCACATAGTCAGATATCTTGCCCTTGCGTTGCTGATCTCGTTTTCGTCTTCGGCGCAGGAAGAGCCTGGTCAGGGCCTACCGACTCTTCTGCGGACTAACGAGCATTTTGGAATGAGGTTGCTGGAACTTGTTTCCTCCGAAAAACCCAACCGAAATGTGGTGATCTCGCCGCTGTCCCTGACACTGATTCTCGGTGCGCTGCAAAGTAACCTCGACTGGCCATTGCGGTCAGAAATCTCTAATGCATTTGGCTGGAGCGAATATACGCACCTCGATGTACCGGCTCGGATGTTGTTGGTTGCCTTTGAGGAGCCGCCACCCGCGCCGGTTCAGCCAGTTCAACCAAAGCGCGGCATACTCGCCCAAGGTTTACCGAAGCCTTCACGGGAGGCCGCGTGGATCACCAATAGTTTTCTTTACGCGGACAAGAACTAAGGATAGCTTTTCGCCAGGTTTTGTCGCGAACGCCCAGAAGTTTTACGGTGTGACGTTCAAGGGTGCGGAGGAGGCAAGGCCAAGGCTGGCTGATCTGAAAGACATGGGCCATTCACCGAAAGCCCTTCCAAGCATCTCTGACAAAAACGATTTCTTGATTGCTTCCGGAAGCCATCTTCAGACCGCTTGGAGCGGTAACACGTTTTCCATGGGCCGCAAAGGAATAAGCGGTTTTGGCACGAGCTCAGGAGAGGTGAAGCAGGTTCCGATGCTCGCAACTGAGATGAATTCGTATCCCTACGCAAAGACGGACAAATTCGAGGCGGTGGCCCTGCCCTGTAATCACGCCTACATGATTGCGGTGATGCCTAGCCCGGGCCAGTCTATCCGCGACCTGGAGAGACTTCTTATCGAATCTCCCGATTCGATCGATAAAGCGCTAGTCAAGCAACTCGGGGTAGTTGCGATGCCGACATTTCACTTCCAATTCGACGCGAGTTTTCGGCAAGAGTTGGAGCAGATGGGAATAAGGGGGGTCTTTGAGGATCTTGGTAGGATTGTCAAGATACCGAAGTCGCACTTGACGGATGTATCCCAGAAAACCGATATCCAGGTAGACGGGGAAGGCATTCGAGTCGACTCCGAAACTGTAGTGGGGGGCGTCGTTGGAGGAATTACGAGCGGGCAATTCCCATTTCACATGGAATTGACTCGCCCATTCATTTTTCTCATTCGCGACCGCACGACCAATGCTTTGCTGTTTCTCGGTGTAGTCGCGGACCCAACGCAGTCCTGACTCCTACGCAGTCGCCGCAAATGCTTCTGCGCCTTCCCCACATCCCGCCCGATCTGCTGTTTCAGCGCTTCGATTGACGGGAAGTTGATCTCACGGCACCGCCGCCTCCCGGAACAGTTGCTCAATGGTCTCCATCAGCATGAAGAGCCGGTTGGGATGATCGGGGAGGGCGATGAATCCGTAACTCAGGTAGAAGTTTCGTGCCTTCTCATCTTTTGCATCCACGACAACGGCCAGCGAGGCGATGTTCCGGCTGTGGAGTAGAGACTTTTCGAGTGCTCCCATGAGCAGGATTTCTCCGAGCCCGGCTCCTTTGAACTGTGTGCTTCGCGCCAGCCTTCCCAGGAGAGTTGCCGGCAACTTGTCGTATCTTGGAAGGCGCAGGCGTTTGACAGCTTCCTCCGGCAATTCGCCGGGTTCGATTGTGTAGTGGGAAAGTGTGTAGTAGCCGGCGATCGTCTTGCCGTCTGGCGTGAGAACGCAGACGGCGGCTACTCGCTTCTGTACTTCCTGACTTGCTTTTTCTTTTAAGTAGACATTGAGCGCTTCGTGCTCACACGAAAAAGCCGCCCGATTATGTACTTTTTTATCGAGCGGCTCAAATCTGAATTTCTGTTTGTGCTCGTCTGCCAACTAGGAGCCTCTGAACAAGAACCATCTTGCGGCCAGCACGGCTGCAGACGCTGGCGGTTGCGCGGACAAGAGTGTCCGCGCTACACATGATTTCCTTAGGCGATCTCCCGCTTATAGCGCTTTGCGGCTGCGATTGCCTTCTGGTTCGGCGCCGGCGGATTCAGGAGCGCTTCCACAAAAACCCGTCTGGAGTTCTCGGTAAGAGTCAGGGTTTCGTGCTCACGGATTGTGTTAAGAGCCGCTTCCTTGGCGGCCATCCTCAGGAAATCCGAAGCCGAGGTGCCGCGTAGACTGGCGGCTTCTTCGATGATCTTTTTTTCTTCGCGAGTGACTCGGGCATCGAGTCGTTCCCTGCGTGTTGCCGATACGGCGGCCATGGTGAACCTCTATAGTCAATGTACGGCAGTTTGCCACACAACGTCAATACGAAAACGATATCATCACTATATTCAATGCCTTATCGTTGTTGCTCAAGTAGCGTCTGGCCAAGCCGCCGCAAGTACTTCTGCGCTTTTTGCACGTCATGCCCGATTTGTTCTTTCAGGGCTTCGATGGATGGGAACTTGATCTCGTCGCGCAGACGATCGAGGAAGTGGAGTTCGACTTCCGTCTCTGCGGTGAGTTCGAGCGGATGGAAATTGAGCAGGTGAGTTTCAATGGCGAAGGAATCGGCTCCGAAGGTGGGGCGGTTGCCGATGTTGGTGAGGGAGTCGAAGCATTCGGCTTCGGGAGGGTTTTCAGTTGAGACTCGGTTAGGTTTTTCGGTAAGCCCAGTAGACTTGGTTGGCTCCTCAAGAGTGGAGGAGCCCTCTGGCTTTTCGCGGACCGGAGTGTCCGCGCCACACTTGCCGATGCGGGTGCGGGTGATGTAGACGCCGTCTTTGGGGACGAGTTCCTGGTAGCGGGCGAGGTTGATGGTGGGGACGGTGTACTTGGAGCCGTAGCCGCGTCCGCGGCCGGGAGTGGAGAGAATGCTGAAGGGGCGGGCGAGCAGGTGGCGGGCGCGGCTGACACGTCCTTCGGCGAGGAGCTTGCGGATGTGGGTGCTGGAGACGCGCTCGCCGCGGAGGCGCATTTCGGGGTAGTCGTGGACTTCGAATCCCATCTCGCGGCCGAGTTCACGCAAGACTTGAATGGTTCCCTGCGCTTTATGGCCGAAGTGGAAGTTATAGCCTTCATGCACTTCGAGGGCATGGAGTTTTTTCTTGAGGATATCGTGGGCGAACTGGTGCGGCGTCATGAGCGAGAGATCGCGGGTGAAGGGAAGGACGAGAACGGCGTCGAGAGCGGTGTTTTGCAGGAGGCTGAGTTTTTCGGGCGGCGGGGTCAGAAGTTTGAAGTCATGGTCGGGGCGGAGGATGCGGGCGGGGTGAGGCTCGAAGGTGACGACGACGGATTTGGCTTTTGCGGACTGGGCGCGGCGGACGATCTCATCGATCACGGCGCGGTGGGCGCGGTGGACGCCGTCGAAGTTGCCGACGCTGGCGACGGAGGGGCCGAAGTCGTGCGGGATGTCTGCGAGCTTGTGGAAGACTTGCATCTTAATTTCTTTTTACCGCCATTTTCCTTTACCGCCGAGACGCCGAGGGCTGCGAAACCAAAATGCAGATTCCTCACTTCGTTCGGAATGACAAATCAAAAATACAATCTAGATTTCAAATTCCAACTTCATTCCGTCATAGGCCAGGCGCACGTTGGGCGGTAATTTGGCGTTCGTCTCGTCGTGCGGCAGGTCATGACAGATGTGGGTGAAGAGTGTTCGCTTGGGCTTGACCTCGGCTGCGATCTGGAGAGACTGCTCGACGGTCGAGTGCGTGGGATGCGGGTGGTAACGGAGCGCATCCAGAAAAAGAATGTCGAGGCCGCGCAGCTTGTCGAGTGATTCGGGCGGCACGGAGCTGTGATCGGTGAGGTAGGCAGCCGATCCGAAGCGGAAGCCGATGATCGGGGTTTCGCCATGAATCACGGTGATGGGGACGAAGCGCGCGCCGAACAATTCGACGGGGCCGTCGATCGGCTTGAGTTCGACGAGCGGGAGGCCTCCGAATTTGTAACTGGCTTCGAAAATGTAGCGGAACATGTTGCGCAGGAATTCGCAGTTGTGGGGTGTTGCGTAGAGCGGCAGTTTGCCGGGCTTATGGTGATAAGTCAGCGGGCGCAGATCGTCGATGCCGAGAATGTGGTCGGCGTGGGTGTGCGTGTAGAGGACGGCATCGAGCTGGGTGATGTTCTCGCGCAGGGCCTGCTCGCGAAAATCGGGCGTGGTGTCGATCAGGACGTGGCGCGCTTTGTGCCGGGGATCGACGTAGGTGAGCATGATGGACGGACGGGTGCGGCGATCGTGGGGATCGGAGGAATGGCAGACGGCGCAATCGCATCCGATGGTTGGGACTCCCATCGAGGTGCCGCTGCCGAGAACCGTTAGAGTCGCCTGCATGGTTGAAAGTGAGATTGCTCGCTGCGCTTGGAATGACAATCTCTAAATATCGGAATCACGATCGTTAAATGTCGGCCAATCTCTAAGTCAGGAATGACAAGCTCTCAATAAATCCCAATGACTGTCAGCCATTGGTTCCTGTGATGGGGCCGGGAGTCTGCGGAGCGCGCGCGATGGCATTGGTCACTTCCACATAGGCCATGCGCAGTTCGTAGAGGCAGTTCTGGAGGAAAGCCTGCTCCTTCGGCGTGAGGTTGCCTTTGGTTTTTTCGGCGATCATGCCGAGCGTGTCGATGGTTTGGCGGGCGCCGAGGAGGTCAACGCCGGGCTGGCCGCCTTGTTCTTGCATCAGGCCGAGCTGCATCATGGCGCTCATGTAGAGGGAAGCCATGAAACGTTCGAAGGTGATTTCGAGTTCTTTGGCGGAGTGGCCGCTCAATTCGACGCGGCGGTCAAGGTCGCGCGAGGACTCTTTGTAGGCGTCGTGCTGAGCCTGCTGTTCGGTGGGGGTCGGAGGTACGGGCAAGTCGGACTCGGGAGGGGCGGCTCCGGCAGGTGTGGTGCTCTGGATTGGAGATGGGGGAGAAGGCTCCGCCGCTGGTGGCGGGGCTGGTTCGACGCGGGCATGTTGGGGGCGATCCTGTTCGGGACGATCTTGTTTGGGGCGATCCTGGCTTTCTTTTTCTTCGTCGAGGGTGGTGCGGAGTTCGCCATCGGCGGTGAACAGGCGCCGGTCGGTCACTTTCAACTCGCTGTCTTGTCTCTTGTCAGCCATATGTTTTTCCTGGTTATCTCAAACTTTCTGGATACGTGCTGCAAATCAAATTATGGGGACGGCAGATGGTTTTAACGTTGCCGGGCCCACGAGTAAACTTTTGTTAGCGGCTTCCTGCCGAAGATAGCCCAGCGCGACGGAACAGTTTCCCGCGGGCAAGGGCAAGTCGGCACTGCTGGTGATCTCGCCGACTTCTTTGTCTTCTTGTCCGGCGACGTGGATCTTTGTGCCGGGCGCTGGCAGCGGGCCTTCGACCACGAAGACAGTGAAATGGCGATGCACATTTCCGCGCGAGCGGATGCGCTCGACGATCTCCTGACCGAGGTAGCAACCTTTGGTGAAATTCAGCGCGCGCATCTGACCGGTTTCCTGGGGAAGATCTTTTTCATGGATGTCGACGCCGTAGCGAGGAATGCTAAGGGCGATGCGGCGTTTTTCGAGCGCGTCAATGCCCACCGCTGTTGCGCCCGCGGCAAGCAGGGTGTCCGACGCCGATTTCATCTGATCGGGTGCAAGCCAGATTTCATACGCCGGGTGGCCGGCATCATCCTTCCGAAGCAAGGTGCATTGCGTACAGTTGCAATTGCATTCGCATTTCGGAGTACACAACTGGAGAGGAGCCAGGCCGGGCGATTGAATGGAAGCCGCCTGCAGAACGGCCTGCGCACGCGGACCGGCGATGCCGAGGGCGGTCAGCGTTGCGCTTATGTCTGCCACTTCGACGTCATCCATAATGATGAACTTGTCGAAGTGGGCGAGGACTTTTTCGCGCAAGGTGGCGTCGACGTCGAGCAAAAGGGAATCACCCAAGTTGTAGGCATAAAGATCGGCCTGAATTCGTCCTTGCGCGTTGAGGAGAAAACAATAGACGCCGTGGTTGGGCGCAAGATCGCGGATGTTATTGGTGACCATGCCGTTCAGCCAGCGGACGCGGTCGCTGCCGGTGAGTTGGATTTTTGCTCGGCCGCTGAGGTCGTAGAGTCCGCATCCTGCGAGAAGCGCATGGAATTCGGCGCGCACGCCGCCGGAATGTGACGCCGTATCCGACGAATCGAGATTTAACGCTGTACCCATGACTGTCATTTGATTATAGCGAAGGGCTATCGGCTTCATGCGGTCCCAGGCGGTTGAGGGGCTGCGGAAAAGTGTGCTTTTCGCATCCTCACCTCAGGGGCTAAAGCCCCCGCTTCTTGGGAACCGCTGAGGTGCGGCTGAAGCCGCACCCTTTCAAAACAGTCGGATACTTAATCCACGAACTTGCGGGACATGATACGAGAGTGGTGTCTCGGAAATACGTCGAATGACTAACCGGTCCTGTTTCGCGAATCGGGTGGCCGCCGACTGGGGCTAAAGTCCTGTTAATCAAAGCTGGTGCCTACGGCGCGCCCTTTCAAAGCCTCCTAACCTGTGCCGCGAATTTACGAGACACCACACAAAAGGGGCGAATCAGACGTGTGGTGACTTATGATGAGCGGATTCTGGTATCTTCGTTTCGCATGAATCAGAAAAGACGAATCGCGATTATCGCAGGCGATGGGATCGGCAAAGAGGTGATCCCGCAGGCTGTGCGAGTCATGCAGGCCTCGGGCGCGGCGGTCGAGTGCGTGCCTTTCGATTGGGGAGCGGACCGCTATCTGGACGATAAAACTACAGTGCCGGCCGACGGTTTTGCCATGTTGGCGCGCGACTTTGACGCGATCCTGGTCGGGGCGTTTGGCGATCCGCGGGTGCCTTCGAATATTCATGCGCGAGAAATTCTGCTGGGCATGCGCAGCAAGATGGACTTGTATGCCAACGTCCGGCCGGTGCGGTTGCTCGATGGAGCCCTGTGTCCGTTGAAGGGAGTTGAGCCGAAGGACTTGGATTTCGTGGTGATTCGCGAGAACACAGAAGGCGTATACGGCGATCTGGGCGGAGTGTTCAAGCAGGGGACGGCGGATGAAGTCGCGATTCAGGAAGATGTGAATACGCGCAAGGGCGTGGAGCGAATCATCCGGTATGCATTTGAGTATTGCGCGAAAAATGCAAAGCTTGACGGTTCGCCGCGGCGGCGCGTGCTGATGTGCGACAAGTCGAATGCCATGACGCATGCGGGCGGATTGTGGCAGCGTGTGTTTAAGGAAGTTGCGGCTGAGTATCCGAATGTAGAGACGCAGCACATGTACGTTGATGCGCTCTGTATGCAGATGGTGCGGGATCCGCGTGGGTTCGATGTGATCGTGACCAACAATATGTTTGGCGACATCATCACCGACCTGGCGGCAGGACTGCAGGGCGGGATGGGGATGGCGGCAAGCGGAAATATTCATCCGGGGAAGACTTCGATGTTTGAGCCGGTGCATGGGTCGGCTCCGCCGATTGCGGGGAAGGACGTGGCGAATCCGTTGGGCGCGATTCTGACGGCGGCGATGATGGTTGGGTATCTGGGGATGGGAGTGGAAGCCGCGAAAATTGAGGCAGTGGTGCTGGACGCAGTGCGGCAGAAGAAAACGACGTCGGATATTGGCGGAACATTGGGGACGCGCGAAGTTGGGGAGTGGGTGGCGGCGAGGGTGGCGAGGCGGTGAGTTAGCGTTTTCGGGCTGAAGAGCTATACAGGTTTTCGTTGCGTAGCGTGCTGTTATCCTGAGAG
>Ga0187867_10001954_pt1 | contig 17528 bp, 25 predicted proteins | sample June2016WEW_13_1_FD_132976 | JGI IMG/M metagenome (GOLD analysis project Ga0187867, IMG submission 132976) | Peatland microbial communities from SPRUCE experiment site at the Marcell Experimental Forest, Minnesota, USA - June2016WEW_13_10 | ecosystem: Environmental > Terrestrial > Soil >...
AGCAAAAACCGAAAACGAGCGGAGGTGGGGACTCACTGAGGACGGCTAGGCCCCTGAACCGGTGAGGCAAGGGAACCCGCCTCCGCTACCAATAAAGGCGAAGTACTATACAAGTGGATAGGGTGAATGGATGGTGAAACGGGAAAAAAAGATTCACCCGGTCGTGGACGGATCAAGGACAGAACGCAGAGAGAGCGGAGACGCGGAGAGGAGGAAAAGGCGGGATGATTTTGATTCAATCTAGATGGAGTAAGGTGACGCACGATGTTGAAGGGGCGAGGCCGGCGTGCGGGACACCGATTGAGCATGGCCAGATGGTTCTGGCTGCGGGGGGGGGGGCGATTGCAAGCACTGCCGAAGCGGCAGGCGCAAAAAGAAATCCCCCGGGGAAGTGGGCGCTCTTCCCCGGGGGCATGTCCAGATAGTCAGTAAACCCCTCATTCACCGGTAACGGTAGCATAAGGAGCGTGTGAGATGCAAGAGCAGATCGACTGGGAAAAGCTGAGCGCGCAGTTCGATCCGGAGGACCTGGAGTGGCGGGTCCAGAGCTGCGGGAAAAAGAACGATAAAGTCTGGGCGCTGGTCATGCCCTACGTGACTTCGAGGGCCATCATGGAGCGGCTGGATGCGGTTTGCGGGCCGCAGAACTGGAAAAACGGGTTCGAGCCGGGGCCGTGCGGCGGAGTGGTGTGCGTGATCTCGATCCGGGTGGATGGTGCGTGGATCGGCAAGTGGGACGGCGCGGACCAGGAGGAGCAAAGCGAGGGAGGCCAGAAGATCGACAAGGTGAAGAGCGCGCTTTCGAGTGCCATGAAGCGCGCGGCCGTGCAGTGGGGAATCGGGAGGTATCTCTACAAGATCCAGCCGGCTTTTGCGAACGTGCACGACCAGGGGAGCGAGTGGGGGAAGACGAAGGAAGGGACGGTTTTTCGCTGGGACCCGCCGGGATCGGGTGGAGGGGGTGCGCATCCCAGGGGCGGAAGGAAAATGCACACGAAGAGCACGGAGGCAGGCACGAAGGGCACAGAGGGGGCGGGGCCGGAGGGGGGCAAAGAAGGGCACGCCGAGCTCGGGATCGATGCGGCCAGGGCTGAGATGGACCGGGCGAAAAAGCCGAAGGAACTTTTTGAGTGGATGACCGGGAACCGGGCCAGGCTGGGCGTGTGCAGGAAGGAAGCGATGGAGTACTTCAACCGCAGGATGCAGGAGCTGAAGGCGGCGTAGGGGCAGTAAACAGTGAGCAGTGAGCAGGAAAAACCAATGACGGAAATACAAGAGGGCCAGGTGAGGCGGCTTGAGTGCGAAGGAATGATGAAGGTCCCGGCCAAAGACGCCCTGGCTTCGGATATGTTCGTTTACCCGGACGGTTCGATCAAAACGGGGCATGTGGCGTTGGCCGACTGCCAGTACCTTGCGGAATCCCAGGTCCAGGCCATGCGGGCTTTTTCCGGGATTGTCTCGTAAAGGATGAAGATGAAGGTCACTATCCAGGGAGAGTGGAAAACGGGGCGGGTGTATGTGGATGGGGAATTGCTCCTCGGTCCGCGCGGGATGCTCGCCTTTCCGTATCTTTGGGGGTCAGAGAGTTATGAATGCGCGGTGCTGGCTTTGGCTATTCTTGTCCAATGTCGCGTGCCGCGACTTGGCTGCAAACTTTTGGAGGCCTTTAACAGGGACGTGGTCGCGCAGCTTCCCCAGACGGATTTCAAGGTTGAGGTGGACCTGGGGGAATGGCTGGGAAAACAGGTCTCACGCGGAGACGCGGAGGGCGCGGAGAAAGAAACACCAAGCTGAGATTCCTCCAGGTTGGAGGATTGGACCCAAATGGAAGTATGTCTCCGCGTTCTTCGCGGCTCCGCCTGACACGGACCATAATGCCGGACGAGGCAATTATGATATGGGGCTTTAGTCCCCGAATCAGACCGCCGCGAACGCCCGTGATGAGCAGCAGGCGTGACTTTGGCCGTGGGAGAGAAACGGCCGTCCCTCATTTTCAGGAGATAAGTAATGGTCGAGTTTAGTCTTATCGAAATGCGCGCGGCGCTTATTGCGATTGTCGCCGAAATCGACCGGGTGGAAAGGAGCGAAAGCCCGTGGACGATCTTCGAGGAAGATCTCAGATCGGCGGCGGCAAAGCTTCGCGCGAAGTTGGGAGAGGGGGCGGCCGGCGTGCCGGTGAGCGACGAGATCCGGAAGCGCGTGGTGCTTTTGAGAACGGGCGGCTTCCTGGCAGGTGGGATTCCTTAAACGATTGGAGGTGATGAAGTGGCGGAAAAAGGACGGACGGTGCTCGTGGTCGATGACGATCCGGCCATCCTCGAGGTGGTGTTGGCCCTGGTCGATCACCTGGGTTATGAGGCGGTCGGGGTGGATTGCGGGCTGGAGGCCTTTATTCTGATAAAGGAGAGCCCGGAGAGATTCCATCTTCTTTTGACCGACTGGCAGATGAAGGAGCTGGACGGTATGGATCTGGCGCGCCTGGTGTCTCTTTCCCGGTACGTAAGGGGTGAGCCGCGGATCCCGATGGTTCTCATGACCGGCCCGGAAGTGACCGAGGAGATGCTCGCCGACGCGGGTTTTTGCGCGAGCCTTAAAAAGCCCTTCACCGTGGAGGAGCTGGAGGGGGTACTCGATACGGCGTTCGGGGTGCGCGCTCCCGTGTCGATCGCCGCGAACGTTTACGACGCTGCCGGAAGAGGCCAGGATTGAGAGGGGCGTAAAACAGCGATTGAGAATGCTCTAAGGTCCCCACCGGAACATTCTCAATCTGAAAAGGAAGGTGTGATTTGCCGCAACACCGCATGTATAATAGTACACGTCGACGCGGTTATCAAGTTACACCGGGCCGGGCCGCGCGGTGCGACAGGTTTCAGATCGCACGCTGCAGGGCCGAGGGGATAGACGAGCGCATTGCCAGCCATCGAATCAGGGGCTGCAAGGCGCTTTTTTGTTGTTCTGTTTGTCCCTGCGGGTCGCTCGGCATGGAGAGCAGTTCCCAAATGTAACGCAAAAAATTTTCACCGCAGAGAACGCGGAGAGCGCGGAGGAAAAGAATAATCTTAACCACGGATGGACACGGGTGAGCACGGATGAGAGATGAAGTGGGAAAATCACGCCAGGCCGGCCGACGCGGGCTGAGGGGAATTCCAAATGCGGAGCCTGGCAGGAATGACGCCTCCTCCTGAGTCAGTCCCTTATCCGTGTTCTTTCGTGTCCGTCCGTGGTTCGCATTTTCGCTGCGGGGAGAATTATTCTGGAATATGTAACGCAAAAAAGCGGGCTCACGCGGAGACGCGGAGTGCGCGGAGAATGGCGTAAAGCTTTAAATCCCTAAGAATCATTATGAAATGTAACGCTCAAGCGGGAGAATCATTCGCCAATATGTAACGCAATGTAACGCACAAAATCGGAAAATTTAACATATGGATTGTCCAATTTGCAGGGACACCGGATGGGTGGAATCGCCCGGATGGAAAGAGTGGGTTGCGACAGGCGGGGCGGCCCGGGGATATTTTATACGCCACCCTGCCCGGCTGCTGCGCTGCGGGTGCAGTGGCTATGGATGGTTGATTAACTCCAAGGTCCTTTGCAGGCCCACGTCCGTGGTCGCCTTCTTTTTCATGTAACGCCATTTTTTGCGTTTCATTAGAAACGGAGTTTCGCGCAGTGCCTTGCCTTCCAGCGTCGTTTTGCCGGGCGTTTGTAACCGACCACTACGTAAGGGCGCTCCCGCCCGAGGTTCGCGGGCATCTTGTGCTGCTGCACATGCTGCGGGCAACCGGGGACCTGGCGGAGATGCCCGACCGCGTTTTGGCTGGCGCGTTGGGGTGTAACGCAGAAACGTTCGGGGATGTAACGCGCATCCTCGAGGAGAGCAGGCTTGCCTTCAGGCGGGCCGAAGGCGACTGGGAGCTAAAGGACGCAAGGAAGCGGCGCTACGGGCACGGAGAATCGACGGCCCGGGTGAGGGCCTGGCGGCAGAAAAAAAGGGAGGAGCAGCTCGCCGGATGTAACGCAGGAAACGCGGCGTTACACGACTCGGATGTAACGCATGAAAGTTTCACGTTACCGGATGCGTTACCGGGGACGTCACAGGGTGCGTTACGGAGCGGGGGGGAGGGAGCGGAGAGCGGGGAGCAGGGAGAAACGCGTCTTGCGATGCAGGGGGGGAGGGACCGCGAAGGGGGCAGCGGCACCCCTCTTGTAACGCAAACTCCCGGCGTTACAGAGGCGTCACAGGACGGCCACGTATACGTATACGTAGAACGTAACCGTAAAAAGAACGTATACGTAAACGAAACGGCCGAAGAAGGGAAAGATTTAAGGAGTCCTGTAACGCCTTTTCCGGGTAACGAAGGGCTGGAGCATCAGATGTGCTTCGGCAGTCCGAAAGCGCCTCTTCCGGCGCCGCGGGTAATTCCGGAAAAAGCGAAGCGGCAGGCCGAATTTAACGAGCTGATCCGGGAGCTGCCTGCGGAGGCGCTGAATCAGAAAAAGGACGCCGGCGAATGGAACCAGGAAACCAAGAACCTGCAGAAGGTCTACCTGAAGCGGGGGTTTGATTTTGTGCTCTGGAATATCCGCTATGTGAAGGGCCAGCCGGGGGTAAATAATTTCTGGGCCTATCTTTTCGGTGACGCCATAAAGCACAACCGGGGCGAACTGGAAAAGGAGCGGTCGCAGGCCTGCGGGTCCTACGAGGACTGCGAGGCTTCCCCAGTGGATTTTGAGGGAAATGGCGGCGGCGGAGAAGTCCTCCAGGAGGAAAATCGGCCGGCCGGGGAGCGCGATCGGGAGGCGACCTTAAGAAAGGGAAAAGCGGAGCTTGGAAAGCTTTCGGCCGATCACGTGGAGGTGCTGCGCAGGTGCGCCATAGCGAGATTTCCGGAATCGTTTCAGGCGGCGTGCCGGGCGGGCAAAGATCTGCATTTTAACGCCGGCCGGGCGATCGAAGAGATCATGATCGATCTATTGATTGAGATGCGAATTTGTCGAGAGTGGCCGGTGCGGGACCCGGTTGCCGAATGGGGCCCCTTGATCGATTCGTGGCTGGAGCCTTTAAGGACAGTGAGCAGCAAACGGTGAACAGTAAACCCAGGGCGGAGAGAAGATGAAAGGAAAAGCAGTTCTCAGTGCGGAGAAAGGGGCGCAAAGGCTCCTGGAGCTTCTGAACGGGCGAGGCGGTCCCAGGCGGGAACCCAAGCCCAGGCGCATAAGGTGTTGGAAGGAACCGGAGAGGCCTGCGGCGCCGGAAGTTATAGCGGATGCTATAGCACCTGCGACATCGCCTGAAGAGGTCGAACCGGTAGTTTTGGTGGACATGGTGGACATGGTGGACATCGCCGCCGTGGAAGGCGGCGCTACCAATATTGCCGGTCCAGCCCAAAAACGGCCGGGGCCGTGCAAAGGGCAAAAGCTAAGAAAATACGCGCCTTTAACAGCGGAGCAAGACGAGGAGATCAAGCGCGTCTACCAGGTTGAGCAAGGAATGCAACACGGCTCTTCGGGGCGCGCTCCGGTGAGGGAGCTCGCCGATAAGTTCGGAGTGCCGCGCTGGATAGTATCTAAAAGAGCGGGCGCCCTGGGTGTGGTTCCCGTCTCTCATGTCAGGAAAAAAGAGCCCAATTGGACCGAAGCCGAATATCGGATTTTACGAGAAAACGCGGCGCGTCCGGAGGCAGTTATACAGAGGCGCCTGCGAAACGCCGGCTACAGTCGAACCATTGTGTCGATCAGAATCAAAATCCAGCGGTCGATCGGCGGCAAACCCAAAGACGGCTATTCGGGAACCGTGCTCAGCGGATTGATCGGATTCGATAATCACACGATCTTTCGCTGGATCGAGTCCGGCCTTTTGATTGCCGAAAGGCGCGGTACGAAGAGAACGAGCGCCCAGGGCGGCGACAGTTGGGTAATACGGAAGAAGGATGTGCGGGATTTTGTTGTCAAAAACGTGGAGCTTATCGATTTCAGGAAAGTGGATAAGTTCTGGCTGGTGGAGCTTTTAACAGGGCACGGAGAAAGAAATATCCCAGTGAATTATTTCCGGGCATCAAAATGGTTTGGTGTGTGGGTAATGTCCAATTTCAGGGACTTGCCGATGATGGGTGACTGCAGGTTTATCTGCAAATGTTGCCCTCATAGGACAGATAGCCACATGATGAATTGCCTCGAATGCTGTCCGATAACGAGGGCCGTGGAACTGTTGAAGGGCGGAGCCTGGGCGGTCCAGCACTTTAACAGCCATCTCCGCGTGAAAGGTTTTTATGGCTAAAGATGCTGAAGGATACGAAGAGCTTAGCTGCCCGTGCAAATGGAAGGGAAGCGAGTTTTGCCAGGGAATTTGCGGCCATGACGATCCTGATGGATTCGTGCTTGGTGCGCTTTCAGAGGAGTTACGAGATATGATCTGGCAAGATTTTAATGAATTTCGGGAGGAGCAACTCGCGGCTCTTGCTCCGGAGGAAATTGCCCCGGACCTGGGGCCTTGCTGTGCGTGCAAGGGCACAAGAGCGGTTCGAAATATAATCGCGTTGCCTTTTGAGGGGCCGGTACCGGGGACGGGATGGGGATGTGTTCAGTGTGGACTTCCCGCGAATGGGGCGGTGGCGGTCGTGTGCGACGAATGTCTCGAGAGTAACGCCGAGAGAGTGGAAATCTGCTACGGATATCCGGGTGACAAGGGGCGGACGCCGATGCCCGCGGAGGCCTCCAGAATAGCTTTCGATCATGATCTATCCAAGCATCCGGAGATCCGGGGAGAAGAGGCAAAGTGCAGGGTATGCGGGTGTACGGATGAGCGGGCGTGCCCTGGCGGATGCTATTGGGTTGAGCCGGATCTTTGCAGCCGGTGTACAGACATCAGGAGGGTTTGAGGTGGCCGTTGGACCGGGGAAATATGATGATTTGTGCACCTATGTGCGGGAGAAGACAGTTGCCGCCGGCGCGATAGTGATCGTCATCGGGGGCGCAAGGGGAAGCGGCTTTTCGGTGCAGGGCACGGACCCGAGGATAGCCATGCGCCTTGCCGACGTGCTCGATGAGCTGGCAGCCTAAATCCGGAAAGATCTTATGGACGGCAAACAGGAGGGGTGAAACATGGCTAAGGGCGGGTACGCGAAAGCGGGCGGGAGTGCAATGCCGAAAGCGGCGCCTCCAATAAGCTTTGTTCAAGTCGATAGGGGGACCGCTTATAGCCGGCACTGTCCGGCTTGCGAGGCCCAGGGGCTTATCCAGATTCATAATGTTTATGACGTCTCGAAACTGGATCCAAAAAACCCAAGCGGCGTTGACAGCATCGGGAGCGCTCCAGTGGGGTGGCTGTGCATCGGGTGTTTTATGAGATCGGGCATGACGGCCGGAATTTACATGCCGGAGCAGTTGGCGCGCAAGTCGCCGGCCGAGAGGGCGGAGTTTGAGGGCAGGATGAAGGCGGCATGGGAAGAGATGCAGAAAGCCGAGCGCAAGCGCCTCGAAGAGACCGAAGGGCAAAGGGCGGAGGGTGAGGGGGCGCCGGAGGGATCGGGCGTGCCGGCCGGTGCAGGTGATGGGGAAGTCGTGGAGACGCTTTTGGATACGCTCGGCGGTGAATAATATCTGCAATGACGATTTTGTATTTGCTTTTATATACGCGGGGATTTACTGTGCAATTCCCGCGTTTTATAACTTAGTTGGCAGATAACGTATTCCACCAGGCCTTTGAACGCCCGTAGGGGAGCCTTGCGGCGCGGAGTTCGGGTGTGGAATGTGGCACAGGTGATCTGCGGGTTAAAGGAAATCTGCGAAAAGTACGGCTGCTCCCACAATACTCTGAGCTCATGGATGAAGGACGGCTTTCCCGCCTTCCGCTTATCCGGCCGGGTCCGCGTGATCGATGACGACGCGGTCAACTGGTTTCGAGACCAGCGCACCAAAGGAAACGATGTTTTGTAAGTAAATCGCCGCCATGGAAGACGGCGCTACCGATCTGCATCTTCCGTCAATTCCTCAATCCTTAAATCCCTCAATTCCTCAATCCTTTAATCCTTCAGTCCATAAATATCCCTGTCAATACGGTTTAATATACCAAGGAGTGCCCATATAGCGCCCATGGACATCTTCGGCCAAAATCCAGCCGTATAATGTAGCCTTCAAATTAAGCTCCGGTAGACCTAACGAGTCAGACAACTCATTTTTCGAGGCGCAACGCCCATGGGGAAAGTTGTCAGTAAGATCAAGCAGGCCGCAGCCCTTTTCAAAATCCCGCAAAGTAAAGACGAAACCATCGAAGCCATAGCCGAAATCGGCCGAAGGCAGCGCGAGCGCCAGAGGCTTGAAGCTGCGATGAACGACGCGCTGGCCGTGGTGAAGCAGAAATTTGAAGAGGACGCCGCGCCGCATAACGAGGCGATCCGGGACCTCTCCAAAGGCGTGCAGGCCTGGTGCGAGGCGAACCGTGCACAGCTCACCCAGGACGGAAAAGTGAAGTATGCAAACCTCGCCTCCGGTGAAATCAAGTGGCGGATGCGGCCTCCCAAGGTCGTGGTGAGGGGCGCGGAGACGGTGATCGAGCTTTTGAAGCAGCTCGGGCTGAAGATGTTTCTGCGGGAGAAAACCGAGATCAACAAGGAAGCCATCCTGGCCGGCGCCGTTTTTCAAGACGATAAGATCCTTGCGCCCACTGAGCTTCGGGCCGTCCCGGGCATCAAGCTGGAACAGGCGGAGGATTTTGTGATCATACCGTTTGAGAGCCAGTTGGAAGAAGTTGCATGAGCGGAGAAGAGCATCTCACCGCGGAGAACGCAGAGGGCGCGGAGAGAATCGCCCAAGTGGATCCGGCTAAGAAAGGCGGTGACGAGGTAGCCTTGCTGATTAGTAGGGGGCCTCGGTTCACGGTCGTGCGAATCAAGCGTACGGAGTACGGACCCTGGAAAGAAGTGAACAGGCTCATGGCTGATTTCTTTCTAAAGTAGACGGTAATAGAGGCGATGAAGGGCAAAAAAACTGGCGGCAGGAAAGCCGGAACTCCCAATAAATTTACGAAGATACGCCATGAACTTTTGAGCGGGATCGAAGCGCTGGGGATAAAGAGGCTGTGTAAGGGTGCCGCGCTTGAGAGCAAGTTGGGCGTTTTGCGGGTGCTGGTGAGCGTGTTGCCGCGTGAAGACACCCTGCATGTGCCCGAGCTTGAAAATCTGGTCTCCGACCTCTCCGAGAGGAAAAAGCGTGCCGACGAAGCAGAGTGAAAGGAAGCTCACCCAGTACGAGATCCTGACCTCGGCGAACCGGGAGTACCGGGATAGGCCGTACCGGTGGGTGCTCTTTTCATTTCCGTGGGGAAGCGGCGAGCTCGAAGAATTCGAAGGCCCCGACGTCTGGCAGACCGAAGAATTGAGGAAGATCGAGGAGCAGCTCCTCGCCGGCGCGGACTTGGGCGTTGTGATCCGGGAGGCGATCGCGAGCGGCCACGGGATAGGCAAATCCGCTTTCGTGGCCTGGCTGATCCTTTGGGCGATGAGCACGTACCCGGACTGTAAGGGAGTTGTAACCGCCAATACGGAAAACCAGCTCAAAACCAAGACCTGGTCGGAGCTTGCCAAGTGGTACAGGCTCTGCGCCACGAAGAGCTGGTTTCACCTGACGGATACGGCGCTTTTTTCGGTCCTGCCCGAGCACGAGAAGACCTGGCGCATAGATAAGGTCCCCTGGTCGCTCAAAAGCACGGAGGCCTTTGCGGGCCTTCACAACAAGGGCAAGCGCATCATTTTGATATTCGATGAGGCGAGCGCGATCCCCGACCAGATCTGGGAAGTCTCTGAGGGGGCCCTGACCGATAAGGAGACTCAGATCATATGGTGTGTCTTCGGGAACCCCACGCGTAATACCGGTCGGTTTAAAGAGTGTTTTACGGGGCCTGTGGCAAAGCGGTGGAAAAGAAAGCAGGTCGATTCCCGGGAAAGCCGTTTGACCAATAAAGACCAGATCCAGGAATGGATCACCGATTACGGGATCAATTCGGATTTTGTGAAGGTGCGCGTACGCGGGATGTTTCCGGCCATGTCCGCGCGCCAGTTCATAAGCTTGACGGATGTGGACGCCGCTTTTGGCAGGCACCTTCGTGTAGAGCAGTACGATTTCGCACCGAAGATTTTGACCTGCGATCCTGCCTGGGAAGGCGATGACGACCTAGTCATAGGGTTGCGGCAGGGGCTCGCATTCAAGATTTTGCGGGTCATTCCCAAAAACGACAACGACATCCAGGTGGCGAATATCATTGCGAACCTGGAGGACTCGGAGGGGGCCGATGCCGTTTTCATCGACGCTGGATATGGAACGGGAATCGTTTCCGCTGGCAGGACGCTTGGGCGTACTTGGCAACTGGTCTGGTTTGCCGGCGAACCGGCTGATCCCGGGTGTCTCAACAAGCGCGCCGAAATGTGGAAGCTTATGCGCGACTGGCTCAAAGAAGGCGGAGCTATCCCGGCAGATATGGTCCTCTATAACGATCTGATCGGCCCGGAGACGATTCCGCGCCTGGACGGCAAGATTCAGATCGAATCAAAGGACCTGATGAAAAAGCGCGGGCTCAAAAGCCCGAACCATGCGGACGCACTCGCCATTTCGTTTGCCTGGCCGGTTTCGAAGAAGAGGGCGAGGGGCGCCAAGGCGGCGGTTTGCGAGACCGAATACGACCTTTTTAAGGACCTTTAGTGATGTGCATCGGGCAAAACGGGCAGATGAGCGGCGGGCAAGGCGGGGCTGTGCCGGACCTGGCGCAGAACCCGCAGGCCGCGGCGAGTTTGCTCAGCAGCGCAGTGACCAAGCCGAAGAAGGGGAAATAATGCAGCTACCGATCATCAAGGCCATTGTGGACGTCTGGGCCTCGGCGCTAAAGACCCATCACCTCTTTGAACAGAGGAAGGGGTCGGTCCAGAAGTGCGACAGGGCGAAGGCGAACCTCGGGCGGCTGGAAAATGCCGTGAAGAAACGCAGGGCACATAACCGCATGGCGGCCGAGAGCCGGCGCGCGCAGCAACGGAGGGCGGCATGATAGAGCCTAAAGACATTGAAAACCGCTTTGCGTACCACGCGCCGAGCGAACTGAAAGTGAAAAGGCATGCGTTTGTCCGCGAAAGCATAAAGAAAATTGCGGACACCATAAACGTCCTTGTGCCGGACGGCCGGGAGAAAGCCCTGGCGATCACTCACCTCGAGGACGCCATGATGTGGGCAAATGCGGGTATCGCCCGCAATCCGGAGGTTTAGCGGCCATGTGTTTCGGTGCATCTCCTTCTGTTCCAGCGCCTCCTGCGGCGCCGGCGCCTCCTCCGAGTCTGCCGGATTCGGGTGTGCAGGGCGCGGGGGCAAATCAGCGTAACCTTGCGGCATCGGCCTACGGGGCGAGCCAGACGATTCTAACCGGGCCGATGGGTTTGCAGACCAAGGCCGACACGACGGCGAGCGGCAAGACGCTACTGGGGAATTGATGCTTACCTCCGGTCATTATCCGATCTGGGTTTCAACTCGGGTTGTCGCACGCAAGATGTTTGGTCAACGATACAAGTTGATCGAGGGCGGCAAGGATTTTTGTATTGGGGAACTGAGATGAAGTGCCCCTCGTGTGGGTCGTTGCTTGAAAGCGAAAGGGCCATGGGCATGACCGTGGTTCACTGCACGGTTTGCGGATACGAGGAATACGTGTTTCGAGGGGCTACACAGCGGCGGAGCGTTTACTGTCACGGAGTCGCGGAACTAACCGGAGAACTGACTTGGGCGATGTAATTCCTTTAACCTCTCAGGTAAATAAGATCGCTCAGATATCGGATCTGCGGCGCTACGTGGATAGAAGGCTCGTTGGCCTTCGCACCGACCGGTGGAGCTACTGGCAGCACTGGAGGCAGCTCTCGGATTTCATATTGCCCAGGCGCGGGCGGTACCTGCAGACGCCCAACCAGGCCACGAGGGGAGACCCTGTTGGATCCAGAATTATCAACGAAACTCCAACGCTTTCAGCGCGGACGCTGTCCGCTGGTCTTATGGCGGGACTTACTTCACCGGCTCGGCCTTGGTTTCGTCTTAGCATTCGCGACATGGATGTATCTGATAATACTCCTGTTCGGCTGTGGCTGGACGAAGTCACGAAGAGGATGCTCACGGTCCTCAGCCAGTCAAACGCCTACAACGCCCTGCACGTGATCTACGAGGAGCTGGGGGTGTTCGGTACCGGGTGCATGCTGGTCGAGGAAGACTATAACGATGTGATCCGGTGCCAGACGTTGACCGTGGGGGAATATTACCTGGCGAGCTCGGGGCGAAATCAAATCGATACCCTTTACCGGGAGTATGTGCTCGCGGTGGGGCAAGTGGTTGAAAGGTTCGGGCTCGAGAGCTGCAGCCCGCAGGTCAAATCCCACTGGGCATCCGGACAGCTCGATAAAGAGGTAAACGTTGCTCAGGCCATCGAGCCAAACGACACTCGCGCGCCCCAGGTTGCGGGCCTCAAGGGCCGCCAGTACCGGTCGGTCATCTGGGAGTGGGGACAAAGGCAGAACCTGGTGCTCGATCTTCGCGGCTATCACGAGCTTCCGTTTTGCGCGCCCAGGTGGCACGTGATCGGAAACGACTCGTACGGCCGGGGTCCGGGCATGGAATGCCTCGGCACGTCGAAGATGCTCCAGCAGTTGGAGAAGCGGACGGCCCAGGCGATAGACAAGGTCTTAAATCCTCCGATGGTCGCCGATGTGAACATGAAAAACGAGCCTGCATCGCTTCTTCCCGGGGGCATTACCTACGTCGCAAATCTGGGGCAGAGCGGATTCAAGCCGGCATACGAAGTGCCTCCGGACATCCGGGGGGCCGAGGAAAAGATCACGAAGGCCGAGAACCGCATAAAGAGCACGTTTTTTGCGGACCTTTTCCTCATGATCGCACAACTCGATACGGTCAGGACCGCAACGGAGATCATCGAGCGAAAGCAGGAAAAGATGCTGATGCTCGGGCCGTTTCTGGAGCGAAGCCAGTTCGAGTTGATAAATCCCTTCATCGAACGGCTCTTTGCGATCATGCACCGCGTGGGGCTCATTCCGCCGGCGCCGCGGGAAATCAGGGGAAGGGCGCTTGATATCGAATGCGTGTCAACGCTTGCCGACGCTCAGAAGAGCACGGCCACAACCGGGATCGAGCGGCTTGTGGCGTTCGTGGGTAATCTTGCCGCCGCGAAGCCGGAGGCCTTGGACAATGTCGATTTCGATGAAACGGTTAGAGAGTATGCCGATTTGATCGGGGTTACACAGAAACTGATCGTCGCGCAGCAGAAGAGGGACGCCATAAGGAAACAGCGCGCGCAACAGGCGGCACAGCAGCAGGCCGCACAGATGAGCATGGCGGGGGTGCAGGGGGCGAAGACGCTTTCAGAGACCGATGTTGGCGGCGGCCAGAACGCACTCATGAAGATGATTGGAGCGGGCGGGCAGTAAAGCATTGACCCGGTCGTGGACGGATCAAGGACAGAACGCAGAGGACGCAGAGAAAATCAGCGAACGGCATGGAGGGGATAGATGATCAGGCTACAGCAGGGTGTCGACAACATGGGCAATATGATTATCTCGGCCATGCAGCAGTCGGACACGATCTACGTCAACCTTATGGTTGCCAGTACCGCTCAGTATGTGACGCCTCCGGCCGGGGCCAATTTCTGCCTGTTTGCAGCGTCGGGCGGGAACGATTTCTGGATGATGCTTTATCCAACGACGGTATCAAGCGGCCTGGCGATCCCTGCCGCCACCGCGACGGAAGCGGCGGCAGCATACACGATCCCAGAACTCAATCCGCTTATACGGCAGATCACGGGGATGAAGACTATCGGGCTTATTTCAGGGGCCACACCGCTGATTACCCTGGCGTTCTACGCCTAAAGGAGACGGACGTGTACAACACGAAAGTCATCAGAGTCTATTTCGCGCTGAAGAGGATGTAGCGTGGCTGAAGAGAAAGTGCCCTACAACGCAGGCGATGTGGCCCACGTCGGGCAGGCGCAAAAGACGAAGAGGATCCGCGAGCTGCAGACGAAGGGGGCGCTGCGGACGCTTCTATCCGATCCCGCCGGCAGGATGTGGATGTGGGACCTTCTCGCGCGCTGCGGGGTGTTTCATCTTTCCTTTTCCAGCGACGCTCTGCGGATGGCGTTTAATGAGGGCCGCAGAGATATTGGGAACCAGCTCCTGGGCGATATCAACCGGATCAGCCCGGAGTTTTATATGAAGATGCAGATGGAGAACGGGGGGAAGGCAGAGTAAGCGTTTAAAAATTGAGGGACGGGGTCCGTTTTAGCCCGGCGGGGTGAGAGCGGCGAAAGAATAAGGAAGGCGCAGTTGGGTGCCCAACCACTCAACTTGCGCCTTTTTTATTGCCCCCGGGGAAAGGGACATTCGATGCAGCGGCATTTGCAACTTCGCCTTTGGTCCGAGCCGGCCCTACCGGAAATTCGCCGAAGCGAAGAAGCGAGTGCGCGGCATACCCAGCTTAGCCTTTGGAGCGAATCGGTTCAACTCGAAATTCGGCGAGGGGAAAAAGCGATGCAGCGACATGTACAGCTTCTTCGGGACGTGCTCAGAGGGAAGCCGGCGCATCTTCGCTCTCCGGAGTGGGCCCGGGTGCGCAAAGCTCACCTGGTCGATGAGCCGTGCTGCAGGTGGTGCGGAGGAACGACACGGCTCCAGGTCCACCATAAGCATCCGTTCCACCTGGCGCCGGCGCTTGAGTTGGATCCAAAGAACCTGATCACCCTGTGCGAAGAGGGGGGATATCTCAATTGCCATCTGTGGCACGGCCACAACGGCGACTGGAAGAGTTTCAACGACGAGATCGAAGAGCAGTGCGCGGAGCATCTGTGCACGCCTGACCACGATCTTGTCGACCGCATACGGCGCGAGGACCCGGAGCTCTATGAGTTCCTGACGAATGCACGAAAAGCGAGGGAAGGGAAATAGTTTATGGAAACACCGGAATCCACTCCAAGCCCAACACCTGCACCCGATGCGGGTTTGACTCCACCGGCTCCTCTGATTGGAGATCCCCCAGCATCGCAAACAGCAGAGGAACAAGCTGCCGCCGAAGCCGCCAAAACGGCCGAAGCTGCAAAAGCTGCTGAAGCTGCCAAGGCTGGTGAGCCCAAATACGACAAAGACGGCTTCGAGCTCGATGCCGAAGGCAAGCAAAAGCTCGACGCCGAAGGCAAGCCGATCAAAAAACCCGAAGGCGAAAAACCGGCGGCAAAAGCGCCGGCGGAATATGCGGAGTTTACGCTCCCGGAAGGGACAACGCTCGACGAGCAGAGCGCAACTGAGTTCAAGGGGCTGGCAAAAGAGCTGGACCTGACTCAGGAGCAAGCGCAGAAGCTCCTCGATTTCGGCGGCGGGAAGATCCGCGCGCAGGTAGAGGCGCCATACAAGTTGTGGGCTGAGACCCAAACCAAGTGGCAGGCCGAGGTGAAAGCCGATCCGGAGATCGGTGGGACAAAGTATGAAAGCTCGATTGCGGCAGCAAGCCAGGTGTTTGTGCCGGGCGAGTCAAACCCGTTCGTGAAAGACGCCAAGGAGGCGACGGCCTTAAAAGAGGCGCTCAACATGACCGGGGCCGGCAACAACCCGGCAATCGTCAAGATGTTCGTGAAGATGGGCAATTTACTGAAAGAACCCGGAAGCTTAACCGGAAATCCCGTGAAGGACACCGGGGCAAAGCTTCTCGAAAACATGTACCCAACAATGAAGAGTGAACAGTGAGCAGTGAAGAGTGAAGAGTGAAAACCGCTTCGTGCTTCATGCTTCATAAGGAGTGAATAGATGTCTCAAACGACTATCGGACCTGCAGCGCTCACACTGGCTGACTGGGCAAAACGCATAGACGATGACGGAAAAATTGCCGAAATCATCAATCTTTTGTCCCAGACAAATGAAATTTTAGACGACATGCTCTGGATCGAAGGAAACCTTCCGACCGGGCACAAGACCACCATCAGAACCGGACTGCCGATCGCCTACTGGCGCTTGCTGAACCAGGGCGTCCCCAGGGGCAAATCGACCACGGCGCAGATCACCGAGTCCTGCGGCATGCTCGAGACCTACTCGGACATCGACGTGGACCTCGTGGCCCTTTCCGGAAACGACCGCGCCTTTAGACTGAGCGAAGAACTTGCGTTCCTCGAGGGCATGAACCAGCAGATGGCGCAAACGATCTTCTACAATAACGTTACGACCACTCCGGCGGCCTTCATGGGACTGGCCCCAAGGTATCCGAGCGTACTCACCACCAACGCCCAGACCGCCAATAACGTAATCGACGCGGGCGGTGTCAACAGCACGAACACCTCCATCTGGCTCATCCACTGGGGGCCGATGTCGGTTCACGGGATATTCCCCAAGGGACAAAAAGCGGGTTTTCGGCAGGAAGACATGGGGAAAACCCCGGTCTACGATTCGAACAATAACCCCTATTACGCCTGGCGGACTCATTACAAGTGGGACGCGGGCCTTGTCGTGAAAGACTGGAGATACGCGGTCAGAATCGCGAACGTCGACGTGACCACCTTGAGCGGGGGTACGCCTCCGAACCTTATCAACCTGATGATCCGGGCGATCCACAGACTGCCCACGCAGCCTGCCCGGGCCGGCAACGTTCAAACAAGCGACGCTCCGAGGCTCACTTTGGGGCAGGCCGGCTTTTATTGCAACCGCGCCATTTCCACCTGGCTCGACATCCAGGCGCTCAATAAGCAAAACGTGCTGCTCCGGATGGATGAGTTCGACGGAAAGCCGGTCACGAGCTTTCGAGGCATTCCGATCCGGACATGCGACCAGTTGCTGAACACTGAGGCGCGGGTGGTTTAAGAAAACCTATTCACCGCAGAGAACGCAGAGAGCGCAGAGGGAAAGCGAAAGTGGGGAAAAAGTTGGAGCTCAAAGGCAAAATCCAAAGTGGGAATTCCATCTCTTCCCTCTGCGTTCTCTGCGGTCTCTGCGGTGAAATTTCTTTAAGGAGATTTTGAGATGATAATGGACAACTACATGATGCTGGACGGTTCCAATTCGTCCTTGGGCGTCTTCACAGGCACCACGGTAGCGAGTGGAAGCACCTTTCAGGTCGGTAACCAGGTTTCGGCCAACCTCATCGACATGAGCCAGATCGCGGGCTCCGCAAAGGGATACGGCCGGGATATCGCCGTTGGCGATGACATCGAACTCGTTTCCCTGGTGATAGTGAGTTTCACCGGGAGTTCATCGACCATGCAGCTCCAGGTGCAATACGCGCCTGACAACGGATCGGGATCGCCCGGCTCTTTCGTGACTGTAGCTCAGAGTGTCGCCTTTACTCTTGCCCAGCTCGTAGCCGGTGAGGAAATCTGGCGGACGAAGCTGCCGCCCATGAGCCCGGCGGGTCTTTATGGTACGGCCGTCCCGAAGTTTCTGCAGATGAACTACGTGGTCGGCACGGCGAACATGACCGCCGGCGCGATCGCCACTTTCATCTGTATCGACAAGACGGCGCTCGGCCCG
>Ga0187867_10001958_pt1 | contig 17506 bp, 16 predicted proteins | sample June2016WEW_13_1_FD_132976 | JGI IMG/M metagenome (GOLD analysis project Ga0187867, IMG submission 132976) | Peatland microbial communities from SPRUCE experiment site at the Marcell Experimental Forest, Minnesota, USA - June2016WEW_13_10 | ecosystem: Environmental > Terrestrial > Soil >...
CCGCCCGAGGTGGGCTGCCAGGTAGTGCAACAGGTCGAACTCCTTGCGGCTCAGAAGCAGGTCTCGATCAGCGAGCGTGGCCTCACGAGTGGTCGCGTCGATCCGAAGGGCCCCGACCGTGATCGCCAGCGTTTCGGAGTCCTCCCTCGCTCGCCGCAAGACCGCCCGGAGACGCGCCTCGAGCTGCCGGGTGGAGAAGGGCTTGACGACGTAGTCGTCGGCTCCCGCGTCGAGGGTCTTAATGATCCCGCCTTCGTCATCTCGGGCAGTGACGACGACAACGGGGACCGTGCTCACGGCCCGGAGCATGCGGAGCAGGTCGACGCCGTCGATGTCCGGCAGGCCGAGGTCCAACAGGACGACGTCAGGCTTCTCAGCGACGATGGTCGACAACCCCCCAAGGCCCGTCGCGGCAGTCCTCACGTCGTATCCCATCTCGACGAGGGACCGTTTGAGCCCGGCTCGGATGCTCGCATCGTCCTCGACTATCAGGACCGTTATCACACTCGCCACAGTATTCGGCCCCTGACGCGACCGATGGCCGGGTCCCGTCCAGTCGGGACCCGGCCAATAGGGAACAAGCCGGTCAGCGTGTCGTCACCAGTACAGTCAGGCCGCCACTGTCGTTGATCTCGGCCTCGAACTTCACCGTACGGGTGCCGTGACGGAAGTAGACGTCCACCGACGAGCCAGACGCCGAGTCAACAGAGGCGATGTAGCCCTGGGCGGCGTTGACGGTTACGACCCTGACCGTGCCCGAGTTGACGGCAGCGATCTTGACCGATCCAGCCGCGCCGGCGCGATACCAGGTGGCTGTCCTCGGAAGTGGGTAGCTCTTCGAGGCACTGGAGCGCACCACGGCCGTCGCCTGCGAGCTGGGCGAATGTCGTTGTACTGCAGTTGCCGACGCTGCGCCTGGTCCGGCCAGAGCCAAGACCGTTGCCAGCATCGAGGCCGCCACAACTGTGCCGGTGCCAATCTTGAATATCCGCTTCATTCCTATCTCCTTTGAGTTTGGGTTGATGTTGCTGTCTCTCAGGATGACGGAGCGGAAGTTAAGAGGAACCTAACTGAGCCGCAGGTGTTTCCAAAGGATCCCGGCCGCCTTCTTACAGGCCAGAGGACTCGTCCCAGAGCTGCCGGAGTGGGGGGCACGCTCAGCTGGCAGCGGCACTGGGGCTTCCGGCGGCCGGACCGCTGACCATGGCGATGGGGTCGCTCCGGTAGGCCGGAGCGCCGGTCACTCGTACTGAGCGCACCGTCACGACAGGGCGGAAGTGATCCTTTCGGCAGCGCTCAAGAGCCGCTTCTTGTCTTGAGAAAAGTTGATGCGGAACCTGCCGCGCCCGGATGGGCCGAACTGGTAGCCGGGACTCACCAGCACGCCTGCCGCCTTGATTGCCATGGCGATCTCATGGTCGTCGGCAGGTCCGTTCGTCGCCCACCGGGGAGACCCGACCAGGGGGAACATGTAGGAGCTGCCGGCCGGCGGGGCCACACTGACTCCCGAAATGCTCCGGAGACGCTCGACCATAAGATCACGCAGGGCTTGGTGCCCGGCCGTGCGCCGGGTCAGCCACTCGGCATCGTCTTCTGCCCAATGGCGGAGGACCTGCTGGCAATAGCCGGGAGCGCGCAGCGAAGCCAACGACACGACCCGTTCCATGGCCTCGACGACGGGTGGCGGACCGACCGCGACGCCGACGCGGTAGCCACTCATCGACTCGGTCTTGGAGGGTCCGACGAGTGTCACTGTGCGCTCGATCATTCCTGGGAGAGCGCCTAGATGCGTGTACTGCGCACCTGCGTAGATCAGTCGGCAGTAGAGCTGGTCCACGACGACGATCAGGTCCTCATCCACAGCCATATCGGCCAAGGCTTGGATTGTGGACGATTCGTAGACTCCGCCCGTCGGGTTGTTGGGATGTGACAACAACAAGAGCCGGGGTCGCGCAGCCCTGGCTGCGGCCAGGTTGTCGGCACCGATGGACAGCAGCCCCTTGTCGTCCTGCTCGATCGGCAGCCGTACCACAACGGCTCCGAGGTAGGCGAGGATCCTTTCGTTCATGAAGTACTCGGGATCGGGCAGTGCCACCCGGTCGCCTGACGACACCAACGCCGACAAGACCGCGAACAGGCCTCCTTGAGTGCCAGGAGTGACGATCAGCTCCCTGTCCGGATCCACGGTGCGACCGAGAAGGTCCCCAAGCCGGGGAGCGATGCGAGCACGAAGCGAGCTGCTGCCCCGGTAAGCGGTGTATGCCTCGGTGTTCTCCGCGAGCGCGGAGTGGAAGTCCGCCGCTGCTGTGGCAGGCGGGGTGAACGCCCGCGTGTCCCCGTGGGTGAGGTCTATCAAGTCGGGCGGAGCCGGAGCTGCCGCGAGGGACCTGTCGAGCTCGAGGACCGATGCACCGTAGGTCTTGACGTACCGGTTCAAGCTGGCAGCATCGAGGGACGGGGGCGACAGGAACGTGGGGCTCACGACGGTTCTCCTCGAAGGCGTTGGGGTCCGGTCCGTACGACGGCTCGCACCTCGTCGACGTCGAGTTCATATGGTCCGAGCAGGGTCAGCCACCAGGTCGCGCCGGCCTTGGACCACGATGCCGGGTCGTCGCCCGGACGGCCCGACACGACGACCTCGAATCCGGATCGGGGCGCCATCGCCGTGATCGACCTGCGCCACTCGGCGAGCTGGTCCGGGCCCGGGATCCCGATGGTGAACACGCCGTCGTAGCCGACCGCCCGGCGCAATGGCTTCAAGTTCGGCCAACGGGCCGCCAGCCAGAACGGGATTCCCCCCGGCTGGGTTTGTGCCGGGAGAAATCTCACGCCGTCTGCGGTGTAACGGGCACCGAGGTGGTGGACAAGCTTGCCGGACAAGAGACCGGCGACGACCTCGAGACCCTCGGTCAAGGCTTCGCCACGTGCTACGGGGCCGGCTTCCTCCCCGAAGCGGGTCAGCTCGCCGACGTCGCCGTCGTCGCCGAGACCGAAGCCGAGAATGAGACGACCGCCGGAAAGCCTGTCGAGCGTGGCGGCCTGGCGCGCGAGCACCGCCGGACGCCGCCGGGCCAGTGGCGTGACCATTGGTCCCAGTCGGATCCTCTCGGTGACCATGGCGATCGCCGCGAGACAGATCCACGGGTCGAGGATCTCGCGCACTGGCGCGGAGTAAAGGAGGTGATCCCAGAGGAAGATCCCGTCCCAGCCCGCCTTCTCCGCATCCGCGCCGATGTCGGCGACAAGGCGTGGGTCTGCCAGGGCATCGAAAGGCGGGAAGAACAGTCCCTGGCGCAGGACCGGACCGGTCATGACTTCGGCGTCCTACCGCGCGCCGAACCCTGCCCCGACACTGGTGGGTCGGTCGGTGACGAGTCCGTCCCGGCAGCTTCTTTGGTGGCGGGCGGCGGGTCCACGTAGTGGTCCTTGATCGCTCGCCCGATCACGGAACGGCGCCGTGTGCGCAGCGCCTCCAGCAGCACCCGGTGCCGGTTCACCGCCTCGAAAAGGTCGATGCCCTGGCGGTCGAGGGAGGACCGCATGAGCGAGCCCATCTGTCCGTCGAGGGCGTGCCAAAGGTCCGACACCCGGGCCCGACCTCCGGCCTCCACGATCAGGCCGTGCAGGCGGGTGTCCACCTCGATGATGGCGGCCACATCGCCCGCCGCGGCGGCAGCCTGCATCTCGTGCAATTCCTTGTCCACAGACGACAGCAGCGATTCATCGACCTTCGAGGTGACCTCGCAGATCGCTCCGGCCTCCAGGAGGTAGCGGGCATAACAGGCGTCTTCTACCTCGGCCTGGGACATGCGGGCGACGAAGCATCCCCGCCGGGGCGATATCTCGACCAGGCCCTCGTTCTTGAGCTCTCGGAGAGCGGAGCGAAGCGTCGTCCGGGACACTCCGAACTCGGCCGCAAGATTGGACTCGACGAGGCGTTCACCGGCGGTGAGCTCGTTGTTCAAGATCCGCCGTTTGAGGGTCAGGTGAACCTCATCAGGAAGCGACAGGTGTGGGATCATCGCAACCTCCGTCTCGGTCCTCGCCTCCACGGCGGCGTCCCGCCGTCGGCGGACCTGGAGCTCCGCCTCACAAATCGCGGCTCTTCACCATCGGGCACGGGCCACCTCCAGCAGTGCCTCCTCGTCCAGTCCGACATGGCCCGCGCCGTCGGCCTCGACGTCGATGCGCCCTGAAGGGCCGCTCAGGATCACCGTCACCCCAGGCCCGTGACCCGGCTGGGGACTGGCGCCGTGCACGACGACTCCGATGCTCCTCCAGCCCCGCCGATAGCCGGCGTTGTACCTGGCGTCGAGGTCGTCGATGGCGACGAGGTCTCCGAGGCGCAGCTGCTCGGCGTGCCATCTCGACGCGGTAGCGCGATCGATCTGGAGGTCCAAGTCCCACATCGGCGTTGGACGCCCGATGCCGTTGCCGACCAACCGGCTCGGAACGACGGTGCGAACATTGACCGCCAACGTGACCGGCCCGGCACCGATCGGCAGTCGTTCCACGAGATCGGGCTCGACGTTGCAGACGGTCACGTCCTCCACCAAGCTCGGCGCACCCTGTCCCCGGCTGCGGACGGCGACCTGGTCTCCTGGGCGCAGCTCGTGCAGGACCTCCTGGCGAAAGACGGCGATGACCCGGCCCTCTTCACCGCGCTTGCCGGCGATTGCGCCGAGTTCGCCGGCGGCGGCGCCGGTACGGACCTCGACAGGGTTGCCGATGCACGCCTGAGCCGAGAGGGCGTATCCGGCGGCCGGATCGTCGTGAACCAGACAGGCACCGGGAGCAGCGTGGTCGGCGGCATAGTCGAAGACCCCGTCGCCGAGACGCAAGCCGATCACGATGCCTCCGTCCCCTATCGGGACGTATGGCGCGCCGTCGCCATCGATCCGGAAGGGGTCGGACCCCACCGATGCCTGCTCGACGAAGGCCGTCAGGTTGACGCTCACAAGACGGTCGCCCGTGCCGTCACGAGGATTCGTGTTCATGGCTGGTCCGATCCACCTGCCGCGACAGGGTCGGGTCTGAGCCCGCCTGTCCGACAGAGCAGCACGCCGAGGTTGCTGGCCGGGTCGTCCACCAGTCGGAAGGCCTCGGAGGGCCCGCTCATGAGTGTCGACGGGCCGGGCCCGTGACCGAACAACTGGCAGCTGCCCGTCGATATGACCCCGATCGTCGTCCACCCTTCCCGGTAGCCGCGCCCGAACCTGTGATCCTGGTCGGCCAGCGCCACGATGTCGCCGATACGCAGGCCCTCGAGCCCGAGGGAAAGGTTCCCTCCGAGGCCCGCGTAGGCGCCCATGAGATCGGTGTTCGCGAACTCGGACACCATGCCCGAGCCCGCCCCGATCGCGTCGGCGGGGACCCGGGCGGCAACATGCACATCGAGGCGGCCGCCAGAAGCGGTCCCCCCACCAAGAGCGGCCAGCAACGCGGGCGAGCAGTTCTTGACGACGATCTTCGGATGATCGGTCAGTCGCATACCTTGCCCGATGGCAAAAACCGTGACCTGGTCGCCGGTCGTCACCTGTCGCATCGCGCACTCGTCCATGTCGACCAGCACGTAGGCGTGCTGGCCGATCACCATGCCCTCGGCGCCCGCACCCGGGCCAGAGGTCACGACGACCCTGTTGCCCACGCAGGACAGGTACTGCAAGGCGAAATTCGCAGCTGGGTCATGGTGGCGCACGGACAGACCCGGTTCGACGTGGTCCCCGGCCCATCCCGTTGCCGGATCGCCGCAGTGGACACCAAGAGTCACGCCTCCCATGCCGGGGAGCAGGAAGGGCCGGCCGTCGGGATCGACCCGGAACCCATGCCGGTCACCCAACGCAGGCCACACCTCGCCGGCCAGGACCTGGGTCAACAACTCATTGTCATTTCTCTTCAGGTCCACGGCGTCTCCCTCGGCGGGCATGCGACCGGTCGTTGATCAGGCACCCGCCACCTCGTCGAAGTCGACCCAACGGCGCTCGCGCGCGGACATCTCGAAGGCGTTGATGGTGCGCTGAACGAGAGCACCCTGGGCGAAGTCACCCTGATTGCGTCCACCACCTTCCAGGATCTCGTCGGTGAAGTCGCGCACCAGATTCGAGTAGAACAGCGGCGCCCACTCCTCCTCGTTGCTGCCGCCGGCCGGGAAGAAGCGGTCGGGGATCTCCTGTTCGACGAACTCGACGGCGTCCTTGCGCGCCGTCTTGATCGTCTGGCAGATGCCGAACTCCTGGACCAGCCGCACGATCACCGCTCCCTCGGAGCCGTAGAACCTCGCTTCGATGCCCGGGTAGTTCCCGATGGTGACGTACGACGACTGCATGGAGGCGATCGCGTCCCCCTCGAACTCGCATATCCACATGTCGCCGTCGTCGATGTTCATCCGGTGCAGGCCTTCCTTGCCCCGCACGGCACGTTCGGGAACGAAGTTGCGCATGGTGCCGACCACGGCCTCAAGCGGCTTGTCCACCCACCAGTGCATGATGTCGATGGTGGGTGCGCCGTAACCCTCGATGGACGAAACTGCGATCTCCTTGCCATCGGGGTCGGTGGCCTCGGCCTGGCGCAGCGGCGTCCAAGGGTCTATCCACTGGCTGTTCTGCTCGTAGCCGTTGAACATGTACGGCTCGCCGACGAAACCCCGGTCGATGAGCTCCTTGGCGTACTGCGCGGCCGGCGCGTACCGGAACGTGAAGCCGAGCTTGGTCTTCAACCCCTTGGACCGGGCCAGCTCGGCCGTCCGGTTGGTCTGCCGTGCATCGTGATGCACCGGCTTCTCGCAAAGGACGTGCTTGCCAGCCTCGATGGAATCCCAGGAGATCTGGAAATGGGTGTCGTTGCCGGTCGCGACGTCGACCACGTCGATCGTGGCGTCCTCGAGGACCTCGCGGTAGTCGGTGACCGCCCTGTCGACGTCGAACTCCTTGGCCACCCGTTCGGCCAGGGCGCCGTTCACGTCCACGACGGCTGCCACTTCCACTCGTGGGTCGCGCTGCCAACCCGGCAGGTGGGCCCATTCGGCCCAGTGCCCGAGTCCGACCACTGCCACGCGAAGTTGTTTGCTCATTTGACTTGTAGTCCTCTCTTGGCCCTTGCGAACAAGGGCCCTCTTGTTGCTCTGGTGGATCTGTCTGGGTCCAGCTGCTCGATTGCCCGGTCATCGGCGGCTCAAGCGGACACGAGGGTCGATCAGTGTGTAGGTCACATCGACGACGAAGTTCATGACCACCATGAACACGGCAGCCACTAGCACCGTCCCGGTGATCATCGGGATGTCGAGGGTGTCGATGGCGTTGTAGGCCAGCTGGCCGACACCGGGCAGACCGAAGACGGATTCGATGATGAGCACCCCGCCAAGGAAGTAGCCGAGGTCCATGCCGAGCATCGTTATGACGGGCGTGAGCACGTGGCGGATGGCGTGGCGGAACAGGATGGTCCTTTCCGGCATACCCTTGAGCCGGGCGAACTCGATGAACGGAGAGCGGAGGACGGCGTTCATGGTGGTCCTCACCATCCGCGAGTACCACGCCGCCCCGCCTATGCCGAGAGTGAAGCTGGGCAGGACCATGTACCAGATCAGCGGGTGGCCGACCCCGTTCAGGGGGAATACCGACAGCTTGTAGGACAGGTAGTACAAGAGCATCAGGCCCAGCCAGAAGGGCGGTATCGAAAGCCCCACGAGGGCGCCGAGGGTTGTCAACCTGTCGAGGACCCCACGGGGACGGTAGGCGGCAATGATCCCCACGGGAATGCCGACGACAACCTCCCAGAGCACCCCCCCGAGGGCAAGGACCATCGTGATCGGGAGCGCCCCCATGATCTCGGTGCTCACCGACCGACCCTCCAGCGCGAACGACGTGCCCAGGTTGCCGCGTGCGAGACGTCCGAGATAGGAGATGTACTGCGACAAGACCGGGTGATCGAGGCCGAGCTGGCGCGCGATCGAGGCAACGGCCATCGGGCTGGCATTGGGCCCGGCGACCAGCCGGGCGGGGTTTCCCGGGATGATGTAGGAGAAGAGGAACGCCAAGGAGACCACGCCGAAGATGACCACGATCATCTGCAGGAGGCGCCGCACCAGCCAGCCGGTCATCGGCCGATCTCCGTCGTCACCGGGTCCAACAAGTCTGTGAGCCAGTCACCGGCCAGGTTGAACGCCAGCACGGTGATGATGAGAGCGATCCCGGGAGCGATCAAGAGCCAAGGCGCGATCTGGAAGTACTGCTGGCCCTGGGAGATCATCTGACCCCACGACGCCTCCGGGACGGGAACGCCGATGCCGAGGTAGGACAGTGACGCCTCGATGAGGATGGAGGTGGCGACACCGAGCGTCGAGTAGACGATGATCGTCGGCACGAGGTGCGGGAGGATGTGGCGCCTCAAGACCTTGAGGTGGCCGACGCCCAGGGTGCGCGCCGCGGTGACGAACTCGCGCTCTTTGAGCGACAGCACGAGGCTCCGGACGATCCGGGCCAGGTAGGTCCAGTACCCGAAGGCGATGACGAGCACCACGTTGCGAGTGCTGGGTCCTGTGACGGTGATCAGGGCAATGCAGAAGAGCAGGATCGGGAAGGACAGCACCACGTCGGTGAGACGCATCAGTATCGACTCCACGATGCCGCCGACATACCCGGCGATCGCGCCCACGATGACGCCGATGATCGAGGCGAGGCCGGTTGCCACGACACCGACGAGCAACGACACCCGGTCTCCGTAGATCAGCCGCGACAGAACGTCCCGTCCGTTGGGGTCCGTGCCGAGGAGGAACGTCGCGTCCGGGTGGACGGGCGCCCCATCGGCGCTGAGCCCGTTGAGGAAGATGTGGTTCGGGTTGTACGGCGAGAAATAGGGGGCGAGGATAGCGACGACGGCGAGGGCCACGACAGCGAGAATCGAGATCAGGGCCACCGGGTCGTGCCAGAGGCTCACGAGGGCACGGCGGAAGAGGCGCGGCTCGACAAGGGCCAGGGGCTCGGTCGTGCCGAGCTCGTCGAGGGCCGGGTTGACTGTCGCCATCACACCGGGACCTCCCCCGCCGGGGCATCAGGGGCCATGTGACAGGCGGCCGCCTGGCCGCCCTGCTTAGGCCGGAGGACCGGGCAGTCACTGCGGCAGATGTCCTGGACAAGAGGGCACCGAGGATGGAAGGCGCAGCCGGGAGGGAGCTTGGCAGGATCGGGCGGCTCGCCGCTGAGCCCGATGCGCGGCCCACCAACTCGGCCGCCGATGGTGGGCACGGCCGCTATGAGGGCCTTCGTGTATGGGTGCCGGGGATCCCCGAAGACCTGGCCGCTCGTGCCGTACTCGACGAGCCGGCCCGCGTACATGATCGCCACCCGGTTGGCGATGAAGCGGAGAGTGGAGAGGTCGTGGGAGATGAACAGGTAGCTCAGCTTCAGGTCGTCCTGGATGTCCTTCAGCACGTTGAGCACCTGCGCACGGATGGACACGTCGAGAGCTGCCACCGCCTCGTCGCAGATGATGACCTCGGGGCTGACGGCAAGGGCCCGGGCGATCGAGACACGTTGGCGCTGTCCACCTGAGAGCTGATGGGGATAGCGCGAGACGAGGGATGCCGGGAGCTTGACCCGATCCAGCAGTCGTTCGGTCTCTCGACGGTGGGAAGCCCGGGCGACGCCGCGCACGGAAAGGCCCTCACCTATGGCCTCGAGCACAGTCATCCGCGGGTCGAGCGAGTCGTAGGGGTCCTGGTAGACCATCTGCATCCGCCGCCGGTAGCGCCTGAGTTCGTCGCGTTGCATGCGCGTCGTGTCCTGACCTGCCACCGTTACCGACCCCGCCGTCGGTCGGTTGATCCGCACGAGCGTGCGGGCGATGGTGCTCTTTCCCGAACCTGACTCGCCCGCCAGCCCGAGAGTCTCACCGGCCGCGATGGTGAACGACACCCCATCGACCGCTTTCACGGTCTGGACCGCCCGCAGTGCCCTCCGAGATCGGAAGTGAACCTCCAGGTCCCGCACGTCGACGATCGGGGTTGGAAGATCCGATCCTGCTCCTGCTTGCTTCACAGCCGTGACGTGCCCAGGTGGCGTCGCGGGTGTGCCCGGCGCGGTGACCGTCGGCTCGGAGCTCATGATGCCCCGAGCCCGTCGATGAGAGCGTGCCATTGAGGGTCGCTCGTCGCGTGACATGCCGCCGCATGATCGTGTCGGTCCTGGATCACGAGCAGCGGGTCCTGGTCCCTGCAGATCGGCCGGGCTATCGGGCACCGGGGAGCGAACGAGCAGCCGGTCGACCAGACCCCTCCGATCGGAGGACTGCCGGGGATCGACGCCAGCCGATCAGGCAATTGGCCGGTCATGGACGGTACCGATGCCATGAGAGCGCGCGTGTAAGGGTGCGCCGGGTGATCGATGACCTGGAACGTCGGCCCGGATTCGACGATCCGGCCCCCGTACATGACCAGGAGGCGGTCGCAGAAGTCAGCCACGACACCCAGATCGTGGCTGATCAGCAGGACTCCGGTCCCGTGCTGAGCAGTCATGCGCTCGAGCAGGTCGAGCACCTGCGCCTGGATTGTGACGTCGAGCGATGTCGTCGGCTCGTCGGCGATCAGTAGCCGAGGATTGCAGCTGATCGCTATGGCAAGCGCCACACGCTGGCGCATTCCCCCCGACAGCACGGCCGGGAAGTACGACAATGTCCGTTGCGGGTCAGGGATGCCGACCGACGCCAGGAGCTCGACTGCTCGCGACCGAGCCTCGCGGCGGCCGAGGCCCCGGTGCCGGCGGAGCATCTCGGTCACCTGCACACCGATGCGCACCAACGGGTTGAGGCTCGAGAGCGGGTCCTGGGTGATCATCGCCATCGAGGTACCACGCCACCTCCCCGGGTCGGCCGTCGGACCGGTCCCCAGTTCGACGCCGTCCAAGAGGACCCGGCCCTGGCTCATGCGCCCCGGTTTCGGGATCAGTCGCATCATGGCCCGCGCGGTCAGTGACTTGCCCGACCCGGACTCTCCGACAAGGCCGACGCGTTCACCGGCGTTGATCGAGAACGAGACGTCCCGGACAACCTCGCCCGTGCCCACAAGCGACGGGAAGCTGACCGAGACGTGCTCGACTTCGACGACGAGGTGGCCGGAGCGGACGGGCGAGGCGTCCGCTCCGGCGAGGAACGGGGTCGAGCTAGCCACCCAGCCCGCTGCTCGACGACGATGTGGAGCTCTTGAGCCAGTAGTAGTCAGTTTCGAAGTCCCAGATGGGGTTGGCGAAATAGCCGCCGAGCCGGCTCCCGATCACCTCGGTCGAGGTGCCGAAGTAGAGCGGGACGATCGGGTTGTCGGCGAGCATCGTCTGGGCGGCGCTCACGTAATCCTGCGCTGCCACGGCGGGATCTGCCAGACCCTTGGAGACCTCGGCGTCGACGGCAGGGTTGCAGTAGAAGGGGTAGTTCTGGCCCCCGGGGATGGCCGCCGCGCACGAGAGGAGAGCCTGGAAGAAGTCGCTGCCGTCGGGGTAGTCGGCTATCCAGAACGTGATCGTCAGCGGTGCCTTGTTGGGCGTGCCGGCGACCTCGAAGAACGTGCTCTCCTGCAGGGGGTCGACATTGACCTTGATGCCGATGGCGGCGAGCTGCTGCTGCAGCACCGGGTCCAGGTTTGTCCAGGGCTGGGTGTTCCAGCTGTACAGAGTTGTCGTAAACCCGTGCGGGTAGCCGGCCTGCTTCAAGAGCGCCTTGGCCTTGGCCAGGTCTTCGCCGTGGACGAGGTTCTGCTTGGTGTACCCGAGGACACCGGGCGGGATGAACCCGGTTGCCACCGAGCCCTGCCCGTTGACGGTCCTGAGAAGGAACTGGCGGTCGAAGGCATACGAGACTGCTTCCCTGACCAACGGGTTGTTGAACGGCTTTATGTGGACGTTCATCGTCAGGAAGTACGTCGACAGGCTCAACCGGTGGACTATCTGGCTTGCAAGCGCCTTGTCGTTGATCACGGTCAGGTAGTCGGAGTTGGGCAGTGGGTCACCCATCAGGTCGATCTCATTCTTCTCGAGCTCGAGGAGCTGCACTTCCGGGGTTATCCCGAGTCGTTCGGTCACGCCGGAGACATAGGGAACGGACTTGTTCCAGTAGTGGGGGTTGGCCTTGAGCACGATCTCTTGACCGGGCACGAACTTGACGAACTCGAACGGGCCGGACCCGAGAGGGTGCTGGGCTTGCTGAGGACCCGAGCCGATCGGGATGACCGACGCGTGGGGCATGGCCATCACGTAGGCGAACGCCGCATCGGGTGCGTTCAGCGTGATCTGCAGGACGTACTTCGAGACTGCCTTGAGCCCGGACAAGTAGCCGACCGGGTGCTTGGCATATGCCGTGCATCCGACGACCACCGTCCAGAAGCCCACGACCGGTGACTTCGTGGCCGGGTTGCAGATCCGGGAGAAGGTGTAGGCGAAGTCTTCGGCCGTCACAGGCTGGCCGTTGTCGAAGGTCATGCCGGACCTGATGTCGATCGTGTAGACCTTCCCGCCGTCGGAGATCTTCGGCATCGCCACCGCCGCCTCCGGCACGAGGTCCGTGGTGCTCGTCTTGTAGTCGTAAAGACGGTCGAACAACATCTGCATGTTGTCCCAGCAGGTGGCGTCGTAGCAGACCTGGGGATCGAACGTGTCAGGGTCCGACTGGTAGGCGATGATCAGGTCCCCACCCTTGTGCGTCGAGGCGGAGAGGACCGCCGCGGCGCCGGGCCCGGACGGCCTGGACGTCGAAGAGGAACTGGGCGAGGCGTTCACCGCCACGATGCCGGCCGCGATGCAGATCGTCGCGGCGCATGCGCTCAGGAGTCGGAACCTGCCGAAAACTCGTCTCACGATTTTCCCCCTTCGGGTTTGAAAGTCGGCCGCGACGCATTCCGTCGATTGTCGACACAACTCAAACCCGTTCCGATGACGGCGTCAATAGGTGATTTTCGAAAATACGCCTGCTTCAGCCTGAATTAGCTGGTCAAGACCCCTGAGTCAGTACCCGGCGGCGGGGTCGTAGCGGTTGCGCAGCGGTTGGTCCTGGCGGAATCGGTTCAGATTGTCGATGAACAGCTCGGCCAACGCGGCGTTCTCACTGGCGACCGTCGAGGCCGAGTGAGGAGAGACGATCACATTGTCGAGATCCCACAGGGGACTGTCGACCGGCAACGGCTCCTCGGCGAACACGTCCAGGCAGGCACCGCCGATCCGCCTGGCCTGGAGCGCCTCCAGCAGCGCGGCCTGGTCGATCACCTGGCCCCGGGAAATATTGACGACTACGGCCCGCGGTCCCAGCAACGCGATCTGGTCGGTCCCAATGAGGCCTTCGGTCTCCGGGGTGAGGGGACAGCAAAGTATCAAGGCGTCGATCGACGGCAGGGCCGCGTCGAGGCCGTCGCGGGTGATCACGCGGTCGACAAATGGGAGGTCACGGCTGACGCCGGCACGCTCGAGTCCCCACACCTCTACGCCGAGCCCGGCGAACACGCCCGCCACGCGCCGGCCGATGCCACCGAGGCCGACTACGAGGACACGCAGGCCGGAAAGCTGAAGGGTCGTGTAGCGCTCCCAGTGGTGGTCGTGTTGCCACCGGCCCAGAACAGGCATCCCTTTGACGAAGTACAGGACGCCCGTCAAGGCGAACTCCGCAAGCGGTACGGCGTGGATCCCTCCGGCCGTGGTCACGACGAACCCGCTGCGGTCGAGTCCCGTTCTTTGCATGAAGGCGCCGATGCCCGCGCTCGTCGCCTGGATCCATTTCAGGCCAGGGCAGCGCCCCGGCATGCCCGCCGGATCGAGCCAGTCGAAATCGAAGAAGACGTCTGCCTGGGCAACCGTCTCCTCCCAGCGTGACAGCTGCTCAGGGCTCAGTTCCCGGGGTGAGCCACCGTGATCACAGGCGTACCGCGGTACGGGCAGAAGCTCGGGACGGTAGCAAACCCGCAGGCCGGGGCCGGACGCGGAGATGCGCTCGACCAGCTCGGGCTCGAGGAACGACCCGATCACGATCGTGCACGGTGGGACCTTGCTCATGCCGAGCAGCTCTGAGACTTTCGCATGGCAGAAACCTCCGTTTCGATGGCGCCCTAGTGCAACCCTGTCTAGCGCCGACAAGGTTCTAGGTGCAGCCAAACGATCCACATACTCGCCGGAAGCCCGAAGGGGGTTCCTGGCTCTGGACCCTAGAGCGCGACTATGGCGTCCATCTCGACCATGAACCCGCGAAGCCCCGCTCGGACCGTCGTGCGGGCCGGCAACGGCTTGCCGAAGTAGCCCCGGTAGATGGCGTCCATCTCCTGGACCCGATCGATGTCCTCGAGGTACACGTTGACCCTTACGGCATCCGCGAGCGATCCACCGGCCGCCTCCGCCACTGCCGCGAGGTTCCTCAGCGTCTGGTCGACCTGATCCGCGAACGACTCCGCCGTGCTTCCCGTTTCCGGATCGATGGGCACCTGACCCGCGATGAAGAGCAGCCCTGCGGCGATGATCCCCTGAGAGTAGGAAAAACGGGGTGATGGTGCCTTCGACGTGCTCACCGCTACTCTGCGTGGGTTAGCCACGGTTTGGATCTCCCTTTCGTTGTGGCACGACTTGCCCGCGCGAGTCGGTCGTCTGCACGGCTTGCTGCGGGCCTGTCCACGCTGGATCTGTTGAGATCACGCTAAACGACATCGCCTGAACCAGGAGAGAACGATGACTCATGTTCTTAACACCCCACAGTCTTTCAAGGACGACTTCATCGAGGGTTTGACAAGGGCGTATCCGCGATTCGTGGAGCGAATCACGAATGCCTACGGAGTACGGGCAGTCGGGGCACCTTATCCGGGTCGGGTTTCGGTGCTCATCGGAGGAGGTTCTGGACATTACCCGGCCTTCGCCGGTCTCGTCGGGCCCGGGTTGGCGACAGCAGCGGCGATCGGTGACGTCTTCACGAGCCCTTCGAGCGAGCAGGTCTATCGGTGTGCGAAGGCTGTGGACGGAGGCGCCGGTGTGGTCTTCTCGTACGGCAATTACAGCGGAGACGTCATGAACTTCGACATGAGCAGCGATCGTCTCACAGAAGAGGGCGTGACTGTCAGGACGGTGCTTGTAACAGACGACGTCGCGTCTGCGCCGCCTGAACGCGCTTTGGAGCGGCGTGGGATAGCAGGGGACTTCTGCGTCTTCAAGATTCTCGGAGCTGCCGCATCCTCGGGGGCTCCTCTCGAAGAAGTGGTCGAGTTGGGAAGACGAGCCAACGAGAGGACGCGCACGATCGGCGTCGCGTTCGCGGGCTGCACGCCTCCCGGAGGACGTGGGCCTATGTTTACGATTCCCGAGGACGAGATGGAGCTTGGTCTCGGCATCCACGGCGAACCGGGCGTCAGGACGATCTCGCGAGTGGATGCGCGGTCTCTCGCCGGGATCCTTCTCGAGCAGCTCCTGGATGAAGCGCCCCGAGACACAGACGGCCGCGTGGCCGTGCTGGTCAACGGCCTCGGTTCGACCTCAGGCGAGGAACTGTTCGTTCTCTACGGTGCGATCGCGACGATGCTGGACACTGCCGGGCTCAACGTCGAGCACTGCGAGACGGGAGAGCTGGTGACCTCACTCGATATGGCCGGCTGCTCGCTCACCTTGTTCTGGCTGGACGACGAATTGGCTGGTCTCTACATGGCTCCGGCCGCTGGCCCGGGATATCGGGCTGCCTTTCCATGAGTGCCATCGCGGTACACGCCGTGCTACTCGCGTCCCTTGAGACATGCAAAGATCACGAGGTCGAGATCGGCCAGCTCGACGCTGTGGCCGGCGATGGTGACCATGGATCTGGCATGGTCCGTGGTTTCACTGCTGCGTGTTCAGCCACTGCCGATCTCAACGGATCCACCGCCGGTTCAATCACAGCGGCCGGTTACGCCTTCGCCGATGCGGCGGGTGGTGCGTCGGGTGCGCTCTGGGGCGTCTTCCTCCGGGGCATCGGTCGGGAGCTGGGAGACGGCGATGTCACACCAAGCCGCGTGGTTGCCGCACTGCGAAGTGGTGGGGTCCAGATCGGGCAGCTCGGGAAGTCACAGCCGGGCGACAAGACCCTCCTGGACACCCTTGTTCCCTTCCTCGATGCCCTCGATGGTCGTGTTTCTCGTGGGATGTCGTTGTCACAAGCCTGGACTGATGCGCTCGCCGTCGCGCGGGAGGCCACCGAGGCGACGTCTTTGATGGTTGCCAAGCGTGGTCGGTCCGCGGTTCTTGGCGAGCGCAGTCTTGGAACGGTCGATCCCGGGGCGCGCTCGCTCCTGCTCGTGCTCGAGGCGGTTGCCTCCGTCATTGCCGATATCGCGACAAGACCGATGTGATGCCGTGGGATTGAGTCGCGCTGGCATCGAGATCTGGTGCCGTGGTGATGGACCTATGTGCATCGACGGCTTGGACGACGCGGAGCTACAGACGTAAGGGAACAGCCGGTAGACCGCTATGAACTTCGCAAGAGGCACCCGTTCAACATACTCATGGGTACTCGAGCACACCGTCACACGAGATGGATAGAATGGCGAGCAATGGCACGCACCGTCGGGTAGACGGCAGCCGCGGGCCGCCCGAGAGGGGCGGCAAGACCTGACCTCGCGGGCAGCGTCGGTTGCCGATGAGCCGACCAGAAGCGCAGGCAGAGAGGCAGAAATCCCGTTTGGCTGTGGTGCACGTGGTACAGGATCGCCGCGGTACGTGCACCACTGAAATACCACAAGCCATTGACAAACACGGTCAGTTAAGGTTAGTCATTGACAGCAGAAACGGCCAATGAGCTGCGCTCATTTGCATTTAGCCATGTAGGAAGATCAGGCTCTATTTATTGCCAAGGTGAGGGTCGCGGGTTCGAATCCCGTTGTCCACTCTCTAGCAGGGCTTTTGGTTAGAGACTTGCACGTTGCAGCCACAATCGGCGGCTTTTTGTGCAAGGGGTGATGCTCTACTTTCGGTTCAAAACCCAGTTCATAGCGTTGAGGCCACGTAGTTGGATTCCGTTCGCTGGGGCTGTCGAGGATGCTCGCCGGAAGTTATACTTACCGGTATGACTTCCCGTGTTGGCCCCAAGGGGCAGGTGGTGATTCCGAAATCGATGCGCGACCGTCTGGGGATCGCACCTGGTGACGAGGTTGATTTTTCTCTCGATGGCGCAGGCGTACGGGTCGAGCCCGTTCGGGAGCAAACAGGTCTTCGCGGGAGCTTGGCGGGCCGGGGTCTCGTTTCCGAGCTCGAAGCCGATCACCGAGCGGAACGTGACCAGTGACGGAGTGTCTCGATTCGTGGGCTGTACTCGCTTGGCTGGAGGGTGAGGAGCCAGCGGCCAGCCGCGTGCAGGAAGCACTCGTGAGCCGTCCGGTGATGAGCTGGATCAACGTCGGTGAGGTCGCGTACGTGGTCGAACGTCGTGCTGGCGCTGACCGATCGCGCGACGTCGTGCGCGAGCTGCGCCGGTTACTGAATCTCGACCTTCCCACCGAAGAGCGAGTGATCGAAGCTGCCCGCGTGAAGGCGGGACA
>Ga0187867_10001960_pt1 | contig 17488 bp, 12 predicted proteins | sample June2016WEW_13_1_FD_132976 | JGI IMG/M metagenome (GOLD analysis project Ga0187867, IMG submission 132976) | Peatland microbial communities from SPRUCE experiment site at the Marcell Experimental Forest, Minnesota, USA - June2016WEW_13_10 | ecosystem: Environmental > Terrestrial > Soil >...
GGCTATAGAAGCGTTTGTCGCGGCGTATAGCAAAAATGCCAAGCCTTTCGTTTGGCGCAAAAGAGAAGTTAAGGGATCGCAGTTGAGAGATACTATCGTTAATTTATGCAATTAAGCACTAGCAGCGCGACCTCACGGGATTCTTATTTTTGACTGCTCGCGTTCGTGGCCTTTCTCCAGCACCAAAGCCGCGTCCGCAAGAGTTTGTTTGAGATCGGCTTTGAAGCTTAGATGCTTCTGCGATTCACCGGGTGACAGACACGTTTGGGTTAGCGTTGGCCACAATGTCTTCAAGTAGCAACGCACCTCTTCAGCATCTTTCGCTGGGTCAGTTGCTACCAAAGTGAAGTAAAATTTCTTTTCTTGCTTTTCAGGGTAAGAAGCTGTGTGGAGGTCGTCAACAGTGTTAAGATTTCAGGTAACTGCAGGCAAAAGGATAATGAATATCGTTGTTGGGCGATCGAGTGATACTGAAATCGACTGGAACATTTTTCAGGCACCTTTGCTTGCTTTCGGTGACTTTGCCGGAGGGGCTTTGGCGTGACTTTAAGGTGAACTGGCCCTATGCAGATGCCAGTGGCTCAAAAGAGCTAACACCTCTGCTATATTACGCTATAAGGGGACTTCACCTGCAACCTCTGTTTCGCCGTCCACGTGAGATCCAGCGAGGCTGGCCTGGTTTTCACCTTCTATTTCAAGCACCATCTATTTCTTCCGGGTTACATGGACCACGATTGTCTCAGCTTTGATTACATCACGGAAGCTCAGCCCTGTCACAGTTCGGGGCCGCCGGAGGCGCGTTCAAACCACGGGAGATCAGAAATGCCCCTGACTCCTTTGGCGCTTCGCAACAAGCCTTATCGGGCTGGGTTCCGGGGTCATGACGCTCGTCTGTTGCCAGTTGTCGGCTATGGCAGATTCAGGCACCCAGGGTGGCAAAGCCATGCGAAAATGCGTTGCGAGGGCAAAAATAAAAGGCTCATACAAGCCGCGCAATTCCATTAACTTTCGATCTACTTCATCGCCCGTCCGGGGTCGCAAACCAGCCGCCGTTAATCTGGATCTCAAGTTCGCCAGTTGAGCGGGTGAAAGGCGGTCGGGATCAGGCCATCGTGGCGTAACCCCGAAAATAAGGCTAAGATCCACGACAGCGTGCCTGGCCATGGCAAAAGTCAATTGCGCCTGGCGCACGCAGGCGCCTTCCAGGCAGACCATTACGAAGGCGCTTGTATCCAGAATCGACGCCAGCGCAGCGATCCATGACTGGTTATCGTGTTGAGATCTCCAGTAGGCGAGTACCGGATATGACAGGTTGCTTTCGAGCAATTCCGCAGACCATCTCTCCCACTCGTGCAAAAAGTCCCTGGCCGACTCCATGCCATACTCTTCGTTGTGCCTGGATAGCATTTCGGCTGCCGTAGGCGGCGAACCTGCTCGGGCATCCAAAAGCGATATGTTTACCTCACGCTTTGAAAAGGACTGATTAAGACCCGGCAGGTAGCCGATGACAAGTGCCAGAAAACCAAGCCCCGTTCCCCCCTCTGCTATTGTCAGAAATCGTCCAAAAGACGAGACCGGCCGCACATCGCCCAATCCAAGAGTGAAGAAAGTCGTTCCGCTGTAATAAAGATTTGTGGCGAAGCTTTTGGGGCCTTCCGATATGGTCGCGGCCCCCCAATGCAGGAGCCCAAAACCCAGTATCAGCATGTAAGCCCATAAACTCAGGAGCACTATCAAAGAGAGCGGCCCGTAGACGCTCAATAAATTCTCTCTCAATCGCCCGGCCGGCAGCGGCTGTACGACCGTTCTCCATGCAGGCCATGTCAACCGGTAAAAAATGCGGGCCATCCGTAACCGCCGGGTAACCCGGCGCGGAAAGATGACAGTTTCGAATGCCTCCCAAAGTACGATAATTATCAGAAAAGCGCCGGTAAGCGAAGTTGCTATGGACATATTCATCTCCTTGAGATGGTTAGGTAACTTCTCAGCTACGCCTTGATCCTTTGGTGCGGCATCAGGCATCGAAGCCCTCTCGCCACCCAGCCGGGGCAGTCCCTATTCACCGATCACCTGTGCTTTTAAAAATAATGACCTGTTGCTCATTAAGCATCACCGGGTAATAAGTGGCTCAGGTGGACCGATTTCCCGGCATTTTCAATCCACAGGCATTCAACCCAAAAGGATGTCGACAGGGTAGGCAAATATTTACCGTGATCTTGTCGGCCGGGGAACGGATGTACGATGTTCTGCAAATCCGCTTAAACCAAGTCCTCGTCCTCTCACACGATGCTTACGGGAAGCCCCACGGTGGCAAAGTAGGGAAGCCCCGACAAAAGTCCCATTAGAATTGTAAAGACGCCGGACGTATTCCGCTGCCAACCTTTGTACACCTCGACCTATAAGGCCCATCAGCTTTGTGATTGTAATCGACAGGAATCGAGGAACTCGGCATGCTACTGTTCTTTCAGAAGCCCGCGATACGAAGAGAAATCGGGTAACGTCGCACGAAGCAAATCCCCACTTGTGCTGTTTAATAATAGCGATTTCGTAATTGCTTGCGGATGGGACTGCAGTGATTACGGTTTATTTAGTTCCAAGATCCGGACTCGGCTCTCAGATGGAGGCCGCCAGATAAAGCCTGAATCATCGTGGCCGGCTTGATTGGCAGTGTGTCGAACTTCGCAGCGCGGAACCAACCAGTACCAGTAAAGGAGAGATATAACCATGGCACGTCACCTCGATATCGATCAGTTGGCGATCAACACCATCCGCACCCTGGCCATCGACGCTATCCAGAAGGCGAATTCCGGCCACCCTGGAACACCCATAGACGCGGCGCCTACCGCCTACACCCTGTGGCAACGGTTCCTGCGCTACGACCCTGACGACCCCAGATGGATCAACCGCGACCGCTTTGTGCTGAGCGGCGGGCATGCTTCCATGCTGCTCTACAGCCTGATCTACCTGGCGGGGATAAAGGCCGCCAATCCATCTTACGAGAAAGTTGGCCGGGAAGCCGTCACCCTGGACGACATAAAAAATTTTCGGCAGGGGGGCAGCCGTTGCCCGGGCCACCCGGAGTACGGCTGGACGTCGGGCGTGGAGACCACCACCGGCCCCCTGGGACAGGGGGTGGCCACGAGCGTGGGCATGGCAATGGCCGGCCGGTGGCTGGCCGCGACTTACAACCGGCCGGGCTTCGATCTCTTCGACTTCAATGTCTATGCGCTCTGCGGTGATGGTGACTTGATGGAAGGTGTCGCCTCCGAGGCAGCTTCCCTCGCGGGCCACCTGCGACTATCCAATCTTTGCTGGATTTACGACCGCAATCGCATCACCCTCGCAGACCCCATAGAGGTCACCTTCACCGAGGATGTTGCTGCCCGTTTCCTTAGTTATGGCTGGAACGTGACGCGGGTCACCGACCCCAATGACCCGGAGTTGCTGGTGCGGGCCTACCAGAATTTCCTGGACACTACCGGCATTCCAACGCTTATCATCGTCCACAGCCACATCGGTTACGGAGCGCCCCACAAGCAGGACACTCAAGCCGCCCATGGCGAACCCCTGGGTGAGGAGGAAGCGCGGCTGACCAAGGAGTTCTTCGGGTTCTCTCCCGATGAGTTTTTTGTGGTCCCTGACGGAGTGCGGGAGCATATCGCGGCGAACCTGGGCAAGCGGGGCGCTCACCTGCGTAAGGAATGGTTCAAGCTTTTCGAGGGTTACCGGGCCCAGTATCCTGACCTGGCAGACCAGATCGAGCGGATTCAGCGCCGAGATTTACCGGAAGGTTGGGACAAAGGATTGCCCGCCTTTCCACCGAGCCCCAAAGGGGTGTCCACCCGCGCAGTATCGGGCAAGGTGCTCAATGCCGTGGCCGAGCGGGTGCCCTGGCTCGTCGGCGGTGATGCCGACATATATCCGAGCACCAAAACCCGGCTCACCTTCGAATTTGCCGGCGAGTTCGAGCCGCCCGGGAAAGGCGGAGATTATCGAGGCCGCAATTTTCACTTCGGCCTCCGCGAGCACGCCATGACCGCTGCGATTAATGGCATAGCACTGACCGGTCTGCGCGCTTTCGCCTCCACTTTTCTCATTTTCAGCGACTACGCCCGTCCCTCCCTCCGCCTTGCATCGCTGATGGACCTGCCGGTCATTCTCGTCTATACGCACGATTCCATCAGCGTTGGTGAAGACGGGCCCACGCACCAGCCCATTGAACAGATTGCTTCACTGCGGGCCATGCCGGGGATGATCGTCATCCGCCCGGCCGATGCCAACGAAATGGTGGAGGCTTACCGGGTCATTATGTCACTGAAAGACCGGCCCGCCGCCCTGATCTGCACCCGGCAGGATCTTCCCGTTATCGACCGCAGCAAGTTCGCCGCGGCCGGCGGTTTGGCGAAGGGAGCCTATGTGCTGGCCGATCCTCCGGATGGCCGGCCGGAGCTGATACTTATCGGCACCGGCAGCGAAGTCTCCCTTTGTTTAACGGCCTGGGAGCAGCTCACTGCGGCAGGCATTAAAGTGCGGGTGGTCAGTATGCCATCCTGGGAACTTTTTGACGAGCAGAGCCTGGACTATCAGAACCAAGTCCTGCCGCCCGCCGTCACTGCCCGGGTATCCGTGGAGGAAGCGTCCCCCATCGGCTGGCACCGCTACGTTGGCAGCCGGGGCGTCGTGCTGGGCATGCGAAGCTTTGGCATGTCAGCGCCCATCAAGACGGTCACCGAGCATTTCGGCTTCGTGCCGGAGCACATAGTGGCCGCGGCTAAAGAGGTATTGGGTCGCGCCGGCTGATCGGATTGCCGAGGAAATAAAACTGTGAACATGAGGCGATTTGACAAAGAGACCTCCCGCCTTAGTAACTTCATTTAGAGGAGGAAAGTTATGCAGTTGGGAATGATTGGTGTGGGGCGCATGGGTGGAAACATGGTGCTGCGCTTAATGAAGGCCGGTCACGAGTGCGTCGTGTATGACCGCCAGGAACAATCCTTAAAGGATTTAGTGGACAAAGGCGCCAAAGGCACGACCGACTTGAAGGAGTTCGTCAGAATGCTTGCCAGGCCGCGAGCCGTATGGCTGATGGTGCCGGCGGCCGCAGTGGACAAAGTGCTGGACGACCTGACTTCGTTGCTGGAACCGGGTGACATCGTGGTCGATGGCGGCAACTCTTACTACCACGACGACATTCGCCGGGCTGCCGCTTTGAAGGAAAAACGCATCCAATACGTGGACGTAGGAGTCAGCGGCGGTGTTTGGGGGCTGGAACGCGGCTACTGCATGATGATCGGCGGCGAAGCTGAAGCGGTCCAGCGCCTGGACCCCATTTTCAAAACGCTGGCCCCTGGCGTGGTAGAGGCCCCGCGCACCCCTGGCCGCACGGGCGAGCCTACCCCCGCTGAGAACGGCTATCTGCACTGCGGCCCCAACGGCGGCGGGCATTTTGTCAAAATGGTCCACAACGGCATCGAATACGGGATCATGGCAGCTTTCGCCGAGGGGCTGAACATTCTCAAGAATGCTGACGCGGGCACCCGCCAGCAAGAGGTGGATGCGGAGACAACACCGTTGCGTCGTCCCGAGTTGTATCAATACGAATTCCATCTACAGGATGTGGCCGAAGTGTGGCGGCGCGGCAGCGTTATCGGCTCGTGGTTGCTGGATTTGACGGCCAGTGCCCTCTATAAAAATCCGGACCTGGCCAAGTTCGCAGGCCGGGTATCCGATTCGGGCGAAGGGCGCTGGACCTTGCAAGCCGCGATTGACGAAGGTGTTCCCGCCCCCGTCATCAGCTCGGCGCTCTTCAGCCGCTTCAGTTCCCGGGGTATGGATGATTTTGCCGACAAAATCCTCTCGGCATTGCGCTACGAATTCGGCGGCCACCTGGAGAAGACCCAGGAAAAGACGGGAGGCGGCTGATGGCGGTTCCAAGTTCGGATACGCTGGTCTTTTTCGGCGCCACCGGAGATCTGGCCTACAAGCAGATATTTCCGTCGCTTCAAGGGCTGATCCGGGACGAAGGCTTCAATTTGCCTATTATCGGGGTGGCCTTGGACGGGTCCCTTGACAAGCTAAAGGAGCACGCCAAGGATAGCCTGGAGCACCATGGCACCCTGGATCAGGACGCTTTCCAGAAGCTGATGGGACTGTTGCGTGCCGTTCAGGGCGACTATAGCGACCCGGCGACGTATCAAAAACTACGCCAGGAATTGGGAACGGCAGAGAGGCCGTTGCATTACCTGGCCATCCACCCGACTATGTTCGTCAAGGTGGCCGAGGGGCTGGCCAAATCAGGCTGCAGCGCCAACGCCAGGGTGGTGCTTGAAAAACCCTTCGGTCGGGATCTGGCCTCCGCGCAGGAGTTGAACAAAATCCTCCACCAGTACTTCCCTGAAGAGGCCATCTACCGTATCGACCACTATCTGGGTAAAGAGCCGGTCCAGAATATCCTTTACACTCGCTTTGCAAATCCCATTTTTGAGCCCATCTGGAATCGCCACTACGTGCGCACTATTCAGATCACGATGGCGGAAGACTTCGGCGTGGAGGACCGCGGCAAGTTCTACGACGAGGCCGGCGCTATTCGTGACGTCCTGCAAAACCACATGCTGCAGATCCTCGCCAGCCTGACCATGGATCCGCATACCGGTGATGACCTCGAATCAATCCGGGATGAAAAGGGGCGGTTGTTCAAAGCCATTAACCCACTAAAGCCAGGGGACGTTGTGCGCGGCCAGTTTAACGGTTACCTTTCTGTGCCCGGGGTTAGCCCCAGTTCCACGGTGGAAACCTTCGTGGCTGTGAGGGTGGCCATCGACAACTGGCGTTGGGCCGGAGTTCCCATCTTCATACGCTGCGGTAAGAAGTTGGCATTGACCTCCACGGAGGTGATAGTTGAGTTCAAGCGTCCGCCCCGGGAGACCTTTGGGGAAATCGTGCCGGTCCTTTCCAGCCACATGCGGATTCGTATTAGTCCGGACATTACCATCTCCATGGGACTACGGATGAAAAAACCGGGAGGACGGATGGCGGGTCAAGACGTCGAGTTAACCTTCGCCCACCAGGCTGCCGAAGACATGCCGCCGTATCAGCGTTTGCTGGGCGATGCTATGCGCGGCTCTGCCGAGCTTTTTGCCCGGGAGGACAGCGTCGAGGCCCAATGGCGGGTGGTGGACGGGATCTTGGGCAACGTGACGCCGTTGTATACCTACGAGCCGAAAACCTGGGGACCGGGAGAAGCTTATCAACTCATCGGCAAAAACGGGCCGTGGTTCAACCCGCGGCCTCTTGAAAGCAACTCATGACTGAAAAACATGAACATGTGTTCCTGTTCGACGTGGATAATACGCTGCTGAATAATGACCACGTGGAGCGGGACCTGCGCCGGCATCTCAGTACTTACTTGAGCCCCCAGGCCTGTGACCGGTATTTCCAGATTTTCGAAGAACTGCGCCAGGAGATCGGCTATGCCGACTACCTGGGAGCCCTCGAACGTTACCGGCTCGAGGCTCTGCATGATCCAAGGGTGCTCAAGATGTCCTGCTGGCTGGTGGACTATCCTTTTGCCCAGCGCCTCTACCCCAATGCGCTGGACGCCGTCGAACACGTGCGTAGCTGGGGGGTGCCGGTAATCCTGTCGGACGGCGACGCGGTCTTCCAGCCCCGCAAGATCGAGCGTTCCGGGCTGTGGGAAGCGTTTAAGGGCCATGTGCTCATCTATGTCCACAAGGAGGACATGTTGGGAGACGTGGAGAAGCACTATCCTGCACAACATTACGTGATGGTGGACGACAAGCTGCGTCTCCTGGCGGCCATCAAGAAGATCTGGGGAAAACGCGTGACCACCGTGTATGTCAAGCAGGGCCACTACGCCGAAGACCCCGGGGTTCTGGACCGCTATCCATCCGCCGACATCCACCTGGACAGTATCGGCAACCTGCTTGACTACAATCAGGCGGCGTTCTTGAAGAGATAAATTGGGAGAGAAAGCATGAAAGCGACCAAACAATTACACGATCTGGGACAAAGTCTCTGGCTTGACAACATCACCCGGGAACTGCTCACAAGCGGCACATTGAAGCGCTATATCGATGAACTCTCGGTCACCGGCTTGACCTCAAACCCCACCATCTTCGAACATGCCATTACCCGCAGCTCGGCTTATGATGAAGAGATTCGCCGTCTGGTGAAGCTCGGCCATTCGGGTGAGGCCCTGTTTTTCGAGTTGGCCATAGAGGATCTGACGCAGGCTGCGGATATGTTTGCACATGTTCATGAGCGCACCGCCGGCGTTGACGGGTGGGTGTCGCTGGAAGTATCGCCTCTGTTGGCCCACGATGCCAAAAGCACCGTGGCCGAGGCCAAAGCGCTTCACAGGAAGGCCGGGCGAACGAACCTGTTCATCAAGATTCCCGGCACCAAAGAAGGCGCGGCGGCCATCGAGGAAGCCATATTCTCCGGTGTGCCGGTCAACGTGACGCTGCTCTTTTCGAGAGAACAGTACCTGAATGCCGCAGACGCCTATATGCGAGGCCTGGAACGCCGCTTGGCGGCCGGTCTGAGCCCGGATGTGCGCTCGGTGGCGTCGTTGTTTATCAGTCGTTGGGACAAAGCAACCATGGAAAAGGTGCCTGCCGGCTTGCGCAATAAGTTGGGCGTCGCCATCGGCATGCAGGCATACCAGGCCTACCGGGACCTGTTGGACTCCGATCGTTGGCAACGACTGGAGAATCAGGGCGCCCGCCCCCAGCGTCTCCTCTTTGCCAGCACCGGCGCCAAGGATCCTGCTGCCTCCGACGTGCTCTATATCAGCGCCTTGGCCGCTCCCCATACGGTGAACACCATGCCCGAGGAGACGCTTTTGGCCTTTGGCGACCATGGACAGGTGAGCGGGGCCCTAGCGCGCGATGGCGGCGACGCCGGGCAGGTGCTGGCGGAGTTCTCCAAAGCGGGGTTCGATTTGGTCAAGATGGCCACCGATCTGCAAGAGGACGGAGCCAAGTCTTTCAATGCGTCGTGGCAGGATCTTCTGAACTCGATCGGATTGAAGAGCAAGAGCTTGAAAGCAGCATAAGGAAGGGAATAACCATGACCGATACTCGAAGACCAACAGAAACACGGGCCTGGAAGGCACTTGAGGCAGATTGCGAGGAGACCAAAAGGCTCCACCTGCGGCAGCTCTTTGCCGACGACCCAGCCCGAGGTGAAAGTTTTTGTGCGGAAGGCGCCGGCCTCTTCGTTGATTACTCCAAGAATCGAATTACGGCCAAAACCCTCTCCCTGCTAATCCAGCTCGCCCGGGAATGCGGCGTGGAAGCCAGGCGGGACGCCATGTTCCAAGGTGAAAAGATCAACCTCACCGAAAAGCGAGCTGTGTTGCACGTGGCCTTGCGCGCCCCCAAGGGGGTGTCCATCCAGGTGGACGGCCATGACGTGGTGCCGGAGGTCCACGCGGTGCTGGACAAGATGTCGGATTTTGCCAACCGGGTTCGCAGCGGTCAATGGCAAAGCTACACAGGCAAGCGGATCAAGAACGTAATCAACATCGGCATCGGCGGCTCCTACCTGGGGCCGGAGATGGCGTATCTGGCTCTACGCCCTTTCAGCGACCGTTCCATGAACTTCCGCTTTGTGTCCAATGTGGATGGGGCCAACTTCACGGAAGCCACCCACGACCTGGACCCCGGCGAGACCCTCTTTGTTATCTCCTCCAAGACCTTCACTACGCTGGAGACCATGACTAACGCCCAGACCGCCCGGCAATGGGTAGTCAAGGGGCTGGGCCGCGAGGAGGCCGTGGCCAGGCACTTCGTGGCGGTGTCCACCAATGCCGGGGAGGTTCAGAAATTCGGCATCGATACCGCCAACATGTTCGGCTTCTGGGACTGGGTCGGCGGTCGCTACTCTATGGACTCGGCCATCGGGCTTTCTACCATGCTGGCTGTAGGGCCGGAGAACTTTCGGGAGATGCTGGCCGGCTTTCATGCCATGGATGAGCACTTCCGCACAGCCCCCCTCGAGAAGAACCTCCCCGCGCTCATGGGCCTCTTGACGGTCTGGTACAACAATTTCTTCGGCGCCCAAACCATAGGCATCATGCCATATACCGCCTATCTGGAACGCTTTCCCGCCTACCTGCAGCAGTTGCAGATGGAAAGCAACGGGAAGCACGTGGATCTGGGGGCCCAATCCGTGAGCTATGAGACCGGTCCCATTATCTGGGGCGAGCCCGGCACCGACGGTCAGCACTCCTTTTACCAGCTCATCCACCAGGGCACCAAGTTGATCCCCTGCGATCTTATTGGTTTTTGCGAGTCGGTCAGTCCTCTGACCGGCCACCACGACCTGCTTATGGCCAACCTGTTTGCCCAGGCCGAGGCGCTGGCCTTCGGCAAGACGGCCGAGGAGCTGACGGCCGAAGGTTCCCCCGCGTTCCAGACACCTTTCCGGGTTTGTGAAGGCAACCGGCCCACCAATGTCATTCTCGCCGAGCGCCTGACGCCCAGGACGTTGGGCAGCCTGGTGGCCCTCTACGAACACAACGTTTTCACGCAGGGCGCCGTTTGGAATATTGACTCCTTTGACCAGTGGGGCGTGGAGTTAGGCAAGGTGCTGGCCAAGCGAATCATACCCGAACTCGCCAGCGGGACCGAGCCCGAACTCAAGCACGACAGTTCGACCAACGCCCTCATCCGGCGCTATCGCCGCCTGAAAGGTGGGCGCCAATAGGGTTATTTGCTGTCACTATTCGGGAAAGAAACATGTCCAAGATTACCGTTTACCCAGACAATGAGAGCCTGATCAGCGGTGCGGCGGATTTCATTATCGAGTTGGCTGCCCAAGCCATCGCCGGGCGCGGCTGCTTTACGCTGGCCCTCTCCGGCGGCAACACCCCACGGCCGGTCTACGCCCGCCTGGCGACCGCGGGCTACCGGGACCGGATCGACTGGTCCAAAGTACGGATCTTCTTTGGGGATGAGCGCTGTGTGCCGCCCGACGACCCCGGGAGCAATTACCTTATGGTCCGGACCGCCTTGCTCGACCAGGTGCCGCTTCCGCCCGGCAACATATACCGCATCAAGGGTGATGAGGCGCCGGAGAAGGCCGCAGCAGACTACGCAGACGCGCTCGTGCACACCTTCGGAGGTGATACTGTCACCGGGGGACCGCCTCCTGAGGGGTTCGATCTAATCCTTCTCGGTATGGGGGACAACGGCCACACGGCCTCGCTGTTCCCTGGCCTGTGCGCAGTAACGGAGCAGGTGCGCTGGGTCATGGCTCAGTACGTCGAAGTCGTGGACATGTGGCGGGTTACAATGACGCCGGTGATCATCAATGCCGCCAGACAGGTGGCCTTCCTCGTGTCGGGGGCCCAAAAGGCCGAGATGCTGCAGCGGGTTCTTGAAGGACCCTACCAACCGGTGGTGGTGCCGTCCCAGAACATCAAGCCCGTGTCCGGGGAACTGCACTGGCTGTTGGACCAGCCGGCCGCCGCCAAGCTGGGGAGGAAGTCATGACCGACGTGGTCCCAGGTTCTGAGGCCCAGGCCCGGTACAAGCAGGAAGCGGCGGAGTATGCGGTCAAATTCATCCAATCCGGGATGACCGTGGGGTTGGGCACGGGCTCCACGGCCATTTATGCCACCCGGCGTATCGCGGAGTTGTATAGGAACGGCCAACTGCGCGATATTGTCGCGTTCGCCACTTCCACGGTCGTGTGGCAGGAGGTGGTCAAGCTGGGCATTCCTATGCTGACCGAAGACCTCCCGCAGGAGATTGACGTGACCATTGATGGCGCCGACGAGGTGGACCCGAAATTGAATCTCATCAAGGGAGGGGGCGGGGCCCTGTTGCGGGAGAAGATCGTGGCCCAGGCCAGCCGCCGCGAGATCATCATCGTAGATGAGAGCAAACTGTCGCCGCAACTAGGCACCCGTTGGCCGGTACCGGTGGAGGTGCTGCCCTACGGCTGGCAGTCTCAGGCCCGCTACCTGTCATCCTTGGGCGCCGAGCCCGCCATCCGGCGAGTCCCTGGCGGCAGCGAGTTTCGCACAGACCAGGGCAACATGATCCTGGATAGTCGCTTCGGACCCATCGCCGACCTGGAGGGCCTGGCCCAGAAACTGGCCTCTCGAGCCGGCATCATGGAGCACGGCCTCTTTTTAAATCTTGCCCAGGATGTCATCGTCGCCGGCCCCGGGGGCATCCGACATCTGAAACGGGAATCACAGCGGTAGTTGGGAAAATACCTGCACAGTACCCCGCTCTCACTATTTATGGCTCGCACCCCTTAGCCAACTCTTAACCTCTTGAGAGCCTCTGTCTGTTCGGTTCTTCGGGGTGTTGTCTGACAACGAGAGAATAATAAGACATATCCTACTAAAACGACGGGAATTATGGGCTTCGCTTGCGATGATGTTACGTTTAACATCGTTCGGAGCCATTTGCCGGACGTCTAAGACGGATCGGATCGAGATCGTCGATCCTGGGGTATTTTAGGCGGGTGCCGTTTGAGTGCTGCGCGGTAACTTGAGCGGGCAATAGGCCGAGAGTGGTTTTTTCCCCACCACTCGCAGAGAACGGATGGGTGTCCGTCACAATAGAGAGGCGGGAGGTGAAATCGCTCCGCTTGCTTCCCCTGTGCTTCCCCACTAAAAAAGGGCTACAGCATGAATCACTGTAACCCCTTGATTTAATTGATGGGCCGCCAGGGTCTCGAACCCCGAACCTCCTGATTAAGAGTCAGCTGCTCTACCGTTGAGCTAGCGGCCCGAACGCAATTCTCACTGGTACGCCCGGCAGGATTCGAACCTGCGGCCTGCGGATTCGAAGTCCGACGCTCTATCCACCTGAGCTACGGGCGCCTCCAGGGAACAGCCATGATACCAAAGGGGCTTGCCTGAGTCAACCGGGAAAAGAAAGTCTACACGGTGAATCTGTCCCGGCGAAGTCCCAAGAATAAACCATCTCCCTATGGTAGCGCCGCCTTCCACGGCGGCGTTCTTCGTATCACGCGAAAGGGTCTTTATCGACGAATCACCATTGGTATGGTTCCTTTTCATCGTTTACCAATTGATGCGCCGCCATGGAAGGCGGGTTACCAAGTATGTGCATTATTCTCTCATTTCCCCAAAAATGATGAAAAATTCATATGTCTCTGCCTATCCTTGAAGGAGAACAAGTTTACCGTGCCACAGTCTCATATCGGACTTGAGGGAACCCGGAGTGTGATGCAGAAACGACCTCATCAGGGCATTGCGACCGTCGAAATCCCTGGTGGCGTCACACCGCCCTGACCTTGGACTAAACGCAATATCCACACGCAATGAAAGGCGAAATCTGTTAACATAGACATTCGGAGTCCCATGTTTTTATATTGGCTGAGCAAACCTGGCGGGGCGTGGAAAAATTCGGAAGGGGGAAGCAGGCGATAGTTATGGCCTTTGTGGATCAGGAAGTTCGGAGGCTTCTGGGAAAGGGTATTCACCATTACGGACTTATAGAAAACGGGGACAGAATCGCCGTAGGGGTCTCGGGAGGAAAAGACAGCATGCTCCTTCTGTGGCTGCTGCGCGAGAGGCTTCGGCGCATTCCGATCAGCTACGAACTCATCGCCGTCCACGTGGATCCGGGGTTCGATGAGGAATCGGCGGACCGGCTGGAGACATTTTTCACGCAAGAGGGGTTCGGGTACGAAATCATCCGAACTGATCACGGTCCCAGGGCGCACGGGCCGGAGAATCGCGAAAATCCATGCTTTCTTTGCGCCCGGTCGAGGCGGTCCGTGCTTTTCACGAAAGCGCGCGAGCTGGGATGCCCGAAAATAGCACTGGGCCATAACCAGGACGACATGATTGAAACCTTTTTCATAAATATCTGCTACGGAGCACAGGTTGCGGGCATGGTCCCGAAACAGGAGTTTTTTGGCGGCGAAATAACCCTCATACGCCCCCTTGCGCTGGTGCCCGCGCAGAGCATACTGAAGGTTTGCAAGAACCTTGGTTTGCCTATCCTGCCGTCAAAGTGTCCTTCGGCCCTAAAGAACCAAAGGATGGAAATCCGCAATATGCTGGACGGCCTTTTCAGGAAGAATTCCAAAGTCCGGGGCAATATTTACCACGCAATGAGCAACGTCAATCTTGAATATCTGCCGCCTGGACTTCCGGCAAGGGGCAAACGCGGTCCGGCCCGGGGGCACGACGAGTGAGACGCCCTTCTCAAATGGAAAGCGACGAATGAACCAGCAGATAAGAGGCGAAGGGAAAACGTTTTTCATAATCGATGGAAGCTCCTACATCTACAGGGCTTTCTATGCGATCCGGCGGCTTACCAACTCTAAAGGAATGGCGACCCAGGCCGTTTACGGGTTTATCACGATGCTGCTGAAAGTGCTCCGCGAACGCAAGCCCGATTACATCTGCGTGGTTTTCGACGCGCCGGGGCGAAATTTTCGGCATGACTTGTCCGATGCCTATAAGGCTACTCGCCAGGCCACTCCGGAGGAACTGGGGCCGCAGATCCCGTACATCAAGAAAGCTGTGCAATACTTCGGGGTGCCTCAAATGGAGCTTGAAGGCTATGAAGCCGACGATCTGATTGCCACACTCACCCACTGGGCTTCGGCGCGCGACCTGGAGATCGTGGTGGTTTCGGCGGACAAGGACCTTCACCAACTCATTCAGGACCCGGTGGTAAGGCAGTGGGACCCCCAAAACGACCGGCTTTTTACGGAGAAAGTCGTTCGGGAGCGGTTCGGAGTGACCCCCGGGCAAATGGTTGATTACCTTTCGCTGGTTGGCGATACAACGGATAATATCCCAGGCGTCAAAGGGGTAGGGGAGAAGACTGCAAGCCAACTGCTCCAGCGATGGGTTTCGCTCGACGGAGTTTACACTCACATCGACGAGATATCTCCCGACTCGGTGCGAAAGAAGCTTTCGGCAGGCAGGCAGAGCGCCTATCTCTCGCGCGAGTTGGTCTCCCTCAGGCTGGATGTCGTAATAAACAAGGGCCTGGAGGAGTTTGAGCCTGCGCCTCCCATGCGGTTCGAAATGTTTAGCCTCTGTGAAGAACTCGAATTCAGAACAATTCTCGATATGCTTAAGCGGGAATGGACGGAGCCGGACGAAGTTAAGCCTCCCGGCCCGAAGCAGCGGACAAGGGTCGATCGGGTAATCCGGACCCGCGAAGAGTTGGCCGATCTGGTCGGAATCGCGCAGACAAAATCGCTGATATCAATAGAGACCGAGACCACCTCTCAGGACGCCATGAACGCAGATCTTGTTTCAATCGCGCTCTGCTGGGATGATAACCTTGCCTGGTACATTCCCGTCGGTCACGCCCCCGAATGCGGCATCCAGCTCACTGCGGCCGAAGCGCTCCAGGGGCTTGAGCCGGTCCTGAGCGCCAAAACACCCGCCAAGGCCGGGCACAACCTCAAGTTTCAATGGACAGTGCTCAAGAGGTACGGAATCGAGCTCGATGCAATGATTTTCGATACCATGATAGCAAGCTATCTGCTCGATCCCGGAGGACAGACACATGGGCTCGAGCGTATTAGCGCCGAGCACCTGGACGAGGCGATAAGCTCGTACGAGGAGATCACCGGAAGAGGCAAAAGCCAGGTAGGTTTTGCCGAAATCGACTTCGATACGGCTATCGGTTACGCATGCGGTAACGTCGAGACCTGCTGGCGCCTGGTCCCGGTTTTACGCCGCAAACTCGAAGAAAACAAGCTGATGGAGCTTTATGAAACAATCGAGCTCCCTCTCACCGAAGTGCTTGCGCGCATGGAGTACAGAGGAATACTGGTCGATTCGGAAAAGCTGGAGGAGCTTTCTACCGAGTTCGAGAAAGCTCTGGATCAGAAAGCCGCGCTCATCTACCAGTTGGCCGGCGAGGAGTTCAATGTCCAGTCCCCCAAACAGCTAGGATACATCCTTTTCGACAAACTCGGTCTCCGAGTGGTCAAAAAGACAAAAAGTGGTCCATCGACCGACACCAGCGTTCTGGAAGAGCTATCCCTGGAACATCCGGTCGCCGAGCAAGTGCTCAGCTACCGCACGATCTCAAAGCTGAAAGGTACCTATGCAGACGCCCTGCCTAAGCTGATTCGTCCGGATACCGGTCGCATCCATACCTCTTTTAATCAAGCCGTGACGGCAACGGGACGTCTAAGCAGCTCGAACCCCAACCTTCAGAACATTCCGATCCGCAGTGACGAGGGCAGACGAATTCGTCAAGCCTTCATATCTGCGCCCGGGTATATGCTCATGTCAGCGGACTATTCGCAGATCGAACTTCGCGTGCTCGCCCATTACAGCGGTGACGAAAGCCTCATGGAGGCCTTTAGAGTTGATGAGGATGTGCACCGAAGGACCGCCGCCGAAATATTTGGCGTCGCAGTGACGCAGGTTAGCGCCGAGATGCGCAGGCAGGCCAAAATGATAAACTTCGGTATTGCCTACGGTATGAGCCCTTTCGGCCTGGCTCAGAGGCTTCGAATCAGCACGAAAACGGCGAAGGCGGCTATCGACCGGTATTTTGAACGCTACAGCGGTGTTCGGCGCTTCATCGATGAAGTTATCGGCAAGGCGCGCGACCTCGGGTATGCTGAAACTCTTCTTGGGCGCAGGCGTGCCATACCCGAGCTTCAGAGCCGTAACTTCAGCATACGCCAGTTGGGTGAACGCCTCGCTATCAACACGCCGATTCAGGGTACCTCGGCTGACCTGATAAAGAAGGCGATGATAGATATCAATCTGGAGATCAAAAAGGAGAAGTTCGGAGCAAACATGCTGCTTCAGGTGCATGACGAGCTGCTTTTCGAGGTCCCACGCCAGGAAAGGGAGCTGGTCGATGATCTCGTCCGGCGGAAAATGGAAGCGGTCCGGGTCCTGGATGTGCCGCTGAAGGTGGAGATCGGCTGGGGGGCCAACTGGACCGAAGCTCACGCGTGAATTCAAATCCTGCCGGATGCCAAAAACAAAAGGCCGCCCTCATTGGATGGGGGTGGCCTTTGTTATCTGGAAAAGGGAAGCTTTTAGCTGGTCTTGGTCTTGTCCAGTTCGCCTTTGAGTCTTTCGACTTCCTGCTTGTACCTTTCGGCTTCCTCTTTGAGTCTCATATCGCTTGTGGGTTCCGTGGTTTCCCTGGTTTTCGAGAACGGGAGTTTATCTTTTACCTCATCGTAGCCAAGGTATGCGGCCATCAGCCCACCTAACAGCAGGATGAGAGGAATCGCGCCTCCGATGACAGCGAAAACTTCCTTATACCAGACCAGGATGCCCAAAAAGCCGAGAAACGCCGCGGCAACACCACCCGCAAAAACCTTCATGTTCTACCTCCTCCTTCAATTGGTTCGCGATTAGGTATGAAAATTCTTCTGCAACTTTCGAAAATTGAGTCTCAGACAGCATTTTCTGTCAAGGTAAACGGAAAATTCAAGATAGCACCGGCGCCTGGATAATGCAAGGGGAAATTGCCTA
>Ga0187867_10001961_pt1 | contig 17484 bp, 15 predicted proteins | sample June2016WEW_13_1_FD_132976 | JGI IMG/M metagenome (GOLD analysis project Ga0187867, IMG submission 132976) | Peatland microbial communities from SPRUCE experiment site at the Marcell Experimental Forest, Minnesota, USA - June2016WEW_13_10 | ecosystem: Environmental > Terrestrial > Soil >...
CAGTTCAAGACCATCGCCTTCATCGTCGTGCCGCTTTTCGTGCTCGTGTTCTTCACCGCCACCAAGATCGTCCGACCGGACGGCACCGTGGCGCTGAGCTTTGTGCAGTCCGGCTTCGCCCGTGCCATCGCCTTTTTGTGTGGGGCTTTGTTCTCCGGCATGACGGGCTTCATCGGCATGAGCCTGTCGGTTCGCGGCAATGTCCGAACGGCTGCCGCCGCCCGCCAGGGCAAGCTGCCGCCGGCGCTGAAGGTGGCCTTCCGTACCGGCGGCATCACGGGTCTTCTCTGTGTCGGCCTCGGCCTCATCGGGGCGACGACGATCGTGTTCATCTTCCAAAACAGCGCTACAGCCGTGCTGGTGGGCTTCGGGTTCGGAGCATCGCTCATCGCCCTGTTCATGCGTGTCGGCGGCGGCATCTTCACAAAGGCCGCCGACGTCGGGGCCGACCTCGTCGGCAAGGTGGAGGCCGGCATCCCCGAGGACGACCCGCGCAACGCCGCCACGATCGCCGACAACGTCGGTGACAACGTCGGCGACTGTGCAGGCATGGCGGCTGACCTGTTCGAGTCGTACGAGATCACGATCATCGCTTCTTTGATCCTCGGGTACTCGGCGTTCCAGACGCTCCACCTGCCACCCACGCGCGGCCTGCTCTTCCCCCTCATCGTGGCCGGCATCGGCATCCTCACATCTGTGATCGGTATCTTCATCGTGCGGGCGCGCGACAACGACAAGTCGGCAATGGCACCGATCAACCGGGGCTTTCGCACAGGCGCCCTGCTCACCCTCGTGGGCGCCTTCTTTGTGGCGCAGTTCTACGTCCGAGACCTGAAGGTCTTCTGGGCCGTGCTCATCGGCGTCGTGCTGGCGAACGTGGCGAGCCTCATCACCGAGCACTTCACTTCGACTGACCAGGGCCCGGTGCAAGAGATCGCGGACGCGACCCGCACGGGCCCGGCCACGACCGTGCTCGCCGGCATCTCGATCGGCCTCGAATCGAGCGTGTGGGCGATCATCGCCATCGTCATCGCCATCGCTGGCGCTGTGGCCTTGGGCGGTGGCAAGCTGACCGTGTCGCTCTATCTCGTCGCCCTCGTCGGCATCGGCATGCTCTCGACGACCGGGATGATCATCTCGGAGGACTCCTTCGGTCCGGTCTCGGACAATGCCGCCGGCATCGCCGAGATGTCGGGCGAGTTCACCGGTGAGGCCGAGCGGGTCATGGTGAGCCTCGACGCCGTGGGCAACACCACCAAGGCGATCACGAAGGGAGTTGCGATCGGCTCCGCGGTCATCGCCGCCGTAGCCCTTTTCTCCTCGTTCATCGAGACAATCGGCAACCAGCTGCCACAGCTCAAGCACGTAACCGGGGATGCCCTGTTCCACAATTCGCTCACCCAGATCAATGTCGCCGTGCCGACGACGTTCATCGGTCTTTTGATCGGGGGATCGATCGCCTTTTTGTTCTCCTCGCTCGCCATTAGGGCCGTCGGCCGCTCGGCGGGGACGGTCGTCGAAGAGGTGCGCCGCCAGTTCCGCGAGCACCCCGGGATCATGGACTACAGCGAGAAGCCCGAATACGGCAACGTGATCTCGATCTGCACGGCGGCCTCGCAGCGCGAGCTCGCGACACCCGCCCTTCTGGCGGTCCTGTCTCCTGTCATCGTCGGGTTCGGGATCAACTACATAGCTCTCGGCGCCTTCCTCACCGGCACGATCCTTACCGGTCAGCTGATGGCGAACTTCCTTTCGAACTCAGGTGGTGCCTGGGACAACGCGAAGAAGTACATCGAGGACGGCCACCTCGGGGGCAAGGGCTCGGATTGTCACAAGGCGGCCGTCATCGGCGACACCGTCGGAGACCCGTTCAAGGACACGGCCGGCCCGGCGCTCAATCCGCTCATCAAGGTGATGAACCTCGTGTCGTTGCTCGTGCTGCCCGCCGTGATCACGCTGCGGCACAACGACGCCGCCCGCTTTTCCGTGGCGGGTGTCGCTCTTTTGATCCTCCTCACCGCGATCGCCTTCTCGAAGCGCGCGACAGGCACGCTCGAGGCCGGGACAGTCGAACTCGCCGCTGCCGTTCCGCAAGGAAGCCCGGCGCCCGGCGCATCGCACAGCAGCGAGGATGCTGCCATTGGCTCCTAACTCCCCGCGGACTGGCGTAACCTCGACCGCCTGCCCCCAAGAACGGGACGAGTCCATATGCCCAAGCCATTAGTCATCGTCGAGTCACCGGCGAAGGCCAAGACAATCGCCGGATATCTCGGCACTGACTACGTCGTCGAGTCCTCCATCGGCCATATCCGCGATCTCCCCAGATCGGCCGCGGACGTGCCGGCCGCCTTCAAGGCCGAGCCCTGGGCCCGTTTAGGAGTCGATGTCGACAACGACTTCAAGCCCCTTTACGTCGTCTCGCGGGAAAAGCGCGAACAGGTGGCCAAGCTGCGCCGCCTCGTCTCCGGCGCGAGCGAGATCTACCTCGCCACAGACGAGGACCGTGAAGGCGAGTCCATCGCCTGGCACCTCTACGAGGTGCTCTCGCCAACGGTCCCGGTCCTGCGCATGGTCTTCCACGAGATCACCCCGGCGGCTATCCGCTCTGCCATCGAGCATCCCCGGGAGCTAGACCGGCGCCTTGTCGACGCCCAGGAGGCCAGGCGTATCCTCGACAGGCTTTATGGCTACGAGGTGTCGCCGGTGCTGTGGCGCAAGGTCGCCAAGGGCCTGTCCGCCGGCAGGGTGCAAAGTGTCGCCACCCGCATCGTGGTCGAGCGCGAGCGCGAGCGGATGCGGTTCCGCTCCGCGAGCTGGTGCAACGTCGAAGGGAGCTTCTCCACCGAGGCGCAGCCCTTTTCTGCCCGCCTGGTCGACATCGACGGCCGCCGCGTGGCGACGGGGGAGGACTTCGCCCCGACGGGCACGCTCGTGGCTCCCGAGGAGGTCGTCCTTCTCGACGAGCCTGGCGCGAGCGGTCTCGTCGCCGTCCTCGACGGTGTCGAGTTCACCGTCGAGAGCGTCGAGGAGCGGCCCTACCGGCGCTCGCCGGCCGCCCCGTTCATCACCTCCACCCTGCAGCAGGAGGCCGCCCGCAAGCTGCGCTTCTCGGCACAACGGACCATGCAGGTCGCCCAGCACCTTTACGAGCGGGGTTACATCACCTACATGCGGACCGACTCGACGACCCTGTCGGACACCGCTGTCAAGGCTGCCCGCGAGCAGGCCCGGGCGCTTTACGGTGAGAACTCGGTCCCGCGCTCTCCCCGGGTGTACCGCAGCAGGGTGAAAAACGCCCAGGAGGCCCACGAGGCGATCCGACCGGCCGGCGACCGGTTCCGCACCCCCTCCCAGCTCGGCGCCGAGCTCAAAGGTGAAGAGCGCCGGCTCTACGAGCTCGTCTGGCAACGGACGGTCGCCTCGCAGATGAACGACGCCACCGGGACGAGCGCCCGGGCCCGCATCGAGGCTCGGACGAAGGCCGAGTGCGCTGTCGCGAGCGCCGGGACGAAGGCGGCGTTCGTGGCCACGGGCACGGTCATTACCAACCCCGGCTTTCTCGCCGTCTATCGCGAGGGCGACGACGACAACGACAACGAGCGCCGCAGCGACCAGGACGTGCGCCTGCCCCGGCTCGTGGCCGGGAACAAGGTGAACTGCGACGGCCTCGAGGTCGAGGACCACGCCACCAAGCCGCCGGCGCGCTACACCGAGGCTTCGCTCGTCCGCCGCTTGGAGGAGCTGGGCGTCGGCCGGCCCTCGACGTACGCGAGCATCATCGGGACCATCCAAGACCGCGGCTATGTCTGGAAAAAGGGAACGGCCCTCGTGCCGTCGTTCACCGCCTTCGCCGTCGTCGGACTGCTGGAGGAGCACTTCGCCAACCTGGTCGACTACGGCTTCACGGCCTCGATGGAGGACGACCTCGACGAGATCGCCTCCGGAGGCGAGGAACAGGTCCCATGGCTCGAGCGCTTCTACTTCGGTGAGAGCGCGCCGGGAGCGGTGCAGCCGGCCAAGGCGTCCGGACGCTCACTCGCGGTCGACGGCGTGCACGGCCTCAAGCAGGCCGTCTCGCTGCATCTCGCCGAGATCGACGCCCGGGAGGTCAACTCGATCCTGCTCGGCACCGATGCCGACGGGCGTGAGATCGTTGTAAGGGTGGGCCGCTACGGCCCCTACCTGCAGCGCGGTGACGACCGTGCCGCCGTTCCGGACGACCTGGCCCCGGACGAGGTCACTTTGGAGAAGGCGGCCGAGCTGCTCGAGACCCCTTCGTCGGACCGCGTGCTCGGTCAGGACCCGGCGACGGGCAAGGCCGTCTTGCTGCGAGCGGGGCGATTTGGCCCTTACGTCCAGCTCGGAGAAGCTGCCGCGGAGACCGACAAGCCGCGCACGGCGTCACTGCTAAAGACGATGGAAGTATCGGATGTCACCTTGGAGGAGGCGCTGCGCCTCTTGCAGCTCCCCCGGAGCGTGGGCGCCGATCCCGAGACGGGCGAGGAGATCATCGCAGCCAACGGGCGGTTCGGTCCCTTCTTGAAGCGGGGCACCGAGACCCGCAGCCTCGAGACCGAGGACCAGCTATTCAGCGTCACGATCGAGGAGGCTTTAAACCTGTTCTCCGCACCCAAGCAGCGCCGCTACGGTGTCACGGCTGCGCCGCTTCGCGAGCTCGGGGCCGACCCGGAGTCGGGATCGCCGATCGTCTTGCGTTCCGGCCGTTTCGGCCCCTATGTCACCGACGGGACGACGAACGCATCGTTGCGACGTGGCGACGATCCTGACGAGCTCACCCTCGAGCGGGCGGCCGAGCTGATCGCCGATCGACGTGCAGCAGGCCCGTCCAAGCGCGGGGCCCGCAAGGCCACCGGAACGAAAAAAGCTGGGGCGCGCAAGGCGACCGCGGCCAAAAAGACCGGGGCGCGCAAGGCGACCGCAGCCAAGAAGACGGCGCCCCGCAAGGCGACCGCGGCCAAGACGACAGCGGCAGGCAAAGCGAGCGGCACCCGCTCGGTTGCCGGGGCCAAGACCGCGGCGGCGAAGAAGTCCGCCACCCGTGCCACCGCCACGGCCCGTGGCTCGGGCGCGAAGAAGCTCGCCGCGCCAAGAGCGCCGGGAGCCGCCCTCAGAACGACAGGTGCCGGCTCGACGTCGCGCTCCGAAGACTGGTAGAGCCTCTCGCCTCTTAGGACAAGTTGTGAAATGCTCTCCGCAAATCTGAAAGGCGCGGAGGGCGGGAGGCTTCGCCCAAACACCTAAGGGGGTCAAGTGGCGAAGAAACTAATCGCAGAGCTTGTCGGCACTTTCATCCTGGTTTTCTTTGCCGTTGGCAGCGCCGTCGGCGGTATCAATGTGATCGGGCCGGCCGGTGTCGCCCTCGCCTTCGGTCTCGTGCTGCTCGCCCTCGTTTATGCGATCGGCCCGGTTTCGGGCTGTCACGTCAACCCGGCAGTCACCTTGGGAGCGCTCATCTCAGGTCGGATCCAGGTGAGCGAGGCGGTTGGCTACTGGGTGGTGCAGTTCATCGGAGGCATTGCCGGTGGCGCCATGTTGAAGCTCATGACCTCGAGTTTCGGCAAGGTCGTCGACCAGACCAAAGGACTCGGCACAGACTCCTACGGCAAGCACATCAGCGAGGGGGGTGCCTTCGTGCTCGAGATCGTGCTCACGTTCCTGCTCGTGTTCGTGGTGCTCATGGTCACCGAGAAGGGCGCCGCGGCTGGTTTTGCCGGGCTGGCGATCGGATTGTCCCTGACGGTGATCCATCTCGTCGGCATCCCGCTGGACGGCACCTCGGTGAACCCGGCGCGGGCGCTCGGCCCGGCGGTGTTCGAGGGGGGAAAGGCACTCGGGCAGGTGTGGCTGTTCATCGTGGCGCCGCTCGTCGGGGGCGTGCTGGCGGCCGGTCTCAACATCTTGTTGCGGAGCGAATCGAAGCCGCTCGAGCCAGAGCTCAAGGCCGAAGCCTGAGATTCAACGCGCTTCGCCGGGCTGGGCTGTAGAGGCTCTATCGTTCGAGACGTGGGCAAAACGGGCCGCCTGGTCGCGATCGAAGGCGGCGAGGGCGCCGGCAAGTCGACCCAGGCCGGTCTGCTCGCGACCTCGATCGGCGCCGAACTGAGCCGTGAGCCCGGCGGAAGCCCGATCGCCGAGCGCATCCGGGCCTTGCTCTTGGACCCCTCGCTCGGCCCGCTCGCGCCGAGGGCGGAGCTGCATCTCATGTTGGCCGCCCGCGCCGAGCACCTGAGCGCCCGGATCGAGCCCGCCCTCGCCGCCGGCATCAACGTCGTCGTGGACCGCTTCTCGGGCTCGACGCTCGCTTACCAGGGATATGGCCGCGGGTTGCCGATCGCTCAGGTGCGCCAGGCATGCGACCTCGCCGCGGGCGGGAGGTGGCCGGACCTGTCGGTCCTGTTGGATATTCCTCTCGAGCTGGCGCAATCGCGCCGCGCTCTCGAGCGGGCACACCTGCCCGGCATGGACCGCGACCGCATCGAGGCCGAGGACACCGCTTTCCATTCAAGAGTAAGCGAAGGCTTCCGCACGCTCGCCACCGACGACCCCGAGCACTGGGTCGTCATCGACGGTTCCCTGCCCCCCTCAAAGGTGGCGGCGGATGTGCTACAGGCCGTCCGGACGCGTACCGGTATCGGAGATCTTTCATGACCCTCGTCAAAGGGCCCACCGGGGCCCCCGTCCTCGACCGGGTGAAGGGCCAGCCTGACGCCGTGCGGGTTCTTCGCGGGTCCTTGCGAGCTCCGGTGCACGCCTACTTCTTCGTCGGCCCCCGTGGAACGGGCCGCCGCGACGCGTCGATCGCTTTCGCGGCGGCGCTGCTTTGCCCCGACGGGGGTTGTGGACAGTGCCCTTCGTGCCAAGAGGCGCTCGCCCTTCGCCATCCTGATCTTGCTGTGATCGAGCGCGTCGGAGCCTCGATCCTGGTCGAGCAGGCAGAACAGGTCGTGTACATGTCCCTGCGCTCGCCCAGAACATCGCGGTACCAGGTGCTCGTTCTCGTCGACTTCGACCTCGTCGACGAGGCCGCCCCGATGCTGCTCAAGACGATCGAGGAGCCGCCCGACACGACCGTGATCATCATCACGGGCGAGACGGTGCCGCGCTCGTTCGTGACCATCGCCAGCAGGTGTGTCCATGTGCCGTTCAAGCCGCTCGACAGCGCGTCGATCGTCGAGGTCCTCCTGGCCGAAGGCGTCGAGGTCGCGACAGCCAACTTGGTCGCCGAGGCTGCGGGCGGACGTTTGGACCGGGCACGGCTCTTGGCCCGCGACCCCGGATTCGTCGAGCGCCTGCACCGCTGGAGGGCGGTTCCGAGCCGGCTCGACGGGACCGGCGCCAGGGTCGCCGAGCTCGCCGACGAGCTGGTGGCTTCGGCCAGCGAGCCGTTAGATGTGGTGCGGGCGCGCCAGGCCGAGGAGATCGCCTCGCTTCAAGAACAAGCCGAACGGCGGGGCGAGAAGACCATCGCGGGGCGGGCCGCCATAGATGCCCGCCACAAGCGGGAACTGCGCCGGGTGCGCACCGATGAACTGCGTGCAGGCCTCGACGGTCTCCTGTCGGTCTACCGCGAGCGCCTCTTGGCGCCTGAGCCCTCCCCACAGCGCCTGAGGGCAACCCTCGCCGCCATGGGGGTCATCGACGAGGCCGCGACACGCCTCAGCCGCAACGTGAACGAGACGATGCTGTTGCAGTGGCTGCTCTTGCACCTCGATACCTGAGCGGAGCCTCGCCTGCAAAAGCCATGGACGCCGAGCGCGCTCGGGGCCCCGCGCCGGAGCCGTCGAGCCCCTCGCCCGGGTTGGCCTGACCAGGCTCGGGAGATTCTCGCCCTCGTGACAATGTCTCAGCGCTTCGGTCGCACCTCGTAGCGCCGCTGGTTGAGCACCGGAAGCGCCTCGCGCACCGACCGCAGGCGCTCGAGGGAGATCTCCGCCGTGGCGACGCCGTCTTTCTCGCCGAGGGCGGCCAGCTCGATTCCCATTGGGTCGAGCACGAGGCTGTGGCCGCAGTACCTCGGAGGAGGCTGGGCAGCCGCGGCCAGGTACGAGGTGTTCTCGATCGCCCGTGCCCGGCACATCGTCGACCAGTGCTCCTGCTTGAGCGGCCCTGGGACCCAGGCGGCGGGCACGGCGAACACGTTGACACCCCTGTCGACGAGGACGCGGAAAAGCTCCGGGAAACGCAAGTCGTAGCAGGTCACCACGCCCACCGCGAACTCCCCGAGCGCCAGCACCAAGAGCTCGTCACCGTCGATGGGACCTGGCACGAGGGCGTCGGACTCCTTGTGGCCTAGGGCGTCGTAAAGGTGGAGCTTGCGGTACTGGCCGAGCAAACCCGTCTCACCGAGGGCCACCACCGTGTTGTGCACCCGCCGTTCTCCGGGGACGGCCTCGCACATGCCGGCGACAACGGTCACGCCCAGCTCGGCGGCTAGGTCCGCCAGGGCGCTGACGAAGGGGCCGTCGAGGAGCTCGGCGGCTTGGGACAGCTCCTCTGGCGGCCTGTCAATGGGGTACATGGCGGCCTCGGGGAACACGACGAGCTCGGCACCGCCCTCGGCGGCAGTCTTCAGCAGTGTCGACAAACGGGCACGGTTGGCGGCCGAGTCAGGTTCAGAGGCGAATTGGGCAACGGCGAGCTTCACTCAGAGACTTTCCCACTTTCCGCCGAGATCGTGTTGGCGTAACTGGCCTCGAGCTCTTGCCACAGCCGGTCGGGAAAGGGCGAGGTCGCCTTGCCGGAGAGCGAGTTCTCGAGGAGGGAGAGGTGTACGTGCCAGGCGGCGAGTGTTCCGGCCTCGCTCCAGTGACCTCGCACGGTGTGGGTGAGAAGAAGCAGGCAGCTCGCCCCCACGCCGATGAGCTGCCACTTGACGACGCCGTCCGGTTCGCCGGGGCTGGTCCAGGTGTACTCGAGCACCTTGGGGGCATCGAGGCGCGTCACGGTCCCGGTCACCGTGCAACCCGCAGGAGTGGCGAAGCGCAACTGGACCGGTTCCCCTTCGCTTAGGACGGTGCTCGTCTCGGCCAACCAGTCGGCTAGGCGCCCGGGTCGGGTGAGGGCATCCCAGACCTCTGCCACCGGATGGTCGAGCAAGCGCTCGAAGCGAAGCTCGGCGGTCTCTCCGTTACGGGCGAAGATCCCCTCGGTACCGAACTCATTGGCGTAGTGCTCGTAGAGGCTGTGCCAGTCCTCGCCCGGGGCCAGCGTGCCGTCCAAGGCGGCTACGAGCGAGCCGAGACAGACCGTCCATCCCGCCGCCGAGCGCGGCGCGCTCGCCCGGTTGGCGAAACTGTGGCTGAACACGAGCACGCAGCCTGTGCCCTCGGGGCTCAGCTCGAAGCGGAGCAGATCCTCGCCCCAGGTGAAGGCGAACAGCCGAGGAGGATCGAGCGCGGTGACCGTGCCACGGGTGGGCAGCAGCTCGGGGTCGCCTTCGAAATAGGTGTTGGCGAAGGTGACCTTTCCGCCCAGGGCGAAGTCGATTTCGACTCTGCCGGGGAACCAGGCGGCGAGTTGGGCCGGCTCTGTCACAGCCCCCCAGACCTGTTCCACGGGGTGGGAGAGGTGCCGTTCGAAGCGGAGCACAAAGCGGTCCCCTTCGCGATGAAGCGTCCCGTCCATAGTTCAGTCCTTCCCGTCGAGGTGGGCTTCGAGTGCGTCAAGGCGACCCGACCAGAAATGGCGGTAAGGGCTCAGCCAGGCGTCGAGCTCGGCGAGCGGCTCCGGTCGCAGCTGATACAAGCGGCGTTGAGCCTCGACATGCGCCTCGACCAGGCCGGCCTCACGCAGCACGCGCAGGTGCTTGGAGACCCCGGGCTGGCTCAGCCCGAGGTCCGTCACGAGCTCGCCGACCGACCGCTCCCTCTCCCGCAGCAGGTCGAGGATCCGCCGCCGGGATGGCTCGGCGAGGACGGCGAAAGTCACTCCGTTAGTATGCTCAATTAGTTATATAGCTGTCAAGGAATATAAAGGCGCCAATCGTTGTCGGTCCGCTCAGCTGTAACGGGCTCAGCTCTTGTCCTCGATCTCCCAGGCGTGGTCCATGACGTGCCAGGCGATGCGACGGGCCCCATAGCGGGGCGGCCATCCCTTTTCGACGACCGGAGCGTCGTCGCACGGTGAGCCCAGCAGCCCTATCAAGGCCGCACGGATGGCGGGAAGGTCGTTGCCGAGGCGAACGCCGAGTTTGCGGGCATAGGAGATCTCGGCGTCGGAGACGTGGCGCTCGATCTGGTCGCGGTCGCGACCTCCACCCCGGGGCCCTTTTCTGAGCTCGGCCGGAGCAACTGCAACGACGTCGTCGAACACCTGCCAACAGGCGAGCACCAGAGCAGCGAGCCGCTTGGCCTCCGTCTTGTTAACGGGCTGACGTTCGTAATCGGCAGGGATCGCCGGCACGCCGAATTCCGTGGTGGAGTTGCCCTCGAGGCGCTCTACGACCTCGAGGCGTTCGCCCGCATCGGGAGAAAAGACAGTGCCCGACACGGCGGCCACCACGGCATATCGCTTCGCATATGCCGCCAGAATCTCGAGCGCCTCGTCCTCCGTGCGACCCGAACGGCACCAGCCAGGCCAATCCAATGCCGAGGCGAACACACGCCGGGGGACGCTCTCAATGCAGACCGCTGTCGCCACCGCCGAATTCAACCACGCAGTCTCCCGGCAATGGAGGTCCTCGTAGGCCATTCTGGCGGAGTCCGCCTGCCGTCGGTTTGCCACTGCCAACGGGCGAGTCGCTCGATCGCGCCATTCTCGTCCAACTGTCACCGTTGTCGTCGGAGAGGTGGATAAAACAAGGGCGATCGTCGTGCTCGAGGCGCAAGCGGCGCTGTCGGCTCGCCTTTGCGTCCGCACTTCACGTGTCGGACCGAGGACCCGTCACGCTCTATTCTCGCTCAGATGAGCAATGCCTCCCCCAGCGGGCAAGGCTTGCCGCCCTTTGTCCCGACGCTGGCGGAAGACGAGGTCGAGTGGATCCGCTCTTGGCACGAGCGCGCCTACCGAGAAGGCCGTGCCGAAGCAATCAGCGCGCAGAGCTTTGACTACCTAGGCCTCCGCCTCCTCGTGCCGCCCGAAGTTATGCCGATCGCACGGGTATCGAACAACCTCGGGGAAGCCGTCATGGCGGAGGTGCGCAAGGGCGACACTGTGCTCGACATGGGTACCGGAAGTGGGGTCAACGCCCTCCTCGCCGCCTCAAAGGGTGCCCGCGTCGTAGCGGTCGATATCAACCCGCATGCAGTTGCTGCCGCACGGGACAACGCCGAGCGGAACCACCTCACTCACTTCGTGGAAGTTCGCCTCAGCGACGTCTTCTCCGCTGTCGGGGAGCGGTTCGACCTGATCATCTTCGATCCGCCTTACCGTTGGTTCGCACCCCGCGACTGGTTCGAAAGCGCCATGACTGATGAGAACTACGGCGCGCTGACGAGGTTCTTCCGCCAAGCACGTGAGCACCTGCGCCCAGAGGGAAGGATGCTCGTCTCCTTCGGTACCTCGGGCGATATCGGCTACCTGAGACAGCTGATCGTCGAGGAGGCCTTCAACGAGCAAGTCGTGGCGAGAGTCGAGCTTGTGAGAGACGACAAAAGCGTCGAGTACTTCACCTTCCTCCTGAGCTGAGGCCGGAGCTCGTGTGCCCGCGCGGCCGATGAGAAAGCAAGTCCCTGGCAACCGAGGAGACCGGTGGAAGGCATAAGAGGCAAGGTGGTCGGCGAAGACGGTGTGAGCATCGGCTTGTTGACGGCCGGATCCGGGCCGGCGCTGCTGCTCGTGCACGGAGGAATGGGCCGGCTCGAGAGCTGGGCGCCGGTGTGGTCGAAGCTCGCCGAGCATCGGCAGGTGACCGCGATGGATCGTCGGGGCAGAGGCACGAGCGGCGACACCGTGGCCTACTCGCTAAGCAAGGAATTCGCCGACATCGTCGCGGTCGCCACTCACATCGCCGCGAGGCAATCGGCCCCCGTCGACGTCTTTGCGCACAGCTTCGGAGCGACCTGCACCCTCGGCGCCGCCGCCCGAGGCGCCCCGTTCCGGCGCCTCGCGCTCTATGAACCACCCGGTCCTCAGACCGTTCCAGCCGAGTGGGTCGAACGAGTCTGCGCCCTCGTAGCCGAAGGCAAGTCGGGTCGCGCCATGTTCAGCTTCGTCACTGAGATCGTCGGTCTGAGCCCTGAGCAGTTCGAGGGCTACCGCAATCTCCCAGGGGCCGAGGGCGTGCTTGCAATCGTCGCCGCCACGATGCCACGAGAGGCGCGAGCGCTCACCAGCGTCGACCTGGGCGAACTCGCCGAAGCCGTGGCGGTTCCGGTGCTCTTGCTCCTCGGCGCGACGAGCCCGGGCTGGGCCGCCCAGATCACCCGTGCCCTCGAGGCAGCGTTGGCCGACCCCCAAGTCGCGGTTCTTGCAGGCCAAGGGCACGACGCCCTCGACTCAGCTCCAGACCTCGTCGTCGAAGAGCTGGTGCGTTTTTTCGACAGCCCCGGGTCGCCCTTGGCTGGCAGCTAACCGAGCTCTACCTCTCCGGTCTGGAACTGACCGGGAGGCAGCTGCCAGATGCCCTGGCTGAAGCTGATCGGGTCGATCTCGCCCGCCACGCAACCGCCCGTGTTCCCTGTGTTGTCGGAGAGGGTGTAGCCCTGGCCCTCCCCGGCACCGCCAAAGCCCAAGTTGTGCTCGGCCGAGACTCCCGGCGAAGTCGTGTTGAGCTCGAAGGCGGTGTAGGAACAGGCCGGCTTCGGCAAGGCCCCGATGAAGAACGAGACCCCGTTCACGACCTGGACCTGAGGTGTGGGCAGAGCCGTCCCGGGCGTGAAGCTGTCGATTTGGCCGACGCTCAGGTCGATCTTGGCGAGGCCCGGGTAGCCGACGACGCCGTAGACGATCGCCTCCGGGCCGACGTCGAGCATCTCGAGCTCGGCCGGGTTCGGGTATCCGGGACACAGCCCGTACTCCCGCCCGTCAAGCACGAGGCCCCCGTTCTCTAGAGCCGTGGCTCCTGACTGGCCCTTGGCGGACCAAAGGCTCCAGCTGTAACCGGCCACCGTGCCGCTCGCCACCTTGGTCGCCGAGCTCATCAGCGCCGCCGGTGAGCCGCTCCGGACCGCGGCAAAGGTCGCGGACATCCCGAGAAGCGCCACGGCAAGAACAGTCACCCGGACGGACCTGCGACGTGCGATGCCCAATGTTCGGACCTCGCGGTGAGCCTCGGGTCCGGTTAGGTCTTCGGAAACCTCAGTGGGCGACGCGATGCCGGCCGTCGTTCCATATTCTAACTCAGGCACAAAAGCCTCCCTTCTTAAAGTTGGCAGTTGAGCACACCAGGAACCAGAGTCATTGCAGCACAAAGACGAGAAACACAAGCTCGCATGAGTTCGTAGAAACGATAAGGACGGGAGCATCAGCCACACCACAAAATGACCTCGAACTCGTCCCCCCACCCCGACGTGGACGCTATAGACTGGCCAGAAGTATGGCGGAAGCCGTTAGAGTCCCATGAGGTGCAAAGGACACAATGGTTCGCACGCCGCGGGGCGCTCCAAGAATGACAATCCGACGGTTAGTAACTGCCCGTTGTTGGTCGGTTTGGAAGCATCATGCCAAGCGATGGTTGCATGGTACGCATCGGAACGCGCCGTGCGCGCGCGGGCAGTCACCCAATAAAACGCTGCTAATAGTTGCGTCTTACTTGCGAGCCGATATCGCTTGCACGACTACGTACAGATTGTGGCGACCGACGACTTCGAGGCCCGCGGCTCGTACCAACGAACTTGCTCCGGCGATCGTGCGGACACGACCTCTGTGTCCGAGGAGAAGGGTCGGGACCATCCAGATCGAGAACAGGTCGGCCAGCACCAGGTGCCCTTTCGGTCGCAGCACTCTGGCGATCTCGGCGATGCCCGCCCGCTGGTCGGTCCAGTGGTCGAAAGAGGTCGTGGAGATCACGAGATCGAACCGATCGTCGCCAAACGGGAGCGCCTCTGCCACCCCAGGTTGGACTGACACACGGTCGCAGGCAGAGTTTGCCGTGGCTTGTTCGACCATGTGCGGGGCGGGGTCGATGCCGGCGAGCTCCGCCTCGGGCAGCCGGGCTGCCAACTGCCGCAACAGGTAGCCGGTGCCGCACCCGACATCGAGTACCCGTTGAGGCCGCGGATCCGCGGAGAGAGCGATGTCCGCAACCTTGTCGGCGATGTCACGGTGCAGCCGGCCCAGCCAGCCCGTCTCGTAGGTAGGAGCCCTCTTGTCGAAGTCGCCGACGTCTCGGTCGTAAGACACAAGCCATCATGGCACCGAAGCAGTTTCCGGCGGCCGATGGCGGGCATCATGGTGATATGTCAGACGACGAGAAAGCGCTTGAACCCGAAGACCTCACCCGCCTTTTCGTAAAGCGGGCCAATGCGGCCGACGCGGTAGGTATCGCGGCGCTTTACGAGGAGGACGCCGTGATGGCCTATCCGCCTGGCCAGCAAACCATTGGGCGGGAAGCCATCCAGGCCCTCTGGGAGAAGGTGCTTTCGAGCAAACCCCATTTCGAACAGGAACCATCGCTGCCGACCCTGTCGTCCGGCGATATCGCTCTTACCTCCACAGTCGCTAAGGACGGCACCGGTGCCCGTGCCCAGGTGGTTCGTAGGCAGTCTGACGGCACCTGGAAGCGCCTGTTGGACCAACCTGAACTGACTCCGGCGGATTGAGTCGTCCGCGGCGCTCCCAATCGGAATCGGCGTCCAGGTCCCACAGGCGCCAATCCGGTCTCGCGGGCAACGGCAGAGTGGCCGGGCTCAACTTTTCGGAGACACACGGCATTAGCGTCGCCCTCGATGAGCGACAACGCGGAGACCCTCCTTAGGGCTGAGCGGGTGGCGGAGGAGATCCTTTTTCCTGGCGCCCTTGAGACCGACGCAAGTCCCGTCGTACCTCTCGACAGGCTCGACGCGTTGGCGGCGGAGGGCCTCTACGGCCTGTTCGGGCCAGTCGAGGCCGGTGGGCTCGGCGCTGATCCGGTCACCGGGGCCGAGGTGACCGAGATTCTCGCTGGAGCGTGCCTGACGAGTTCGTTCGTCTGGACCCAGCATCACAGTGCCGTACTAGCCGTTGCCGGCGCCCAATCGGAGACCTTGCGGGACCAGTGGCTGACCCCGCTTTGTCGGGGCGACCTGCGAGCCGGAGTCGCCTTTGCCGGATTGCGACGTCCAGGCCCGCCCATCTTGACGGCGCGCCCAACTGCCGGGGGCTGGGTTCTGCAAGGCAACGCGCCCTGGGTGACCGGGTGGGGGCGCATCGACGTGGTGCACACCGCCGCCCGCGACCTCGAAGGCAACGTCGTGTGGCTGTTGGTTGATGCCACCGAGTCTCCGACCCTGGCCGTGGAACGGCTCCAACTCGCCGCCGTGAACGCCAGTGCGACGGTTAGCGCCAGCTTCGAGGCCCACGAGGTCTCCGCCGACCGGCTGACACTGACCGAGCCCTTCGACGCCTGGCTCGCCCGCGACGCGAGCGGGCTCGCCCGCAACGGATCGTTCCCGCTCGGGGTCGCACGTCGCTGCTCGGCCCTCATCGGCCCGGAGCTGTTCGCCCCCGAGATAGCTGCCTGCCGTCGGCTCTTGCACGCTCCGACATCCGAGAGCGTGGTCGAGGCGCGCTGTTGGGCGGCCGAGCTCGCCGTGCGCGCCGCCTCTGCCCTTGTCGCTCACGGAGGCGGAAGATCCCTACTCACAAATGCGCAGGCGCAGCGCCTCGCCCGCGAGGCGATGTTTCTCCTTGTCTTCGGCCAGACACCCTCGATCAGGCAAGTCCAACTGCACAGGTTCGGGCGGGCGTTTGACGCGATCGCCCTTCAGCTTTAGCTACTTGCCCCTGAAAAACCCGACTTGAACCGTAAGCGTCATCGAGGCCGATCTGCGGGTTGTGGCGCGCGAGACAATTGGCGATCTCAACGAATCGCCAGCTCGGGTTCTGCCGATGATTCTCATCTCGCACTCGCCAAGGCGACGATCTTGACGAGATTGTGGTTGAAAACCCCGTAGCCGCACCAGGTCTTCGTTCCTTCGAGTCCGTCGATCAGGGTCCTGTTCCAGCCGAAGTCGCGTTTGAGACAGCTGATCCGTCCTTCGCTCCCGGTCCTCCAGCGGACCAGCTCTTGGAACGCGTCCTCGTTCTCGATCACTCGGCGAGCGGCGCTCGGTTTGCCCCTGGTCGGGAGCACCACTTGTTGCACACCCAGCTCGCTGAGCGCGTCGCCGACAGCTGACTCGCCGTAGCCGCGGTCGGCGGTCACCGCTTGTGGGACCTCGCCGGCGCGCTCGCTGACGGCTTCGACGGCCGGGACGAGCATGGGGGCATCGGGTGGGTTGCCGATGAAGACCGCGTGGTCGAGCACGACGCCATCTTCGTTGTCCACGACCTGGGCCTTGTAGCCGAACTCGACGGGCTTTCCGAGACGCCCCTTGCGGATCGGACGAGCATCGGCATCATGCAGCGAGACGAGGCGGCTAGACCCATCAGGAACCTGACCAGCCAGGCGTTGACGAGTCTGGCGGGCGATGCGGGCCACCTGCTCGGCGGTGACATCGAGGTCGCGGGCAACGAACTCGAGTCGTCGTGGTGCAGCTGTTCCGAGCTGGCGCAGCTTGCGCCGTGCATTGACCGCCACCTGGCGCGCCTCACCAACGGCCTCTGAGGCGATGCGGGCCATGCGGGCGTTGATCGCCATGACCTCGTCTTTTGCCTCCTCGGTGCGTCGGCGCAGGTTGGCGCCGATCGAGCGGGCGTGACGACGGACCAGCTGGGTGCGGTCCCGGGTCGCGATACGCGGAGCGAGGCCGCCGGCCTTCAGGCGTTCGACCGCTTTCGCCATCTTGGCCACCCCCTTGGCGAGGAGTCCTGAGTCGGTCGGATAGGCGACGTTGGCGGGCACGACGGTGGTGTCGGCCCGGACCCGGTTGGTCTTCAAAACCTTGGCCCCGAAGGCACGGGCCAAGAGGGCTTCGTTCAGACCCTCGACCGCCGAAGGCCCACACCGGGTCGTGATCTTCATCAGTGTCGTCGGATGCGGGACAGCCACTCCGAGGGGGATCCGGCAGAAACGTTGCCAGGAGATGGAGTCGGCCACTTCCCGGCAGAGCGGCTCAAAACCGAGCCGGTAACGGTACTTCAAGAACATGAGCCGCAGGTAGGTCTCGATCGGCACCGAGGGCCGACCGAGGACGGCATGGAAGTGAGCCCGGAACAGCTTGAAAAAGGCGGCATCGTCGAGCAGCCGATCCACCGCCTCCAGCTCAGCAGGCATTCCGAGACACATCTCGGGGAGGAGCGCTTCCCACAAGGTGGGCTGCGCGTTTACCGTTCTCAACATGGTGGCCTCGATCCGTACTAGTCCTACGGGTCGGGGCCATCATCGCCGATCGGCGCTCTAATCAGGGGGATCCCATCGCTGACTTTTTCAGGGGGAAGTAGCTA
>Ga0187867_10001962_pt1 | contig 17481 bp, 13 predicted proteins | sample June2016WEW_13_1_FD_132976 | JGI IMG/M metagenome (GOLD analysis project Ga0187867, IMG submission 132976) | Peatland microbial communities from SPRUCE experiment site at the Marcell Experimental Forest, Minnesota, USA - June2016WEW_13_10 | ecosystem: Environmental > Terrestrial > Soil >...
CATCATCGGGAGTCACGGCGGCGCTCCTTGGGTTGGTTGAGATCTCCGAAGGATGCGCCGCTTTCTGCTACCTGGGGGTCAGTCCTCCAGGTGTCGGCAGAACTCGGGGATACAACACTCTAGGCTCCCGCACCTCGCCGGCCGGTCGGAACCGCCGACAGGGGGCGTCCATTGACAACCGGGCGCGATCGATCCTAGCGTCTACTCGCCGGACCGGCATCCCAGAGCCGGCGCACGAGAGGAGGCGAGTTCCATGGCCGGGGTCGTGGCCTTCACCAGCAACATCGAGGATCTCTCCACCCAGGAGGGTTACCAGTTCGAGTTCCGCTGCATGCGGTGCAACAACGGCTACCGTTCCTCCTTCCACCGCTCCCTCTTCGGCTTCGGCGGCCGGGTCGCCGCCATCGGGGGCGGCCTGCTCGGCGGCAGCATCGGGGGTGACGTCGAGAGCGCCGGCTGGAACTCCAGCATGCTGATGTCCGGGACGGGCAGCCCGGCCAAGGACAAGGAGCTCGCCAAGGCGGCCCAGGAGGTCCACGACCGCTTCTACCAATGCAACCGCTGCGGCAAGTGGGTCTGCCGGGACGTCTGCTGGAACAACGACCGGGGTCTCTGCGTCGAGTGCGCGCCCAAGGTGGGCGAGGAGGTCGCGTTCATGCAGGCCCAGGCCCAGCGCGGCCAGCTCGAGGAGAAGATCCAGGCTCAGGACCTCACCCAGGGGGTCAATTACACCGACCAGGCCACCGGGCTCTGCCCCGCCTGTCATCAGGAATCCGGGGGCGGCAAGTTCTGCCAGCACTGCGGGGCGGCGCTGGCCGCCGCTCCCGCCGCCACCAAGCGCTTCTGCAAGAACTGCGGAACCGAGCTCGGCGAGGGGATCAAGTTCTGCGGCGAGTGCGGCACCCCGGCGGCATGACCCGCGCCCGCCGTCCTGAACCGCCCCGCCGCTGAGCCGCCGGGATCGAGGGCTGAGCCGCCGTGCACTACCGTCTGAGCGCCGCGAGCGGCCAGGTCGTCGACGAGGGGGACGGCACCGCGGTGGTGGACGGCGGTGCCGTCACCGTCTCCCCTCAGCTCGGTCAGCCGCTGCGGATCGCCCCGGAGCAGATCGTCGAGGTGGGTGAACCGGTCCCGTTCACGGTCCGGATCGGCCTCAGCGACGGTTCCGCCGTGGAGCTCTCACAGCTCGGGGCCGTCCGCACCCAGCTGCTCGCCCAGATCGGCGACCTGCGGGTGGGCAGCGCCCGGCAGGGGCTGGTCACGATCGGGTTCGGCGAGAGCCAGCGCTTCCATGGAGCCGTGGACGACGTCGACGCCGACATCAGCCTCTACGACGATGGGCTGGTGGCGATCCCGGTGAGCGGCCTGCCGGTGCAGGTCCCCTACTCGGTCATCGAGGGGGTCAGCACCGACCCCTCCGGGTACCGGGTCGGCATCGCCATGGGCGATGCGGGGACCGTCACCGTCCAGCGTCTCGCCCAGACCACCACCCAGTTCCTCACCCTCCTCCGCCAGCGGGCCACCGAGGCGCGGGGACGCACCGGCGCCTTCCTCCAGGCCCTCCTCCCCGGCCTCGGCGCGTTCGCCCAGCGACAGCTCGCCGGGGAGCTCCGCGACGGGGTGGCGGTCCCCCGCCCGGCCCTCGATGCGATCGATCCCGAAATCTGGCCGGCCCTCATCGCCGCGGCGGCGCTCCCCGAGCGGGCGGCTTGCGCCGCCCTGATCGAGTCGCTCGGGGAACCGGCGCTGGGGTTTCACCAGATCAGCTCGGTGGAGGTGGCGGCGCAGGGGACCCAGCACTTCGCGGAGGCGGGGGAGGTCCAGAGCAGCGGCCCGGGGCGGGGCCAGGGCATCGATTACGGCCAGATGGAGCAGGGGATGGGGGCGCTGATGACGGAGCGCTTCATGGGGGTCCCGGGCCCGGGGTCCGGGGTGGCCGGAGGCCCCCTCATCGGTGGCCCCCCCGGCGGTTCACCCGCCGGCGGCCCTCTGGTCGGTGGCCCCCCCGGTGGCGCGCCCGGCATCGGGATGGGAATGGGAATGGGGATGGGGATGGGCGCCGGGCTGGGCTTCGGCGCCCCGTACGGTGCCATGGGCGGCCTGCTCGCGATGCGGATGATGCGCGGCGGCGGAGCATGGTCCCGCGGCGGCCAGACCCAGGCCCGGTCGATGTTCCGCGTCCCCGAGGCGCCCCCCGACCCGCGGCCGCAGACCGCCGCTCACTCGGACCTCGATGCGCTCACCATCGACGGCGACCAGCCCACCATCGTCGCGTCCCTGCTCGCGCACACGGCGTCGGGCACGCTCATCTACGAGTCGCTCAACGTCGAGGATCACGCCACCTACGTCTTCCACGACCCGTCGCTGACGCTCTCCCAGCTCGACCTGGCCCTGATGCTGATCGGCTTCCACATCGAGGTGCTCGCCGGCGACCTCTCGGGCGTGGCCTCCCGCTATGCGGTTGCCGTCCAGCGGCTCCCGCACCTGACCCGGCTGGCCGCCGCCTTCCGGGGCCGAGCGATCCACGACGGCAGCTGGGAGGCGCAGCTCCGCAAACTGCTCGGCTGAGGCCGAGAGCGCGAAGGGACCGGCCTATGATGTGGCGGCGTGGTCGGTGCACTCCCGGAGGCCAGAGCTTGAAGATCGTTGACGCCAAGGTCATCATCACGTCCCCGGGGCGCAACTTCGTGACTCTGAAGCTCACCACCGACGAGGGGCTCACCGGCGTCGGCGACGCGACCCTCAACGGCCGCGAGCTCGCGGTCGCCAGCTACCTCACCGACCACGTCTGCCCGCTGCTGCTGGGCCGGGACGCCGCCCGCATCGAGGACACCTGGCAGTACCTCTACAAGGGAGGTTACTGGCGGCGAGGACCGGTCACCATGACCGCGATCGCGGCGGTCGACACCGCACTCTGGGACATCAAGGGGAAGGCCGCGGGGCTTCCCGTCTATCAACTGCTGGGCGGAAGAAGTCGCGACGGGGTCACCGTCTACGGGCACGCCAACGGGGAGACGGTGGCCGACGTCCTCGAGGAGGTCGCCCGCTTCCTCAACCTCGGCTACCGCGCCGTCCGGGTGCAGGTGGGCATCCAGGGGATCAGCTCCATCTACGGGGTGAGCGCTGACACCGAGCATCACGAGACCGGGTACGTGCCCGCCGGCGCCACCACCGACGAGACCGCGGACTGGTCGACGGCCCGCTACCTGGATCAGGTTCCCGCCCTCTTCCAGGCCGTCCGCGAGCGGTTCGGGTTCGACTTCGCCCTGCTCCACGACGCCCACCACCGGCTCACCCCGATCGAGGCGGCGCGGCTCGCCCGCCGGGTCGAGGAGTACCACCTCTTCTGGCTCGAGGACCTGGTGCCCGCCGAGCTCCAGGAGGGCTTCCGGATCATCCGCCAGCACTCCACCACGCCGCTCGCGGTCGGCGAGGTGTTCAACTCCATCTGGGACTGCCAGCAGCTCATCACCGAGCAGCTCATCGATTACATCCGCGCCGACGTGGTGCACGCCGGCGGGATCACCCATCTCCGGCGCATCTTCCAGCTCGCCGAGCTGTATCACGTGCGCAGTGGATCGCACGGCGCCAACGACCTCTCCCCGGTCTGCCTCGCCGCCGCCCTGCACCTGGACATCTCGATTCCGAACTTCGGCATCCAGGAGTACATGCGCCACAGTCCCGAGACCGACCTGGTCTTCCCCCACAGCTATCGCTTTGCGGACGGCTACCTCCATCCCGGTGAGGAGCCGGGCCTGGGGGTGGAGATCGACGAGGAGCTGGCGGCGCGGTACCCCTATCAGCGTGCCTACCTGCCGATCAACCGCCTGGTCGACGGGACGGTGCACAGCTGGTGAGCACCGAGCTGAGGATCCCCCAGGGAGGGGCGCTGGACCTGGTCTCGCTGGGGGCGCTGGTGATCCGGCTCGATCCCGGGGACGTCCCCTTTCAGAAGGCGGTGCAGTGCCGGATCCACGTGAGCGGGGCGGAGTACAACGTGGCCGCCAACCTCGCCGACTGCTTCGGCCTCCGGACCGCGATCGCCTCCGCCTGCGTGGACTACCCGATCGGGCACCTGGTCGCCGATCGGGTCCGGGCGATGGGGGTCCGGGGGATCTACCGGTGGTCGGAGCACGACGGCGTGCGCGGCCCCAACATCGCGACCGTCTACAGCGACCGCGGCTTCGGGGTGCGCCCGCCGGTGGTCTTCTACAACCGCGCTGAGGAGGCCGCGGCCCGGCTCGGGCCCGGCGACTTCGACTGGCCGGGGATCTTCGGCGACGGCGTTCGCTGGTTCCACTCCGGTGGCCTCTTCGCGGCGCTCTCGGACTCCACCAGCGAGCTGATCCTGGAGGGGATGCGGGCCGCGAGGGCGGCCGGCGCCGTGGTCTCCTTCGACCTCAACTACCGCGACAAGCTCTGGCGCACCCATGGCGGCCAGGAGCGGGCGCGGGCGGTGATCGGCCGGATCGTCGAGAACGTCGACGTCCTGCTCGGCAACGAGGAGGACGTCCAGCAGGCGCTCGGCATCTCCGGTCCCGAGATGCGCGCCGAGGGTGGCCTGGACGCCGCCGGCTTCGTCTCGTTGATGGGCCGCGTGCGGGAGCGCTATCCGAGGCTGGCGGTGATGGCCACCACGCTCCGCGACGTGCGGTCGGCCAACCGCCACCTCTGGAGCGCGCTGGCCTCGGTCGGCGGGGAGGTCATGGTGGCCCCCACCTGTGAGCTCGACGTCTACGACCGGGTGGGCGGCGGGGACGGCTTCGCCGCCGGCTTCATCTACGGGCTGCTGGCCGGGGAGACCGCGGAGCAGGCCCTGCGGCTGGGGTGGGCGCATGGTGCGCTGGTCACCGGATACCCGGGCGACACCACCATGGCGACCCTCGCCCAGGTTCGCGCCGTGGCCGCCGGCGGGGCGGCCCGGATCCAGCGGTAGGGGAGGGGCCGCGACCCCGACGAGACCCCGACGGAGGAGCTTGCGGTGACCATGATCGACCTGGACCCGGACCGGCTGCTCCCGGTCGACCCCTCCCAGCGCGACGTGGCCCGCCGCCTCTACCAGGCGGTTCGCGGGCTGCCCATCGTCTCGCCGCACGGGCACGTCGACCCCCGCATGCTTCTCGAGAACGCGCCCTTCGACAACCCCGCCGAGCTGTTCGTGACCCCCGATCACTACGTGACCCGCATGCTCCATGCCCAGGGGGTCCCCCTCGATGCGCTGGGCATCCCCCGGCGCGGCGGAGAGGGCGAGGTGGCCGGACCACGCCAGGTGTGGCGGACGCTCTGCGAGCACTGGGACGCCTTCCGCGGAACCCCCTCCCGCCACTGGATCGAGGCTGAGCTGGCCGAGGTCTTCGAGGTCCCGATCCGGCCGTCGGCGGCGGACGCCGACCTCCTCTACGACCGGCTGGTCGAGCGCTTCGCGCTCCCCGAGTACCGCCCGCGTGCCCTCTTCCAGCGCTTCGGGGTCGAGGTCCTGGCCACCACCGACGACCCCTCCAGCGACCTGGCGGCCCACCGCGGGCTGGCTGCGGACCCCTCCTGGGGCGGCCGGGTGGTGCCGACCTTCCGGCCCGACGGCCTCCTGGATCCCTCGCTGCCGGGCTGGGCCGGCCGACTGGAGGAGCTCGGGCGCGCCGCCGGTGTCGACACCGGGCGCTATCCCGGCTACCTGGAGGCGCTCGCCGACCGGCGCCGCCACTTCAGGGAGCACGGGGCCACCGCCACCGACCACGGGCCGCCCGATCCCGTGACCGTGCTGCTCAGCCACGAGCAGGCCGAGCGGATCTTCGTCGAGGCCCTCCAGAACCTGGCGACCCCCGATGAGCTGCGCGCCTTCCGGGGCCACATGCTCTGCGAGATGGCCCGGATGTCGTGCGACGACGGCCTCGTGATGCAGCTCCATCCCGGGGTGCTGCGCAATCACCACCCGGCCACCCAGCGCGACTTTGGCACCGACCGGGGGGCCGACATCCCGGTCGCGATCGAATTCACCCGCTCCCTCCGCCCCCTGCTGGAGCGGTACGGGGACCACCCCAACTTCCGGATCGTCCTCTTCACCCTGGACGAGACCACCTGGTCCCGCGAGCTGGCGCCTCTGGCGGGCTTCTACCCCTCCGTCTACCTGGGCGCGCCGTGGTGGTTCCTCGACACCCCCGACGCCATGCTCCGCTTCCGTGAGGCGGTCACCGACACCGCCGGCTTCGCCAAGACCAGCGGCTTCGTCGACGACACCCGTGCCTTCTGCTCGATCCCGGCTCGCCACGACACGGCGCGGAGGGTTGACTGCGCCTTCCTGAGCCGGCTGGTGGTCGAACACCGTCTGGACGAGGAGGAGGCGGTCGAGACCGCCGTCGACCTCGCCCACCGCTTGCCCCGCCGGGTCTTCCGCTTTTGACCCGCCTCTGCCGCGCGAGCTGGCCGGCCGCCGGTCCGCCGCGTCCGGTCCGCGCCGTCCACCTCGGGCTCGGGGCCTTCCACCGCTCGCATCAGGCCTGGTACACGGAGCACGCCGCCGACGGCGAGGCCTGGGGGATCGCCGGGTTCACCGGGCGGAGCCCCGGGACGGCGTCGCTGCTCCGGGCGCAGGGGGGCCTCTACACGCTGGTCGAGCGGGGGCCGCTGGGCGATCGCCCCGAGGTGGTGGGCAGCATCAGCGCCGCCCACGACGGTGACGATGGCGCCGCCTGGACCCGCTGGATGAGCGCTCCCGAGGTGGCCCTGGTGACCCTCACGGTCACCGAGGCCGGCTACCACCTGGACGGTGCGGGCCACCTGGATCTGGCCGACCCGGACGTCGCCGCCGACCGGGCAGGCCTCGGGGCGAACCTCGGCGCCGAGGCGCTCCCGATTCGGACCATGCCCGGACGCCTCGCGGCCGGTCTCGCCGCCCGCCGCCGAGCCGGCGCGGGCGCGATCACCGTCGTCCCCTGCGACAACCTCATGGGCAACGGCGCCGTCACCCGGGACGTCGTTCTCGAGATCTGCGAGGCGGTCGAACCGAGCCTCGCGTCCTGGGTGGCGGCCCAGGTCTCCTTCGTCTCCACCGTGGTCGACCGGATCACCCCCACCACCCGGGTCGAGGACCTGGCCCTGGTCGAGCGCCTGACCGGGTGCGAGGATCTGGCGGCGGTGGTCGCCGAGCCCTACAGCGAGTGGGTCCTCGCGGGCCGGTTCCCCGCCGGCCGGCCCGACTGGGTGAGCGCCGGCGCCCGCCTGGTGGACGACGTGGCCCCATTCGCGGAGCGGAAGCTGGGCCTGCTCAACGGGGGCCACTCCCTGCTGGCCTACGCGGGGTCGTCGCTCGGCCACACCACCGTCGCCGCGGCGGTCGCCGACCCCCGCTGCCGGGCCTGGCTCGACGAGTGGTGGGATGGGGTCGCCAGGGTCCTCCCGCTCCCCGCGGGCGAGGTTTCCAGTTACCGGCGGGCGCTCCTCGATCGCTGGACCAACCCACGGATCAGCCACCCCCTGGAGGTCATCGCCCGGGACGGTTCGCTGAAGCTGGTCCAGCGTGTTCTCCCCGTGATCCGACGCTACCGCGCGATCGGCGAGCCTCCGCCCCCCGGCGCGGCCCGCGTCCTCGGCGCCTGGATGGCGCATCTCCGGGGCTCCGGCGCGGCGATCGACGATCCCCGCGCCGGCGAGCTGGTCAGGCTGGCCGCCGGGGAGCCGTCCGCGGCCGCCCGCCGGCTCCTCGACGCCCTCGAGCCCGGACTCGGAGCCGACGGAGAGCTGGCGCTCGAGCTCACCGCCACCTGCCGGGAGCTCGAGGGGCGGTATCGATGATCACCCGCCCGACCACGTTCTGGCCATGAATGGCATTTTGCGAAAACCCAATCCGGGCAAGCAGGATCGACGGTTGCGCCCGGAACTCGACCGGCGCGCGAGCGCTGATTGCGCTACCCTGGGAGCCGCGTGCGGCCGGCGCTCGGACAGCTCACGCATGCTGGAGGCAAGACGCAGATGGATCGCAACAGCCGGGTGATCGGCATCGACATCGGGGGCACCTTCGGGCGGGGGATGCGAGGTGCGGTGGTCGGCGGCGACGCGGCCCTGGGCGAGCGGAAGGAGTTCTTCACGCCCCGGAGCAGCCAGGAGGATCTGATCGAGGCGCTGATCACGATGGCGAGCCGCCTGCTCGAGGGTACCCACCGCGACGGAGCGCCGGCCGCCGCCCTCGGGGTGGCGGTTCCCGGCCTGGTCGACGGCGAGTCGGGGGTGGTCCATCGCAGCCCCAACCTGAAGCTGGACGAGGTCGCCCTGGGCCAGATCCTCCAGGACCGGCTGAGGCTGCCGGTGTTCCTGGTTCACGACGCCAGCGCCGGCGCCCTCGGGGAGTACGCCCTGGGCGCGGGTCGTGCGGTGTCGGACCTGCTCCTGGTGGTGATCGGCGCAGGTGTGGGCAGCGCCGTCATCAGCGGTGGCCAGGTGCTGCGTGGGGCTCACGGAGCCGCCGGAGAGATCGGTCACATCTGCGTCGACCCCGCCGGGATGGTCTGCGGATGCGGCGGTCGGGGGTGCGTCGAGACCATCGCCTCCGAGACGTCGATCGCTCGCCGCTACACGATGGCCGCCAAGCAGGCGATCCTCGCCGAGGAGGTGATCGCCAAGGCCACCGCCGGAGACCCGGTGGCGGGTCGCGTCTGGGGCGACGCGCTGGCTGCCCTTGCCACCGTGATCGCGACCGCGGTGGCGCTGGTCGACTGTGAGCTGGTGGTTCTGGCCGGAACCATGGGCATCCCGTCGGTGGCGCTCGCGCCGCTGAACGACCTGCTGGCGCAACGGATCAACCTTGTCGAGCTGCCACGGGTGACCGTCGGGGCGCTGGGTGGCGACGCCGCGCTGATCGGAGCGGCGGCCGTCGCATTCGAACGCGGCGGCATCGGCCATCCAGTCTCCGAGTGGCGGAGGACACAGCCGTCAGCCGCCGAACCGGCCTGATCCGCGACCCGATTTGGTGTGCCGGATGCGTGTCTCAACGCCCGCAGCGACCGCTCACACGACCCGAGAGATCAACGTGACAATCGGGTGCCGCCAGCGGTCGCCGTCCTCCGCCGGCTGACCGCCGCGCTTCCTTGCGCGGCCCGCTGGAACCGCCGATAAACCCTGGCGTACCAAGGGCAAGATGCTTCGATTCCGGCGCAGTGAGGCGTATAATTCTGATCTGCAATTCGCAGTTGGTTGAGCCGCCGTCGGTGTCGGTATCTTGAACGTTTCGGCGCCTGCCGAGGGGCCTTCGAGGAGAGAGATCATGCTGCAACCGAGCCCCGAAGACCGTTTCTCGTTCGGGCTCTGGACAGTCGGCTGGCAGGGCGTCGATGTCTTTGGTGGCGCGGTGCGCGAACCCCTGGATTCTGTGCTGGCGGTGAACCGGCTGGCCGAGCTGGGCGCGTACGGGATCAGCTTCCACGACAACGATGTCTTTCCGTTCTCGGCCACTCCTGCTGAGAAGAGTCACGCGATTGCGCGTTTGCGTGAGGCGGTCGAGGCGGCGGGGCTGGTGATCCCCATGGTGACCACCAATCTGTTCTCGCACCCGGTCTTTCGCGACGGTGCCTTCACGGCCAATGACCGTGATGTGCGCCGCTTCGCACTCCGCAAGGTTCTGGCCAACCTCGATCTCGCCGCCGAGCTGGGCGCCGGGATCGTGGTCTTCTGGGGAGGGCGCGAGGGCGCCGAATCGGGAGCATCGAAGGATGTCCGCGCCGCGCTCGACCGCTACAAGGAGGCGTTCGACATCCTGACCGGATACGTGGTCGAGCAGGGATACGGCCTCCGCTTCGCCGTCGAGCCCAAGCCCAACGAGCCTCGCGGCGACATGCTGCTGCCAACCGTCGGGCACGCCCTCGCGTTCATCAACGAGCTCGAGCATTCGGAGATGGTGGGGCTGAACCCCGAGGTCGGCCATGAGGAGATGTCCGGGCTGAACTTCGCTCACGGGCTGGCCCAGGCGCTCTGGCATGGGAAGCTGTTTCATGTCGACCTCAACGGACAGAATGGGCCGCGTTACGACCAGGACCTCCGGTTCGGCGCCGGCAACGCGCGGGGCGCATTCTGGACCGTCGACATCCTGGAGTCGGGGGGTTACCAGGGACCACGCCACTTCGACTTCAAGCCGCCCCGCACCGAGGACATGGAAGGGGTCTGGGAGTCGGCGGCGGCGTGCATGCACAACTACCTGGTGCTGCGCAGCCGGGTTCGCGCCTTCCGCGCGGATCCCGAGGTGCGGGAGGCCGCGTGCGCGGCGCGCCTCGACCAGCTCGCCCGACCCACCCTCGATGCCGGAGAGAGCCTCGTCTCGCTGCGGGCGGAGAGCTTCGATGTCGAGGCCGCCGCGGCTCGGGGCATGGCGTTCGAGAAGCTCGACCAGCTGGCCCTCGACTATCTCTACGGGGTCCGCGCCTAACCCCATGGCGCAGCCGCCGCAACCCGGGCACCGATGAGCACGAGCGCGCTGGTCGGGATCGACATCGGCACCAGCTCCGCCAAGGGCATCGCCATCGATCCCGGGTCCGGGGCGGTGCTGGCGACCGCGGAGTCCAGCTATGCGGTGAGCTCCCCGCAGCCGGGATGGATGGAGCAGCATCCCGACCAGTGGGTCACCGCCACCGATGAGGTGCTCGACCACCTGCGATCCGAGGTGACCGAGCTGCTCGGCATCGGATTCTCGGGCCAGATGCACGGTCTGGTCTGCCTGGACGCCGCGGGCAGCGTGATCCGCCCCGCCATCCTCTGGAACGACCAGCGGTCGGCGCCGCAGTGCGAGGCCCTCGAGTCGGGGAGCGGTCTCGACCGGCTGGTGAGGCTCACCGGCAACCGGGCCCTGCCGGGTTTCACCGCCCCCAAGCTGCTCTGGATGCGCGAGCGAGAGCCGGATGCCTACGCGCGCATCCGCCGGATCTGCCTGCCCAAGGACTACGTCCGCGACCGGCTGACCGGTGGCCATCGATGCGACGTCGCCGACGCGTCGGGGACGCTGCTCCTCGACGTCGGCCGGCGCCGCTGGAGTGGCGAGCTGCTGGCGGAGCTGGGGATCCCCGCCGAGTGGCTGCCCGACCTCACCGAGAGCGGCGACGCCGTCGGCACGGTTGCGGGGGTGCCGGTGGCCGCGGGGGCCGGCGACCAGGCCGCGGCTGCGGTGGGCGGCGGGATCATCGGTCCCGGTCCCCTCTCGGTTGTCCTCGGAACCTCCGGGGTGGTGCTCGCCGCCACCGATCGCTTCCTCGCCGATCCGGAGGGCCGGGTCCATGCCTTCTGCCACGCCGCCCCGAACCGGTGGTTCGTGATGGGGGTGATGCTGGCGGCGGCCGGGTCACTGGCCTGGTTCCACGACACCCTCCTCCCCGGGGTCGCCTACGACGCGATGCTCGCCGAGGCCGAGTCGGTGCCCCCCGGCTGTGACGGGCTGGTCTTCCTGCCCTACCTGGCCGGCGAGCGCACCCCGCACTTCGACCCGCAGGCCCGCGGGGCGTTCTTCGGCCTCACCCTCGGCCACGACCGTGGGGCGCTGACGCGGGCGGTTCTCGAGGGAGTCGCCTTCGCCCTCCGCGACTGTCTCGACACCGTGCGCGCCACCGGAGCGGTCGCCGAACGCGGCCGCGTCTCGGGAGGGGGCTCCAGGAGCCGGCTCTGGCTGAGGACGGTTGCCAGCGCCCTCGAGGTGCCGATCGAGATCATGGCCACCGACCAGGGCTCGGCCTTCGGTGCCGCGCTCCTCGGCGGTGTCGCCGCCGGCGTCTACCGGGACGCCGAGCAGGCCGCTGCCGCCTGCGTCCGGGTGACCGCCGTCGTCGACCCGGTGCCGGCATGGATCGAGCCGTACCGGGAGGCGCGGAGCCGCTTCCGCGATGGCTACCCGGCGCTCCGCTCGATCACATCCCGGCCCGCCGGCTCACCCGAGCCGCCGTCCGGGGCCCGCTGAGCGTCCGATCCCGGCCCGGCCCGGCTCACGCCGAGCGGCGTTCCACGACCCGCCCCGGGACCAGGGTGGGCTCCTCCAGCACCCGGGCCAGCGCCAACTCCGCCGCCCCCATCAGCGTCGCCTCGGCCCCCAGCTGAGCCGGCCTGATCTCCACCACCTCGAGCGCCGGGGTCATCACCCGCACCCGCAGCTCGGCCTGGACGATCTCCTCGACCAGGGGCCACATCTCGCCGAGGAAGCCGCCCAGCACCACCCGCTGCGGATTGAAGGCGTTGACCAGCCCGCCCAGGCCCACCCCGAGCCAGCGGCCGACCTCCTCGACCGCCGGAAGCGCCGCCGGGTCGCCCCAGGCCGCCTCTCTCAACAGCCGCGCGACGGCCTCGGGCCGGTACCCCTTGAGGGCACTGCCGGCGCGCCGCAGCAGCGCCGGCCCTCCGATCTCGGTTTCCCAGCAGCCGATGGCTCCGCATCGGCAGCGCACGCCCATGGGGTTCACCTGCACGTGCCCCACCTCTCCGGCGCACCCGGCCGCCCCCACCAGCGGGCGGCCATCGATGATCAGCCCGCCTCCGACGCCGACGTCGCTGGAGAGGAAGATGAGGTGGTCCACCCCGACGCCGGCCCCCCAGGTGTGCTCGGCCAGCGCGCCGAGGTCCGCCTCGTTGGCGATCTGGACGGGCAGGTCGGACCCGAGCCGCTCGGCGACCAGACGGCCCAGCGGCACGTCCCGCCAGCCCAGGTTGGGGGCGAAGTGCACGAGACCGTCGGCTCGGCGGACCACACCGGGAACCGCGACCCCGAGGCCGGAGATCCAGCAGTCGGCCGGGATCGAGGCCTGGGCGGAGCGGATCAGCGCCACGATGTCCTCGACGGTCTGCTCGAAGGCCAACCGGCGGGGCCGGTGGGCGACACGCTCGAGGTGGAGGACCTGACCACCCAGCCCGACCACGGCGGCCGACAGCGAGTTGACGGCGATGTCGGCGGTGATCGCCGCCGCGCCCCTCGGGTTGGGGCGGACCACCAGCGAGGGACGCCCCGGTGATCCCAGCCGGGCGGGGTCCCCGGCCAGCACCAGGCCACGGGCGCCGAGATCCGCGACCAGCTCGCCGATGGTGCTGCGCGTCATGCCCAGGGAACCCCCGAGCTCGGAACGCGACAGCGCTCCCGATTGATGCAGGCGCCTGAGCAGGAGGCTCAGGTTGTGACGGCGGACCGACTCCGGGGATGCCACGGGACTCATCGGTCACCAGTATTGGCGAAACCGGCGGCGGACCGTGGCCCGCCGCGAGACGGTCGAACCGAGGCCGGACGCCGGGGCATCAGCCGAGCGCGGCCGTCGATCGCGTCATCCTCGCGGTGAGGGAGACGCTCGCCTCGAGCCGGCGCTCCGCGACCGCCGGGGCCATGGAGGCGAGCACTCCCCGGGTGGCGCGCTGGTGGATCGCGTCGAGGGCCAGCCAGATGGCCCCCACCATCTCCGCGCTCCCGTTCAGATGGCTGCGGACGATCTCGACGGCCCGGGCCGCCGCCGGCACGGCGCGGTGCTTCACGGTGTCCCGCATGGGTCCGAGGATCATCTCCCCGGCAGCGAAGATCGGGCCGGCCACCACCACGCGCTGCGGACTGAGGAGATTGCAGAGGTCCGCCGCGACGGTCCCCATCGCGCGCCCGGCATCGGTGAGCGCCCGCTGGCAGCGCGGATCGCCCTGGGCGGCGAGCTCGATGACCTCTGCGACCTCCAGTCCCGGCCCGTACCCGCCGCGAAGCTGGGCCAGGAAGCTGGTGGTTCCCACCACCGTCTCGAGACAGCCGCGATTGCCGCAGCGGCAGATCTGACCGTGGGGATCGACGGTCATGTGGCCGATCTCCCCGGCGGTGCCGGCCGCCCCGTGATGCAGGCGCCCTCCCAGCACGACCCCGGCGCCGACCCGCTCGCCGGCGTGGAAGTAGACGATGTCGGTGAGGCCGCGCCCGGCGCCCTGGCGGAGCTCACCGAGGGCGCCCAGGTTGCAGTCGTTGTCGATCATCACCGGCAGCCCGAAGGTCTCCTCGAGAACCGCGCGGGCATCGACCTCGACCCACGGGTGGCGGGCGGATCGGCCCACCAGCCGCCCCGAGATGCCGTCGACCGATCGCGGCACGCCGACCCCGACCTGGAGCACGTCGCCGGCCGGGATGTGGTCGCTCTCCAGGAGCCGGGTGATCACCCCATGGGCAACCAGACAGCTCTCCTGAGCACCGGCATCAGGGGGGAGCGGGTGCTCCGCGTCGGCGAGCACCCGTCCGCCCAGGTCGGCGATCCCCACCCGCACGTGGCGGTCCCCGTAGTCGACGCCGATCACCACGCCGGCGCGCGGGACGCTGACCTCCAGCCTTCCGCGCGCGCCCGGGGTGGGCGCGCTGCCGTGGACCAGCCCCAGGCGGCGCAGCTCGGCCACCATGTTGGAGACCGTGGCCCGGCAGAGGCCGGTGCGCCGGCCCACCTCCGCCTGGCTCAGGCCACCATCGGCGCCGATGACCTCGAGCACCTTGCGCATGTTGGCCTCGCGGAGCGCGTGAAGCGCGCCTCCGGGGTTTCGCCCCGGGGATGCGGGCGCCTCACCAACGTCGTCGCTCGGCATCATGCCTCCTGGCGCGCGCCTCCGCGGGAGACCCGGTCCACGATCGCGGCCGCGAGCAGGACGCCCGCGGTGGCAACGTCGATCCACCAGCTCGGCACCGAGAGGAGGTAGAGGCCGTTGTAGATCATCCCGATGACCAGGCCACCGAGGACTCCGTGGATGGTCTTGCCACGGCCGCCGAAGAGGCTGGTCCCGCCGATCACGGCGGCGGCGACCGCCAGCAGCACGTAGGTGTTGGCGGTCTTGATGATGTTGCTGGTCAGCTCCACCTGCCAGGAGGCGAAGAGGATGCCGGCCACTCCGGCGGTGACCGCGGCGAGCACGAACGACCAGGTCCGGATCACCGGCAGGCGCACCCCGGCGCGCCGCGCCGCCTCTGCGCTGCCGCCGATGGCGTAGACGTAGCGCCCGAACCGGGTCCGCTGGAGGAGCAGCGTCGAGAGGCCGAGCACGGCGAGGACGATGCCGATGATGTACGGGACCCCCTCGATGGTGCCGACATGGGCGCGGTTGAGGTTGCAGATGGCGATGACCGCCACCCCGGCCACCGCGATCAGGCCGATCTTGGAGATGGTCAGCCCCACCGGCGGGGCGACCAGGCCACTCCGGCGCCGGCGCGCGTCGCGCAGCCAGAGCCAGGCCGCGGCCACCCCGACCACCACCACCAGGGCGGTCCAACCGACCACCGGGGCGAACCTTCCGTTGAAGATGTCGTAGAGGGCCAGCTCGTTGAAGAACCGCCGCTCGGTGAGGGAGACCTGACCGTTGCTGCCGAGGATGATGAAGGTCACCCCCTCGACGATCAGGCTGCCACCGAGGGTCACCACCAGGGCGGGCATGCGGAGCCGGGCGACCAGGCTGCCCTGGATGGCGCCGATGACTCCGCAGATGCCGAGGGTGATGACGATGGCGAGCCACCAGGGCAGCCCCGGGCCGCTCACGCAGTTGGCGCTGGAACCGGTGCAGTGCACCGCCGGCTGGACCAGGTCGCAGACGACCACAGCGGCCAGCCCCATGACCAGGCCCACCGAGAGATCGATCTCGCCGAGCAGCAGGACGAAGATCTCGGCCATCGCCAGGACCATGTAGACCGTGCTCTGGGAGAAGACGTTGACGACGTTGAGGGGCTCGAGGAACCGGTGGTTGAGGAGCTGGAAGGCGATCGAGATCCCGATGATGCCGACCACGACCGGCAGCACCCCGCTGTCGCCGTTCTTCACCCTGATCCACCAGCCGCGCAGGTACTGACCCAGGGTCTGGGCGAGCAGTGCTGGGGGAACCTCGGCCTCCGCCACGGTGGCCGCGGTGAGGTCGGTCTCCCCCTCGTCCCCGAGGTCCGCGGGGGCGGTCACGACCGGCATGGTGTCAGGCACGTTCCGTACCCCCATTGCTGGCGCTCCGGCGCGAGAGCACGTCGATCAGCACCGCGAGAAGCAGCACCCCGCCGGTCACGATGAGCTCCCATTCCACCTGGAGCCCCAGCAGGGCCATCCCGTAGACGATGCCGCCGATGATCAGGCCGCCGAGAATGCCGTGAATCGACTTGCCGCGCCCTCCGAAGAGGCTGGTGCCGCCGATGACCGAGGCGGCGACCGCGTAGAGGACCAGCTGGCTGCCGTCCGCCAGGTTGGTGCTGTACTGGCCGTAGAAGAAGGAGCCGAGCAGGATGCCACCGAAGCCGGCGGTGACCGCCGACAGGACGAAGGCCCAGGTGCGGATCGAGGCCACCTTGACCCCGGCGCGCCGGGCGGCCTCGGGGTTGCCGCCGATCGCGTAGACGTAGCGCCCGAAGCGCGTGCGCTGCAGCAGCAGGGTCCAGAGCGCGAGCAGGGCTAGCACCACCGGGATCACCCAGGGAACGCCGTCGACCACCGCGAACCCGCCGCGGTTGACGTCGCAGATCGCGACCACCGCGATCCCGACCGCTGCCAGCATCGCGATGCGGATGCCGGTGAGGCTGCGGGGCGGTGCCACCAGGCCACCGCGCCGGCGCCTTTCAGCACGCATCCAGAGGCCGCCCCCGACCGCCGCCACCAGCACCGCCATGGCGATCCAGCTGATCGCCGGGTCGATGTTGCCCTGGACCAGGTCGTAGAGCACCGCCTGGTTGGAGGCCGCCGGGCTGATCGAGTAGAGGCCGTCGGCGCCACCCAGCAGGATGACCACGATGCCGCGGAAGAGCAGCAGCCCGGCGAGGGTCACCACGAACGAGGGGATCTTGAGCCGTGACACCAGCGCGCCCTGGATGGCCCCGACGATGCCGCAGAAGAAGAGGGAGGCGGCGATCGCCGCCCACCACGGCCACCCGGGGCTGGGCAGCTGCACCAGCCTCCAGGTGACCACCCCTCCGAAGAGGGCCACGTAGCCGATCGAGAGGTCGATCTCGCCGAGCAGCAGGACGAAGATCTCGGCCATGGCCAGGACCATGTAGACCGTGCTCTCCTGGAACGTGTACACGAGGTTGCTCGGCCGCAGGAAGGCGTTCTGCGGGGTGGTGATCTCGAAGATGGCGCCCACCGCCACCAGCCCGACGATGACCGGGAGGATCCCGCTGTCCCCGCTGCGCAGCCGCGCCCACCAGCCGCGCAGGTACTCGCCCAGGGACTGGGCCAGGATCTCGGGTGGGACCTCCGCGCCGGCGGCCCCCGCGGCGGCGGTCAGGTCGACCTCCATGACGGAGGCGCCGGAGGCCGCTCCGCTGGCGGCCGGCGTCTCCCCTGGATGCACGGGCCTCGGGTCCGGATCGATGCGGGCCACGGCTCAGGCCTTGGGGTCGGTGGCGGCTGTGGTGAGCGCCGCCGATCGAGCTCCGCTGCCCCCGGTGGTCATGTACTCCACCGTGCTCTGCCGGTCGAAGTTGGACACCGGCCCCTCGGCCACCATCCGGCCCAGGTGGAGCACCGCCAGCCGGTCCGCCACCTCGAAGACGTCATTCAG
>Ga0187867_10001964_pt1 | contig 17476 bp, 19 predicted proteins | sample June2016WEW_13_1_FD_132976 | JGI IMG/M metagenome (GOLD analysis project Ga0187867, IMG submission 132976) | Peatland microbial communities from SPRUCE experiment site at the Marcell Experimental Forest, Minnesota, USA - June2016WEW_13_10 | ecosystem: Environmental > Terrestrial > Soil >...
CGCACCGCGATGGGGAAGCCGAACCAGCTCGGATCCGAGCCGGGCGTCGCCTCGGGAAGGATGAAGAGCTCTTCCAAATCCCGCAGGCCTTCGCGCAGCGCCTGGAAATTGTGTTTGCGCGCTTGAATGAAGCCGTCGAGCTTGGCGAGCTGGGCAACCCCCACGGCGGCCTGCATATCGGTCATTTTCAAGTTATAGCCGATGTGCGAATAGGTGTACTTGTGGTCGTAGCCGGCGGGTAAATCGCCGAGCTGCCAGTCAAAGCGCTTGCCGCAGGTGTTATCTTTTCCGGGGTCGCACCAGCAGTCCCGGCCCCAGTCCCGAAAGGATTCCACCAGCGTGCGCAGCAAGGGCTCGTTGGTGAGCACGCTGCCGCCTTCGCCCATGGTGATGTGGTGGGCGGGATAGAAACTGGTGGTGGCGAGGCTGCCGAAGGTCCCCACCTTGCGGCCGTGGTAGGTGGATCCGACGGCGTCGCAACAATCCTCGACAAGACAGAGATGATGGCGTTTGGCGAAGGCCGCTACGGCATCCAGATCGAACGGATTGCCCAGGGTATGGGCCAAAAAGATGGCTCGCGTGCGCGGCGAGAGGGCGGCGTCAAGCTGGGCGGCATCCACGTTGTAAGTGGGGATGGCGACGTCCACAAAGACAGGGACCAGGCCGTTTTGCAGAATAGGGTTGAGGGTGGTGGGGAAGCCCGCGGCTACGGTAATTACTTCATCGCCGGGGCGCAGGCGCCGGTCGCCCAACTTGGGAGAGGTGAGCGCCGAGAGGGCCAGCAGGTTGGCGGACGAGCCGGAATTTACCAGGACGCAATCGCGGACGCCGAACCAGCGCGCGAATTCCTTTTCAAAGCGCTCCGCGAAGCGGCCGGTGGTAAGCCAGAAATCGAGCGCCGAATCCACCAACAGCCGCATTTCGGCGGAATCGAAGACTTTGCCGGAGATGGGAACGGGGAATTCGCCGGGAAGGAAAGACAGCGGAGCGAAGACTTCCTCGCAGTACTCGGAGACGAGGGCCAGAATCTGCTCGCGCAACTGGAGGCCGCGCCCGGTCACGCCAGAAACTCCCGGTACCAGGCGATGGTCCGAGCGAGACCTTCCGCCATCGTGAACAACGGCGCCCAGCCGAGCACCCGCCGGGCGCGCGCGGCGCTGAGGTACTGATGGTGGATTTCATTGCCGGCCTGGTTGCGGATGTCGGGCTCGAGAGGGGACCCCATGGCGAGCAGAATGCGGTTCACCAGATCGAGAACCGTGACTTGCAGCTCATTGGAAAAGTTGAAGGCCACGCCGCTTAACTCGGGGTGGTGGTAAAGCTGCTCGGCCAGCAGCATGTAAGCCGCGGCGCCGTCTTCCACGTAGAAGTAATCGCGAATAAAGCTGCCGTCGGAGCGAATTACGGGGCGCTGGCCGCGCAGTATGGAGCGTATTGCTCCGGGGACGATGCGGTCCCAATTGAGATCGCCGCCGCCGTAAAAATTGCCGCAGCGGGTAATGGCTACCGGCAACCCATAGGTCTTGGCGTAGGCGTGAGCTATGAGGTCGGCGCAAGACTTGCTGACGTCGTAGGGATGGCGGCCCTCGAGCGGGGCATCTTCGGTGTAGGGCAGTTGGTCGCGATCTCCATAAGCCTTGTCGGAGGACGCCAGCACGATGGAGCGGACGCCCGGGGAACGGCGGCAGGCCTCGAGCAGGTTCCAGGCTCCCTGGATATTGGTTTCGAAGGTAGAAACAGGGTTGCGGTTGGCAGTTCCCACAATGGCCTGGGCGGCCAGGTGGATGACGGTATCGGTCTGGTACTCGCCGATGGCGCGCTCAAGGAGATCGCGATCGCGAATATCACCGCGGACGACGCGGACGCGTTCGATGGTTCGAGAGCGGACCAACTCGGATTGGGGAACCCAGTCGCGCACCACGCAGACGACTTCGGCGCCAGCCTCGAGGAGGCGCCGGGTGAGCCATCCGCCCAACAGGCCGGTGGCGCCGGTCACCAGGACAGGGCGGTCGCGCCAGAAACCGCCGGTCATTCCCAGACCTTCCAGGGGGCGGCGTGGGAGGCCCATAGCTCGTTGAGATGCTGGTAGTCGCGAAACGTGTCCATGGCATAGAAGAAGCCTTCATGGCGGTAGGCCATGAGCTGGCCGGCGGCGGCCAGACGTTCCAGGGGCTGGCGTTCGAAGATGCACTCGTCGCCGCCGCCCAGATAATCGAAGACCGCGCGCTGGAGCACGAAATAGCCGGCACTCATCCAGCCTTCGGAGCGAGGCTTCTCGGTGAAGCGGCTTACCTGGGCGCCGTCGAGCTCGACGATGCCGAACCGCGAGACCGGCTGCACGGTGGTGACAGTGGCTAATTTGCCGTGACTCCTGTGAAACTCCACCACCCGCCCGATATCGACATCGCTCACGCCATCGCCGTAGGTGAGGAGAAAGGTATCCTCGCCGATATACTTGCGAATCTTACGGATGCGCCCGCCGGTCATGCAATCGAGGCCGGTATCGGCGAGGGTGACCGAAAAACCCTGCTCTTCGTGCTGCCCATGGTAACGAATTTCCGATTTCCGGCCCAGACAGATGGAGAAGTCGTTATTCATGGCTTCGTAATTCAAGAAGTAGTCTTTGATGGTGGAACCGCGATAGCCCAGGCACAAGACAAAATCGGAAAGGCCGTAATGGGCATAGGTCTTCATGATGTGCCAGAGAATCGGCCGTCCGCCGACCTCGACCATGGGTTTGGGGCGGAACTCGGTCTCTTCGCGGAGGCGCGTTCCCAACCCGCCGCACAAAATGACGACCCTCACGAAGAAAACCTCCCCGGCGTACAGCGAAGAACCCATTATAGTTGAAGGCTTTATTATTCGGAAAAGGCGCTAACCGACGGCGGGATGGAGATTCCGGCCGCGCCCAGGATAGGAAACCGCAAAGATGCGGGCATAGCGGACTGGAAGCCCGCTATGGATAGTCCGCCATGTGCAGCTTGACATGGGTTTGGATCAGGCGTCAGACTTTGATTTGCAGCCACGCAACGCACCAGGCGGCATTCTCAACAGGGAGGTCGGTTTGAATTCGATCAGAGCGTTGGCGCTTCTAGCCGCGGCGATTCCGGCTGCGGCGCAGTCCGACGGTCCCGCGATTCTGACGCGCGGCGAAGCGCCCGCTGCCATGGCCACTCCCGAGGTAAGCTTCCGTCCGTTCGTGGAATTCAGCGGCGTCTACGATACGGGCCTGACCGGGGTGGCGGTGAATTCGGCGGGCCAGCTTGGCTCTGCCGCCTCCCCTGGACTGATGCTCAGCGGCGGCATAAGCGGCAAGCATAGCTGGAGACACACAAAGATCGGGTTGGACTACCATGGCTCGATTTCCCACTACACGCAGGCCACTTACTACGACGGCGCCGCGCAATCGCTCCTGCTGGGCATAACGCACCAGTTCACGCGGCACATAACGCTGGCATTGCGGGAGAGCGCCGGCGAGTACTCGCAGAGCTACGGCCTGCCGGCCCTGTCGCCGACGGTGCCGTTCGATGCGGCCGCCAGCTATATACCCGTCTCCGACTTTTACGATAACCGGACGATTTACGCCAGCTCGCAAGCCGACTTGACGATTCAGAAAAGCACCCGGCTTTCTTTCAATCTGGGAGGCGACTTCTTCCTCGCCCGGCGCCGGTCGTCGGCTCTGTATGGCGTGACGGGCGAGGGCGCCCGCGGCGACGTGCAGTATCGTCTGAGCAGCCGCTCCACCATCGGGGCGGGCTACACCTACTCGCACTACGGGTACCACGACATTTTCAGCGGGACGGATCTTCACGGCGCGGTCGCGACCTACGGAATCCGGTTGACCAAGAGTCTGGAGTTTTCGGGTTACGGCGGCTTCATGAGAGCCGAAACCACGTTCGAGCAGAGCGTGCCCATCGACCCCGCGATCGCCGCTTTGATCGGAGAATCGACCGCAGCGGTCATCGTGCACCGGATCGACTACGTGCCCAACGTGGCGGCGCGTCTCTCCGAGACGTTTTCACGGGGGGTGCTGTTCCTTTCGGGGGGGCACACGGTGACTCCGGGAAACGGTCTGTTTCTCACCTCGGAGGCCACTATAGCCAACGCCGGTTACACCTATACCGGACTGCGGCGTTGGAGTTTCTCCGCGCAGGCGGCCTACGACCATGCGAAATCGGTGGGGAATGTGCTGGGATATTACGGCGACGTCGGCGGGACCCTCTCGGCATCGCGCCAGATCATGGGTACGATGCATGGCGTTCTGAGCTTCAGCGCCCGCCAATACCAGAGCCCGGATTTCTCTCTATACAACCGGCTGATTTACACGGTCCGGTTGGGCTTTGGTTTTTCGCCTGGCGACATCCCCTTGCGCGTGTGGTAAAGGGATCGGCCCAGGCGTGCCCTGCCCCTACGGTTTGCTGACGATATCCACGACATCCGCCATGTGGCGCGCGGTAAAGTCGGGGGCGCAGTTCTGTTGCGCGCCATACCCGGTGAGTACCAGAATGGTGCGCGTCCCGGCGCGGCGGCCGCACTCGATATCGGAACTCTTGTCTCCGACGAAAAACGAACGGGCTAGGTCGAGGCCATGGTCCGCCGCCGCTTCGAGAACCATGCCCGGTTCGGGTTTCCGCCGCAGAGAGGGAACCCCGGGAGGATCGGCGCAGAAGTAGGCGCCATCGATTAAGCCGGGGCCGATTTGCCGCAGTAACTCGTCCTGGACGGCGCGGTACTGCGCTTCGGCGATCAGGCCGCGGCCAATGCCGCTCTGGTTGGTGACGATGAACGTGCGAAAGCCGCCCGCGCGGATTTGCCGCAAGGCTTCGCCGGCGCCGGGGTAGGCCTTCACGCGAGCGGGGTCGCCACAATAATGAACTTCCTCCATGAGGACGCCGTCGCGATCGAAGAAAACCGCTCTGGCGCCGCTCATGGCGTGGCGCATTCGGCCTGAAGCTCGGCGGCGGTGACGGTAGCCGTTCCCAACTTCCCGACCACGATTCCGCTGGCGCGGTTGGCCAGCTCGGCGGCCTGTATGGGCTTGGCCCCCGCCGCCAGACCCAAGGTGAAGACCGCGATGGCCGTATCACCGGCGCCGGAGACGTCGAAGACCTCCTTGGCGCGCGTGGGGGTGTGATACGGCGGCGCGCCCTCCGCCAGCAGCAGCATGCCCCGCTCCCCCAGCGTGATCAGCAGGCTGCCGGTTTCCCATGCATCCATCAGCCGGCGCCCCGCCTCGAACAATGGAGCATCGGCGAGGACTGGATCGATGGGGTCCGCGGGCGGCATCCCGGCGGCCAGAAACGCCTCGATGCGATTGGGTTTGACGGCCGTGGCCCCGCGCCAGCGCAGGGAGGTGTGCGGATGCGGGTCCACCGCCAGAATCTTCCCTTGCGACCGCGCGATGTGGCAAATGTAGTCCGCCAGCGGCTGGGTCAGAAACCCTTTACCATAGTCCGCCACAATAATGGCGTCGACATCGCCGATGACGCCATCGAGCAGCCGCATGGCCCTCTCGGCCTGGGCGGCCGGCAAGGGACGCTTGCCTTCCCGGTCGACGCGCACCACCTGCTGATGACGCGCCACGATTCGGGTTTTCAAGGTGGTGGGGACGTCGGGGTCCCGCTGGACGGCGGAGGTGTCGATGGCGGAGGCGGCCAGTAAGCCGAGGAGCCGCCCGCCGGCGCCGTCTCCGCCGGAAACTCCCATGACCGAGACCGCCGGAGTAAACTCCCTGACATTGCGCGCCACGTTGGCCGCGCCACCCGGATAGTAAGACTCGCCGGTCACTTCCACCACCGGGACGGGCGCTTCCGGAGAAATGCGCGATACCCTGCCCCAGATGAACTCGTCGAGCATGAGATCGCCGATCACCAGAATCCGCTGAACGGCGAATCGGGCGACCAGGGCCTGCAAGGAGGCGGCTTCGGGAGTGGATTGCATAGCCGGGATCTTTGGCAAGTGTAACAAACGGCGCCGCTTGTTACCGTCCACGAGTCTGGTTCATTGGACCACCCGAAAGCGCGCCGAGGCGTAGCGTGGAATCTCCCTGTCGGTGGTCACCAATTCCAGATCTTCCACGGTTGCCTGCGCAATTAGAGCCCGGTCGAAAGGATCTTGGTGAATGGCAGGCAGGCCGTAAACCCCGGCGATGTGCTCCGGGCGCAGGGCGAGCGGCGTAGCCGCAAGTTGTTCGAGGGCGTCGCGCCACCACATGCGCGGGTCGCCGACGTTTAGATTCCCTTTCATGCTCTTGAGCAACACTTCCCAGAAAGAAACCACGCTCAGGACGTTGGGCCCGCCGAGCAGCGCGTCACGCACCGCGGGCGAGAGAGCGTCGGGCTCGGTCAGGGCGATCAAGGCGGCGTTGGTGTCGAGGAGATACCCGCTCACAGATCTCCCTCCAGGAAGCGGTCGAGATCGACGGGGGCGTCCCATCCCGGCAGGAGCTGGATGCGGTCCTTCATGCCGCCGAGCCGGACCTGCCGGCGTTGCGGAGGCGGCGGGGCGATCTGGGCCACGGGCTTGCCGTGACGCGTGATGACCACCTTCTCCCCATCCTCTACCGCGCGGATCAGTTCGGGCAGGCGATTCTTGGCCTCGGCTATGCTGACATCCATTGGAATAATTATAGCTATATAATATAGCTATCTCAAGATCCTGCCGGCCTGGGAACGGGCTCGCGCCCTTGGTCCGCCTACTGGTTACGCTCTACATACCCCCGCAACCAGGCGGCGTAACTGGCTTCGTCGAGCGTGTGATCGGCTAGTGACAGCATGGCTGCGACAACCTCGGCTTGATCGGCCACGATGGCGTAGCCGTTCTCGTAGAGGAACGTGAAGCCCGTCAGGAAGGAACCTACGGCTTTGCGGACGTCACGAGCTGGCAACTTCTGATAGACTGACAAGTAGGTATGACGATATCTGTACGTGTTGAGAAATCTGGCAGGGTGTTAATCCCGGCCGCAGTCCGCCGGCGACTCGGCCTCAAAGAGGGAGAGTCGGAGGTGCTGTTGGATATCGATGAATCGCCCGTCCGCGTCACCACGCGGGCACAGGCGCTGGTGCGCCTCCAGGAAGCGGCTGCCCGGTACGGCAGCCCGGATAGGCTCTGGAGCGAGGAGTTGATTGAGGAGCGGCGGGAAGAAGCGCGGAGGGAGTCGGCCTAGTGGATCAGGCGTATCTGCTGGACGCGTCGGCGCTGCTCGCGCTGATCCGCAACGAGCCAGGCGCCGACCGGGTGAAGGCTGTGTTCGACTCCAGCGCGATTCATGCCCTCAACCTGGCCGAGGTGGTCCGCAAAATGATCTGCCAGGGGATGCCGGCAGCCGAGGTCCAGGCGCTGCTGGAAGATCTGAATCTGACGGTGATCGAGGAATTCGGCCAAGCGCAGGCGTACGTTGCCGGGCAACTCGCCGCCGGGAATCCGCGCCTGGGCTTGTCGCTTGGGGATTCGGTTTGCCTGACGGCCGCGGAGCGGAAGGGCATGACGGCGGTCACGGCGGACCGCCGTTGGTCCGGCCTGCCAGGGCGGGACGTAAAGATCCTCCAGATCCGTTAAACAGGCCACGTGACGGCCTACTGGTTACGAGCGATCTGCTCCCGCAACCAGGCGGCGTAACCGGCTTCGTCGAGGGTGTGATCGGCCAGTGACAGCTTGGCGGCGACAACTTCGGCTTGCTCGGCCATTCAGGGTGTAGCCGTTCTCGTATAGGAACGTGAAACCCGTCAGGAAGGCGGTGCGCTTGTTACCGTCCACGAATCCAGGGTTCTGGCACAAGCCGGCGGTGTAGGCGGCGGCCAGCGCGCACAGATCCGGCTTCCCATAGGCGAACAGGTTGAATGGCCTGGTCAGGGCCGACTCGATGGCGCCCCGGTCGCGTATTCCCGGCGAGCCTCCGAATTCGATCAGGCTCTCGCCATGAAGGCGCAAGACCGCGGCCGGGTTGACCCAGGTTGGCTCGGTCAACACCACACAAGACGATGGTCCGCCCCGCATTCATTCCGGCTGGCGGCGTCCGATGGCGATCAGGCTCAGGCCGGGCCACGGCATGAACCTGTCTATGCGGCTCCAGAACCACACCGTTTTGTCGAAAATCTTAAGCACCGGCTTGTTGATGTTCTTCGAGCCCAGGATCCGGCTATACGCCCACCACGGCGGAGCACCGGCCTTGTTGAAGCTGTATATGGCTTCCACCGTGAAGCCGTGCGCTTCCAGAAGGGCGCGGATGCCGGCGGCGCTGTAGCGGCGTTTGTGCCCCAAACTGCGATCCAGGCTGCCGAACAGCGCCAGTCCCAGCGGCGCCAGGATCACCGCTACTCCGTTGGGCCTCAAGGCGCCGCGCATGGAATCGAGCAGACGTCCCGGATCTTCGACGTATTCGAGGACGTTCAGGCACAGCACCGTATCGAACGAGTTCGCCCCGGGATCCTCGGGAAGATCGGGATCGAACCGCCGCACCGTCACGTTGGGCGCGCGGAGGAAGCGGTTGCGCAAGGCGTGCAAATGCAGCGGGTCTTTCTCGGCGGCCACATAAACGGCGCGCTTCCCGATCAGCCGGCCGGTAATGTTTCCTATCCCAGCCCCAATTTCGAGAACCTCATCGCCCACATGGGGGCGAATCTTCCTGGCCAGCCAGCTCAGATACTGGGGCGTGCCGGTGAGGTTGTTGAGAACGCCACGCCCGTAGGGAGCCGAGTATAAGTCGTCGATCAGCCAGAACTTCAGGATTACGGCCAGCGCCTTCACGCCGTCTTTCCAGTTGATCTTCTTGCCCTCTTCGTAGGTGCGGCCGTGATAACTGATAGGCGTTTCGTAGATGCGGAACTTGCGTTTGGCGCTCTTCATGACAATCTCCGGCTCGAAGCCGAAGCGGTCCGAACGAATGGGGATGCTCTTGAGCAGGTCGGTGCGAAAGACCTTGTAGCAGGTCTCCATGTCCGTCAGGTTGAGATTGCAGAACATGTTCGAGACCAGAGTAAGTCCCTTGTTGATCATGGAGTGCCAGAACGGCAGGACGCGGGTCTGCTCACCGGCCATGTAGCGGGACCCGAAGACGGCGTCGGCGTGCCCATCGAGGAGCGGCCGGAGGAGACGCGGATACTCGGAGGGGTCGTACTCGAGATCGGCGTCCTGAACCAAGGCGAAATCGCCGGCGGCCCTTTCGATGGCGGTCCGTACGGCGGCGCCTTTTCCGCGGTTGCGGGCGTGCTGGAACAGGCGTATTTCGACGAACCGAGCGGCCAGGCGTTGCAGAATCTCCCACGTGCCGTCGGTCGAGCAATCGTCCACGATGACGATTTCCCGTTCCATGCTTTCCGGCAGAGGAGCGGTCAATACCAAAGAGAGGCACCGTTCCACAACCGTGCGTTCGTTGTAGACCGGCATGAGGATGGATAGCTTCACGAGCGTGACCAGTGTAGCAAATGTTTCGCTTCAGGCCCGCCAGGGGCGGGGACAAAGCCGGAGACGCCGGAACTTCACCGCGGAGACGCAGAGACGCGGAGACAACACGGAGAATCATCATTGATTTGCGAATCCCGAGATCCTGAAGTTCTCCGCGCTTTCTCCGCGTCTCCGCGGTGAATGGCATACCGGCACGCCGCGGCTGGCATTCAGCCGGCGAAATCTACGACGGCTTTTATGACGGTCTCCCGTTCCTCGGGCGTGAGCTCCGGAAAGACCGGGAGGCTGATGACCTCGGCCGCCAGGGCCTCCGCCACCGGCAGGTTGGGATGAGGACCGAAGCCTTGAAAACACTCCTGCCGGTGGAGCGGGATGGGATAGTAGATCTCCGAGGCAATTCCCCGCCCTTGCAGGTGTTTCCGCAGCGCATCGCGCGGCGATTCCGTTCCCCGCCATCGTTTTCCGGGCTGAACCCGCAAAGTGTACTGGTTGGCGATATGGGTGCGGTCGGGGCGCGCCTGGGGAAGGATGAGTTGCGCCACTTCCCCGCCCTGGAGGGGCGCGAGCGCCCGATTGTATTCGGCCATATGCCCTTGCCGCTTGGCGGTGTACTCCGCCAGGTGTGGCAACTTGACTCCCAATACTGCGGCTTGAACCGCATCCAAGCGGAAGTTGCCCCCCACCATGCCGTGGAAGTATTTCGGGTACATACCATGGTTCCGTAGCAACCGGGCCTTCTCGGCCTGCGCCGCATTGCCGGTGAGCAAAAGGCCGGCATCGCCCAGTGCGCCGAGATTCTTCGAAGGGAAGAAGCTGACAGTGGCGAAGTCCCCGAAGGAACAAGCCGGTTGACCGTGGTACTCCGCCCCGAAAGCCTGGGCCGCGTCCTCTATGACCGCTAAACGATACCGCTTGGCGATAGCGAGGATCGGCTCGATATCCGCGGGTTCGCCGAAGAGATGGACGGGGATAATAGCCCTGGTTCTGCTCGTGACCAGTTTCTCGATGCCTTCAGGGTCGATGTTGAAGCAGGACTCGAGGGAATCCGCAAACACCGGCCGTGCTCCCAGACGCGCAATGCAGCCGGCGGTGGCGAAGAAAGTGAACGAGGGACAGATCACCTCATCTCCCGGGCCGATGCCCAGGGCCATCAACGCCACCAGGATGGCATCCGTCCCAGATGACATCCCGATACCAAAGCGCACCTTGGCGAGAACGGCGGCGGCGCGTTCGAATTCCTCGACTTCATTTCCCAAGATGAACTGGCCGGACTTCAAAACACGATGGAAGGCCCCCAGTATTTCGGATTCGATCGGCGCATTCTGCCGCTGAAGATCCAAAAGTGGAACTCGCATTGAATCTATATGATAGCGAAGAAAGTGTGAATTGTGGAGAAAAATTGGATATCGTTCTTCTACGTAAGCCGGACGTAGAAATTCGGCGCGTGCCGCCGTTCCGTGGCGTAAAAAGCAGGTCGTTCGGGTACGTAAGCAGCGCCGTTGACTGGCGTAAGACTTTCGTTTGGTCACGTAAGCTTTGTCGTTCCATCACGTAAAATCGAGCGGCCTTTGACGTAAGGAATAGCGTTCTACTAAGTAAACAAATGATACGTAAGATGTTTATTTTTATACTGTTATGGTATAGCAGAAGTTTTAGAGTAGTTCCAGATCTGATTTAAGCAACAACATTGGGCACGGCCGTTGCAGAGTGTAACGTATTCATGGCAGAATGATGCGACTACCCGAACCGGAAATGGCTAGAAAGAACAAAGAACAAGGCATTCTGGCGCTAACCGAAGCGGAGCCCATACAAGATCTGATCAAGGTTGAGAGGAATCTGAATTCCCTGGGATTCTTTATCCCTGCCAAGAAAGGAAAACCATCGCATGAGGAGCGGTCTCGGGTACGGACCATTCAGTATCCGGCGAGGGAGGTGCACGGCCGCATGATGCTCCAGTCGGCGACGATTATTCCGTCTCCGGAGCATGGTCTGCCAACTACCGCGGATCGGGATAAGTACATGGCGCTCATGAAGATTGTCACCGACGCGAAGGCCAAGGCCGGTGATGTTCAAAACCCGGTGGCATTCACCACGTACGACCTGTTGAAGCACCTGGGGCACAATACCGGCGGGAAGAATTATGAGGAAGTGAATCAGTTCCTGGAACGGATGACGGCCACCACCATTAAATCCGAGAACGCGATTTATTTTCACAAAAGCAAGGTCTATCAGCGGGACATGTTCCACGTGTTCGACCGCGTCGTCCTGGTGGGACAGGAGATGCCCGATGGAGCAAAGGCGCAGCGAAATTACGTATTTCTGAGCCAATGGCAGCTCGAGAACATCAACGCTAACTATCTGTTGCGGATGGACTTCAACGCCTACGTGGCATTGCGAAAGGACATCAGCAAAGCGCTCTTCGGACATCTGCACGTGTGGTTTTATGCGTCACGGTGCCGGCCCGTGGAGCGGCGCTACTCCGAGTTGTGCCAACTGCTCGATATACGCCGCTGGAGCCACGTCTCGAAGATCCGGCAAATTCTGGCGCCGTCATTCGAGGAGTTGCAGAGAATCCGGTACCTGCAGGACTGGGACATCGTGCGCACGTCCGATGATGCCGATTACAAACTGGTGATGACCGCGGGCGAGCGTATTGCGAACGTGCTCCGGCCTCGGCTCAACAGCGGCGTTACGCTGGGGAACGAGGGGGTCGGCTCGGAAATGGCGTTGGTCGTGGCAGAGTTGGTCAGACGCGGAATCCGGGATGGCGACGCCCGCCGGCTTTTGCTCGATACGCCCAAAGAGCAGCATGTGGAGGACCAGATTGAGTGGTTTGACGAGTTGCTGCGGCGTATGCGCTCCTCCATTCAAAATCCCCCCGGGTTCTTGTACGTGATGATTCGGGACGGTTGGCCGGTTCCGGTGGATTTTGTGCCAACGCGTAAACGGGAAGCCCAAAGGCAACTGCAGGAGAAGCGGCAAAACAACCCGGAGGCGCTGGCGGAAGCGCAGCGGGCGCTAAGGAAAATGCAGTTGGAAGAGCAGTATGGGCAGTATCGGGAAGAGGAGACGGCTCGTTCCATAGCGGAAAGGTATTCGGGCGAGCGGCTGCGGGCCAAGTTGGCGGCGCTGAAGAAAGAGATCTTGGCGCGAAACGGGGACCTGTACCCGAACGCCCGCGATGGATGGGGAGCCTGCCCTGCTCTGGACCATCACGCCATGCAGGCATTGCGGGAAGAAGTGGCCAGCGATCTGGGCCTCCTGACTTTCGATGAATTCCGTATGCGGACTCAGCAGAAGCTGTTTGCATAGCGGCGCGACTCCACCAAGCAGCCCAATGAAGTCCGGGCTATTAAAGCCTACCCACTTTAGCAACATTTCCACCCCATGGTTGGCCAAGTTCACGGTTTGTGCCATCAACTTCACACTTGGGCATTGATTTACGCATCTGGCGCGCTTAATATAACATTGATGCGAATTGCTGGCCGGAGCGAGAAACCCGACTATCTTTCCAGTTGCCGTGCCGCCCGGGTACTCGGCGTTTCGAAAAGAACCCTACTGAACTGGGTCAACGCGGGCGTTGTTCCCAGGCCGGAAGTCAATCCCACGAACGGCTACCTGTTGTGGACCACATCCGACATCGAGGCGGCCCGTATCGCTCGCATGGAGGAGCGCAATGATTCGCCTGGTAATCGCTAATCAGAAGGGCGGCGTGGCCAAGACCACTTCTACTCTGAGTCTGGCCCGGGAGTTCGCGGATCGCGGCCTCAAGGTGCTGTTGATCGATATCGATCCCCAAGGCTCCATCGGCGCTACCTTGGGCCTCAAAGCGCAGCATTATCTGTATCATTTCCTGATTTCGAACTTTCGCTTCAAGGATTGCGTGGTGGCTGCCGGACCGAATATCGACGTAATCTGCAGCAACCGGGAAACCACCGATGTGGAGGCGATTCTGACGCCCCGGCAGGGCCGCGAGCTGGTCTTCCAGGCCGCCCTGGCGCCCATCGAGGGCGAATACGACGTGGTGATCATCGATTGCCCGCCCTCCATTGCCCTGCTCCAGAGTTGCGCTTTCATGTACGCGCAGCAGATCCTGATCCCCTTGACCATGGATCCGCTCAGCCTCCAGGGCGCCTATGCCGCCATCCAGTCGTCGAAGACCATGAACGATCTGTTCAAGGCCAACATCCGGCCCGTGGCTATCCTGCCGGTCCAGGTGGATCGGCGGCTGCAAATGACCGACATCATCCTGGCCAGCCTGGAGGCTTTCGCCAAGCAGTACGATGTGCCCATCCTGCCGGCGGTGAGGACCGATTCGACAGTGCCGAAGGCTACCCGAGCCAAGAAGTTTCTGGTGGATTTCGACCCCAAGTGCAAGGCGGTTGAGGACTACCGCATGGTAGCGGATGCCTTGCTGATGCGCCTTAAAGGACAATTGAATGAGCGGCAGTTCACACTCCCGGCGGAAGCATAAACTGGAGCCCATCACGCTGGAGGAACTTGCGGGGACCACCGGGATGTCCGGCTTTGGGACCCTGTTCACTCGCGATCTGTCCCAATCGGTGCCGCTCTTGGATCGCGTGGACCGGGATGACGAGGGTGAATCAGGTGCACCTGATATCGGTGCGGGTGATTCAGGAGCACTCGAATTAAGCGCACCTATCGTAGCTGCGCGTAAAACAAGTGCACCTGAAACAACTGCACTTGTTCTAAATGCACTCAAATTCGAACCGCCGGAGCCTCCAAACCCGCCTCGTATCGCCGTTCCAGATGCACCTGATTCAAGTGCACCTAAATCAGGTGCGCTTGTTTTCGCTGCACCTGAAACAGATGCATCCCCTCAGCCCATCTACCGCAGGCCGCGAATCCGCGAAGCTGTCACGGTTCAAGATGCCCATACTCTCGCCGAGCAAGCCGTCTACGACGCTATGTACCGCGCCGCTAGGCCGCACCAGGGCGACTCGCGTATCCTCACCATCGGACTGCGCACGCTGGCGGAAATGTCGCGCATGGCCTACAGCAACTGCAAGGCTAACGTCCGCTCTCTCGTCGAGAAACTCGCCATCGATGCCCGCCACGATTTCAGCTACACCACCGGCCGTACGTACATCGTCTACAGCTTCCGGGACATCCTCCGGCGTCGAAAAGCCGCCGGATTGACCCACGTAATTCGCACTCGTGGCGTGCTCTTTGTCGACCCCTCCACCGGTCGCGAAGTTCGCCCATACACCGTCCCCCCGCCGGAATCGAGTGCGCCTGATTCAGGTGCGCCTGTTTCGCCTATGGGTGCGCTCGAATCAGAGCAAACAAGTGCACTTGTAGCCGATGAATCGAGTGCACCTGCTCAAGCTCCACATATAAGGAATAGACATCTCCTGAGGAATTCCGACGAGACAACGGCGCCGGCGCGGCTGGTGGTGGCCGCCGTCAATGACGCCATGGGGCATGCCGACGATGACGCCGCCCAGCGCATTATCCAGGCCTGCCGGGAGGTGGCCCCGGACGTGACCAACGAAGAGATGGCGCACTTCATCCGGCAGGAAGGCCCAGCACTCCGCAGAAACCGCGTTCTCGACAATCCCATGGGCGTCCTGATCCGCCACATTCCACGCTGTTGCCAGGGCGAGAGCCTCCGGCTTCATCGCCAGGCCGTCAGGCGCGAGGAGGAACGTAGCCGCCGCCAGATCGACGGCTGGCTGAATGAGGCCCGCGAGATCCTCGCCAGGCCCGATGCGGGCGGCCCGGATCGCGTGTGGGCCCAAGACATCCTGGCCACCTACGGGTGAACGGAAGGGTCTACTCGTTTTGGGCCGTAACCCTTTCAAAACAAGCGAAATCGTTGGAGATCGCCATGGCCAGCGCGAGCAGCTTCTCAAGCGCTTCCCGGGGCTTGTCGAACTCCACCGCGATGCGCCCCGGCATGAGATGCACGCCGGCCGGGAGGTTCGCGAAATCCTGGTTGGCTACCGCCGCCGGCGCCTCAACCAGCAACTGAGGCCGCGCCAGACGCTGCTTTTGCAACTCGATCAAAACCGCGCCCAATTTCCGCCGCCGCCGCTTCTCGTAGTAGCCGTCATCGCCGGCGGCAAGCTGGCGCAAGCGGACAATCAGCGCCTCGCGATCCGCCAGGCCGTTGCGGCCCACCCGGTCCGTAATGCAGGGCGCCAGGATCTGCTGAGCCCGGCGGCGGCCCACTCCCAGCAGGAACTCGATGGTCGCGCGGTCGACAAAAGGGCGGGGAAGAGTCTCCAACTCCCGCACAACTTCATCGAGTTTGCCGTACCAGGCCGGTTTTGCAGGCACCCTAATCAAATATGTTAGTGCGCACCTGCGCAATATGCAAGATGCTTGAAAGATTGATAAGAATTATTATCTCACTTTCACCGCTCAATGTGCGAGAATGTCGGGAAATGGCCGACACCGCCCTGTCCGGCACGCTCGCCCCGGTTCCGCCGCAAGCCCAGTCCGACCGCCAGTTGATCGAGCTCTGGCTCCACGGACGCCCCCCGCATACCGAGCGCGCCTATGCCGGCGATATTGCCCTGTTCCTGGGCGGGGCAGGGAAGCCGCTCCCGGCTGTGACCCTGGCCGACATTCAGGTTTTCGCCGATTCCCTTAGCGGCCGGGCTGCGGCGAGCCGTTGCCGGATTCTCTCCGCGGTGAAGTCGCTGCTGGCCTTCGGCCACCGCATCGGTTATCTGGCGTTCGATGTCGGCCGGGTGCTCCGCCTGCCCCCCGTCCGCGACCGTCTGGCCGAACGCATCCTGCCCGAAGCCGACGTGCGCCGCATGTTGAGCCTCGAGCCCAACCAGCGGAACCGGGCGCTTCTGGCGCTGCTCTACGCCTCGGGTGCGCGCGTCAGCGAAGCCTGCGGGCTCTGCTGGCGCGACGTCCGGGCCAGCGGCGACGCCGCCCAGATCACCGTGTTCGGTAAGGGCGGCAAAACCCGCGCCATCCAACTGCCGGCTTCGGTCGCCGCCCTGCTGGCCAAACTGCGGGGCCGGGATGGCGACGAGGCCCCCGTGTTCCCTTCGCGGAAGCAGGGCGGCGCGCTCCGCCCGCTCGCCGTCCTGCGCATCGTCCGTGCGGCTGCCCGCCGGGCCGGCATCGAGGCCGGCGTCTCCCCCCACTGGCTCCGCCACGCTCACGCTTCCCATGCCCTCGACCGCGGCGCTCCGATCCACCTGGTCCAAGCCACCCTCGGCCACGCCTCCATCACCACTACCGGGCGCTACCTGCACGCCCGGCCCGCGGATTCCTCCGGCCGGTTCCTGGACGTATGAATTCAATAAGGCTCTGATATTCTTAAATATACGCGGGCGGGCGCTCGAACATTATTCGATGGCGCTGTCGTATAATGAGCGTTTCATCGTCACGACCCCGTCACCAGAACCCGCTTGGCGGAACGGCATGAGGGGCTCTTTCAGGAGCGAAACTACAAGATGAGCGCGAGGAGAGCTTTAATCACCGGCATCACCGGCCAGGACGGTTCCTACCTGGCGGAGTTGCTGCTGGCCAAAGGATACGAAGTCCATGGGATAGTCCGCCGGGTGGCCCTGGAGGACCCCTCGCGGCGGCTCGGCCGGATCGCCCAGGTGCTGGACCGCGTACACCTCCACGCGGCGTCGCTCGAGAGTTTTCCCAGCGTCTACCAGGTCTTTCGCAACGTTGTCCCCGAGGAGTGCTACCACCTGGCCGCGCAGAGCTTTGTGAGCTATTCCTTCGACGACGAATTCTCCACCCTGAATACCAATATTAACGGCACGCATTTCGTCCTGGCGGCCCTGAAGGACATGGCCCCGCAATGCCGTTTTTACTTCGCCGGATCGAGCGAGATGTTCGGCAAGGTGGAACAGGTTCCCCAAACCGAGGCGACCCGGTTCCACCCGCGCTCCGCTTACGGCATCAGCAAAGTGGCCGGATTCGAGCTCACCCGCAACTACCGCGAGGCCTATGGCACGCACGCCAGCAACGGCATCCTGTTCAACCACGAATCCGAGCGGCGCGGTTTTGAGTTCGTCACCCGCAAGATCACCATCGGCGTCGCCCAGATCCTGTCCGGCAAGAGCAAGGA
>Ga0187867_10001968_pt1 | contig 17430 bp, 12 predicted proteins | sample June2016WEW_13_1_FD_132976 | JGI IMG/M metagenome (GOLD analysis project Ga0187867, IMG submission 132976) | Peatland microbial communities from SPRUCE experiment site at the Marcell Experimental Forest, Minnesota, USA - June2016WEW_13_10 | ecosystem: Environmental > Terrestrial > Soil >...
AAACTCTCCCCCGCATGGCGTTACGGGTTGTGGCTGTTGGTCGTGGCGCGACTCCTCATGCCGGCGTCGCCACAAAGCGCGATCAGCATTTTCAATCTCGCGAAATTCACACCGCGGCAACCCATCACGGCTCCCCCTGCAGAGTCACGGATGGAGGCGCCAGGGATTCCAATGACGGATCTGCAGCCACTAACGCCCGACGAGCCCGCGTTCCTTCCGTCTGCGCCCCGAACCAAAATTCAGACGGCAGGCGCAGCCTCGACGATGGACCTCCGCCCCAACCGTCCGACAAACTGGTTCGGGATTGCGTGCGCGATATGGCTCCTGGGCATTGGCCTCCTCGCCGTGCGGCTGGTTTGGGCCAATGTCCGTTTCAGCTTGCTTCTCTCACGACGTGTGCCGGTTAGAGACGCCACCATCATCCGGTTGGTGGAGGATTGTGCCATCATCCTTCGCCTCACCCGCCCCGTCATCGTGTTGGAGACCGAGGAGGTGGATAGCCCGGCCGTGTGCGGCCTGTGGAAAAAGAAGTTGCTGGCGCCGGACGGAACTTTCGAACGCTTTTCCTCCGAAGAACTCCGGCACATCTTCCTCCACGAAATGGCCCACATCAAACGGCGCGACATTGAGGTCAATTGGCTCACCTCTGTCTTGCAAATTCTGCATTGGTTCAATCCGGTTCTGTGGCTGGCCTTCGCGCGGATGCGCGCCGACCGGGAACTGGCCACCGACGCGCTCGCGCTGACCCACTTCCCGACGACGGAAAACGTCCCTTACGGCGAGACCATCCTCAAAGTGGTCGAGCATCTGGCCCGCGGCGCGGTTCAACCTGGGTTGGTGGGCATTGCGGAAGGCAAAGCGGGCCTCAAGGAACGCCTCCGGGCCATCGCCCGCTGCGGCGCCGCCAAACCCTGGCGTTGGGCCGCCATCGGCATGGCCGCACTCGTCGCCGGGATTGGTTTGACCGGCGCTCAGGAAAACCATCCGCCGTTCGCCGCCGATCAAGCGGCACACACGCCAAACCAGCGCAACTTCGCCCTGCGAGTCTCGGACTATGATAATGGAACTCCTCTGGCTGGAGTCACCGTCAGCTACACCTTGGATTACTTCGATGGCAAATCCATTAAAGAGGTATCGCTGACGGATCAAGACGGCCGCGCCGCCCTCCAGTACGTCCCGTCGGACTTGAAGCATTTGGCCTACGCGGCGGAAAAATCCAATTACCTCACGCTAAATGGAGAATGGTTTGATCAGGAACTGTCGCTGCTCGGAGAGGAGTATCCGGTCAAGCTGGGCCAAGGCTCCGAAATTGGCGGGAGCGTCGTGGACGAGAATGGCAAGCCAGTCAATGGCGCGGAGATTTCCTTCGATGAACCCATGAGAATGCTGCTCTCGGCTGGCCATTACCGCACGGACCACGCCGAATTGTGGATCGTGCCGAGCGGACAACGGGCCGCGGTCACCGGCGCCAACGGCACTTGGAAGGCAAAGTGCATCTGGCCGGGGATTCAATGGGCTTCACTGAGAATTCATCATCCCGATTTTGCGGACGCCACCTGTTCCACCGACCTCACCAGCGCCATGCAGGCGGAAGGCAAAGGCGCGAAGGTTAGTTTCGATGACTTGACGAACCATACCGTGCGGCTGACCCTGACGAAAGGCGTCGCCGTGCATGGCAGGGTCATTAACGAAACAGGGACGCCACTTTCCGGACAACAAGTCAGTTACGCGGAATTGCTCTCTTCGACGCACGCCCCCGACCAACTCCTGGGCCGGCGCACCGTCATCACGGACGCAAACGGGAAATTCCAGATCAGCCACGTTCCGCAAAAACATCTCTTTTTCCTGGTGCAAACCGCCGGTTACGCTCCGCTGGTCGCGGAACTGGACCCGAAGGAGCCCGATTCTTCCATCGAATTGCGTCTGGCCATGGGCACAAAAATGGCCGGCGAGATCAAGGACAGTCTGGGCAATCCGGTGGATAACGCACACATTGCTTTTGCGGATTTCGGCATCTGGCGTGGCGTCCAGTGGGAAACCGTCAGCGACAGCAACGGACGTTTCGAATGGGACAACGCCCCGGATGAAAAATTCCAACTGCAAATTGAAAAGGACGGCTTCATCACACAACAGAAAACTGTGGACCTCAGTGCCGGCGGCCATCTGGTGGTTCAGCTCAACCGGACGCTGCGCATTGCGGGCAAAGTGCTGGACGCGGAGACGGGAGAGCCGATCAAGCAATTCCAGATTGACTGGTTGGACCGGGGTAATCCGGGCGATTTCGCCGAAGGTTACCCGTTCTCCACCATCCCGGGATCGAACGGGGTTTACTCGCTCGATGTGGGCAGGCTTTACGCGCAGAACTGGTTTGGCGGATATGCGCACCAGTGTGTTTTCCGAGTCGAAGCAGACGGGTACGCGGCCTATTTCTCGCGGGTGTTCTCATCTCATGCCAGCGATGTTGGAGAGGTCTCCTGCAACATTAATCTCAAGCGGACGCCGCAGATTTCTGGAACGGTAATTGATGCCGAAGGCCGTCCAGTTGCGGGTGCGCAAGTTGCGCTCAGGTCGCCGGCTTCAAGATTGTTCATGTTGGGCGGCCCAACTTTCTCGGGGCCCCCGAATCCCGGGATCAGGCTCACCGACGCACAGGGACGGTTTCAACTCACGACAGATCCAGCACAGCAGGGCATTATTGCCATCCATGATGAGGGCTTCGCCGAGCTCGTAGCGAACTCGTTCTCCAGCAATATAACCCTCAAACTGCAGCCGTGGGGCAGGATTGAAGGCACTGTTTGGGAATATGACCATCCCGTGACGAACCAGGAAATTACGGCAACAGGTGTAGATCCAGCACGACTACAGTTTAGTCCGCGCATTTATTTCCAAACCAACACGGACGTTCAGGGGCGATTCGCCTTCGACTTGGTGCCACCTGGCAAATATTACCTTAATCGGATGATCCCCATAGGCAGTGGTGCCAGTTCGGGGCCGCATGAGGTGATTGAAGTCCAGCCCGGCAAGACGGCCTCGGTGAAAGTCGGTGGAGTGGGGCGCCCCATCGTGGGCCAGATGAAGATCACCAATCCCTACCTGCCGATTGACTGGTCAGGTGGCCGCAATTATTTCTACGCACAATCTATTTCTCCGCGACCTCCCACGAATTTTACGACGCGGGAGCAAATCGAGGCATGGCAAAACCAGCCGGAAATCCAGAAAGCCCGGGCTGCCATCCGCAATTATCCCATGAAAATGGACGCGGATGGATCTTTCCGCATGGACGAAGTGACGCCCGGGAAATATGAGATGCAAATCGAAATCCTGGACCCAAGGGACCCGAACGCCATGGCTTACTCCAAGTATATTGCCCGCGCTACCAAAGCGTTTGAGGTGCCTCAGTCCGACGCGCGTGAGCCGCTCGACATCGGAGTCTTCGAAATCTCTTTGAAGCCGGATCTCAAGACCGGACAAACGGGCGCACCAGAATTCGAAGCCACTGACATGGCCGGCAAGAGCTTCAAGCTCTCCGACTACCGCGGCAAATACGCGCTGCTCGATTTTTGGGCGACCTGGTGCGGCCCGTGCATCGGCGAGATTCCGTACCTGAAACAGGCCCACGAGAAATTCAAGGACCGAGGTGACTTTGCCATGATCAGCCTCAGTCTCGACAAGACCATCAACGAACCGCGCGAATTCTTGAAGAAAAACGATCTCCCGTGGGTGCAAGGATACCTCGGCGACTGGTCCGAGACGAAGGTGGCCGGGCAGTACGGTGTTGAGGGCATTCCCGCCATCTTCCTGGTCAGCCCGGAAGGAAAGTTAATCGAGTCCGAACTGGAAGGAAGCTCAATAATTTCCAGGATCGAAAAGCGCCTCAAATAGGCGCCTTGGCGTTTTCACCACATTTTCAAGCCGCCGCTCACAAACCGGCTTGCCTCGTGTGGCTGCAAGTTTCATTGAAACCGCTCTAAAATGGGTCGCCCATGTGTCAATGCGCCAGCCGCGAAGCCATGGCGTAGATGATCAGCGCCAGCAGGACCAGGCCCGCCCCGAAAAACAGGTAGCCAAACGAGCGGGCGATTGTTTTCCAGTGTTCCCAGTCCCCGGTCGCGCGCATGTCGCTCAGGCGACCGGCGGCCAGGAGACGATCGTACCAGCGGCGGCGTTCGTGCAGCAGTTCGGTTTTGGATACCCGCCCGGAGAATATCACCGTATCCATCGGGAATTTTTCCAGGCGGAAATGCGTGTTGAAGAAGTGAATCGTAAAAATAAAGCCCGCCGCCAGCAGGGCTTCATCGGAATGGACGATCAGGGCGATGTTGATCACCCAGCCCGGCAGAAAAAGAGAGAAAAACTGCGGAAACCACATCACCAACCCCGACACGCCGATGGCAAAGACGCCCCAAAAAACCGCGAAATAATCGAATTTCTCCCAGTATGTCCAGCGGTCGAATTGCGGTTTGGGCCCTTTCCCAAAAAACCATTTCTGGTGCGCCACGAAATCCTTGCAGTCCTGCCACGTCGGAATCATCGAATCGGGACCAAAGAGCGAACCTCGCAGGAGGTCCCATTTGGCGCGCCCTCCCTTGGCGGCGAAAAATCTGGCGCGCCCCAGCCAGCCATTGCGCAACAGCTTGGCCAGGTGCAGTCCGAAGTAGAGGAAAGTGACCAGCGCCCCGAAGTGATGCAGGGTGCGGGCCACTTCCGCGCCGCCCAGCAATCCGAAGATCACTTTGGCCCATTGCGTATAGTAAAACTTCAGCGGCATGCCCGTCAGCACCAGCAGCAGAAAGCTGGTCACCACCAGAAAATGCAGGAACCGTTCAAAGGGCGGAAAGCGCGTGAACCACTCGTCGCCTTCCTGCGTCCGGGTCTTGGCTTCGCGGAACGTTTTCGAGTCGTGGGCCCAGAGATAACCGGAGCGAAAGAGCCACAAGGCCGTGTGCGCGCCGAAGAACAGGAACACCCCGATCAGCAGCGCCGTCATGGCCACGAAGGTGTAATGCAGTTGCGGATAGTTCTTCGCGTCGGTCGGATCGGCATGGGGAATATACTTGACGAAATTGGCGTTGGCGCCCGGATGACACTTCTGGCAGGTGGCCACGATGTTCCCCTTGGCAAGATGGGAGGCCGGATCTCTTTGCGGCAGCACGTCGTGATAGCCGTGGCAGTCGTAGCATGCCGCCACTTCGGGCGCGATGTTGGGCCGGCCCAGCAACATCGCCTTGCCGTGGTAGGTGTCCCGGTAATGCGCCAGCCGGTCAGCGTGGCAACTGCCGCATTTCTCGTCGCTCGCGGCCTTGAAATTGCTTTCCTCCGGCGCCCCGATTTGATGGGCCGAATGGCAGTCCACGCAGACCGGGCCGTTTTTCCCCCCTCGGGCGAGCAGTTGCCCGTGGACGCTGGCGTTGTAAGTCTTCTCGATCCCCAGATGGCATTTGCCGCAGGTGGCGGCCACGTTGGCGTGGTTGATGGGCGAACTGCGGTCCACGCTCCGCCCGATGTTGTGCGTGCCGTGGCAGTCGTTGCACGAAGGGGCGACGATGAGCCCCATTTTCAACAGCGCCCGCCCGTGGATGCTGTCCGTGTACTGGCTGGCCACCTGCGGATACTTCATCTGATACTCGCTGGTCAGTCCCGGATTGTTGTGGCACTTGCCGCAGGTCACCGGCAGGTTGAGCTTGAAGACGGGCGAATCGGCCGTCTTCACAGAAACGATGTCGTGCGCCCCGTGGCAGTCCGCGCACCCGGCGGCCGCCGAGGCCCCCCGGGCCTTGCTCATGCCGTGGATGCTCCCCTGGTATTGCGCCGTCTCGGAGGCATGGCAGGTGGCGCATTGCGCCGGGGGCAGTCCGCCGGCATGCACCAGTTCCTTCACCGTGTTATGGCAGTCGGTGCAATGGAGCTGCCGGTGGACCGACTCTGCAAAGGCGTTGGTCGCGAAGACCGCCAGCGGCACGGGTTTCCCGGCCACAGTGCGCGCCGTGGTGGGATCACTGTGGCAATCCAGACAATCCTGGTTGGAAAACGTCTCCGCGGCGGCGCGGCCCGCCTGGGTCCAGCCCAGGAGCGCCAGCAGGCAGACCGCCGCGCGGGCCGTCCTACAACCCGCCGTTATGGCAGTCGGTGCATTGGTAAGCGGGATCATATTCGTCGAAGGGGTGCGCAAATTTCTGGCCCAGCGCGTTGAGTTGGTTCAATTGCGCGCCGTTCCCCTGGGTCAAAATGTAATGGCACGCGTTGCAGTCGTTGGCTTTGATCATGCCCTGGCCCGTGCTGGAAAGATGTTTGCCGTCATGGCACCGGAAGCAGCCGGGAAAGTCCTTGTGCCCGATGTTGTCCGGGTAGTCGCGCCAGCTCGCCTTCATCTCGGGAAAAAAATTGTTCGTGTAAATCTCCTGCACCGCCGTAATCGCCCCGCGGATGCGCGGATCATTGGGGAACCGCTCCGCCAGCGTCGTGGCGATCCCTTCCAGCGCCTCCTTCTGGCTGGCGTAGCTGCGGCACAGCACTCCCACGGCGTTGGTCTTGATGTAGGGCAGCGACGGATCAATGGACCGGAGCGAGAGCGCCAGATTCACCGCGCTTTCCGGCGATTGGAGTTTGTGGGCGGGGCGGTTGTGGCAGTCCATGCAGTCCATCTTCCGAATCTCCGTCGGGCTTACCGCGTTGGTGAAACCCTTCGTCCGATACTCCGTCACCACTCCCTGCGGATCGGTCATGCGGACCCAGGGGATTTGCTGCCGGGCCGCGTCGGTGGCCGCATACTCGATCTTGTTCTCCACGTTCATGTGCCAATGAATGCCCCCGACCGGCCCATGCGTCGGGTCCCCGCCCCCGACTCTGAGCAGCAGGCGCACTGAGTAAAGCGTATTGCTCTGGTCGGGCAGATAATAAGATATCGTGCGGTCCAGATTCCCCACAAATTTCTTCGGCCAGTGGCATTGCTCGCACGTCTCCTGGGCGGGACGCAGATTCTTGACAGGCGTCGGGATCGGCGTGGGGTACTTCCTCGCCAGGGTCGCGTACACCTGGTAGGTGCCCGACAATTTCGAGCGCACGTACCAGGTCGCCCCCTTGCCGATGTGGCATTCCGCGCACGCCACCCGCGCGTGCGGCGAATGCAGGTAGGTCGTCAACTCCGGCTTCATCACCGTATGGCACGACTCCCCGCAAAACTCCACCGACTCGGTGAAATGATACGTATGATAACTCCCCATCGCCGTGATCAGCAGAAATCCCGTGCTGGCCGGAACAAAGAACGCCAGCGCCCGCCGGTCGCGCGCCCGCGCAAAGTCAATGTTGATCCGCAACGCCGCCGCGCCCCCGTTGGCTTTGGCCATCTTCCGCCGCCAGCGCCACGCCCCAAAAAGTATCAGCGCCAGCCCCACGAAAAAAAACATCGGCGCCACCAGAAACGTCAGGATCCCCACATACGGATTCGACGAGTAGGCAATCGTGTCCAGGAAAAACAATAGAACAAACGCAAATATGCTTGACGCCATCAGCACCAGCCCCGCCAGGCTCACCCAATTGCGCAAGAGCGCGGGCAGCGAAATGGAACCCATCGAACTGGAGGATGAGCTTGTGTTCATGCGCGTTCGTTCTGGGGCCGGGTTGGCGGGAGCGGCGGCCTGCCGCCGCTCCCCCATTCACCCCCCCCGTGCTCCGGGTTCATTTCTTGAAGGTCCGCATATACGCGACAAGGCCTTTGATCTGCTCGTCGGTCAGGCCCTCGGCGGGCTTCATCATCGTCTTGTCATCCTTCTTCAGCCCTTCCTTGACGGACTTGAACGCCACGTCGTCCTTCAACGCGTCCTGCACCTTCGCATCGGAATAATCCTTTGCGCCAAGCCGCTTGCCCATCGTCGTATCCCCTTTGCCCTCCGCGCCGTGACACTTCTGGCAATTCGTTCCATAGAGCGCCTTGCTGTCCTGCGCGGATCCCGTCGCCGCCGCCACCACGAAGATGGCCGCCGCGACTATCATGCTTCTTTTCATACTTCCTCCACGAGTTCGGGTTTTCTTGCGTGTTTCCCGGCGGCGAACTCCATCCCGCCGGGAAAATCAGGGCCGCGCCCGCCGCGGCCAAAGCTCAAGACGGCGCCGGGGGCTTGCCGCCGCGCGGCGCCGCGCCCGGAACCACGTTCTCGATCGTCGGCAGATCCCGCGCCAGGAAATACTTCACCAGCACCGTCAATACCAGGAACGGCAGCGCCAGCAGCGCCAGCGACAGCAGCCATCCTTCCGAGCCGGCCAGCTCCATCTTGTAGCTCATAAAGCCGCGCAGACTCTTGGAAAAAAGCTGCCCGCCGATCACCACATTCCACCGCATCGCCAGCACCCCCAGCAGGATCAGCGCCGAACTGGCGAAATAAACCCGCCGCCGATTCAACTCCGCCACCTTCCTGCGGAACAATTGCATCGTTCCCAGCAACATAAACGGCGCCAGCGTCCCCAGGCACGCCTGTCCGATCAGCAGCGTGTAAAACAACTTGCTCGTCGCCAGCGACCGCAACACATCTATCCCCTCTTCCGCCGAATACAGCCGGTGCAGCCAATCCAGCCCCTCGATGGTCGTGTCCACCACCAGCGCGAAAAACAGAAAGCTCGCCATCAAATCCAGGCACCGCATCTCCGCCGTGATTCGCCGCGCCCAGCACAGGAACATGTAGGCGAACACGCACAACGCCATCCCCGATACCACCGCCGAAAGTATGAAAATGATCGGCATCAGCACGTTGCCCCACCACGGATTGGCCTTGATCGAGCCAAATATAAAACCCACATACCCGTGCAGCAGAAACGCCGACGGAATGCCCACGATGGAGATCACCCTTCCTATCCGCTCGTCCAATCGCAGCGCCGGCTCCGATACGTCCGTCACCCCCAGCGTGAACGCCTGGTAAATGATCCCGCGCAACCCCGTCTCCGTTTTCGCCCACGCCACAAAATCCCGCCGGTAATCAAACCACAACTCCAACAGCAGCACCGCCATCAGATACCACGCATACACAAAACCGAACATCGCCATCGGCGAGCTGAAATGCGGCGTCATCATGATCTCAAAGCACCGCTCCGGATGCCCCAGGTGAAAAAGCAGCGGCAGCGGCGCGCACAGCAAAAACGCCAGCGCTGTCAACAATGCCAGCCGGTAGGTCGGCTCCAGCGCCCTCACTTTGAACACCCGCACCAGCGACGCCATGATGAACGCCCCCGCCACCAACCCCGTGATGTAGGGATACACCACGATGAGCACTCCCCACAGCGGATGCAGCGTCCGCTCGTTCGGATACGCGTACCCCTGGAATTGCGGCAGCGTGTCCACCAGGTTCGTCAGGATGGTCGTGTTCATTACCGCACCTCCTCATCCAGTCCCGCGTAGACCACGCGCGGACCCGTGCCCAGGCTCTGCTTCAACTTCTCCACCTTGTTGTTGGCGATGAACCGTTCCAGCGGATCCTCCGCCACCGGGTTCATCCGGTCCCCGAAAATCCGCGCTTGCGACGGGCATATCTCCACGCAGGCCGGCTTGAGACCCCGCGTGATCCGGTGATAGCACAACGTGCATTTGTCCGCCGTGTGCGTCACCGGGTTTAGAAAACGGCATCCGTACGGGCAGGCCTGCACGCAGAATCCGCACCCGATGCAATAATTCTTGTCCACCAGCACCGCCCCGTCCGGCGCGTCAAACGTCGCGCCCACCGGGCAGACCTGCGTGCAGGGCGAGTGCTCGCACAGATTGCACAGTTTGGGGACGAAGAACGACTTCAGAATCTCCTCCTTGGGTATCAGCGACTCCGGGAAGCCGTTCCGGCCCGCTTCCGGCGAGTCCACAAAAGTCTCGCCGCGGGTGTCGCCCGACTCCGCCTTGGGCTTGGTGATCACGTAGCGTTCAATCCACGTCCGCCAGTGCCCCTCCGGCACGCTGTTCTCCTGGCAGCACGCCTCCACGCAAAGACCGCACCCGATGCACCGGTCCACGTCCAGCGCCATCAGCCATTTGTGCTTAAACGGGTCGTAGCCGGCCGGGGCGGGGGAGGAGGCCAGGCCATTCTGCACCGCCGCTTTGCAAGTCCGGGCCGCCGGCAGGGCCAGCAATCCGCCGACAATGCCGGCCAGACCTTTGATCGCGCCGCGACGTGTCATGTTTTCACTCATGGTGGAACCTCATTGGGTTGGTGCGGCACATGGCACTCGGTGCAGACATTCCCCGTGTAATGATTGTGCGGGTTGATTTGGTGCAGCCATTTCGGCTTCGACGGGCTGGCCGCATGGCACCGCACGCACAGGCTCATGTCCAGCTTGGTCATGTCCAGCTTGGGCAGCTTCTCCGCCGGATTCTTCACGTGCGCCTCGCCGGGGCCGTGACACGTTTCGCACGAAAGCGTCTTGTGTTCGCCCTTGGCCAGCTTCTCCGCGTGATCGGTATGGCATTCCACGCACGCCGCTTTTCCGGCCCAAAAGGGTTGCCGCGCCGCGATTTCCTGCAACGCGTCCCCCCTGTAATGCCCGTATTGCCCAAAGGACTGCGGCGTCAAAAAGTAGCGCGCCGTGAAATAAGCGCACACGATCCCGATCGTCAGCAGCACCAGGCGGATGATTTGCGGCGGCATCTTGAGAAATCGCGGCATGGGGTCCGTTCTAAATCTCGCCGCCATTTCCAGCGGCCGTTGCGTTCTGGTTCGTTTTCACAACCCAAGCATGGCAGGGCCGCTCCGCCCCGGCTTTGCGGCAATTGTTAATTGCACTACATTTTTTGTGGAGTTGCTCGTATGCGCCCCCTCCAAAGCAACTTTTGCCGTGCGCCCAAGCCCCGCCTTTGCGTAAATTGTCATTCGCGCAACATTCCATGTGGAGCCGCTGATAAAGATAGCGCAGATGGCAGGCGTCACTGATGGCGAGTGAGCACTTTTCGCAGCATATCGATCAATCGCTTGCAAATAAGAGGCAACAGGGCCTTTGCGGATGGCATCGGATCGCAAACGACGTCCAGTCGCCGCAGGTGCTCTACTCGCACTGATCGTATTTCAGTCTGAATGAGAGTGATTCTCATGCGTCTTTCGTTTAAGATTTTTATTTTGCAAGGCCGTTTTTTCTGGCACGCCTCAGATTCAACGAAGCTGGGAGCGGCGGCGGCGTCTGCCGAACTCCAGTTCGCGCCGCCGCCGGTCGCCACGCGTAACGGACTCGCCCGCCCCCGCCCAGAGGCGCGCCGGTGAGGTCCGAACAGCGATTACAAAAAACTGTCAAAAAAAAATTGCAAAAACCCGGAATCAGCCCAAAATCACCCACAGATTATGCCACAGACCCGGTTTTTTCCGTCTTGGCGACTTGGCGTTGAAAGGTCTTTTCTCCGTGCCATCCGCGTAATCCGTTCGCCCCTCTGTTGCTCTTCCTCTTATTGTGCTGACTGTTCAGTTCGTTTGGTTGGCGGCTTCGCCGCTCTGCGTTCTTGCGGCAACCATATAACCAAACCAATCATCTGGCGCAGAAAATCGCCCCGATTTGCTGGCGGTCAATTACTGGAGAGCATTTTTTGCCTGCAAAGCATGCGCTCACCTTGCAGGAAAGGGAACAATTTGTGGAAGAATTTTTCCGCAGCTTCCAGTTCGCGTTTGTGCCTATAATAAACGCGGCACGAATAATCTGTGCGTGCTGATTCTGGAAATTTTTCAGGGAATGGGCCGTAATGTTGCACGAGGCGCGCCACCGCTAGTCGCTCCAGGGAAACGCGCCAAGCTTTGTGGCTCCTCCCCCTGGCCTTGGCGACAAGCGACGACCGTTTCGGGGTTGCGAATTCAGGAGGACGAGCAAGACCGAGCAGGATTTTGAAAGCGTCCGAGATCTCCTTGTCATTGTAGTGTGCGAAATCCACCGTGAGGGCAAGGATGGAGCAGCCTTTGCGCCAGTCGTTCGGCTGGATGTTTCTCAGGATGCCAGATAATCCTTTAACCTCTATAGCGTTGAATGATTGGCGCTTCATTTTGTACCCGCCGAGGTCGGATTCGGGAATCCCTCTTTTTCTCAGCCGCTCAATATTCTGCGGCGGGATGTTCCGATTGATTTCAAGCAACGCTTCCAATTCTTCCAAAGAAGCCAGGCGCAAAGGGGGCACTTCTCCAGGAATTGTCTGTGCAAACAGATTCTTCTCTGTTGCCGACAATTCGAGCCAACGTCGCCCGTCAAACCAGTGCGGGAGAGGAAACACATCATGGCGATGGTGACCGGACGCTTGCCGTCGCTCCAAGGAACGTGCTCCACCACCACTCCATGTTCCGGGCAGTGGACCCGCCGGGCCGCGTAGAGAAACCGCGTCACGATGCCCCACAGCGGCACAAAGAGCCAGGCGCGCTGCTCCAGCCGGTCGTAGCCCGGAGCGGGCTTGAGGCAGCGGGAACCTTTGGCGGGGATGGTTGGGTGCGGTTGGACGGTGATTTCGATGCAACGGGGCTGGCCATCCCGATGGCGGTGGAGGCGGATGTCGTGGAAAACGAACCCGGGAAAATGTTGAATCGCGTTCAGAATGGTCTTAACGTGCAGTTGAATAGCTGGTCTCCTGGTCGAGGGTTATTGCGGTCGAGTCGCCGCCCCCGCCCAGAGACGGCGCGAGGTTGTCCAGGACGGTAAAAGCGAATAGCTGATCCCAGGAAGTTCGAGTAAGGTGCAAGTTGCAAAACAGCGCCAATTCATTTGTTTGACAGGATGAACCGGATTTACGGGATTCCAATGCTCCCATCCGGGGCCGGGGGCATCCCGTTAATCCTGTCGAAAACTTTTCCGTTCTCGGCTCGCACCTGACCGTTCAATTGCGCTTGGTTGCTGCTCCAGTGCTTTGCCCCTGCGCGTTTAGTCTCAGCCAGCGATAACGGCGCATCAATCACCGGATTTGCTCTCTGCAATTAAAACGGATTCCCCGACGCTTCAATCATATCGCCTTGCCAATCCGTTTCTCTCCCTGGCCCCACCCTGTCCCGGCGCTTTTTACCGCTCGCATCTGGCCGCGACAAAAGCAATTACGTTTACAACCCTGCGAACAAACCACATCCTCTTGGAATCCGAGCCTTTTTTGGGGCCGTTTGGCAGCTTCTCAGCGGATTGACCAAATCTATTTTTTAAAATGCCAACCTCAAAAACTCACTTTTCTAGCGCAACAATATCCAAATCAGCCGCTTCCATCAAAAACCACCAAATGCAAATCGTTACCACCGTGGGAATGACATTTTCCCAAATCTGTGATTCAATCGCCTTAAAAACTCTTGCGCAGAATCCAAACATTGAAATCACCCGTACCAAACCATACCAAGTCGCGCCGTAGCTTCCTGTCCTCCGTCTCGTCCGCCGTAGTTTTAACGAAGGCGGAAGCTTTAGCGAAGGAGGAAGCGAAGGCGGGTAAACCCTGTCAAACCCAGTCAAAGTAAAAAACAAGTTTGGCAGCAAAAAAAGCGAATCCTAAGCAATCTACTTATGATTGGAGAATTCAGACCAAATCACCCAGCCGCCACCAAGTGCGCGCCTACTGCCTTCATCCTTCATCCTTTCCTCTCCGCCATAGCCTGGCGGCGGCGGAAGCCTTTAGCCTCTCGATCGCAACGCGCCACCAAGACACATAAGTACTTGAAGCGTAATATGTTGTATATCACTCCCGGCAAAAGTTGCCTGAGCCTTGAGACTAAGACGGTTTGCCGGGTTTTGTGCCGGTATCCGGCGCGGGCATCTGGCCGTAATGGAATCCGGTTTCGTCTTGATAACCAATCGGGACGTGATGATTGATGGCCGCGCGCCAGGCAACCACGAGGCGAGTCCAACTTCCCGCCCGCGCCGCTGGAAGGATCAGACCACCGCCGTCAGTGAGGGATGCCCAGTCGGCTGGAGCGCCTTCATTTGGGTGACTCGAAATTGTCATGCTTCACACCGTAACGGGCGCCATGCAGGCTGACTAACCATATCCTGCCAAGTGTTTAGCAAATATTGTCCAATCCAGACATATCCGAAGGCAAAGGGGTGATTGATGCCAACCGCAGCGATGCGGGCTGTGCGCTCCCCAAATCAGCACACCGCCAAAGTATCTGATCGGGCTGGCGTCGGGCGTTCAGCCTCTTGTAGTATGGCAACGATATGCCCGCGCGCATTGGGCATCGCCGTTTTGCATGAAGTCATTTCGCATTGAGACGCCGTCCATTCAGAATTGGAGTTGCCACGGTTGCACCGCCTGCTGCCGGGGGTTCCTCCTGATCGAGCTTTCCGACCAGGAGAAACAACGCATCCAAGGGCAGCGTTGGGCCAAAGCCGATGGAGTGGATCCGGCGACGATGATCGCCGAGGAAAAGGGCCGTTTCCGCCTGGGACATCAAAGCGACGGGGCCTGTATCTTTTTGGATGCCGCCGGACGGTGCCGGATTCACTCCCGTTTTGGCGAAGCGGCCAAACCGCGCGCCTGCCGGCTTTTCCCGCTGACCCTGCATCCTATGGGGAAGAAGCTGGTGGCCGGGGTGCGATTCAGTTGTCCATCGGCGGCGGCCAATTCCGGCAAGCCGCTGTCGGAGCAACTTTCGGTCTTGAACGAACTTGCGGGGCTGGTTGTGCCGGAAGGCTTTGCCGGGATTCCCGCTCCGGCCGTTCTGAAAAAGGCCGGGCTGGATTGGCGGGATTTCATGCGGTTTGTTTCGTGGCTTGACAAAACCATGTCCGCGGAAAACCAGCCGGTGGGGCTGAAGCTCCGGCGCGCGCTGCATTGGCTTGGAGCGGTGGAGAAGGCCGGGTTTGACCAGATAGCCGGGCAGGAGGCCGATGAAATCCTGGGGGCGCTGTCCCAGAACGCCGCAGCGGAGCTGCCGTCCGACGCCGCCGCGCCGCCGCCGCCGACGCGCATGGGCCGGCTGCTTTTTCGGACGCTGGTGTTGACCTACGCGCGGCGGGACTTGATCCAGGATTTGAAGGCGGGCGTGGGGCGGCGGGCGCGGATGTTGGGGGCGATGCTCCAATTTGCCCGAGGCTCCGGCCGCGTTCCCGGCGTGATACCCGGATTGGAACCGGTGGAATTTGCCGCCATTGAGAAGTCGTTCGGGGCGCTTCCGCCCGGCGCGGAGGCGGGCCTGACCCGGTTTTTCCGGGTGAAGATTCAGAGTCTGCATTTTTGCGGGCGGGCGTATTACGGCATGGCACTGATCGAAGGCTTTGAGAATTTGGCGCTTTTATATCCGGTGATCCTCTGGCTGGCGCGCTGGCAGGCGGCGGCCGAGAAGCGCGGCAGCCTTACGGGCGCGGACATCGAGCGGGCGACAAGTCTGGCCGACCACCATCATGGTTACTCGCCGATATTGGCCAGGGCGTGGTCGCGCCAGCGCGTCCGCCTGCTGGCCCAGCGGGACGACATCGCCCGTCTGTGCGGAGCGTATTAAATGGCGTGCGAATGGCCCTTCGATAAAAAACTGTCGGTTTCGGCCGGGCGGCGGACACTTATAGCTGAATGCAGTCAATGGATGACAACGCGCTATTGCGGCAATATGCGGAGAAGGATTCCGACGAGGCCTTTGCCACGCTGGTGACGCGACACGTCAATCTGGTTTATTCCGTCGCCATGCGGCAGGTGGGCAATCCGCACCAGGCGGAGGAGATCACGCAGGACGTCTTCATCATTCTCGCCCAAAAGGCGGCGAAGTTGCGCGCGGGCAAAGCCCTTTCCAGTTGGCTGTTTCAAGCCGCGCGGTTGACGGCGAATAATTTTGTCAGGAGCGAAAGCCGGCGTCACCACCGGGAAGAGGAGGCGCATGTGCAATCCATTTTAAATGAACCGGAGAGCGCGGTCTGGGGGAAAATCGCTCCGTTGCTGGACACCGCCGTGGGAAGGTTGCGCGAGAAAGACCGCCAGGCCATAGTGCTTCGATTTTACGAGGGAAAAAACCTGCGCGAAGTCGGCCTGGCTCTGGGCGCGAGCGAAGACGCGGCGGAGAAAAGGGTCAGCCGCGCCTTGGAAAAGCTGCGGGAGTTTTTCGCAAAGCGCGGCATTATTTCCACGACAGCAACGATTGCCGGGGCGATTTCCACCAATTCCGTTCAAGCCGCGCCTGTGGCGCTGGCAAAAACCGCGGCCGCGGCGGCGATTGCGAAAGGAGCGGCGGCGGGCGGCGCAACCTCAATCCACGTGAAAGGAGCAGTGAAACTTATGGCCTGGTCAAAAATGAAAACCGCGGCTGTGGCTGGTTTGGTGATCCTCCTGGCGGCCGGAACAACTCCCGTAATCATTCACCACCAACATAACCAACGGCCCAGGCCACAGCCAATGGCTTCGAGTCCGCTTGAGTTCCCCAGAACCTCCTGGCGATTCGCGGGACATGCCGACCCTGAATCAGCTTTTGAGTCGTCGTTTTGGGCGATGAGCCAAGGTGACGCAAAAACATATTTGGCCACGTTGGCTCCTGACGGGGGACTTTTCAAAGAAGCTCAATCTAAATCTGAAAACCAGATCGTCGCAGAAAACAGGCGGACAGTTGAAGGATTAACCGGATACAGAATCATTGACAAAAAGATCGTCTCCCCGGATCGCGTCATCCTGACGGTTTTGCCCGAAACTGGAACCGATCAGGGACCAAAGCGGCCCGGAAGACTTGTGATTCTACGAATTGACAATGAATGGAAAGTCTCAGGATAGAGCAAACCCCATGAAATTCATTGAGCTTCCAGCTTGCGCGACGAGTCGGGCGATTCTTTAGTGTTGACTCAATTTCAATGGGCCCGGGCGATTTGGACGGCGTAAGTGTGGGTCAGGCCGTGCATGTTGGATCTGAAGACGATCCAGTCGCCTTTGGGGGTAAAGGTCAAGTTAGGCTCCAGGTTGTAGTCGTGCTTGGAGAGATCCACCAGGCGCTCGCACTTGAAATAGCCGACCGCGATCAGGTCCGTCCCGCTGGAGAGCGGCTTGCCATCCGCCAGGACAGGAGCCGAATTGCCTTCGGCCATGACGGGGCGAAAGAGGTTGATCCACTGGCCGTTTCCGGGCGGGTCGAGCGCCTGGCCGTCCATGGAACGGGCGGCCACGCTGCTGGGTCCGCCTCCGTCCCCGGCGAAGAGCGTGCCATCGGGAGAGCGGTTGTAATGGACGGACCATTGGTTGCGTTCCAAGTGATACCACGTGTTGTGGCCGGTCGCCAAATCCACTCCGGCGAGCCAGAAGACCCCGGATTTGGGCGTTTGCAGATCAAACCAGACGCTCTTGCCGTCGGCCGCGAAGAACTCGTGCCCCTCAATTTCCATGTTCATCGTGCGCTGGTGCAGCAGGCGCGGCGGCGAGCCGTCGGCCCGGATCGTCCAGGTGCGGTCGTTGAAATGCCAGGGTCCTTCGTGACACCAAAGAATCTGGAGCGGGTCGGTCGGGGAGCATTGCAGGTGATTGGACCAGTCGTTTTCGCAGTGGATGACCTTGATCTCGCC
>Ga0187867_10001969_pt1 | contig 17429 bp, 15 predicted proteins | sample June2016WEW_13_1_FD_132976 | JGI IMG/M metagenome (GOLD analysis project Ga0187867, IMG submission 132976) | Peatland microbial communities from SPRUCE experiment site at the Marcell Experimental Forest, Minnesota, USA - June2016WEW_13_10 | ecosystem: Environmental > Terrestrial > Soil >...
ACGGCATCCGGCTTCTTCCCAGCTCATGAAAGCATGCTGCGCCCAGCGCCGCGGCGCCGCACGTCACGTTGCCGTACCACGCGAACACGTCGCCCAGGGCCGTGTAGAAAATAAAGTGGTCGAGCAATCCGATCACGATCACGCAAATGAGCATCGACCATGCCGCCACGCGATCGTGGTTTACGATCGCCATGCGGGCGACGAAGAATCCGGCGAGAATCAGAATGCCGAAGTGCGTCTTGTGCGACATCGGCGAAAGCAGAAGCATCAGGATGAAAACCAGGGCGCATTCAAGGCCGGCGCGGCGCGGGTCGTCGGATTGGCCCAAGGGTCGTCCGATGGCCCAGCCGGCGGCGATGAGCAATGCAAATTCGACCGCATATACCAGCATCTTCAGCGCGATTGGGGAAATGATCCCCTGGTTGTAGGTGATGACGAGTTGGTGATTGGCGATGTGCCAGCCGGTGGTGAAGAATCGGTGTGCGGCGCCGGCGATGGATTGATTGATGGTGACGTCGACGTACCACTGTCCGACCTGGCTGCTGGCGGGTTTGACGATGCGCGTATACCACTCCGCGAGCCAGATGCCTTGGGGGGCGCGATGGATGACATCGGGCAGAAGGTTCAGGGCGACGGCGAGAAAAACGGTCCAGACGGCCGCGAGCCAGCGGCCGCGCCAGGCGAGATAGGGGGCCATGATCAGAGGCGGCCCTTTGAAGGCGGCGGCGATCCCCCAGGCGGTGGCGGCCGGAAAGTCGCGGCGGCGTTGCCAGGCGTAGCAGCCGGCTACGAGCAAGGCGTCGATCAGGATATCGGATTGCTGGTGGCCGAAGGCGCCTTGGACGTAACGCATCCCCGCGATCAGGCCCAGCAGGCAAATGATGGCTTCGGTCCCGTTCGATTGGGCGCGGTTGAGCGGTCGGCCGCCGCTGATTTTCCAACTCAGCTTCCAAAGCGTGGTCAGGGCGACGGCCTGGACGAGAAACCAACCGATCCGACTGAGCCAACGAGGCAAAAATGCGAAGGGGATTGCCAGCATCGCGTGGAAGGGCGGATAAGTGAACGGATGGTTCAACTGAAACTGGTTGATGCCCGGGCCGTAGAGATCGCCGCCGCGGATTAATACGGTTGCGGAGTGGACGAAGACCTGCTCCCATTCGGAATTGGCGGGTTTGGCGATGAGAAACAAGATGCCGTTGACCAGCAGATAGACCGCGCCGGCGATGAGAAATGGATGGTCAACAATCCGATGGCGAACTGGGCTCACCTGATCCGAATTCATGTGAGGCGGGTTTTGTATCGGAAAGGGGGTGGGATAGCCATCCTTCGGCTTTTCCCTATAATGCCGAGCCAAAGGACTTCCAAAGTGCCCGAAACTATTGCCAGGCCATTGAGCGTGCCGACCTTTGCGGGAGGCTCCAGTTTCCTGCTTCGCCGCTTGCATTCCCTTACCGGGCTGATCTTCGGCGGATACATCATCGTGCACCTGCTCGTGAACGCGACGCTGATCCAGGGCGGCAGCGGGACCAACGACATCTATCAACTCCAGGTGAACAAGATTCACGCCCTGCCGTTTTTGTGGGCCGTGGAATGGATCTTTATCTACCTTCCGATCCTCTTCCACACGGTTTACGGAGTGTGGATTATCGTCGGCGGCCAGCCGAACGTGGAGAAATACCCTTATGCCAGGAATTATTTCTACCTCGTTCAGCGCGTCAGCGCGGTGTTGATCGCGCTGTTTCTCGTGTTTCACGTTCTGGGAATGAAGGGGCTTTGGGGCAGCGCGCTGCAATTCATCCCCGAAGATGCCACTCGCAGCACCGCCCGGCACATTAATTCCAGCTTGTGGGTCGCCTATTTTGTCTATCCGATCGGGATTGCCGCCTCGTGTTTTCACCTGGCCAACGGGATATGGACGGCGGCCATCACCTGGGGGCTGACGATCAGCGCCGGTTCGCAGCGGCGATGGGGATACGTATGCTCCGCCTTGTTCGTTTTCACGCTGATTTGCGGGTTCCTGGCCCTCGGGGCGGCCATTCACGATAAAGCAATCCTCGTGCATTGAGATAACCACATGGATCGCCAAGTCATCGACGAATTTGAGACGGCCGGTGAAAAGCTGGCCAAGGCGATTGGCGGGCTTACCACACAGGACCTGCTGTGGGTCCCCCCGCCCGGCGCGGGCATCGGCCGTTGGTCCATTCAGCAGATCGTGCTTCATTTGATGGATGACGAGCTGATCTGGTCGGCTCGCATGAAGCAGATCATCGCCGAAGACAATCCCCAGATCGTCGGTTTCGACGAGGCCAAATTTGCCTCAAAGCTGTTTTACGAGGAGCAGGACGCCCAGATGGCCGTTCGGATTCTGGACTTGAACCGCCGGCAGCTATCTCCGATGTTCCGGAAGTTGCCGGATTCCGCCTTCGCCCGGACGGGCCGGCACAACGACCTCGGCGTCATCACCCTCGGCCAGAGCGTGAAATGGACCAACGAGCATCTGGACCATCACGCGCTCTACATCCACATGAAGCGCGACCGGCTGGGCAAGGCGCTGAAGGACCCGTCGGCGTCGGCGGCGAGCTATTGAGGAAGCGGCATGGATCGGAAGATCGTCGATCAATACGAAACCGGCGGGGACAAGCTGAAAGCGGCGATTGCCGGGCTGTCGAAGCAGGAGATGCTCTGGACTCCGCCGCCGGAGGCCGGGATCGGAAATTGGTCGATTCAGCAAATCGTGCTTCATTTGTTGGATGCGGACCTCATCTGGGCGGCGCGAATGAAATGCATCATCGCCGAGGAAAACCCGCTCCTTCTCGGCTACGACGAGAGCAAGTTTGCCGCGAGCCTGCTGCCCGCGGAACAGGATGCGGACAACGCGGTGCGGATTTTCGACCTGAATCGGCGGCAATTCACGCGGGTTCTGCGTAAACTGCCCGATTCGGCGTTCTCCCGGACCGGCCGGCACAACGAACGCGGTGTCATCACGCTTGGGCAGTGCGTTCAAAGGGAGGTCGAGCACGTGGATCATCACCTCAACTTCATCCGTAAAAAGCGCGACAAACTCGGCAAACCGTCGAAGGATTAGTCCCCATGGCCGCGGCAGCAAAAAGAGTCATCGTGATCGGCGGCGGCCTGGCGGGGCTGGCGTGCTCCGTCAAGCTCGCCGAGGACGGCGTCAACGTCGATCTGTTCTCGATGGTCCCCGTGAAACGCAGCCATAGCGTTTGCGCCCAGGGCGGCATCAACGCCTGCAACGACATCGCCCGCCAACAGGGTTACAGCGAGTGGATTCATTTCGACGAAACGGTGCTCGGCGGCGATTTCCTGGCCGATCAGCCCCCCGTGCTCGAGATGTGCAACTGGGCCCCGCGCATCATCGATCTCCTGGACCGCATGGGCGTGCCGTTCAACCGCACCCCCGAGGGCCAGCGAGAATTGCGTCTCTTCGGCGGCTCGCTGGTCAAACGCACCTTCTTCGCCGGCGCCACCACCGGGCAGCAATTGCTCTACGCTCTCGACGAGCAAACCCGCAGATATGAAGCCGATGGATTGGTCGGCAAATACGAGTTCTGGGAATTCCTCTGCCTGGTGATCCACGACAATCAATGCGTCGGCATCGTCGCGCAGGACATGCGGACCATGCAAATCCGCGCCTTCCGCGCCGATGCGGTGGTGATCGCCACCGGCGGCTGCGGGCTGATCTTCGGCAAATCAACGAACTCGGTGATCTGCACCGGCGGGGCGGCGTCGCGGTGCTATCAGGCCGGGGCCAAATACGGAAACCCCGAGTTCATCCAGGTCCATCCCACCGCCATCCCCGGCGAGGACAAATGCCGCCTCATCAGCGAATCCGCCCGCGGCGAAGGCGGACGCGTCTGGGTCCCCAAGCGGCCCGGCGATAACCGCCACCCCAACAGCATCCCCGAATCCGAACGGTTCTACTTCTTCGAAGAGCGATATCCCAAATACGGCAACCTGGTCCCCCGCGACATCGCCACGCGCGAAATCTTCCAGGTCTGCACGGAAATGAAGCTCGGCGTCGGCGGCGGGAACATGGTCTATCTCGATCTGGGCGACATCGTCAAGAAAATCGGCCGCCAGGGCGTCCTCGATAAGCTCGAGGGGATTCTCGAGATTTACGAAAAGTTCGTCGGCACCGATCCGCTGGAGGAGCCGATGAAGATTTTCCCCGCCGTTCACTATTCCATGGGCGGGCTTTGGACGGGATTCAAAAAGGACGAAAAAACCGGCGGGCTGAAGTTCGGCGATCCGGCCAACATGACCACCAGCATTCCCGGCCTCTATGCCATGGGCGAGGTCTCCTTCGCCTATCACGGCGCCAACCGCCTGGGCGCCAATTCACTGCTGAGCTGCATTTTCGACGGACTCTTCGGCGGGCGATGCGTCAAGAACTATTGCACCGACGTTGCCGCCACGGCGGCCGACGACGTGCCCCAATCGGTCCACGACGCCGCCGTCAAACGCGAGACCGACCGCCAGAATTGGCTCGTCAACAACCAGGGCGATGAGAATCCGTATCTCCTCTGGCAGGAGATGGGCCGGTGGATGACCGACAACTGCACCGTGGTCCGCCACAACGAACGGCTCCAGCAGACTCTTTCACGCTGCCAGGAATGGAAGCAGCGATACCGGCGGATCAAACTCTCCGATACGGGGATGTGGACCAACCAGAACCTGAGCTTTGCCCGCGCCACGCGCGACATGATCGTGTTGGCCGAGGCGATTTTGCAGGGGGCGCTGCTGCGGAACGAATCGCGCGGAGCGCATTACAAGCCGGCGTACCCGCATCGCAACGACGAGGAATTCCTGAAGGCGACGATCGCCGAATACGACGCCGCCGGCGATTCGCCGCGGATGAGTTATTCCCCGGTGGACATCAGCCTTGCCCCACCCCGGGCGCGGGAATACGGCAAAAAAGCCGATGCCCCCGCCCCCGCCGCCAAACCGGAAAAAGCGATGGCATGACTTCCCGAAAAAATCTCCTCATGAGTTGGTCAATCCTTGCCGCCCTTGTCGCCCTGGGCGCGGGGCTTCGGTTTCATCAGATCACCAAGGTGGGGCTTTGGCCGGATGAGTTCTGGTCGTCGGTGCATCTGGCGACCGGGCGCGGCGCGGCGGTCCTCGATCTGCCGGCCGGAGTGTTGTTCGATCCGCCGCCGCCGACGTTGCTCCAAGGCGCGCCGCCCTGGTGGCACGTTTGGACGGGCCTGGGAGGCATCGTTCATCCGCCGCTTTATCTGATCCTCCTCCGCTGGTGGATGGACGCGTTTGGTTCGGACGACTTTTCCACGCGGGCATTTTCCGCGCTGGCGTCGCTGGCGGGTGTCGTAGTTTTGTTCGATGTTCTCCGCCGGACCGTCTCGGCACATGCCGCGTTGCTCGGCGCGGCGCTGATGGCCATCTCCCCCATGCAGATCAATTTGAGCCAGGAAACCAGGCCCTATCCGCTGCTGGCGCTGTTTGGCCTGTTGGCTTGCCAGGTGATCGTCCGCATCGAACGGCAGGGGGCCTCGCGCGGACGTTTGATCCAGCTTGGGCTGGCGATGGTGGCGTTGGCCCTGACGCACTATTTTTCCCTGGGCGGACTTCTGGCGGTTTTCTTTTACGCGCTGATTCGCTTGCGCGGCGCGGATCGGCGAAGAACGATTACCGCCATCGGCATCGCGGGCGCACTGGTGCTAATTTGCTGGGGTCCGTTCTTCTGGCAGCAGCATCGCGAATTTTTTCGCCAGCAATCCTGGTCGCTGGAGCCTTCCAGCGGCGTGAAGATGCCGCCGATTCGCGCGGCCGCGCTGCCGGCGGCGTTTTTGTTCGGCCGGCCCGGCGGCGAAATGGCTTGGATCGCGCCATGCGTGATCGCCTACGTGCTGCCGCTCGTTTTCCTCCGCCGATTGCCCCAACTCATGCTGTGGTGGTTATGGATCGTGGGCATCATTGGATCGTTGGTCGTCTACGATTGCATCAATCACGCCCGCTTGCTGGCGTATGACAAGTACACCTCGCTGGCATCGGTGGCGCTGTACGCCCTGTGTGCCGTGCCATGGCCGATCGGGAAATGGCGCTGGGCGATTCCATACGTCATATTGGCCGCCACGGCCGTCGCTACCGTCCAGCGCATTCAGGAAGGCCCGTCAGAAAACAACGGCGATTGGCGTGCCATGGCCGTTACCCTCGATCGCCTGGCCGCCCCCGGCGATCCCCTGGTCTTCTATCCCAGCAAATTCTGGGGCCCGCCGGGAATGTACTACCTGGCCGTTGCCCATTACGCCCGCTCTTCGCATCGGCCGATCATGTTTCTCACCCAGCCCGCCGATGCCGCCGCCCAGCGGCAACTGTCGAAATTCCCCAATCTCTGGCTCGTCGGCCCCAGCGCGGGCCAGGATACCACGGATTATCTGCCAGGCTGGCACGTATCGTTCAATCGCGGATTCCCCAACAGCGGTTCGATCGCGGAACTGGAAAAAGCGGGCCCGCGCACGACGACGCGATGAGCTTCGTGAATAGTCTATTTCACCGTCGCGTCGAGAATCCCCGAGACGTTTACCATCACCGGCGCGGGATGCGGCGCCTGATCGCTCACGTGGAACAATGCGAACTGCCCCTGCACTTTCACCATCACCCGCGGCGCCTGGCCGCTGAAATTGACGGTCACGTACATCGGCTGAAGGATGTCCTGCTGTTTGTTGAGGAATATCCCGTACGGCGTGTTCCGCTTCTCCATGCTCACGGAGCGGTCAACCCAGACGCTCCCGGCAAGGTCCATGGGATCGGAAATATCCGGCAGAGCCATCAGCATGTCGTACGAATTGACCGAATGTTCTCCCGTCAAAACGCCTTTGGGATCATCGCTGTAAAGATGGGCGATCACCCTGCCATCCCTGGTGCTCAGCCGCAACCGCGCCGGTGGGAACCAATGCGGCGAGCGGTCGATTTGTAGCATCGAAGCGGTGGGTTCCGCGACGGCGGAGCCGGAGTTGGGCGAAACCTGCCCCGGGTTGCCGGCAACTGCGGGCTGCGTCGAGGCCGCGCCCTGCGTCTGCCCGTCGTCGGTCTTGGCGCAACCGGCAACCAGCCCGAGACCACACGCGCAGACCAGCATGAAGCGCAATAAACTCATCGCCCAAGCCTCCGCGCGGAAAGCGAAGCCTCCGCAGGGGAAGGCGAAGCCTCCGCGCCCCTATTATAACATAGCACCATGTCCACCCGCGCTCCCGAAGAAACCGACCTGCTCTGCGAGAATTGCGGATACATGCTCAACGGTCTGCCGCCGTCCGGAAGCTGCCCGGAGTGCGGGACGGCCATCGACTTCAGCCTTTCCGAACGCTTCCGCCAGCCGCCGCTATGGGAGATTATCGGCGATCCGCGCCCCAAATGGCTCCGTTTTATTCTCACCACCGCGCAGGTGATCTTCCGGCCCAAGCGGTTCTATCGCTCCAGCACCTCCCGCGGGCAACTTGGCCCGGCTTATGCATTTGCGCAAATCCACCGGTCGATCTGTTCGCTCCTGCTGGGCCTGGCGGCGTGGTTCCATTGGGATTCCTATCAGCGGGTCTTCAACTATCTCAGACCTCCGCCATCGTGGCTCGGAATGCTCTTGCTCTTGGCATTGCCGCTCGGCGCGTTCCTCGCCTTGTCGGGCACGATTCGTCTTGCCGCCCGGCTCACCGCCTGGGAGGCCGCCTATCGCGGCTACCGCCTGCCGCACGCCGTCGTTCTGCGTGCGCTGTACTATCATTCCGCCCACCTCCTGCCCGTCGCCACCATCGCGTTCATCACCTGCGCCGGATACGACTTCCTCCTGCGCCATGGGTGGCTCCAGACGACTTCCGAACCCGTTTACCTGTATATTCTCTGCGGCGAAGTCATTGTCGCCGCGGCATATTTGTTCAACACCTACTGGATCGGCATGCGGAATTTGATGTACGCCAATCGGTAATCGTTCATGCTCGGCTTCTGCACCAGCCCCGAATTCGTCGATCACCTGACTGGGGAACACCATCCCGAGCGGCCGGACCGCATCCGCGCCATCGCCTTGGCGGTGCGGCAGGCGGGACTCGTCGATTCACCCAATCCATTCCCGGATTTCTCGCCCGGATTCCAATTGGAACCGCTCGGCGGCGAAAAAATGCTGGAAATCTCTCCGGTCCCCGCGGATGAGCAGACCATCGCATTGGTTCACAGCCGTCAGCATATCGAGCGGATCAAACAGGCCTGCCAGAGCGGCGGCGGAATGCTGGATGAGGGGGATACGCCGGTTTCACAGCGGAGTTTTGAACTGGCCTTGCTTTCTTCCGGGGCGGTTCTGAGTTGTTGCGATGCCGTGATGGACGGGCGCGTCCGCCGGGCGTTCGCGGCCGTCCGGCCGCCCGGCCATCACGCCGAGCCGGACCGCGCCATGGGATTCTGTCTCTTCGGCAACGTCGCCGTCGCCGCTAGGTATTTGCAGCGCCGACACGCCGTCCATACGGTCGCGATCGTGGATTTCGACGTGCATCACGGCAACGGCACCCAGGCGGCTTTCGAGGACGATCCGTCCGTTCTTTTCATCAGCATTCACCAGCATCCCAAGACGAGTTACCCCGGCACGGGCTACGAATGGGAAGTCGGCGAGGGGCCGGGGCGAGGCGCGACGCTGAACATTCCCATGGACCCCGGCGCAGGCGACGAGCAGTACGTCGCCGAGTTTCAATCGAAGGTGTTGCCGAAGCTGGACCGATTCAAACCGGAAATCCTGTTGATTTCCGCGGGGTTCGACGCCCATCGCGACGATCCGCTCGCCCAGATCGAACTGAGCGATCAAGGCTTCGAGACGATGACGCGGATGCTGGTTGACGTTGCCAACACGCACTGCCGGGGCAGGATCATCAGCGCGTTGGAGGGCGGATACGATCTGGGCGCGCTGGGGCGATGCGTGGTGCGGCATCTGGATGCGATGAGGGATTGATGCGGATCGTCGACGCCCATCTCGATCTGGCGTACAACGCCGTTCGCGGCCGGCCCGTCCATTTGCCCGCGCATCAGCAGAAACCGGACGAGGATGGGATTCCCACCGTCGGCCTGCCCGATCTTCGCGACGGCGGGGTGGGCCTGATCTGCGCCACGATCTTCTGCCAGCCGCGCCACGAGGACAAACCCGGCTACCAAACTCCCGACGAAGCCCACGCCGCCGCCCAGGCGCAATTGCAATGGTATCAATCCCAGCAATCCGCCGGCGCCATGCGCATCATCCAGCGGCCCGCCGACTTCAGTCGGCAGGTCCCCGAGACCCAGGCAATTCTTTTGATGGAAGGCGCCGACCCCCTCCGCGATGAAACCGACTTGCAAAATTTCTTTGAATCCGGCCTGCGCATCGTCGGCCTGACATGGAAGGAAGGCACTTGCTACGCCGGCGGCAACGCCCGCCCCGGTCCCCTGACCCGCGACGGCGCGGCCATGGTGAAATCCCTCGACCGTCTCGGAATCATCCACGATCTGTCTCACCTGGCCGACGAGGCGTTCTGGCAATTGCTCGCCTTGAGTTCGGTGCCGGTCATGGCATCCCATTCCAATTGCCGCTCGATCGTCCCCGGCGAGCGCCAATTGTCCGATGAGATGATCCGCGCCATCATCTCCCGCGGGGGATTGATCGGCATCAATTTTTACTACAAATTTCTCGTCCCGCCCGAAGAACGAAACAAGCGCCGCGCGACCCTCGGCGACGTGACCAAGCACATCAAACACATCTGCGACATTGCCGGCGACGCCTCTCATGTCGGCCTCGGCACCGACATGGACGGCGGCCTGGGGCGGAACGAAATTCCCGTCGAAATCGAAACCTCCGCGGATTTGGTCCGCGTGGCCGATGCGCTCTCCGCCAACGGCTTCGGCGACCAAGAGGTGGCCGCGATCATGGGAGAGAATTGGTTGCGGTTCTTCTCGAAATACCTGCGGACCCAAAATGCCAAGTGAAAACTCGGACGTTATCGCGTTTTGCGCTTAGAAGCAGAGGCTCCATTTTCCAGGTCATCTGCAAAGTAGTACAGGTGGGGACTTGGGTTCAGTTCTGGCCGAATAATTAAGCCTGTGGATTCGAGGTTTCGCAGTGACCGATTGATGGCGGCGCCGTGGAGGTCCAACCACTCAAATGCGGACTGGGCGTATTGCTGAAGCCGCCACGCATCAAAACCATCGTGACGCCCCGACGGGCCGAAATCCACCTCCACGGTTCTTCCCGAAATTTCGAAGCGGCAACCGGTTCCGTGAAAGGAATATCGACCGCGGGGTTGCGTCAACCGGCCCGATTGTCGCAGCTTTCCCGCCCTCCATGCGCTCAAAAGATTTGCCGCCCCAGACTGTCGCTTCAATCCAACAACGGCGGCGCGCGCCGCACGTTGATAGTCAACGATCAACTGCAAGACATCCGATGATCGGGGATCAGCGGAGGCGGATGCGATTGTTGCCAGCTTCGGCATGAGCGAAAATCACCTGTTCGATGGAGTCATATTGGAAGTCCTGTAGCTCTTCGATACTGATGATACGGTATTGTACCGGAATGGATGCCTTTCGGGCAGCATACGTTCGATGACGACCATCAATCAGATATTTGCGGCGGCCAAATTCGATTGCGGTGACGGGCTCTCCCACCCATCCATGCGCTTTCATGCTCTTTATCAATTCCATTACCCTTCGAGACGAAGTTCGCCCGGAAATGGAATGAGTTTTGAGAAATTCGTGCGCTGGCGCTTTCCACGGGGGAAGCCCCTCTGCACGGCTTGGGTCTTGGGTCGGCATCTCATCGCGCTACACGGAAAATCCGATTTGCCTATTTCCTGCCGTTCTTTCCGGCCTTGGTGGCATTGAGGATCGCCGCGTGCGCCGCGGCCAATCGGGCGATCGGAACGCGATATGGCGAGCAGCTCACGTAATTCAATCCAATCTTGTGGCAAAAGTGAATGCTCTTGGGATCGCCGCCGTGTTCGCCGCAGATGCCGCATTTGAGGTTCGGACGAACGCTCCGGCCTTTGCGGACGGCCATTTCCATCAGTTGCCCCACGCCGACCGTGTCCAGGGTCTGGAACGGATCGTGGTCGAGCAGTTCCTTCTTGATATAGTCGGGCAAAAACGTGTTCGCATCGTCCCGGCTATAGCCGAACGTCATCTGCGTCAGATCGTTGGTTCCAAAGCTGAAGAATTCGGTGACTTCGGCGATTGCGTCGGCGACAAGGGCGGCGCGCGGCACCTCGATCATCGTGCCGTACATGTACTCGACCTTGACGCCCTGTTCCTTGAAGACGCACGCGGCGGTCTCCTCGGTGAACTTCTTCAGGTATTCCAATTCTTTTTTCGTTCCCGCCAGAGGGATCATGATCTCGGGCAGGACTTTGATTCCAGCCTTCTTGGATTGGCACGCCGCCTCGATGATTGCCCGCACCTGCATTTCGAGGATTTCGGGGAAGGTGACCGCCAGGCGGTCGCCGCGATGGCCAAGCATCGGATTGGCCTCGTGAAGCTGCGCGACGCGGCTCTTCACCTGATCGAGCGTCATGTTCAGGCTGTTGGCCAGTTCCCGCTGGTCTTTTTCGTTGTGGGGCAGGAACTCGTGCAGCGGCGGATCCAGCAGCCGGATCGTCACCGGCAGGCCCTTCATCTCCTTGAAGATGCCGATGAAATCTTCCCGCTGATAGGGCAGCAGCTTGGCCAGCGCGATCTTGCGGGCCTCGACGGAACTGGCCAGGATCATCTCGCGCATGTGGTGGATGCGCTCCGGATTGAAGAACATATGTTCGGTGCGGCAAAGGCCGATACCCTCCGCGCCGAATTCGCGCGCGACGCGGGCGTCGGTGGGCGTGTCGCCGTTGGTGCGAATTTTCAGCGTCCGGTACTTGTCGGCCCATTTCATGATGATGCCGAACGGGCCGGAAAGGGTAGCCTCGACCGTGGGGACGGAGCCGTCCATCACCTCGCCGGTGCCGCCGTCGATGCTGATGACATGATCCGGCCCGAACGTGGCGTCGCCGATTCTCATTTGGCGATTCACGTGATCGATAAGAAGGGCGCACGTGCCGGCGACGCAGGGCGTTCCCATCCCGCGCGCCACCACCGCCGCGTGCGATGTCATGCCGCCGGTGCTGGTCAGAATCCCTTCGGCCACGTGCATTCCGCCGATGTCGGCCGGCTCGGTTTCACGCCGGACGAGAATGATTTTCTCGCCGGCGGCGACGCGTTTCTCGGCTTCCTCGGCGGTGAAGGCGATCTTGCCCACCGCCGCGCCGGGAGATGCCGGCAGGCCGCGGGCCAGCACGTTCTTATTCGCCTTCGGATCGAATCCCGGATGCAGGAGTTGATCCAGGCTCGCCGGATCGACCCGCAGAACCGCCGTCTTCTCATCGATCAGTTTTTCCTTGGCCATGTCCACGGCGATCCGCACGGCGGCGGCGGCGGTCCGCTTGCCGGTGCGGGTTTGCAGCATGTACAGCTTTCCCTTTTCGATGGTGAACTCGAAATCCTGAACGTCGCGATACCTGTGTTCCAGCGTGTTCTTTATCCTGAGCAGTTCCTGCCAGCTCTTCTTGGACCACTTGCCCATTTCGCTTTGACAGTCCAACGGCGTGCGGATGCCGGCGACGACGTCCTCGCCCTGGGCGTTGACGAGGAATTCGCCGTAAAAGTGGTTCTCGCCGGTGGAGGGATTGCGGGTGAACGCCACGCCGGTAGCCGAATCGTCTCCCATGTTGCCGAAGACCATGGACTGCACGTTCACCGCCGTGCCGCGCAGACCGCGGATGTCGTTCAATTCGCGATACTTGATTGCCCGGTCGCCCATCCAACTTTTGAAGACGGCCTCGATGGCGTGCTCGAGCTGCACCAGCGGCTCCTGCGGAAAATCCTCGCCGACGTGCTGCCGATAGACTCGTTTGTATCTCTCGACGACCTCCTTGAGGCCCGCGGTGTCGAGGTCGGTATCCAGCTTGACGCCTCGAGAATTCTTGACGGCACTCAACTCCGTCTCGAAATGTTGATGATCCACCCCCATGACCGTGTCGCCGAACATGTTGATGAGCCGGCGATAGCTGTCGTAGGCGAAGCGTTCGTTGTTCGTCAGCTTCACCAGGCCATCCACCACCGGGTCGTTCATGCCGATGTTAAGGACGGTATCCATCATCCCCGGCATGGAAACCTTCCCGCCGGATCGCACGGACACCAGAAGCGGATTGCCCGGGTCGCCGAATTTCTTGCCCGCCGCCTTCTCGAGTCGAGCCAGATGGGTTTTGACTTCGTCCATCAGGCCCTTGGGGAGCTTCTGGCCGAGGTCGTTGTATTGGCCGCAGGTTTCAGTGGTGATGGTGAACCCCGGGGGAACGGGCAGGGGAACCAGGGTCATATCCGCCAGATTGGCTCCTTTGCCGCCGAGCAGGTCTTTCATGTGCGCCCCGCCCTCGGCTTTGCCGTTGCCGAAAAAGTACACGCGCTTCACCGTCTTTGCCGACGAAGACGACTTGGATTTCCGAGAGGATTTGGTCAAAACTTTAGGCATATTGGCATCTCCACAAAATTCACGGGTTTTTCAGGGGGAAATCGATATCTCCGCCAAACGAGCCGCGCAGTATAGGAGTGGCCGAAAATGCTGTCAATTTGCGGAATGAGCATCTCATCCGATCACTTCCCAAACGCCCGTCACGTGACAAAAAACGCCCACGGCGTTGCCGTGGGGATTACTTGCAATCAGCCCAAGAGTTAACGGCCAAACCCCAGCGCCCGCCATGATGGACAACCACTATTCTGGCATAGGGAGGAACACCGATAGGACGGGTGACCAGAGTTTTTGAATCCCCCCAATCGTCACCACTGCCGCGTCGTCGTCCGCGGCTCGGTGTTGCGGATGGCGTGGCCGGGGTCTTCCAGGTGCTCGAAATGAGATTGAATCGCCACTCGGCCGGGACCCCGGAGATGGAGCCAGACATACCGATTGCCCCATCGGCCCCAGGACTGAAACGCCCCGTACGTTCCGCCGGGATATTCCAGGTGCAGGTTCATCGAAACCGTTGGGTCTTTGAACAGCAGCGAAGTGGGTTTGATCGCGATGGTTTGCCCCGGTTGGAGATTTCTAACGAATACGTTGCCGTTGCCGTGCAATAGGAGCAACCCCGGCGCCGGACCGGCCGTGAATCGGTCCATGAACATCCCGATCGGATAATGAGTTTCGGTGCTCTTGTCCTCATGGGTGGTGAACCAGATTCCGGTCTGGAACCAGTCGTAAGCCACCTGGCTGGTGGCGATCATGAACACGTGCTCGCGCACGTCGACGGATTGACCGGCATCCAGCGGCAGCGCGACCAACTCACCGGGGGCGTCCTTTGAAAACGCGATCCGGCCCGGGCCGTGCGCCTGGGTCATGATCAGCGGCAACCCGGCGAACATTCGCTTCCAGCCCTTGGCCAGCGGCATGTTGCTGATCTGCACCTGCTCGTCCTTCCACAGCAGCAGGTGATGCGTGAAATATACCCCGTCCCCGCCGTCGAGCTTGAAATCCGCCACGGGAACGTAATTGCCCTCGATCTGGCAAAACGATTGGCCGAACTGAATCCGGGCCATGTCCTTGATGGGCGGCAACTTGGCCCAGCCGGAATCGCTCGTGGCCATTCGCACGTCCACCGGCGCGCCGCAGCGCGGGCAACTCGTGTTGCCGGCGTCGCTGGCGTGGCCGCACCACGGGCAGCGGTAGCGGGGAGCGTCGGTCATCGCAGGTGTAGGCGGCATGGACATGGGCTTAATCCGTATGGTGATGGTGATACATGGATTGGATGCCGAGCCGCCCCGGCCCCGTCATGCGCGCCAAATTCATTCCCACCCCGCCGAAAAAGCCGGTGGTCAGCTTCTGCGTTTCGATGTTCATGGTGACGCTGGCATCTTTGTACAGGAATCCGCCCGGCTCCAGGATCACGCTTTCGCCCGCGCCAAGCCGGCGCTCGAAGACGTTGCCGTATCCGTGCAGAAGCAGCAGTCCCGGCGCGTTCTGGGCCACGAAGCGGTCCATGAACATCCCCTGTCCGCCGAACAGAATGTTCCGCAATCCCTTGATCCGCGTGTATGAGTAATTGATCGAATGCGAGCAGAGCAGAAACGCATGCTCGCGCACGTCCATTTCCATTCCCGGATGAAGCGGCAAAACGACCAGCTCGCCCGATGCGTCCCGCGAAAACGCCACCCGCCCCTGCCCCGACGCGATCGACACGACAAACGGCATTCCCGCCAGCGCCCGCTTGATTCCCCCTTGCAGCGGCATCACGTCCATCCGCACCGAATCGTCCTTCCACAGAAGGACGTGATGCTCGAAGAAGATGGCGTCATTCCCGCCCAAGGTGATCTCGGCGACGGGGACGATTTCCCCTTCCACCTGGCAAACGCTGGAGCCGAACTTCACTTCCGACATGTCCCGCAGCCGCGGCGCCTCGCGCCAGCCGGAATCGCTCACGAGGTTTTTGACGTTCAGCGGCGCCCCGCAGGTCACGCACGAGGTTGCCCCCGCCGGACTCTGCCCCCCGCACCAATCGCAGGCGATGCGTTGAAGTGGTTCCATGGCCCTTCTTTCAAAACGAGATGCTCCGGAAACATCATACCTTCCCGAACAAAAAAGCCCACGGCGTTCCGTGGGCTTCACATAATGAGCGAGGGCCGTCCCTCCGGGGTCGGCCCTCGTCGTCGTGGGGATGTCTGATCGTCTCTTAGTAAACCACCGCCATCACGTCCTCGATGGCTTCAATCACCTGCCGCACGTGGAACGGCTTGCGGAGGAACCCGTCGAAGCCTCCGGCCAACAGGCCCTTGGCGTCTTCCGGGGTCATCTTGCCACTCATCGCGATCACCTTCGTCAGTTGCAAGTCCGGATTCGCTTTCACGTGCTTGCACACCTCGCGGCCGTCGATGTCCCGCAAGTGCATGTCCAGGAGGATCACGTGCGGGCGGAATTTCTCGGCGGTGATGCCGGCGGCGAAACCGCCCTTGGCAACCTCCACCTCGTACTTCGCCTCGTCCTCGAGGATCTTTTCCAGCACCTCGACGATGTCCTGCTCTTCATCGACGATCAGCACGCGCGTGCCGCCCGTCATCAGCCCGTTCAGCGGCATCCCGTGCATCTTCATGAACCGGATCAACTGGTTCAGCGGAATCCGCCGGTCCTTGCTTCCCGGAATCCGGTATCCATGCAGGGCGCCGCTGTCGAACCACTTGCTGACGGTGCGCGGGGCGACGTTGCAAATCTTGGCGACCTCGCCCGTTGTCAACACGTCTTTGACCTTGGTTGTGGCGTTCATTGCAATCTCTCCCTGGCCGAAACGGCGGCACAATTCGCCGTCGCTTGGGTTGTGCCGGCGGTCGATCGGATGCCGCCAACATCTCCTTTATCGACTTGCCGTCTACAACCTTTAGACCAGTAGCGCAGTTTCTGCCGATTGGCCCGCCTGCATTAGGAAAACCGCGTTTATTGGACGCACGAAATGCGACGAACCCTGGGTTCGCGTTCAACCACAAGCGCTTGCCCCCCATCTTACAGCCAAATGATCCTCAAAAACATGGAAAAACGCAGCACGTCATCCTGGCGTCGCTTTATTTCTCGTTTCCGGTCGCTATCGTTTGGTCTTTTTGGGCCAAGGAGCCATTTATGAAAATTGCCGTAATGCCCGGCGACGGCGTCGGTAAGGAAGTGGTCCCCGCCGGACTGGCCGTTCTCCAGCAGGCCGCCCGAAAATTCGACTTCAAATATTCCACCACCGATTATCCCTTCGGCGGCGAACACTACCTCAAGACCGGCCAAACCCTTCCCGATTCCGCCCTGAAAGAATTGGCCGCCCACGATGCAATCCTCTTCGGCGCCGTCGGCGTCGATCCGCGCGGATCGCGGCAAATCCCCCAGGGAATTCTCGAAACCGAAATCCTTCTCAAGATGCGCTTCGAGCTGGATCAATACGTCAACCTGCGCCCCACGCGATTGCTGCCCGGCGTTCCTTCCCCGATCCGCCTTGCCAGCCCCGACGACGTCAATATGGTCATCGTCCGCGAGAACACCGAGGGCCTTTATTGCGGCAACGGCGGGTTTCTCTACAAAAACACGCCCCACGAAGTCGCCAACCAGATCGAAGTCACCACCCGCCGCGGCGTCGAACGCTGTATCCGCTTCGCCTTCGACTATGCCAAACGCTTCGGCCGCAAAAAAGTCACCCTCGTCGCCAAGACCAACGTCCTGCGCTTCGCCCACAACCTCTGGCTCCGCGCCTTTGAGGAAGTCAAAACCGATTACCCCGGCATCCAGACCGACTATCACCACGTCGACGCCTGCACCATGTACATGGTCACTAAACCGAAAATCTACGATGTCATCGTCACCACCAACATGTTCGGCGACATCATCACCGACCTGGGCGCCGCCATTCAGG
>Ga0187867_10001978_pt1 | contig 17404 bp, 16 predicted proteins | sample June2016WEW_13_1_FD_132976 | JGI IMG/M metagenome (GOLD analysis project Ga0187867, IMG submission 132976) | Peatland microbial communities from SPRUCE experiment site at the Marcell Experimental Forest, Minnesota, USA - June2016WEW_13_10 | ecosystem: Environmental > Terrestrial > Soil >...
CCGAGAAACACCAGCACTACGACGACCACGACAGCGATCGGCCGGGCGCGCAAAACGAGGCCATTGTCGCCGTTTTCCGTCACCAGGCCAATCAGCGGCGCAAACAGGCCAACTGCGATGAGAGCGGACAGTCCAGCATCGCGAAAGGCGCTTTTCATCGGGCAGTGGCCCAGCCTGGGCTCATACTTTTTCCACCTCAACACGGCCCAGTATGCCGTTGGGGAGGAAAACAAGCGCAACGATCAGAATCGAGAATGCCGCGACGTCCTTGTAGGCGACACTGAAATAGGCGGACCAGAACACCTCGATCAGACCGATCAGCAGTCCGCCCAGTACGGCGCCAGGCAGACTGCCAATACCGCCGAGGACGGCTGCCGTGAACGCCTTCACCCCGGCGATGAAGCCAATGTAGAAATCGATGACGCCGTAATACAGCAGGAACAAAAGACCGGCGACGGCGGCGAGTGCCGCGCCGATGATGAACGTAACACTGATGGTCAGGTCGGTATCGATGCCGAGCAGGCTCGCCATGCGCAGATCCTGCTCACAGGCACGCATCCGCCGGCCAAGCGGCGTCCGGGTCACCAGCCAGGTGAACAGCGCCAGCACGACGAGCGTTGTCACGACGATCATGATCTGCATGCTGGCCAGGCGGACTGCGAAACCGTGACTTTCCATGATCTGGAAGCCGCCGGGGATCACCGGCGGGATCGGTTTGACGCGCGCGCCCTGGCTGACCTGGACGAAATTCTGCAACGTGATGGACATGCCGATGGCACTGATCAACGGTGCCAGGCGGAACGAGCCTCGCAGCGGCCGATAGGCGACCCGCTCCACCGTCCAGCCATACAACGCCGCCAGAGCCGCGGCGAAGATGAGCGCCAGAGCCAGTGCGATCGGCACCGCGGTGACGCCAAGCGACGCCAGGCCCAGCAGCGCGATCAACGACAGGAAGGCTCCGATCATGAAGATGTCGCCATGGGCGAAATTGATCATGCCGATGATGCCGTAGACCATCGTGTAGCCGACGGCGATCAACCCGTAGATCATCCCGAGCGTGATGCCGTTGATCAGTTGCTGCAGCGCGTAGGCCAGGTGGCGACTCCGTCGGAAAGCGCAATCCGCAGCAAACACAGGGTGGTCTGACCTGGCAAGGCCGAGCGCCCGCAGCCGCAGTGTAACCTTTCCCGAACATGTCACCGCCTAGGATAGCCGGGACGTACTGGGCGGACGCATGGTATTTGCCGGCCTGATCAATGTAGCGCGCGACGCAAGTTGGCTGACCCGTGAGCGGATCATCGCCGGCGGCCAACTGTTGCTGCTGATCGAACTATCGATCCTGGTCTTGCTTGCCCTGTGGCAGCATGGCGTGATTTCCGACCAGGTCGCGCCGACGTCCAGCGACTTTGTGAGCTTCTACGCCGCAGGCAAGTTGGCCCTGGCGGGCACACCTGACCTTGCCTACGACCAGACAGCGCATTTCCTGACTGAGCAACGGTTCACCGTCGCGGGTGCGCCATACCAGTACTTCTTCTATCCGCCGGTGTTCCTGTTGCTGTGTGCGCCGCTGGCCCTGTTGCCCTACTACGTTGCATTCTATGGGTTCGAAATTGCGACATTGGCGGCGTTCGCGTTCACCATGCGGCAGATCTTGCGCGAACCGGGCTGGTCCTGGGCTGGTCCCGTGCTGGCGTTTCCCGCCATCTTCTGGACCTTCGGTTTGGGCCAGAATGCGTTCCTGACCGCGGCTTTGTTCGGTGGGTTCACGCTGATGATCGAGCGCCGCCCGGCCTCGGCGGGCGTGTGTTTGGGCCTGCTTTGCTACAAACCGCATTTTGGGTTGTTGGCGCCGGTGGGACTGGCGGCCGGCGGGCTGTGGCGTTGCTTCCTCGTCGCCGCAGCAACCGTCGCCAGCCTCGTCCTTTTGTCGGTGGCATTGTTCGGCGTTAGCACCTGGCATGCCTATTGGTCCGCGTTCGCGGGGTCCAACGCTGTCTATGCCTCGGGCCGGATCGACTACGCGGGCATCGTGACACCGTTCGGGGCCGCGCGGCTCCTGGGATTTGCTCCGTCGCTGGCTTATCTGGTGCAGGCGGCGGTGACTGTGGCGATGATGCTTGTGGTCGGAGTCGCCTGGTGGCGCCGCCCAGGCTGGAACCTCCGCGTCGCAACGCTGCTGGCGGCGACCTTATTGGCAGTGCCTGTGGCGCTGCTATACGACCGGTTGCTGCTGCTGCTGGCAATCGGTTGGTTGGTGCGAGAGGGACGCAGCAAGGGCTTCCTGTCCTGGGAAAAAACCGTGCTGCTTGCTGCTTATCTTGCTTCATTGGTGGACTACGCGGTCGGCTCGGCCTGGCATTTGCCGCTCGGCCCACTGATCAGCGTCGCGGTGCTCGCACTGGCCATACGGCGGGTCGATTCCGCGACCAGGCTTCGGCTGGCCGCCAAAGGTACAACCATACAGTCGAGCGGCGTTGCGGCGTCAGCGGTGTAGCAAACCAGGAAGCCGACACGCCTGGCGCGTGGTGGCTTGAAACGGCGCCAACCATAAATTAGCCTGGCCCAACCCGGCCAAGGAACTTGCATGCCCGCCGTCACAAGGCCAGAAATCCGGTCGCTGTTGCTACGTCTGCGTTCGAATCAGGGTGCAGCATCGGTTGGCGGCCGCATAGCCAACCCGTCGACACCGTGAATTTCGCCTGTGGGAATTTCGCCTGTGGGAATTTCGCCTGTGAGAATTTCGCCTGTGGAGGACGCCTGATGCATCGACTGGTCTGGCTCGCGATCGCACTGTCGCTCACCGGGTGCGGCGGCAGCAAATCCGCTCCGACGCTGACTGTCACCTGTACCGGAGGCGTTCAATTGGTTGGCGCCACGTCGCTGGATGTGCTCGGGGACGTGGTCAATGGGCGGCCGACAATCAATTATCCCGATCCCATAAACCCGGCAAAGACCGGCTCGATCGCGGTAGAGCCCAGAGGTCAGTGCAGGGTCACACCGACCGCACCGAGTTGACTGCACACTGGCCCCGGTATCACTCCGGAATAATCCCACCGTCGACGTTGTAGTTCTGCCCGGTGATGTTGCGCGCACCCGGTGAGGCGAGGAACACCGCCATCGCCGCGATGTCCTCTGGGTCGTTGGCCCGTCGCAGCGGAATGTCCGCCACCCGCAGACGTTGCATTTCTTCGACCGTGACCCCGGCCTCCCGCGCCCGCACCGCCAGATTGTCGTTCGACAATGCGGTTAACGTCACACCCGGACAAATCGAATTCACGTTGATGTCGTATTTCGCGAGCTGCTGCGATGCGGTGCGGGTTAGGCTGATCACCGCGCCCTTGCTGGCGGCGTAGGCAGCGTTCGACGTGCCCGCATAACCCTTGCCGGCGATGGAGGCGATGTTGATGATGCGGCCAGATCGTTTCGGGATCATCTCGCGCGCCACGCGTTGCAGGCAAAAGAACACACCCTTGGCGTTGACCCGGTGGATACGGTCCCAGTCGGCCTCGGTCAACTCCATGATGTCGGCGCGACGGGTGACGCCGGCATTGTTGACCAGAATGTCGATCTGGCCGAACTCTGCCAGCGCCTGCTTCACCATAGTGTCGATCTGAGCCAGGTCGCCGACATCGGTCGGCACGGCGACGGCGCGGCGTTGGAATGCAGCGATGGCGTCAACCGTCGCCTGCGCTCCCGGTCCGTTGATGTCGGCGGCGACCACCTGAGCACCCGCCTCGGCCAACGCCAGAGCGCAGGCGCGGCCAATACCGGATGCAGCACCGGTGACCAGCGCAATCTTGCCGTTGAGTGTCATGTTCGCCTCCCCCAGAGGGATCAGACTTTCGCGGGCTTTACACCATACTTCGCAAACCAGGCGAGCATACGCTTCCACCCGTCCTCGGCGGCATCCTTGCGGTAGCTCGGCCGGTAATCGGCGTTGAAGCCGTGCGGCGCGTCGGGATAGATCACGATATCCACCGTCTTGTGGGCGGCCTTCGCCTTGGCCTCGGCGGCGTGGACATCGTCAACCTTGATGACGGTATCCTGCCCGCCGTACAACCCGAGCAGCGGACATTTCAACTGATCAGCGCCATCGGTGGCGGTTTTCGGCTGGATGTCGGACGTTGCGCCAAGCATCGGCCCATACCAGGCCACCGCTGCCTTCACCCGCTTGTTGTTTTCCGCGATGAGCCACGTCTGCCGCCCGCCGCGGCAGAACCCGGTCACCGCGACGTGTGCAAGCTCGCCCTTGTTCTTGCCGGCCCAGGTAATGGTGGCGTCGGCGTCGGAGAGGAATTGAGCGTCAGGAGCCTTGTTGATGACTTCTTTGAAGATCGTCGGCGCGTCGGTCATTTTCGAAAGATCAGCGATCCGGGCGTAATACTCGGTTGCCACGGCGAGATAGCCGGCCTTGGCGAGGCGGCGGCAGATATCCGCGATGTGTTCATGCACGCCGAAGATTTCTTCGATGACAATGACGATCGGAAAATGGGTGCCCTTGGCAGGGCGTGCATAATAGGCAGGCAATTCACCGTTTGCAGTCGGGATCTTGGTGTCGCCGGCGTCCAGACCGTTGCTGTCGGTGGTGATCGTCTGTGCCTCGACGCGGTCGACCGCCAAGGTAAAGCCGCTGATCAGACTGGTCATCATCATGCCGCGGCGGGCCAACGGATATTTGCGCAGGCCGGCAATTTCGCTGAAGTCGTTCATTCTGAAGCTCCCTTGCTTTCGCGCGCGTGATGATACGCGCGACCGGTGCGGTGCGGCAGGCCCGGCTCAGCTCGCCTTGTCCTTCACAGGTTTGGCGTCGTTCGCGGCAACCGGCTTCAGCACTGACGTGATGGTGTCACGCAGCACGGTGACGCGAATATCCTTGGCGATCTCGACCTCGATTTCCTGCGACGGCACCTGCTTGCCGTCCTTGTCCTGTACCATCGGCACGCGCTGCACGGTGCCCAGGATGCCGCCGCCAGTAACGACCCGGTCGCCGCGGCGGACGGCGGCGATCATGTTGCGCAGTTCCTTTTGCTTCTGTTGCTGCGGCCGGATCAGCAGGAAGTAGAACACGCCAAAGATCAGCACGAGCGGCAAGAACTGCGCCACGCCCCCCGCGCCACCGAACATGTCACCCAATCCCTGGGCGTAGGCGGAGGAGATCAGCATCGACGGGGTCCTTGCGGTGAATGGAGCGGGACCATACTTTCCGCGCCCCTTTCGTCAAGCTCGTCTGGATATTCTGATGGATGACCGCGCCCATGCCTTGTTGACCCGTCTGACTGAGGCGCTGGAACGGCTCGCCCCGCCGCCACCTCAGGCGGTCGACCTGTATGCGGCGGATGCCTTCGTCTGGCACCCGTCGACCGCCCAATTGGCGCCGGTGGAGTACGTGTCGCGCGTCGACATCGGCCTGTTGAAAGGTGTGGAACAGCAAAAGGGCATTCTGCTGGAGAACACCCTGCGCTTCGTCCAGGGGCTGCCGGCGAACAACGCCATGCTGTGGGGCGCGCGAGGGATGGGCAAGTCCTCGCTGATCAAGGCGGTGCATGCCGAGGTGAACGCTCGCCTTGCCGGCCGGATGGTGCTGATCGAGATCCACCGTGAGGACATCCGTTCGCTGCCGTCGCTGCTGAACCTGCTGCGCGGCAAGACGCGGCGGTGTCTGATCCTGTGCGACGACCTGTCGTTCGAGAAGGAGGATTCCGACTACAAGGCTCTGAAATCGGTGCTGGATGGCGGGATCGAGGGCCGGCCGGACAACGTGCTGTTCTACGCGACCTCGAACCGCCGGCACTTGATGCCGCGGGACATGATCGAGAACGAGCGCTCGACGGCGATCAATCCGTCCGAGGCGACCGAGGAGAAGGTCTCTTTGTCAGATCGTTTCGGCATCTGGCTGGGATTTCACAATTGCGATCAGCCGACGTATTTCGAAATGGTCGAAGGATACGCAGCCAGTTTGCAGTTGCCGATTTCGGTCGAGGATTTGCACGCCAAAGCGGTGGAGTGGTCGGTGACGCGTGGCGCCCGCTCGGGCCGGGTCGCCTGGCAATGTATCCAGGATGTCGCCGGACAGTTGGGCAAGGCGTCGGCATAGGACATAACTCGCTCGCGGCGGAGCGATGCCGCCGCGTGACCACGCCGGTTCGCCGCGCCTTTCAATTATGGTCCTGGCTCAATCATGGCCCAGGCAGAGAGGCGTAAGGCGGGCGAGACCTACGAGCAGCGACAGAATTTTGGCGATAACGGAACTTTGGCTTGCCCCCGTCAGTTTCTTCCTGGATCGCGCGAGCACTTGCTTATGGCAAACCAAGGAGGCGACCATGAGGTGGTTTCTCTGGGTAGCGGCAGTCCTGGCACTCGCAGGCTGCACCCCGCCGCCGCCAACCACGACCACAACGACAACGAGCACCATAACAACCACCGTTCCGCCGCCGCTTCTCCCTCCCGCGCCAGTCGTCGCTTCGGGACCACCTGACCCCGGCAACTGTGGAACGCCGGATATGCCTGAAGCATGTCCACCGATGCCACGGCACCCGCTGCCATACTACCCCGCCAACAAATGACGCGAAATGCGGTCCGGTGACGAATTGACCGTCATCCTTCCGCGTCTCTGAACGCCTCACGCCGTGGAGACCTCGGCGCTGCACACTTCGCTTTCGCAAAAAACGCCGGTGGCTTTCGCAAAAAACGCCTGTGGCTTTCGCAAAAAACGCCTGTGGCTCTCGCAAAAAAGGCCCGTGACGTGGATGGGATGGGGTGCCCGTACAAACTAACGGAGACTGTGGCGCATCTTCGACGGTCTCCCGCACCGGGCCATTGCTCCAAAACAACGGACGGTTTCCCGAACGCCATGGCGCCGTCGGGTTCCGGAACCGGCGGGGTATCTCCGGCCCTGGATCCGCAATTTGAGCCGCAACCTCCCCCCTCACAAATTGCGGCCACGACCTCCCGTGATTAAGACTGACGGGACGGCACGGTTGCAACTCTGCCGCGTTTTGTGCACAAGGACACAACCATGCACGCACCGTTCCCCCACCGCATCAGGCTTCGGATTGGTTTGACCATCCTCATTGTCCTGCTGCTCGTTGGTTTCGCGGCGGCGTATGGTCTGGTGCACACGCCCTGAAGGTACTTGCAGCGGTACTTACAACAACGGTCATCATGCGCAGCAGACAACTCAGGTGGCGTCGCCGGCGTCCACCGGGCGGCCTGATCCGGTATTGTTTTGCTCAATTTACAGGCATAATTTGGCCAATATGCACGGTTCGACGGCAATTCTGGCGGGAATTTGGCATGGTGGCTGATTTATTGGCTTGTCCAGTCATAATTGTACTTGCCTGCCATCTCGCTGGGTCTCCATGATGTTGCATTGCAGCATGTCCTCAAGGAGGCCCGTCATGAAGCGCCGCGCGTTCCTCGCCACCGCAGCAGCCCTTGCCACTCCACTCGCCGCACCGTCGATCGTCCGCGCCGCCGGGACCGGCGTGCTCAAGTTTATCCCCCAGTCCGACGTAACGATTCTGGATCCGATCTGGACTACCGCTTACGTCACCCGCAACCACGGCTTCCTGATCTTCGACACGCTCTATGGCATCGACAACGCCTATAAAGCGCAACCGCAAATGGTCGAAGGACACACTGTCGAGAACGATGGTAAGCTGTGGAAACTCACTCTGCGTGATGGGCTGAACTGGCACGACGGCACGCGCGTGCTGGCGCGCGACTGCGTGGCGTCGATCTTGCGGTGGGGCAAGCGCGACCCGTTCGGACAGACTTTGACGGCTTATACCGACGAACTCTCTGCTGCTGACGACAAGACCATTGTGTTTCGCCTGAAGCGTCCCTTTGCGCTGTTGCCCGACGCGCTTGGCAAGCCCGGCAGCAATTTTTGCGCGATGATGCCGGAGCGTCTGGCGAAGACCGACCCGTTCAAGCAGATCACCGAAATGGTGGGCAGCGGGCCGTTCAAATGGAACACTGCCGAGCGAGTGGTCGGCGCACTCGCGGTGTATGAACGCAACTCGGCGTACCAGCCGCGATCCGGCGGGCCCGCGCAATGGACTGCCGGACCGAAGGTCGCGTATTTTGACCGCGTCGAGTGGCACGTCATTCCCGACGAAAGCACCAAAGCCAATGCGCTGATCACCGGCGAGGTCGATTGGTGGGAGAATCCGACGGCCGATATGGTGCCGCTGGTGCGCCGCGACGCCAATTGCGAGGCCAAGGTCGACGACGAGACCGGCACCATGGCCTGTATGAGGCTCAATCAGTTGTGGCCACCGTTCAACAATCCCGCCATCCGCCGTGCGTTGCTGGGTGCGATCGATCAGTCCGAATATATGACCGCGGTGGCGGGGACCGATCGCGAGTTATGGACGACGCCAGTCGGCTTCTTCTGTCCGGGCCTGCCGATGGCAAGCAAGGCAGGGCTCGAGGCGTTCACCGGCAAGCGGGATCTCTCGGCGGTGAAACAGGCGATCGCAGCCGCCGGTTATGGTGGCGAGAAAGTCATCCTGCTGGTACCCACTGATCAGTCGATCGTGAAGCAGGAGTGCGACGTTTGTGCGGACATGCTGAAACAGATCGGCATGAATGTCGACTATCAGGCGATGGACTGGGGCACGGTGGTGCAGCGGCGAGCCATGATGGACCCGCCCGACAAAGGCGGCTGGAACCTGTTCATCACCGGGTGGTCCGGGCTCGATCAATCCAATCCGGTGGGCCACGTGTTTCTGCGCGGCAACGGCAAAAACGCCATGTTTGGCTGGCCCGACGCGCCGAAGATCGAGGCGCTGCGGCAGCAATGGATCGACGCGCCCGACCTGGCGGCGCAGCAGAAGCTCGCCGTCGAATTGCAGCTGCAGGCGTTTATCGACGTGCCATACATCCCGCTCGGGCAATACTTCCAGGCGACGGCGTATCGCAAAGACATCACCGACCGGCTGAACGGTTTCGTCAAGTTCTGGAACGTCCGGCGCACATGAGGCGACTGCGTTAGCAGGCAGTCTGGAACCCCCGACAGTCGCCCAGTTTCGCGTCGGTGCGCGAAACCGTCGCCTCGACCAGGTGCGGACTAACTCTTCATTCATCTTTCCGGACTAATGAGCCGTTGTCGTCAACCTCCAACGATGCCGGGTGTCGTCAACATGCTCAGCCACGTCCGGCTCCGTACCAAACTCATCCTGCTTTTGGGCCTGTCGGTCGTGGCGGTCGTTGTCTCGATCGGCGCAGCTGCGTCGTTAATGCGGCAGCGGATGTACGATGATCGGGTCGACACGCTGCGTTCCGTCGTGCAGTCGGCGCTCGCCATCGCGCAGTCGTTACAAAATCGGGTCGACTCGCATGAGTTGACGCACGACGAGGCCTTCGCGCGATTCGCCGCCGACATCCACGCGATAAGATTCGCCGCGGGCCTCGGCTATCTGACCGCGCAGAATGACGACGGCGTCATGCTGCTGCACGCAACGGTCCCGGCCATGGAAGGCAAGAAGTCAACGACGAAGGATGCCAATGGCGTTTGGATCACCGACCTTGTGCGCAACGTCTTGCGAAACCATGACGAAGGCGTGATCAACTATCCGTTTCCCAAGCCCGGCCAGACGGAACCGCTGCTCAAGGCAGTCTATGTCGCGCGGTTTGCACCCTGGCAACTCAATGTCCTGTCCGGCGTCTGGACGGATGATCTGGATGCCGCATTTCATTCTTCCCTGCTGGAACTTGCTGCGATCGGCGGAGGTATCCTGCTGTTGACCCTGCTGGCCGCCTGGGCGGTGGAACACGACATCTCCGGCTCGCTCAATCAATTGTGCGCGGCAATGTCGCGTCTCGCCGGAGGCGATCAAACCGTCGGGGTTCCGGGCACGGAGCGCCGCGACGAGGTTGGGGACATGGCCAAGGCGGTTTTGGTGTTCCAGAACAATATGACCGAAACCGAGCGTTTGCGGCACGCCCAGGAGGCGGCCAAGGGGCAGGCGGCGGCCGATCAGAGGGCGGCTTTGATCCAGCTGGCTGACGCCTTCGAGAGCACGGTCGGGGGTTTGGTCGAAACGCTGACGGCGTCATCCACAAACCTGGAGGTCACTGCCCGGTCGATGACCGACACGGCGGCCCTGAACAATCGGCAGGCCGTGACGGTCGCCTCGGCAGCAGACGAGGCCAGCGCCGGTCTGCAAACCGTGGCCTCCGCGGCCGAGGAATTGTCTGCATCCATCGGCGAGATCGGCCGTCAGGTCGCGCACTCCTCGCAGATCTCGATGAAGTCCGTGGAAGATGCCCGCCGCACTGATGCGCTCGTCCGCACCCTCGCCAACGGTGCTGAGAAGATCGGCACCGTCGTGGGCCTGATCACCGACATCGCCAGTCAGACCAATCTGCTGGCACTGAATGCCACCATTGAGGCAGCTCGAGCCGGCGACGCTGGGAAAGGCTTCGCGGTGGTGGCGTCCGAGGTCAAAAGTCTCGCCAATCAGACCGGCAAGGCAACCGAAGAGATCGGCGCGCAAGTCGCCCAGATCCAGGCAGCGACGAAGCAGGTTGTCGAGGCCATTCGCGGCATTTCCGCCACCATCGAGGAAGTCAGTGCGATATCGACTACCATCGCCTCAGCGGTCGAACAGCAGGGTGTGGCAACCTCGGAGATTGCCCACAACGTGCAGCAAACGAGCCTGGCGGCACATGCCGTTACCGCCGGGATCAGTGACGTCAGCCAGGCGGCGGCCGCAACCGGCGCGGCGGCCGGTCAGGTGTTAACCGCGGCCGCGGATCTGTCGAAACAGGCCGAACGACTGTCCAGCGAGGCCAATAATTTCGTCGCCGGCGTCAGGGCTGCATAGGCGTCCGGCCTGGCCCGCGCGGGTTTTTCCTGCTTTTTGCACGGCATCCGTGACCCTGGCCATAAGCTGTGGGCATCGCGAAAAAATATCCGTCGCGCTGCATCCATTCGCGCGCTCCGAACGAATGGATCACAGCGGCCCACATAGGTCGCCCAACCGAGGCCAGGAGATCCTGAAATGAAACGTACTGCCCTGTTCGCCGCCGTCCTGCTGACGACAACTGCACCCGTGTTTGCGCAAACCATGCCGGCCCCGACTGTTCTCGTTGGAGGCCAATCGATGTTCCCAGGCAAGACCATCGTCGCCAACGCGGTGAACTCTGCCGACCACACCACGCTGGTGGCTGCGGTGAAGGCCGCTGGTCTGGTCGATACGTTGAACAGCAAAGGGCCGTTCACAGTGTTCGCACCAACCAACGAGGCCTTTGCCGCCCTGCCGGCGGGCACCGTGGATACCCTGTTGAAGCCAGAGAACAAGGCGATGCTGACCAGGGTCCTCACGTACCACGTCGTTGCAGGCGAATACGACACAACCCGGTTGCGGGCGATGATCCGTGCCGGCAACGGCAGCGCGACACTGACCACCGTGGAAGGCGGCAAGCTGTGGCTGATGATGAATGGTCCGTCCAATATCATAGTGAAGGACGCCAAGGGTGACGTTGCCGATATCGGCATTTCGGATGTGCATCAATCGAACGGCGTGATCCAGGTCATCGACCATGTCCTGTTACCAGGCTGACATTTTGTGAGCGCGGCGCCGCTCCCGCAGCGCTGGCCGACCGCCTCAGGCGTGGATGCACTCGCATTCACGCCTGTTGCGTTTTGGCATGCGGCCATCAGCCGGGCCAGGTGCCATGTCAGGACCACTGGCGCGATCGGGCTGGCGGTAACGCGCATGGGATGAAGACGCAGACCACCGGGAATTCATTCCAGGTCGGTAAGCCGGCCCCCGTACAGCACCGGGCCGGTCGGTTGCCCGGTCGGCGAACCGCCGCGAGGTTCCAGGCTCACGAGCAATTGTGTTCCCGGTGATAAAACGGCCACCATCCGGGCCCCGGATGCCGGCAGAACGCCAAGCGAGCGAGGCCGGGTGTCGCCGGCACCAAGCGCCCACAACTCAAGGTCATGATCCGTTGGGACCACAATGGTCCCGTCGGGCCGTATGCGCAGCACGCCGTTCGGTTCGGCCGTCGCCAGCAGCATCGGCACCCCGCCCGTGATAGGTGCCAGCACCGCAACACGGGCCGGGGGAGGCGAGCGCAGCACAACAATGGCCGCCAGCGAAGCAGCGAGTGCAAGAGCTGCCCCGGTGCTCGCCTGCCAGATAAGAAGCCGGCGGCGCAAGGCAAACGGCACCACCTGCACCGGCGCGGGCGACGCTGACGCTGTCGTTGCCTCAATGCGATCCCACAGTTGCGGTGACGGCGCGACCGGCGGCAGACCGGCGGCGAGCGGGGTCAGCCGCCCCTCCCAATCGCGCACCGCAGCGGCGAATGCTGCATCGGTCTCCAGCAGGTGCGCGGCCTCCGCTGCCTCTTCGCCTTCCAGCGTGCCAAGGACATATTCGGCGGCGAGCAGATCACGATCCGATGCGTCGCTCATGTCGCAAGGCACTCCCGCAGCGACAGCAGGCTACGACGGATCCACGACTTGACGGTGCCCAGCGGCACACTGAGTTTGTCGGCCAGTTCGCTGTGCGACAGTCCTTCAACAAACGCCATGACGACGAGGCGGCGGCGTTCTGTGTCGAGCAAGCCGAGACAGCGGTGCAACGCTTCGCCCTCGGCGCTGCCGACCAGTTGCGCCAGTGCATCGGGCGTTTCGTCGGCGCGCTCCTCCGGCTCGTAGCCGGAAATTTCACGCCCCCGGCGGCGGACAATATCCAGGGCGCGGTAGCGCACCAGACTCACGAGAAAAGCCTCGGCGTTGCCACGCGCCGGATCGAAGCGATGCGCCTGCTGCCAGACCTGCACAAAAGCGTCATGCGTCGCATCGGCGGCGAGTGGGGCCTGTCTCGTGATGCGCAACGCGATGCCATGCAGACGGCCGCTCCAGCGGTCGTATAGCGTCCGGAACGCCGCGCGGTCGCCGTTGCCACAGCGCAGCAGTAGCGTTGCCGTGTCATCGGCAACTCCAGGCGCCGTTCGCAACGGAGAACCGTTCAGCATGAATATGGCCTTCGCAACTCGATCCTAACCCATACGGCGGCCAATGCGGAATGGATGCAGGCGCAAGCGCACGTTGCCTCGATCCCCGGGCCACCGACACTCACGCCGCCGCATTTGCGTTATCTGTCAGATTGGCCGCTCCGGGCGGTTCATGAACTCGCTCGGAGGGATGCCCAACACCTGGCGGAACGCGTGCCCAAACGCGGCCGTACTGGAGAAACCAAGCCGCGCCGCCACCACGGAAACGGACGTCCGGCCACCGTCCAACATCTCGACCGACGCCAGGATCCGAGCGCGTTGCCGCCATTCCTTGAAGGTCAGGTCGGTTTCCGCGGGAAACAGTCGTGTGATGGTCCGTTGCGACGCACCCGCGGCCCGCGCGAGGTCGTCGAGGTTGTGCGTGCCGGCAGGCTCAGCCAGCACCTGCTCGGCGACGCGGCGCGCGCGCGGATCGAAGGGCATGGGCATGAAGGTCGCGGCATCCTCGGCCTCGGCCAGTTCGAACAGTGCGAGGCGGGCGAGCAGATCGATGCGACGGGGATCGGCTCGGTCGGCGAACATCGCCAGCACCAGTTCGCGCAACAGAGTGCCGACTGCGACGACGAATTCGTGGCCCAGTCGAGGAAGTTCGGGATGGGACGCAAGCCAGGTAGGGGCGATGTAGAGGGAGCGCATTTCGAGATCGGTCAGCATGTCGACCGCATGGTCCAGCCGTGGCGGCACCCAAACTGCGCGGCGCGGCGGCACCAGCCAGCGACCTTTCGGTGTGGTCACCTGCATCACGCCGCGCGAGGCGAACAGCAATTGCGCCTCGGCATGGACGTGTAAACCGAGGTGGACACCGCGTTCGTAGAAGCGTGCCAGGGCGGCGACCCCACCTTGGGCGAGGGAGAAGCCATTGTCCCGTGGGCTTGGGCCCGCAAGGTCTGGGTCCGGCAAGTTTGGCGTTTCCTCGATGTTGGTTGGCCACACGTCGACGACAGGCCAGTCTACATTTTGCCCGCTCCACCAGGGAAGGGGACAAGAACGATGAACAGTCCGAGGACCGTGATCGGCTTCATCAACGCCGGTCACTTCATCGACCACTACGCCATGCTGGTGTTCGCGGCAGCGGTCATTGTCATGGGTCCGGCACTTGGCATCAGCTATGGCGAGCTGTTGCCCTATGCGACGCCGGCCTTCGTTGCCTTCGGTGCGGGTTCGCTGCTGACCGGTTGGCTGGGCGACCGCTGGAGCCGGCGCCACATGATGGCGATTTTCTTTCTGGGCATTGGCGCGGCGATGATTCTGGTAGGCTTGGTGCAAACACCTTTGCAGCTTGGTGCGGCGCTGCTGGCGGTTGGGCTGTTTGCCTCGATTTACCACCCCGTCGGCACCGCCACACTGGTGGCACATGCGGACAAACTGGGGCGCCAGGTCGGAATCAACGGAGTGTGGGGCAACCTGGGAGTCGCCTCGTCGGCCGTCGTCACCGGGGTCATTGCGCAATACCTCGGCTGGCGTTGGGCCTTTGCACTGCCGGGCCTGGCGACGATTGCGGTTGGCGTCGGGTTTTTGGCCCTGGTTCGGCACGAGGCGCGCACCAGCCAGCAGCAGGCACGAGCGGCGGCGCGCGTGTCGAAAGACATGATGTGGCGGGTCGTGGTCGCGCTGGTAGTAACGATCGTCGCCAGCTCGACCACATTCAACGCCATCACGGTCGCATTACCAAAACTGTTTGCCGAGCGGCTCACGACCGTTACGACGAGTCCGGCGGTGATTGGACTGATCGCGTCAGGCGTCTATGTGTTCGGGGCACTGACCCAGTACACCATCGGCAATCTGGTCGACCGGCACTCGCTGAAAACGGTATTCCTGCCGTTGGCGGTGGCTTTCCCGGTGTTGCTGTTCGCCGGTGCGGGATTGAGCGGGCTGCCGTTTGTCGTTGTCTCGATCGGCATCATCGCGGCCATGTTCGGGTTGGTGACGGTCAACGATGCGATGGTCGGGAAATACACCAGCGACCAATGGCGCGCCCGCGCCTTCGCCGTCCGCTATTTTCTGGGCTTTACCGCCGCCGGGTTCTCGGTCGGGCTGGTGGCCTGGATGCACGAAACCGGCGGGTTCGGGATGATGCTGCAGATGTTCGGCACGTTCTGCCTGCTGATCGTGGTGGGCGCGCTGATCTTCCCGCCGGAACGCCGCATAGCTGCCGCGCAGCCAGCGGAGTAACGGTCGGTCATTCCGTGTTTGCGCCGCACCAAGGCGGATGCTAGGGAACCTACTGATCAGTAGGAGCATCATAACGTGAACGACGCGCTGCCGGCCCACGCGCCGCTGGAGTCGATCGAGGCGGTGGACCAAGGGCTGGGAGCGGCGGGATATATCGCCAGCCGACAGATTTCCACGGCCATTTACCTCGCGCATCATTTGCAAAAGCCCATCCTGGTCGAGGGACCCGCCGGCGTCGGCAAGACCGAACTGGCCAAATCGGTCGCGACCTGGATGCAACTGCCGCTGATCCGCATGCAGTGCTACGAGGGTCTGGATGAGTCCAAGGCGCTGTACGAGTGGAAATACGGCAAGCAGCTTCTGTACACCCAGATCCTGAAGGACAAGATCAACTCGGTCATCGGCGAGGCCGACAATCTCGCTGTGGCACTGAACAAGCTGCACGATTTCGGCGACGTGTTCTTTTCGCATCAGTTCCTGGAGCCGAGGCCGTTGCTGAGAGCGCTGGAACAGCCGGGCGGTGCGGTGCTTCTGATCGATGAAATCGATAAGTCGGATCAGGAGTTCGAGGCATTCCTGCTGGAGATCCTGTCGGACTATCAGGTGACGATCCCGGAACTCGGTACGATCCACGCCACGGTACCGCCGATCGTGCTGCTGACGTCCAACAGCACCCGCGATCTCGGCGACGCGCTGAAACGGCGCTGCCTGCATCTGCACATCGGCTTCCCGGATGAGAAGCTGGAGCAGCGGATCATTGCCTCACGCGTGCCGGGGATCGATGCGCGCCTGTTGCGGCAACTGGTGAGTTTCGTGCAGCAATTGCGCGCGCTTGACCTGAAAAAGGTTCCCTCCGTCAGCGAAACCATCGACTGGGCTCGGGTGATGGTGCTGCTGCACGCCTCAGTGCTGGAGGTGGACGTTGTCCGCGACACGCTGAACGTCCTGCTGAAGTTCGAGGCGGACGTCGAGGTCGCCAACAAGCAGATCGCCGGTCTGACCCATAAGGCGCGGCAGGACGCCGGAGTGCCAGCCTGATGTCACGGTTTTTCTGATGTCGGGTTTTGTCGCCGGGGCGCCCTCCCCCAGCGAACCGCTGCGCCGGTTCTTTCAGGTTGCCCGAGGAACCGGTTTGCGCGTCTCGGCGGCCGAGGGGATCGATGCGGCGCGCGCGGTCGACCTGGTTGGGTTCGAGGACCGGACGCTGCTCAAGGACACCCTTGGCCTGATCCTGGCGAAGACACCGGAGGAGAAGGACCTCTACGACGAGGCGTTCGAACTGTACTTCAAGCGTGATGCCTTCGCCGGGTCCGGCGAAGCGGACGAGGCTGAGGGTGAAGCGCCGCAGCGTGGCAGTCAGTTTGGCGGCGACGGGATGGGCGGCTCAGGCGGGCAATCGCTGGGACAATTGCTTGAGAGCGATGACCGGGCAACTCTGGCAGCCGAAATGGAAAAGGCGGCACGCGAGGCCGGCCTGGAGAATATCCGTTTCTTCACACAGAAGAACCTTTACGCACGGCGGATTTTGGACCGCATGGGGCTGCGCGGCCTCGAACGCGACATGGAGGCGATGCGGCAGACCGGCGTGTTCGACCGCGCCCAGGCGCTGGAAGGCAAGGTCGAGCAACTGCGCGATGCAGTGCGCGACTTCGTCGAACGCGCGCTGCTGCTTTACGCCAAGGGCGAGACGGAGAAGTTCCGCGAGGAACTGCTGAAATCCACGAGGTTGTCGAATATCGAACGGCGCGATTTGGAGCGGATGCGCGTGCTGGTTCGGCAGATGGCGAAGAAGCTCGCTGCACGTTATGCGAAGACGCGGCGGCGGCGGTTGCGCGGACAACTGGATACGCGGCGGACGTTGCGGCGGAACATGGGCTGGGGCGGGGTTCCGTTCATCACCGTTTGGAAACAGAAGCGCATCGAGAAGCCGCGGGTGATGGTGCTGTGCGACGTCTCTGGCTCGGTTGCTGCTATGTCCGGGTTCCTGCTGATGTTTCTTTACGCGCTGAATGAGGCGCTTTCCGACATTCGGTCGTTTGCTTTTGCCGGTTCGCTGATCGAAGTGTCTGAAATTCTCGAAAAGGAGCCGGTCGAGCAGGCGATCAGCAAGATCATGCAGACCATCGGTTACGGGTCCTCGAATTACGGCAACAGCTTTGCCGATTTCGAAGATGGCTGGATGCAGTTCGTCAAC
>Ga0187867_10001979_pt1 | contig 17396 bp, 9 predicted proteins | sample June2016WEW_13_1_FD_132976 | JGI IMG/M metagenome (GOLD analysis project Ga0187867, IMG submission 132976) | Peatland microbial communities from SPRUCE experiment site at the Marcell Experimental Forest, Minnesota, USA - June2016WEW_13_10 | ecosystem: Environmental > Terrestrial > Soil >...
CTTGTCTGGTGCACCCGCCGACGTCGCGGCCTTGGCGCCGACGTACCCGGTCGTGGCCGCCTCGTCTGCCGACATCAGCACCTGGTTGTCGGCGAACACCCCCGACACCACCGCCGGCTACGCAAACACGATCGAGGTCCGCCTGACCGACTCGGGTCCCGGCGGCCACGGCAACGCGGCCGGTACTTACTGGGAGTCCGACATCGGCTACAACAACACTTCGTCGTCGATCACCGTCGACGGCACAACGGTCCCGGCCAACGGCTGGGCCCTGCTGTTTCCGCTCGTCACCCCCACGACCACGAGCCTCGTGACATCAGCGAGCGGCGGTCAGTTGAACTCGGGCAGCTCCATCACCCTGACGGCAACGGTGCCGAGCGGTGATGCTGGGACGGTGCAGTTCTATGACAACGGCACCTTCCTGGACTTGGCGAGCCCAACCTCCGGGGCCGCCACCTACACCTACACGCCGGCCTCCGGCAGCCACGTCTACACGGCGTCCTTTATCCCCACCCTCGGTGACGAGACCGGAGCGGGCACGGCGACTGCCAGCATCGTGGGCGGCTCGACCTCGTCTGCGGTGACGATTGTGGACGGCACCGGAACCACGACCACGTTGTCGGCCAGCGCGACCAGCGTCGCCTATGGCGCGTCGGTGACCTTCACGGCTGCGGCTTCTGCAGCTGACAGCACCAACCCTGCCGGCACCGTCGAGTTCCTCGACGGCACGACGGCCATCACCGGCTGCGCCGCAGTCGCCATCAACCCGCCTGCGTCGGCCACCTGCACGACGAGCCTCTTACCGTCGAGTAGTGACAGCATCACTGTCGTGTTCACCCCTACCAGCAGCTCGTACGGATCCTCGACCTCGCCCGCAGTTGTCGTCACCGTTACAGGCATCGGAACCACGACCGCGTTGTCGGCCAGCGTGACCAGCGCCGCCTTCGGCACGTCGGTGACCTTCACGGCTACGGCTTCTGCAAGCGACGACAGCATCCAGGGCGGCACCGTCGAGTTCCGCGTAGGCACGGCGCCGATCACCGGATGTACTGCCGTCGCCATCAACCCGCCCGCATCGGCTACCTGCGTGACGGGTACCCTGCCGCAGAGCAGCGACAGCATCACGGCCGTCTTCACGCCGACCAGTAGCTCGTACGCGTCGTCGACGTCGCCGGCTGTCGTGGTCACGGTGGGGCCCCCGCCACAGACCGCAACTACGACCATGCTGTGGGCCAGCAGCACCAGCCCGGTCTACGGCACGTCGGTGACCTTCATGGCCATGGCTTCTGCAAGCGGCAGTGCCAACCCTGCCGGCACCGTCGGGTTCTTCGTTGGCACGACGGCGATCACCGGCTGCACAGCCGTCGCCATCAACCCGCCTGCGCTGGCCACCTGCACGACGAGCGCCCTGCCGCAGGACAGTGAGAACATCAACGCCGTTTTCACACCCACGAGTAGCTCGTATGCGTCGTCGACGTCGCAGGCTGTCGTGGTCAGTTTCACTGCACCCCCTGGAACTACGACCACGCTGTCGGCCAGCAGCACCAGCCTGGCCTACGGCGCGGCGGTGAGCTTCACGGCGACGGCTTCTGCGGCTGACAGCACCAACCCTGCCGGCACTGTCGAGTTCTTGAACGGCCCGACGGCGATCACGGGCTGCACCGCCGTCGCGATCAACCCGCTCGCCTCGGCCACCTGCACGACGAGCGCCCTGCCATCTGGCGCTGACAGCATCACGGCCGTCTTCACGCCGACCAGCAGTTCATATGCATCCTCGTTGTCGGCCGCAGTCGTGGTCACGGTGGTTTTGCCAGTGACGGTGAAGTCGATCACGCCCTCGTCTCTCAAGCCCGGAGCGTCGGAACCGGTGACGGTCACAGGCACCGGCTTTCTGAGCGGAGCGACCCTCACAGGTCCCACTGGAGTGACGTTCAGCAAGGTCAAGGTGGTCAGTTCCACCAAGATCACCGCGAGCGTGAAGGTGGCCTCCAGTGCGAAGGGGGGCAAGGACCTGGCGGTCACCGTTGTCAACGGCGTCGCCGTCGGCGGAGACCGGGGAACTGGCAAGGTCTTGACCATCCTCGTCGCCCCCACGGTGAAGTCGATCACGCCGCCGTCAATCAAGCCCGGAGCCTCGGAGTCGGTGACGATCACAGGCACCGGCTTCTTGTCCGGAGCGACCGTCACAGGTCCCACTGGGGTCACGTTCAGCAACGTCAAGGTAGTCAGCTCCACCAGCATCACCGCGACCGTTAGCGTGGCCTCCAGCGCGAAGGCAGGAAAGGAGCTAGCGGTCACCGTCATCAATGACGTCGCCGCCGGCGGCGGCCGGGGAATGGGCCAGGTCTTGACCGTCACGTGACCGCGGGGACCGTTTCAGCGACGACCAATCTGCACAACACGCCACGCCTAGACGTTTCACCAAGGCTTTCGCTAGGGCCGGGGTCCGTCGCGCGATGACGCCGCCACGCGTGGGCGCTGGCTCCGGATTCTCGCGGTGGCCCGAGTGTCCCTAAGCTGTTGCACGAAAGGTCCGGGCGCCGACTTGGATTTCGGCCAACGCTGGCGGAGCAGCAAGCGACCTTGGCAACTGTGTGGGTATCGACAGCTGACTGACGCCAGCGGCGAGCCGCTCACGGCCGCGTCGCAGGCACGCTTCTCGTAGTTGGCCGCGCGACGGAAATCGCGCCCGGGAGAGCCGTCGGGCGCGGCAGCCGTGTGACCTCCTTCACTATGACAGGACCGAACCCCACCTCCCCGCCCTGATATGTCCTCGCGAAATCGAGGGGTACGAAACGCTCGAAACGTCCCTGGCGATCGATCCTTTGGACCCGGTCGATCGTCAGTCACAGTCACCTCGCAGGTTCGATGCACGAGGTGGTTGAGGCGCCATATCCGGAGGTGGGCGGTGATCCCACCAACTTGAGGCATTCGTTGATACCCCTAGACACCTTCCAGATGATGACAGAGCTCGCCACAGCACTCATGGTCCGTCGAAACCGAGTTTGTGATTGAGCCGACCGGTTGCGGGTCGAGCAATCCCACGCAGGCCTTGCGGTGAAGACATGACTGAAGCCCGGGACCTCTGGCGCTTGCACCCGGCGATGAAACTGGAACGCAACGCCTGCACGACACGGCAATCATGAGGAAACGAGACGCGGCCCCGCCCGACTTCGGACCGCGTGATTTGAGCTACGCCTCCCGTCCGACCTTGACCGAGGTGGTCCTCACGCCAAAGACAACGCTTGCGCCGCTATGCCCACACTTCGGAGCTCATCGAGCTGTCCAGCACGAACGAGCCGACCTCAAAGCCAGCAGCCGCCTTTGACACGCTTCGTTCCTCTAAAGGTGACCATGACTTCTCCTTGACATATAGACATGCGCAGAATTCATGGCTTGTTCACCCTGAAGATGTTGGAACGACATTCCCCCCGTGATAGCCATAAGACGCACGCAGTTTGAGGCGTGCGGTCCTGACGATAAAGCGAAGGAGTTCAACTTGAGACACCGTACATTTAAGATTGGCTTGGCTGTGGCGACGGTGGCTGCCACAGTCCTGCCAATTGGCCTCTTTGCCGGGCCGGCATTCGCTGACTACGCCCCCGCCGGAAAGGACGTCGTTGGCGTCGGGTCCGACACCCTCCAGTACATGATCGACTTCCTTGCCGACGGGGACGCCTACGGCGACCCTGGCTATAACGTCCTCGGTAACAAGTACAAGCTGGTCAGCTTCGACGCCACCACCGACGCCAACGCGCGCCTGGCCTACGGCGTCGACGGCGGCCAGGCCAGCCAGACGAGCTGCACGCCAGGAACCGGAAGCACGGTCGGAACCGCCAACTCGGGCGCGACCAACACCGGAGTTCCCTGCGTGCTCAACCCGACCATCGTGCTGCGCGCCGGTCTTCAGCCCGTACAGCGGCCCAACGGCTCAGGTGCCGGTTTCTCGGCGCTCGTCCAGGACATCCTGGCCGGCGACAACGCCAGCACCGCTGCCAACGGCAGCAAAGCTGAAGTGATCAACTTCGCCCGGGCCTCCTCCACACAGACCAACTCGGTGGCGTTGCCGGGCACGGAAGGCATCGACCAGCTCAGCCTGGCTACCGATACGCTGCCGATGCTCGAAACGACCAGCCCGGTCAGCAACGCCGTACCGCTGTCGGCGGCCCAGCTGGACACCATCTACACCGCCAACACGGGCAGCTGCGTCACCTGGAACGAGGTCGGTGGCACCTCGACCGACACGATCATCCCGATCATCCCCCAGGTCGGTTCGGGCACCCGCAAGTACTTCCTCCAGCAGATCGGTGACAGCGCGCTCACCGTCGGCACCTGCACCGTGGTCGGCGAGGAGAACGACCCGACCGCCCTAGCCAACACAACGAGCCCGCAAGACGCCATTGAGCCCATCTCCCAGGGTCGCCTCGATGTGTACCAGGGCGTCAACAACACCGGCGTAAGCGGCGGCATCGGTGGCTACTTCACCGACCCCAGCTGCCCCTACCTAAGCGGCGTTTCGGCATGTGGCACCGGCAGCGTCAGTGGAGGCACTTGGGCCACCACCGCGGTCACCCCGAAGGTTAAGACCATCACCGGTAGTCCGAGCAGCGGTAGTCTGTTCGACCCGACCCGTACCCTGTATCTGTACTTCCGCAGCACCGACGTCACCTCGACCACCCCCTGGCAGCCTGGCACGAGCGAGAACTGGCTCAACAGCCTCTTCTACGACCCTTGCGAGACTGGTCAGACCTGCACCGGCCCCGGTGGGATCTATGGGCCCGACGGCGCTCCGTACATCCAGACCACCGCAGGCGAAACCCTCCTCGAGGACGCTGGCGTCAGCCCAGTCTCTCCGGAGATCTGCACTGACATCACCACAAGCGCCTCCTGCTAACAGGTAGGGCCGAAGCGCCTGTCCGCCCCTTTCCTCCCGGTCAGGGGGAAAGGGGCGGCCGGGTGGAGCATCGCACAACCCGACTCCCAAACATCAATAGATCAGCCAATAGATCAGCCAGTTAACCGAAAGGAAACGATCTAAGTGAAGAAGCCAATTAAGGTTGCGATGGCGGGGTTGCTTACCGCAGCCATCGCGAGCGCAGGCGTACTCGGCCTTGCAGGCGTTGCATTCGCAAGCGGGTCGGCTCCGCCCTGGGAACCCGACGCAAATGCCGCAGCCCCCTATGGCAGTGTCGCCTTCTACGACGCCGCCGGTAACCAGATCATCAGCGGGACCGGCGACCTAGCGAGCCCGTTCGCCTATGTCGTGGCGGGCACCGCCGCCGACACGGGAGCCACCAAGGCCTCGCTTGCATTCGCCAATCCACAGCATGGCCAGGCGCCGGCCCTTTGGACCGCGACTAGCGAGGCTGGCCCGACGACCTTCAGTCCCGCCTCCAGTCTGCCCGCTGGCACGCCCGCTAACATCACGGCCTTTGCGCCAACGCAGCCGGTCGTGGCCTCCTCGTCGGCGGACATCAGCACCTGGCTGTCGTCGAACACTCCCGACACCACCGCCGGCTACGCCAACACCATCGAGGTCCGTCTGACCGACTCGGGTCCCGGCGGTCACGGCAACGCGACCGGCACCTACTGGGAGTCCGACATCGGCTACAACAACACCTCATCGGCGATCACCGTCGACGGCACCACGGTCCCGGCCAACGGCTGGGCGGTCCTGTACCCGATCCCCAGCAGCCCGACGATCACGACGATCACGACGCCGGTGAACGGTGCAAACGAGGTCGTGAACACAGCGATCACCCTGACGGCCACTGTGACGCCCGCCGTTTCTGGGTTGGTGCAGTTCTACGCCAACGGCACCACCTTGGTGGGCACATCGGCGACCGGGAGCTCCGGGACCTACACCGCCTCTTGGACACCGACCACCGACGGCACATACAGCATCACGGGGACCTTCCTTCCCACCGCCGGTGGGCCGGGCTCGCTCGGGGACGGAGTGACGATTTCGGTCAACCCGCCGGCAATCGCAGGTACACCGGGGCTGACAGTGACACAGAACAGCATCACTGCTGGCACTTCGGACACCCTCACCGCTACTGTCACCTACGCTGACTACAGCCTTACCGGCCCCGCCGGGACTGTGAAGTTCATGATCGGCTCCACCTTGATCACGGGTTGCACGAATCCTGTGGCGACCACGGTGACCGGGGCTGGCACCAGCGCCTCACCTGGCGTTGGTACGGCGGTTTGCACCACCACCGCTCTGCCGCAGGGCACCGACCAAATCATTATGACTTTCAGCCCGACCAACAGCGCATACACGCCGCTTTTCGCCGGCCCAGTTACGGTCACGGTTGCGGCCCCGGCTATTTGTAGCGGCAACTCGGTCTGCTCGGACACCCAGAACATCCAGGTGACGATCAACCCCGGTACCATCACGGTCACGACGCCGTACACGAGCACCAATCCGTTCGTGCTGCCGCCGATGACTCTGAGCAGCGATGGCACGTACTTGCAGTCGTCGGCTGAGTTCCCGGCTGCAAGCCTCCCCGGGAGCCAGCAGATCGTGGTTACCAGCCAACTGAGCCCGCCTTACGCCTGGACGCTGTCGGTGGCGGCCACACCGCTGTCCAGCAGCGGCGGTGGGTCGATACCGGCTTCGGGTCTCGGTCTGACTGGCGGCTCCGTGATCAACGCGGCCAGCTACCCCGGCGTTACCTTCACCAACATTCCGGCCCACAACCCGAGCCCGGTAGACACCGACACGAACAGCGGCCTCACCGCCACGCCACAGTCGTGGGCACACAGCCCTGCCCAGGACGGCACCGCTGAGCTGTTCGGGACGCTGACGCTGTACGCAGCGACCAGCACTCCGTCCGGCACCTACAACGGCACCATCACCTTCTCCGTCTCCTAGACGGCAAAGGAGGACCACGCAGGGCCTCCGAGGCTCTGACGGTCATTGAAGTGGCAGGAGCGGGATGGCCCCGGCCGTCCCGCTCCTGTTATTGCTACATCGGTTGGGCTTGCCTTCCATCCATTTTGACCAGTTAGACTTAAGCCATAACCGTTGTTCAGAACTGATAAAACGAACAGCTCCTCAACCTCCTGGATAAGATTCGGACACCCCAAATGCAGTCTTTCGATACAACTACCCGGCGGTCGACTCGGTCATATCTGATAGTCGCTGCCGTCGTCAGTTGTGCCACTGCTTTTCTGCTATCCCTTGCTCCGGCCTACGGGCAGACGACGGCGCCGTCGCACCACCCAACGGGCAAAGGGGCGCCAGTCGATAAGAACGTCGTGACCTTCGGTACCCAGACAGCGTCCGCGACCAAGCCGGACGGCCGTGGCATATATCTGTTCGGGGCCACTCCCGGAGGGCGGATCGAGGACCACGTGGCGATCCTCAACTACTCTGACCAGACAGCCACCTTCCTGATACGGGGAACCGACGCCGTCAACACTCCCCAAGGCGGTTTCGCGGCACTACCCATCTACGAGCGCTCGCACGATCTCGGCGCTTGGATCGCCGTGCCGAGATCGGACCTGAGTGTGACGCTTCGGCCTCGAAGCGACCTCATCATCCCCTTCCTGGTCGAGGTACCTGCTGACGCAACGCCCGGCGACCACATCGGCGTGATCACGGCCACCCTGGAGTCGTCGGTTATATCCAAGAGCGGCCAGCGACTGCACTTGCTGCAGACCGTTGGCACCCGAATCTTTCTTCGAGTCAGCGGCCCGTTGCACCCCTCGCTTACCATCACCGGGCTCGCAGTTCACGATCAAGGGACGCTCGACCCGATCGGCAGCGGCAAGGCGCAGGTCACCTACACCGTATCCAACACCGGCAACGTCGCCCTCGGCGGGCTTCAGACGGTTTACGTATCGGGACTGTTCGGGGGCCGTTCAACTGCCGACCCGCTCCCGAAGATCCAGCTTTTGCTGCCGGGCTTCTCCCTCAAGGAGACAGCCGAGGTAAGGGGCATATTCCCTGAGATCCAGGAGACCGCCCACGTGTCGGTGCGGCCTCTCTACATAGAGGGCTCGGTCGCGCCACCCTCGGGTCCGTTCCAAGCTTCCCTTTCATTCTTGGATATACCGTGGACATTGGCCGCGATCATCATTGTGGCGATCATTTTGCTTGTGCTCGGTTGGCTCCGTCGTCGCCGTCGCCGCCGTCGCCGCCTGGCGCGTGACGCCACAGCGGGTCCGCAAAAACCGGGGGGGCAAAACTGCGTCGGGAAGCAGGAATCCCTGCGCGGCGACGTTCCGGCCGAGAGCGGGTCTTCCGAGCGTGAGGTGGCCGGACCCGAGTCCCCGGCCAAGGACCCGGCGCCGGTGGCGTCGGACGAGCGAGAAAGCGTTTAGATCTCAAATGAACACCAGACGTTGGCTGATAAAGGTTGCGCTCGCCTCGGCGGTCACCGTCGCCATAGCCGCCGCGCCTTCGACCGCCTTCGCGAGTGGCTTTAAGGTCCCCTTCACCGACCCCAATCAGGTTGGTTCCTTGACGCTTTGCAACTCACACGAACAGCCGATCACCTCCGGCAGCCTGCTGACCATCCCTTTCGTATGGAGAGCGGTGTCATCGGCTCGCGTTCCCGCGCACTACACCCGAGCCACGCTGTACCTTTTCCAACCGCTCCAGTACATCGATCCAGGGGACTGGACCAGCTATCAACTGACAGACGATGCGGCGTTTTCCAACCCAGCCCACCCAATGGCGCAAGCCACCTACGCCGACAATCCCCTGATCTGGCCTGACCACTCCATGCCGCCGTACTGGGATGGTATGTACCAATTACGCATGATATTTACGAGCCCCAACGAGGCGCCCTGGACGTCCACCTATCCGGCAGCCGTCATCAAGGTGAAGGGCTACAACTGGACCCTTGTACAAGGGGGTGGATCCTCCTGCACCGACGGGACCGCAGAATCGGTGGAGTCAGTCCTCCTTCCCAAGTCGCAGACGGCCGTACCCAAGCCGCCGGAACGGCTGATTCCTTACGCCGACACAGCCAAGGCGAAAAGCGGATCGAAGGGGGAATCCACGTCCCCGACTACTACCGCGCCGATTGCTACCTCCACGACTACTACCCAGGCAACTGTTGGGAGCTCGACGACGACCTCCGTGGCCGGCAGCGGTTCTTCTCGGTCGGCCATTGGAGACACGTCAAGCAAGGGCGGTGGCTCATCCGGGGGTGCGATCCTTGGAGGAGCAATCGCAGCCCTGGTCCTCGTCGGATTGGCAGCGCTGTTCGTGCTCCGGCGTAGACGAGTGGCCTGAGACCAGGCGTCCGGCTAGCGAAATTTTCAGGTAAACCCCTGAGAAATGGACGCGCCCCAGGCCTGAGAAAGGCACGCACTGTCTCGTGCACGACGACGATCGGGCGCTCAGGACTTACGCCCGCCGCCCGGACATGATGCCGCTGCGCTCACTGCCGACGCCTTCGCGCTCGAAGCGACGGAGCCAGGTCAGGATCGGGCTCCATAAGAGGCCGAAACCCGTTTCGTGAGCTACCGACGACCACTAATCAGAGTCGGGGTCGCCGGCTTCGCTCCGCATACCAACACTCGGCGCCCACCTTGTTTATCGTACCTCAGGCCTCTAGAGCCCTCGATCCTTCGGAGCGTGCAGAGAACCCGTGGAGCGCGGCCTGGACTCACTTGGCCTCACCTGCCAACGTAGGCGACGCCGACATATCCGGGAGAGCCGGATCCTGGAAGCCCGGTCTCTTACAGCAGATTGGGTAGGAACCGCATTAGAGCGTCGCTCGCCCCCCATAGCACGGCGAGCAGGACCGGCACTCCGACGATCCAGGTCTCGAACCGGCCCCACCTCAACCATGCCCACCTGGCGGCGAAAATGACGAGGACGAAACCCCCGAGCCAGAAGATGAATGGGACAGTGCCGCTCGGGTCGTTTTGCATCGGCAGCGAAGCCAGGCTAACCGTTGCCGGCACTCCCGCAGGCGCCGGCTGGGCCTTTCCGGTGAGTAGGGCATCGACATACACCGCGTGGCTTGGAGCCCACCCGCTCCTCCACCCGCCGCCGGCTGAAGTCACAAGCGTGAGCCGGGAGCCGCCTGCATCGAGGGTCGGCGGGAGCGGGCTTCCCGGAAGGCGGACGTCCTCGACGCTGTAGCGGAAGATCCCCTGCCCTGTCGTCAGCATGACTACGTCGCCCACGGCCATCTGAGTGATCCGACCGAAGGGAGCGCCGAAGGTGACGCTGCGTCCGAGGATCACTGCCGTGCCGACCTGCCCGGGGAGCGGGGTGTCGCTCAGGTGGCCGGGGCCGGACATGAGCAGTCGGGAAGTCGTGCCCTCGACCACGACGAGGTTCTGGACTCCGATCGACGGGGCGTTGATGATGGCAACCGGAGATCCGACCTGCACCGGCTCCGCCAAAGGTGCCGTCTCCGATGCCAGCTGCAAGCGGAACTCGTCGTACAGTGAAGACTGCGAGACGTGCTGCTGCACACCACTTAGGACGAAGCCGTAGAGGAGGAACCACACCGCCAGCGCGGCGAGGACGGTCGGTGCCGCAACTAACATGGCGATGACAATCGCCCGCAGATCCCGCCGGCTCGAGACTGTCGAGCCAGTAGTAGTGCTCACGGTATCGCTAGCAGGTGATCGAAGACCATCCGACAGGTCGAGAGTGTCAGTATTAACCACCGTCACGTGCGGGGTCGCCTCCGCCGTACCACTACGGCACTCCACGCCCCTCCCAGAACGGCGACCAGAAGGGCCAGCGGCAGCGCAAGGCCACCGAGCCCCGCCCCCTCCGTGCCGAGAGCGGCCACCAGCCGGAGGGCGGGAGGAGCCGTCCTGTGAGTGGTCGTTAGGACTGCGGTCGTTATGGCCGTGGCGGGCGCCGTCTTTGTGATCGTGGTGGAGCGCGGCGAACGCAGGGGGACCAGTGGCGGGACCTGCCCGTTCTGCGCTGTTACATCGGCGGCCGCTGCCTTGGTGTAGTCCACGTCGTCCGGGAGACCTTCTATGGGTACGTAACCGGCCGGTAGCTGACCGACTCCGAACCCCTGGGTCTGTCCGGTGGCGGCGGCAAAAGACAGGTATTTGCCGTAGTCGCCGGCGTCGCTTGCGGGAAGGCCCTTCGTCGGCACGTCGGCGGAGAGAAGCATCGTACCCGGGTAAGCCGTTTTGGCTTTGGCGCTGCCAGGAAAGTCGGTGTAGGGGAACACCCAGGATCCGATTGAGGGGTCCGGCTGCATCAACTCGGCCGCGGCCTTCAACGATGAGGCAGTCGGAGACACGAACGAGCGCCCTGCAACAAACTGGGGGCCGTTGTCGCCCTCGCGTTCCGGGCTGGCGTAGGTCTGGAGGGCTGCTGTGTTGAGGTCGAACTCTTCCGCGTCAGGCAGCGAAACCAACCCGATGAGGAACCGGTCACCGAGCAGCTCCGGCCCAAGCTCTGTGTACTCGGGTGTCAGGGCGCTGTCGTTGCAGGCGGTCAGGGAGGCGGCGATCGAGTACTGCATGTTGTAGGCGACATTTGCCAGGTTCTCCTGGGGATTGTCGATCATCGGTCGATCGGGAACCCTTGCCTTGCCCTTTCCGAGCGCTCCGACGCAGAACGGGTTGCCGCTTTGGGTGTAGTCGGGCCCGTTGGTCGTCGTGTCGAGGAGCGGCCAGGACTCGACCGGCAACTTAATACCCTTGTAGGCCGGGTTGACCACCATGCCCCAAGGGTCGGGCTTCCCGTTGAGCCAAGCCCGTGCTTCCGGATCGGCGTTGATGTACGAGGTCAGAGCCCAGATGACATCCGACTGGGACAGAATGCTGAACAACGTCGCTGCCGGCGCTGCTTGCACGACGGTCTTGGGGGCAACAAAGCCCGGATTGAGGGCCCGGAACTCGGGATCGTCGAAAATGCTCTGGGGATTGTTGGCCACCGCCGCGTAAGCACGGTTGCAGTTCGCTGGGCACTGGTCGGGTCCGGATCCGGGCGGTTCGCCGGTGACCTGCCAATTGGATCTCACGTTGTTCGTCCCGTAGTAGGACTCCGTCATCAATTTCGCCAGCAGTCGAGGGTCGAGCCGGAGCTGCGTGTACTGACGCCCGTTCCCGTTGTCGATGACATAGGCGATCGCGAACCCGCTCACTGCGAGCGGCGCTTGCACGGTGGGCGTGGTGAAGAACGACTTCTGCCCGGTCGGCACCGGAGGTGGCTCGCCCTGGATGGCAGCCTCGATGAACCCCTGCTGCAGGGAGCTCTTCGCGACCGGTTCGGGTAGCTGGACCACATTGACGTTGAAAAGCTTGGAGTTGAGACAGAAAGCCGGGTCCCACTGTTCGGCCGCTAGGTTCATCACCTCGGAGCCATAGAACAACAGCGGAGCTTGCGCATTGTTGGCGCACGCGGTCGCCGGGGTGGCGAAACTGAGCGGTACGGAGATCCGGCGGTCCCAGTTGCTCGCGCTCCACCAGTAGGCGCCGGTGACGGCCTGCGCAGGCGGGTACGGATTACTCTCCATGTTGAGGGTCCCGGGCGGGTATGTTCCGAGGGACTCGCATTCGTAGCTGGGGGAGCTCACCGGCGGGTTGGCGTTGCAGTTGATCCCCTCGATCGGGATGATGACGAGCGAGCAGGCGACGGTCTGGGAGCAACCCAAAGAGGCGTTGGTCGCGGAAGTCATGATCGTGAATTTCGCCGAACCCGTCCCGTTCAACGCGGTCTCCGCATAGGTTGTATCGCTGGGAATGATCGACGGGTCCTCGCCCGTGGTGACCATCTCCGGGGGGGCGCCGGCACAGCCCGCTGGGCCGACGGCGTAGTCGGTCCCGTCGACGGCGTCGAACGGCAGCCAGAAGTTAGGGCCCGGAGCTGCCTCGCTTTCACAGTTGGACGGCAACGGCGTGGGCACGTTGCAGTACCGCTTTGTGCAGATGCCGTGCGAGGCGTTGTCGGCGTCCAGACTCCACATCGAGTAGCCGGACGGTGCATTGAAGATCCGCTCGCCGGGCGTGGCAGTCCAACATGTCTCCTGGGTGAGGCGCTTTGCGGCGGGTACGTCCGGCGAGTCGATTCCGCGGCACTCCATCAGAACCACCGGATACTCCTGGTCGGTCGCCGAGGTGATGCTGGGCAAGGACGCGAACTGCTCGGTTGAGACGATCCCCCCTGTCGGGTGGGCGCCGGACCACGAGACAGTGATCACTTGGTTGTTGCGCAGATCGGTGGTGTTTGAGACAGTCACAGAGAACGATCGGTGGTCGACCACGCCCTTATCGAAGAAGGTCCTGCACAGCGTCTCCGTAGCCGTGAACGATGCCCCATGGGTCGAGATGACCGCCGGAGTGCCACAGCCCTGTGCGCCGGGGGCCGCGGCGCCAGCCGGCACGGCAGTCGCCGAGAGCACGAGCAGCGCTGTCAGAGCAATCCCGAACCGGGCTAGTGTGACCGTCTTCATCTCCCTACCCCCTGTCCCCTAAGCCGCCTCCGAGCGGAGCGCAGCAGCGCCGGTGCACACAGCCCGACCACGACCAGCGCGGCAACGACAGCGCCGACCGCGTTATACCCGAGCCCACCGGGGTGGTCCGCGTTTAGGACCGTGGCCACCGCGACCGGAATCACCGTCGTCGTGGTTACCGAGGTCTCCGTTGAATCGGACACGGTCATGATTGCCGTCGTGGCGCCCGCGCTGCCAGTTGTCGTCGTGGCCGTCGTCCCGGAAACCGACGTGGCCGTCGCTGTGGCGGCACCTGAGCTCACCGGCGTAGCCGTGGTCGCCGTCGCGGAGGCCGATGTCTTCGGCTGCGTAGTCGTGGTCGTCGTCCGGGTCTGCGACTTCTTCGGCTGCGTCGTCATGGTGGTGAATGATCCGCCTTTAACAACGCTTCCTCCGGCGGGATGGCCGCCGATGGGGTTTCCGTTGTGGGCGTACTGGCCAGGACACGGCCCTTGCCCCGCCTTTGCGCACGCCGGAGGGTATGGAGCGATCTTTGCCAAGTAGTTTTCGTCGGGATGGCCGGCGATGAACGTCGGGTTGTCGCAGTGAGCGGGGTTGAGCTCGGAGACGACAACCCCATGGTCAGCGTTGTGCAGCAACTTCACCTGCTGGAAGGAGGCCTCCACCAGGTTGATCGGGAGGGGGGAGTAGCCGATCGGTGCCATCTGCGATTGGCCGGCGCAGAGTGAAAAATCGTCAAAATCAGTCAACGTTTGGCGCTTGGCGGTGTTCATCGTCGGGTCGCACTTCGTGACCGGTCCGTTGCAGGTCGGCGCCGTAGGCATGATCTCGTACGAGTATGACGAGAGCGGATACGTGCGGGGGTCCTTGTAGGTGTAGACGTCATTGAGGTGCTCGAGCAGGTAGCACGGTGTCGTAGGGAACCCCAGCTTGGGGCAATCGGCGGGATTCTGGTCGTAGTTGACATGGGCCTGTGTCAACGAAACAGCCGCGTCATAGGCGTCGGGCATGGTGTAGTAACCGTCCGAGTTCTCGAGAGCCACGACCGGGAAGGAGGCACCGATGGCGTAGGCATACTCGTCGTAGCCGATCGATCCTTGACCTGCAGCGGACGCGACGAACCCCATCACCCCGTCGGACCCGTTCTCGGCAACCTGCGAGCCCTGACCCGTAGGCCAGAACTCGACCGGAAACGAGTACCCCGAGAACTTCTTCCAGAGCTGGGGGTACTCGGTGTAGAGGTAGTCGGAGAATTGGTACGTCGTGCCGGCCCCTTCTGAGTGGATGACGGGGATGATCGGGATAGAGGGAAGGGCGTGGCCGTTGTTATTCTCGGTGATATCGGGATTGTCCCAGTTGGTGATCTGGTCGGTGAAGATCTTGGCGAGAGTCAGGCCTGAGAGGCGAAGGTTCTCGACTCGTTTCCCCCTGACGACGATGTTGTAGGGAAACGAGGTGGCCCCGCCGACTATCGGGAGGTAAACGTAGGGCCGTTTGGATGTGTCGTCGACGCCCGTCTGCTTGTTCTGCCCCTGATAGCCGATGTCGCTGACCGCAAAGTCGTTCTGACCGTTGGCAAAGTCAATCCTTCCCTGCGCCGAACCAGAGGGCGTGTAGACGACCTGCATGGAGCTCGACTCGTCGCTCACCCACTGCTGCACTGCTAGCGCGGCCCAGCTCGAGCCGGACCCTTCAATCTGCTCGTGCCCGCTCTCCGCACTCGCCGGTAGGGACGTGATCAGGGTGACGAGACTCGCAAGAGCGATCGTCGTCCCTGCCAGGATTGCGCGCGTCGAGGCGCCGCGGTGACACTTCTGAGCTCTCATTGTTACTCCAGTTCTCTTGATGTTGAAAGGCTGTGAATGCCACGGCGTCGCACCCAACACTGCGGCTCAGGTGGGTTGGGCACGACGGTGGACCCACCCCCGGTGGCCGGCTCGTCGAGACATGGTGGGGCGGGACATACCCCCGGCCGGCACCAGGGAGCGACAAGGGCGGCAGAGGTCATCGGCCGCGTACCCTTTGACGCGCCAGCACCCTCGTGGCGGCGAACAGGATGAAGACGATGAACAGCAGCACGACCGCTGCGCCGAACCCTCGTGTGATCTCTGCCGGCTCCCCACTGCGGAGGGTTTCGTACACGTAAAGCGGTAACGAGATCATCGGTTCGCCGTTTAAGGGATTACCGTTGAAGAAGGTGGTAAAGCCCGACACGATAAGAAGTGGCGCGCTCTCTCCGATCATCCGGGCCACGGCCAGGATCAACGCCGTCGCCAGGCCGGGCCGGCCTGTGGGCAGAACGATCCGCCTGACAGTCTGCCAGTGTGATGCCCCGAGGGCGAGACCGGCCTCACGCAAGCCTCCGGGCACGACACGAAGTGCCACCTCCGCTGAGCGGGCGATGATCGGGGTACCAGCTACCGCCAGGGCCAAGGAGACAGCTATTCCGTTCTTATGCCCCCACGGATAGTTACCGTGAAACGGCAGGACAAACACGACGTAAATGAACAAGCCGGCGAGGAGGTCGGGAACGGCCGTCATGGCCTCCACGACGGTCCGAACGACTCTGACGAACCATCCGCGCGTCTCGGTCATGAACACCGCCGTGCCTATCCCCAAGGGAAGGGCGATGACTATCGCAATGCCGACCTCGATCAGCGACCCGACCAGGGCGTTATAGATCCCGCCCTGGGCGAACGTCCCGGTCAGCAAGCCGGCTGACGCCGATTGGGTGAAGAAGTTGAGATGACGAACGGCGTCGAGTCCGTGGGCCACTACGTAGACCACGACGGTCATGAGCGCGAAACCCACCAGCACCGCCAGGCCGACGATGACAGCGGCCATGACCCTACTGACTACGACCGGTCGCGGATGGCTGCAGGCGGTAACACCGGCAAACATTGCAAGGAAGGCAACATACCAGCACGTCACGAAGCCGACGACTCCACTCAACGGAAGGACGTAGGAGAACACCAACCAGACAAGAGCGAACGATCCCACCAACGATCCGGCAATTGCGTAGAGGTCTTCGGGGCCCACGTGCCGAAGTGGGCTCGGCACGTCCTCTTCGGGCGGGGGGACCGTGACCCCCACGGGCGGCAGCTCGCCCGTCGTCTGCGCCACCGCGAGGGCGTCGAGCGTTGAAAGGGCGGTGTCAGTAGCCATCGGACACGACTAGATCTCGGTCGCCGCGCCGCTTCGGCTGCGGGTGATGAAGACGGCGGCGATGGTGTTGACGCTGAGGGTCATGACGAAGAGGACCAGCCCGGCGGTGAGCAGCGCCGCTAGCTGGGCACTGGTCGATTCTCCGAAGTCGTTGGCGATCAGAGCGGAGATGGTGCTCGTCCCGTTCTGGAGGATATGGAAGTTGACGTTGAAAGTGAGGGAGATGATGAACAGCACGGCGATGGTCTCCCCCAGGGCTCGGCCCAGCCCCAACATCGTGCCCCCGATGATGCCACCTCTACCGAAGGGCAGCACCACGGTTCTGATCATCCCCCATCTGGTTGAACCCAGGGCGTATGCGGCCTCACGCTCGCCGAGAGGGGCCTCGGCGAATACGCCTCGCATGACCGAGCACGTGATCGGTATCACCATCATCGACACGCATAGCCCAGCGATGAACGCCGAGTTGACAAAGCGCGACTGGGCCCACACGGCGGCCGCCGGGTCGGTGTTGACATTGAAGATCGGGATCCACCCGAAGTACTCGCTGATGAAACGAGAGGTCAGCGAGGCGTGGGGCATGAGGAGGAAGAAGCCCCAAGCGCCGTAGATCACGCTCGGGACGGCGGCCATCAAGTCGACCAGCGCCACGAGCAAGCCCTTGATTCGCAGCGGGGCGTACTCGCTGATGAAAAGGGCCGTGGCCAAAGCGATCGGAAAGGCCACAACGAGCGCCACGAGCGCCACCTCCACGGTGCCGAGGAGAGTTGATGAGATCCCGACCTTGTCCAGCTCCGGGTTCCATTGGGCCTGGGTCAGGAAGCTCAGGCC
>Ga0187867_10001983_pt1 | contig 17368 bp, 18 predicted proteins | sample June2016WEW_13_1_FD_132976 | JGI IMG/M metagenome (GOLD analysis project Ga0187867, IMG submission 132976) | Peatland microbial communities from SPRUCE experiment site at the Marcell Experimental Forest, Minnesota, USA - June2016WEW_13_10 | ecosystem: Environmental > Terrestrial > Soil >...
CGAGTCGCGTCGGTGGCCTTGCCGTCTTGTACGAGGGTCCCCTTCATGGAGACGATGTTCTCACTCTTAGGAGCTGGACGGGTCTTTATCCGCATCCGGCTCGACGGGGCCGTTCGCCGTTGCCTCTTGGTCCGCCTGAGCGTCGACGGCGTCAATTTCGCCTCGGGACGCCCCGAGACGCCGCTCGACGTCGGCCAGCCGGTCGCTGATCACCGCCAACTGCTGACCGAGATCGGCGTGGCTCTTCTTGAGCTCTTCCTTGTTGGCGTCGGTGTGTTCCTTTATGAAGACCGAAGCGACTGTCGCGGTGAGCACGCCGATGAGGCCGATTCCGACGAGCATCAAGACCGCCGCCACGATCCGGCCGCCTTCGGTGACGGGGTACCGGTCCCCGTAGCCCACTGTCGTCACCGTGACGATCGCCCACCAAAGAGCATCGGGATAGTTGTGGATGTTGGCCGACTTGACCTTTTCCTCGAACAGGAGAACCAGCCATGCCCCGAGCACGAGGGTCATGACGGCGGCGATGAGTACCCGGAACAGGCTGTGGTGCTTGAGGATCGACTCCAAACGCAGCTCCCCCTCGCGCAGGAGGAGGCTCATTCTCTCCATCCCTATGAGTCGCCAGCCCTGCAGGGGCGGCAGCACGACGGTTGCCGGCTCGACCCAGCGCCGCCTGACATACCCGCGGGCGTCCGGGCTCACGACGAGACGGACGATGTACTCGACAAGCAGGATCACCCACAAGGCGAAAAGCGTCCCGACGAGCACCGTCGAGGCTCTGCCGTTGGCGTTGGTAGTGACGACGATGATCGCGATGACGAGCCACGCAATACCCAAGAGGGTCATCGGGTACTTGGTGAGGTCCTCGATCCTGTCGACGACATCGTGGCGACCACCCGAGGGCTTGCCGGCCACGGCGCGCCGCCGGCGCTCGTCCTTGCGAGCCTTCTCGTCTAGGCGCTCTTGTTCAAGGCGCTCCAGACGCTGGATCCGCTCGAGGGAGGCAGACTTCCTCCCGGCCGGAGCGGTAGCGCTCCCAGGACCTGATTCCACATCGGTGGCGTCGCCCACTAGGCAATGAACATAGTTGCTCGGCAGTTCGGGTGAACTCTTGCTGGCCTCGCCCCGAGCGGAGGCCCGCGAGTCGCCGCAAGCCAGACTGAGTCTGTCCGTCCCCTGGACATCGGATCCGGTCGGCCCAAAAGGCTTGGGACCCCTGAGCGGAGGCCGGGCCAGGTGCCTTTTTGGGCCACTCGAGGACTGAACACGGCTTCACCGAGCTCGACGGAGGTGCCAGCTCTGATGGTGGGTCGAAGACGGGCCGAAACAGACCTCCAAGCAATCTCGGAGGCTTGTCACAGCAAGGCGTCCTAGGTTTGCATTGTGCGCGTCGCGTCCTGTCACTCCTGCGAGACGCACCTTGTCGGGACGTCGGAGACGGGTGGCCCGCGCCGCGGGAGGTGACCGGGAGAGCTCGCTGCGGTAGAAGATCCGGCTCGCTCACAGGAACTCACGCAGGCCGTAACCGAACCGTTATTGCAGTCACCCACCGCCGGAAGCAGAATTGAGGGTCAGCTCAAGGAGCTGGGGGATTCTTGGTCGGTTATGTGGCCGACCTCAAAGATGGCGCACAGCAGGGACACTTTCGAAGTTTGGAGGTGCACAAGGCTGGGAATCAAAAGCGGGTAGTTGCCGCTGATGCCGTGTTCGACCGTCTCAGGCATGACCGCTTTGCCTTTCTCGTCAGCAACGCCGTGTGAGCGGCGCCACCACAAGACCGGCGTGCGGAGCATCCAGAAAGAAGGGGTTTGTGATCGAACCAGACCTTCGCCTCCTGACACTCAGTGACAATGTTCGTTCCGCCACCATTGCCTACGTGCCGAACGACCCGGCCGACAAGCACGCCGGTTATCTCTACCTGCTGGCTACCGAGAACGGCCCGCTCCTCGCGATCCCGGGCATCATCGGTGCCATGGACGGTTCAGAGCCCGACAGCGACAGCGCTGCGGCCTTGATCGGTCGCCCCATATCACCGTGGAAGCTGCGCAACGACGGGTGGTACGCAGAGATCCAATGATACGAGGGCGCGTTGCTCGCGCTGTCGTGGTCATGACCGTCGCCTGACGAGGAGCACCTGTGGAGGTCGGTGCCGACGCGTCATGACACGTCGGCCCCGCCGCTGGGAGTACGGCCATTTGGACCTCTGCGTGTCCTCCTCAGATCGACCGATGCAAGTATTGGCGTCGTGCCCGGGTTTAACAACGTCGTTTGCGGCCTTTTGATCAGGTCCGAACGCGTCCTGTTCGTGCACCGGAACTCCTCGCGGCTGTGGGCCCCAGACCGCTGGGATGCGCCCGGGGGCCACGTTGAACTCGGCGAATCGGACTCCGATGCCCTCGCCCGGGAGCTTTTCGAAGAGATCGGGATCGTGGTGGGTGCGAACGACGCCCGCCTCGTCGGGCGCCTCTCCGGCCCTGACTTCGACGCCCGCGTCTTTTTGATCGGCTCGTTTTTCGGAGAGCCCGAAAACCGTGCGCCTGAGGAACACGACGATCTCGCGTGGTTTGCAGAAGAGCAACTCTTTGACCTTGTCCTTGCCGACCCGGACCTTCTCGACATCGTCCTCGAGCAACTTCACCGGGCCCCCGCCGACGACAGCTGAGGTCCAGGCCAGCTCCCCCACTTAGCTCCGCGCCTGAGGGCCCTTGTCCAACCGTCTGGGTTTCTCCCCGATCGCGCCGGCTGTCGTGAACCCAAGCGGCCGATGAGCGGTCTCAGGCCGAGTTGCCCCAGATGAGCTTCATCCCGTTGACAAAGGCATCAGACCCACCGCCGGACCACGTGCCGGACACAGGAAACGAGCATGGCCGAGGAGGTTTTGGCGCACCTTGTCGGGCATCGCCTCGAACACGAGCCCTAAGGAAAGCCGCACTCAAGCGCCTTCGTAGTGGGAGAGCGGGTGCGCCGGCATCGCTCCCCACTCGGGGAGGGACGATTGCGGCCGATCGACACGGCTCGTGAGTAGAGCACCGCTCAGAGGCCGGAGCCGCCCTATGGCGGTGAGGTGGTCAGCTGGGGGATCCGAGCGAGCTTGGAGCGGACGCTGATTTCGTCTGTCCGGTTGAGCTGCTCGGACCTGGCCCGTGGGCAACTGGCGGGCTCAGAGCAGAACAAGCTCGGGTGCTCACCTGTCATCATGGTGTCCGTGGCTGGCAGCCCGCGGGGAGACGAGCACGCAGATCTCGGCTTGGATGCTTTGGTGCGGTGGGTCATCATCGCCATCGAGTACGCCATCGTCGCCAGCCTGCTGCTCCTCGCCGGCATCATCCTGGTCCGCACGGTGGTTACGTTCCTCACCCACTGGAGCGCCTTCCCCCAGACCGTGGTGGCGGCCATCGACGGCATCTTGGTGGTAATCATCGTCCTTGACATTGCCCATACCGTGTTCGGCCACCTGCGCTCCTCGGTCTTCCCGGTGCGACCGTTCCTCGTCATCGGCATCCTTGCCGGAGTGCGGGACATCCTCAGCGCGTCGGCACACCTCACCTTGTCTACGCTCTCCACCGTCAGTCTCGACAACACATTGATCAACCTTGGCGTTGGGGTCGGTGTGGTCGTCTTCCTCCTCCTGGGCCTGCTCGTCCTGCGCTACAGCGGGCACAGTGACGAGGACGCCACCGGGAGGTGATCCGCCGATCCTCGCCCCCGGCGATGACCCGTCGTGCCGGGTCCTAGCCACGCCTAACTCGCAGGCGAAAGTCCCGCCCCCAAACTCGCGGCCGCACGGCCCTTTGCAAGGTGACTTTCGCCTCTATGTGGAGGGGGTCGCCGAGGTCGACTCTTGAAGTGTGGAGTGCGACCAGCGACCGGTCTTCGAGGAGCTCGACAGGGAGGACTGCCTCGAACTATTGCGGGAAGAGCTCGTCGGCCATGTGGCCCTCACGGCACGTGCCCTGCCGGTCGTGCTTCCCGTGAACTTCGCCGTGCTCGACGGCGACATCTTCTGGCGCTCGGCTCAGGGCACGAAGTTGAACGACACCTCGGCAGACCTGGTCGTGGCCTTTGAGGCGGACCATTATGAACCGGACCACGCCCAGGGCTGGACCGTGATGGTCCAGGGCCTGGCGCACGTGCTGACCGATGTCGAGGAGCTTGACAGGGCGAGGGCGCTCCCGCTCGAGTCCTGGACGCTCGAGGGTGCGGCAGATCGTTACGTCCGCCTGATCCCCAATATCGTCACAGGCACCCGTGTCCGAAACGTGTCAATGAACTGAGAAGCCGCTCTCCTAGTTGCGGTCTTTGCCCATGAGAACTAGCTCGACGCCAGCGGAATCGACCTGGCGCGAGAACTCCCGGTAGCCGCGTCGCTCGTACATGGCGACATTGGCACCGCTCTTGTGCCCGGCCGCGAGTTGGTACCGGCGCACCTCGGGAGGGGCGGCTGCCTCGAGCGCGCCAAGGAGACCAGATCCGATCCCATTTGCCTGCTGGTCGGGCGCAACCGCCAGTCGGCTCACCCAACCGATCTCACCGTCAACAGTGAGGCGCCCCGCCCCTACGAGTCGGCCGGCCCTCACGGCTCCCATCACGATCGCAGTCGCGAGCTCGTGTCTCATATCTTCGAGCGTCTCTACTAGCGGTGGTATCTCCGTCGTTCCGTAAAGGCGCGCTTCGGCCAAAAAGGCGGCCCGCTGAACGGTAAGGACCTCTCCGGCGCTCTCGGGTTCGAGCAGGCGGTACTCAATCTCCGGCATCTACCCATCTCCTCTTCGGGGCATGGCCCGCCCGTCGGCGGTCACCCGTATCCTTCTGCGCTTCACTTCCATTGGAAGTGGACGAACACCCGCCCGAAGTTGCGCGAGTCCTTTTCCACACGGTGGTACTGGGCTTTTATCTCTTTTTGGTCGAGGAAGCGCAAAACTCTCTTCTTGAGCTGTCCCGAGCCCTTCCCCGGGATGATCTCGACCTCGGTGGCTTTTGTGCGAACCGCCTCTTCGATGACCTCACGCAAGGCACGTTCGATGTCGTCTCCGCGGTTGTAGATGTCATGGAGGTCGAGTTTGAGTCTCACGAGACCCGCCTTTCGAGCGGGACGAGATCTTGGTGGAAAAAGCAGATCGTGCCTCTCGGTTGAAAACCGATGTCCGCATAAAGGTGCTTGGGCCAATCGTCGTCGTCGGCGATGATGAAGATCGGGTCGCATTTCGCAGACCTCGCCCGGGTTGTCGCGTATGTCACAAGCGTGCGGGCGTAACCGCGTCCGCGAGCCTCCGGGGCCGTGTACACGTCTTCCACCCATGCCGTCGGGCCGTCGGATCGCAACTTGGTAACGGCGGCGGGAGCCCCGTGAGCGTCGAGGATTCCGAAACAGGTCTCGCTCCACAACCTTCCCTCTCGGGCGAAGTACTCCTCTAGCTGGCCGAGGGCCGCCTCGCCGATACCCGGAAAATCGTCGATCGTCCAACGCCGCATCAATTCGACGGTCTGTGCCTGGCTCAGCTCGACGACCATCTCGGCATCGACCTTTCGACGCGGCTCTCGCGCCAAGACCATGACGACCTGGTTGTCGATCTTCCAACCGGCCGCGGCGAATGGCCCGGCTAGCTCAGCCGTGGCCCCGGCCTCGGCGACGACATGGCGATAGGACAGGTCAGCCTGGTACCGCTCGGCGAGCGCCACCACCTCGTCAAACTCCGCCGGCTCCAAGATGCGTATCTGGTTGAGCGCCCACACGAGAGGCAGAGACCTCGTCCGCACGACAAAGCCTGGCCCCACAGGTCGCATCTCGTCGGCCAGCGAGCCCAGCGTACGACGAAGGTGGCCGAGTACGGTGCCGAGCGGCTCAGTCAACTCATCGGAGGACATCACAGCCACTGTAGGCATTTAGCTGTCACCAGCTGGCCCGAGAATCGACGTCGCGGCTCGCGCCCTAGGCTTGAGGCGAGGCGAGGAGAGGCCCACTTTTGATCATGCGAGCAGGCACGAATTCGAAGATTGAGCTCAATGGCGACAGCCAAGGTCCGTCGTCGGTCATCTCGGTCGCGGGCCTCACCAAGAGATACGGGGACGTGGAGGCGGTGCGCGGCATCGACTTCGAAGTTGCCAGAGGCGAGACGTTCGGTTTCCTCGGACCGAACGGAGCCGGGAAAACGACCACGATCAAGATCCTTTGCACTCTCGCCGCCGCCACCACGGGCACTGCTTCGGTGGCTGGGCACGACACGAGCACGCAACAAGACGAGGTCCGTCGCAACATCGGGCTCGTGTTCCAGGACACGACGCTCGACACGTACCTCACCGCCGAGCAGAACCTGCGCTTCCACGCCGCCCTCTACGCCGTCCCGAAGGCCGTCATCGCACCTCGGACACGCCAGGTGTTGAACATGGTGGGTCTTTGGGAACGCAAGGACAATCTGGTCAGCACCTTTTCCGGAGGCATGCAACGAAGGCTCGAGATCGCCCGTGGCTTGTTGCACGCGCCCCATGTCTTGTTCCTCGACGAGCCCACGGTCGGCCTCGACCCGCAGACCCGCTCGTCGATATGGACCTACATCAATGACCTCAAGCGGCGGGAGGACATAACGATCTTCCTGACCACTCACTACATGGACGAAGCCGAGAACTGCGACCGGATCGCCATCATCGACCATGGCAGGATCGTGGCCATCGACACCCCCGAAGCCCTGAAGGCCAGTGTCGGCAAGGACAGGGTCCAGATCCAAACGGCGGACGACGCGGCGGCGATGGCCGCCCTCATGGCCCACTTCGGCATCGAGTCGGCCATGCACGACGGCGCGGTCACCTTCTCGGTTGCCTCGGGGGAGGAGTTCGTGCCCAGGCTGTTCGCCGAGCTCGACGTGACGATACGTTCGGTGAGCGTCTCGCGTCCGTCACTGGACGACGTCTTCATGTCCTACACCGGGAGCACCATCAGAGACGCCGAGGCGTCGAGCACCGACGCGATGCGCCACATGGCCGCACGCTGGCGAGGGGGGAGACGTTAGACATGGCCACGAGACTCGCCAAGACGGCGGCTGGGGCGGGAACTGAGGCCGAGCTCGTCGCGGAGATCAGGGTCGCCCTGCCCGAGCACGGGTTGAGCCACGACCTTCGCGCCATAAGCATCGTCTGGCGGCGCGAGCTCATCCGGTTCCGGACCGACCGGTTGCGGGCGATCACTTCACTCGTACAACCGTTCCTGTTCCTCTTCGTGCTCGGTACTGGCCTATCGACCCTCGCCAAGGGCGGCCTGCCCGCAGGTGTGAATTTCAAGACCTTCATCTACCCGGGCGTGCTCGGGATGTCGGTGCTGTTCACCTCCGTCTTCTCGGCCGGCTCGATCGTCTGGGACCGCGAGTTCGGTTTCCTGCGCGAGATGCTCGTCGCCCCGGTACGGCGCGCCTCTCTCGTGATCGGCAAGTGCCTCGGTGGCGCCACGATCGCTACGTTCCAGGGCATCGTGTTCCTCGCCCTGGCCTGGTTCGCGCACGTGCCGTACAACCCGCTGCTGTTGTTGACTCTGGTCGGCGAGCTGCTGCTGTTGTCGTTCACGCTGACCGCGTTCGGGCTGATGATGGCGGCTCGGATCAAGCAGTTCCAGTCGTTCATGGCCTTGACCCAGATGCTTGTTATGCCGCTGTTCTTCCTCTCCGGCGCCCTGTACCCGCTCAACGGGCTGCCGGCGTGGCTGAGCGTCCTGACCCGGATCGACCCGTTGACCTACATCATCGGCCCCATGCGCCACAGCGTCTTCGACCACTTGAAACTCCCGGCGGCCTCTGTGCAACGCCTGGCACCGAACATCACGTGGGGGAGTTGGTCCGTCCCGGTCGGGCTCGCCCTCGGCATCGTGGCCGCGATGGGCCTTGTCATGATCGGCGTCGCCATCGCCGAGTTCAGAAAGACCGAGTGAGCAGCGAGCCCGGACGGAGCGCTCACATTAAGAGCCTCTTGTAGAGGCAAATTCGATCCGCCAAGCTTGCCTGATGCTCACCTTCGGGGAATTCTCTGATCTGCGTCCCGACCTCGCTGCCGTCGGGCGGAGCCTGCTTTACGGGCATGGCCGCATCGCCCTCGGATTTCTCGCCACGGTCACAAAAGACGGCGGCCCACGGGTACACCCGATCTGCCCGCTCGTCACCGACAGGGCCCTCTATGGCTTCATCGTCCCCGGACCCAAGCGTGACGACCTACGTCGGGACGGGCGCTTTGCCCTCCACAGCGAGACGTTCCCGCCCCCGTGCCACGACGACGCCTTTTACGCCACCGGGAGGGCCGTCTTCGTGGACGACCCGCAGCTTCGCGACACCCTCACCGCCCAGCTCCTCGCCGAGCGTGACCTCGCGGAGCCCTGGCCGGGGTTCGCGTCGGAGGAGCTGGTCGAGTTCAGGCTCGACCGCTGCCTGATAACGCTCACCAAGCCCCAAGAAAATCTGCCGGCGGGTCACACGACCTGGGCGCACTGAGGCCGAAGACAGCCAGGACTGCCTTTGGGAGATTGGACATTCTACCTCCGTGGCCCGGTTCGCTCCAAGCGTGATGGATTTCACAGCTCAAGCGCGTTCGGGCTAGAAATGGCTCAGGAGTTCTGCAAGCCAAGGAGGCAGCGTGGACGTCCGCCAATGGGTTTGTGTCGACGGGAATGAGGCGGCCGCCCGCGTCGCATACGCCCTTTCTGAAGTGATCGCGATATACCCGATCACGCCCGCCTCGCCGATGGGCGAGTTCGCCGACGACTGGGCAACAGCGTACAAGGAAAACCTCTGGGGCCAGGTGCCCGACGTGATCGAGATGCAGTCCGAGGCCGGTGCCGCGGGCACCTTCCACGGTGCCTTGCAAAAAGGTGCCCTCGCCACCACCTTCACGGCTTCGCAAGGGCTCTTGCTCATGGTGCCGAACATGTTCAAGATCGCCGGCGAGCTCACTCCGGCGGTCATGCACGTCGCGGCCCGCACCATCGCCACCCATGCCCTGTCGATTTTCGGCGACCACTCAGACGTGATGCATGCCCGGACGACCGGATGGGCGATGCTGGCGGCCAGCTCGGTGCAGGAGGCTCATGACTTCGCCCTGATCGCACATGCGGCCACGCTTCGCGCCCGTGTGCCATTTCTCCATTTCTTCGACGGCTTCAGGACCTCTCATGAGCTGGCCAAGATCGCCACGCTCTCGAGCGAGGACATGGCCGCCCTCATCGACACCGATGCCCTCATCGACTTCCGCCTGCGGGGCATGAACCCCGACACGCCCGACGTCAGGGGAACCGCACAGAACCCGGACGTGTTCTTCCAGGCCCGCGAGGCTTGCAATCCTTATCACCTTGCCGTCCCTGGAATCGTGCAAGAGACGATGGACGCCCTTGGCGAAAGGACCGGGCGCTCCTACCGCCTGGTCGAGTACCGGGGAGCTCCCGATGCCGAGCGCGTCATCGTGCTCATGGGCTCAGGCGTCGGAGCGGCGCGCGAAGCGGTCGACGCCCTCGTCGCCAACGGCGAGCGGGTGGGCATGGTCACGGTGCGCCTCTACCGGCCCTTCCCGGCCGAACAGCTCGTCTCCGCCCTGCCGCCGAGTGTGCGTTCGGTCGCCGTGCTCGACAGGACAAAGGAGCCAGGAGCGGTCGGCGAACCTTTGTACCTTGACGTCCGCGCTGCGATAGACGAGGCCATGGACACCGCCGAGCCCGCTTTCTCCGAGCCACCCCGGGTGATAGGTGGCAGGTATGGGCTTTCCTCCAAGGAGTTCACACCGGCCATGGCCAAGGCAGCTCTCGACGAGCTGAAGAGCGAGCGACCCAAGCACCACTTCACCGTCGGCATCTACGACGACGTGACATCTCTCAGCCTCGCCTGGGACCGTGACTTCCGACCGCCTTTGCCGGACTCCGAGGTCCAGGCCGTGTTCTTCGGGTTGGGGTCGGACGGGACTGTCGGAGCCAACAAGAACAGCGCCAAGATCATCGTCGACGCCACGGACGACTTCGTGCAGGGCTACTTCGTCTACGACTCGAAGAAGTCCGGCGCCATGACCGCCTCGCACCTGCGGTTCGGGCCAGAACCCATCCATTCGACCTACCTGATAACCGACGCCGATTTCGTCGCCTGCCACCAGTTCAACCTGCTCGAGCGCGTTGACATCCTCGATGTGGCGCGAGACGGTGCCACCTTCCTGCTCAACAGCCCCTACGGCCCTGATGAGGTTTGGGGGCGCCTGCCCGGCAAGGTGCAGCGCCAGTTGCAGGACAAGCACATCCGCCTGTGGGTGATCGACGCCCTTCGTATCGCGGCGGAGACACAGATGGGCAACCGGATCAACACGGTTATGCAGCCGTGCTTCTTCGCCCTTTCCGGAGTCCTCCCCGCCGACGTGGCCGTGGCGGAGATCAAGGCGTCGGTCGAAAAGGCTTACGGCAAGCGCGGCCGCACCATCGTGGAGCGCAACTTCGCCGCCATCGACGCCGCCTTGGCGAACCTCGCCGAAGTGGAGATCCCGGCCGAGGCCGCCGCCGGCGGCTCGATCGGGGTACCGGTGCCCGACACAGCCCCGGATTTCGTCCGTCACGTCACCTCGATGATCATGGACGGCCAGGGCGACCTCCTTCCGGTGTCAGCCCTCCCCGCGGACGGCCGCTTCCCCTCGGGCACGACGCGCTATGAGAAGCGGGACATCGCCGTCGAGATGCCGATTTGGGACCCGGACATCTGCATCGACTGCGGTAAGTGCGCCATCGTCTGCCCGCACGCCACGATTCGCATGAAGGTCTACCCCGCCGAGGCGCTCAAAGGCGCCCCCGAGGGTTTCTTGTCCAAGCCGTTCCGGTCCAAGGACCTGGCCGATCACTTCATGACCATCCAGGTCGCCCCAGACGACTGCACAGGCTGCGGGGTTTGCGTCGACGTGTGCCCGGCGAAGTCCAAGACAGAGGTCAAGCACAAGTCGATCAACATGGAGCCGGCGCTCCAGAACCGGGCGCGGCTGCGCCCCGAGTGGGACTTCTTCCTCTCCATCCCCGAGCTCGACCGCTCCGCCCTGCCGCACGACTCGGTGAAGGGTTCCCAGAGCCTGCTGCCGCTGTTCGAGTTCTCCGGTGCCTGTTCGGGATGTGGGGAGACGCCGTACCTGAAGCTTGTAAGCCAGCTCTTCGGCGACCGCATGCTCGTGGCCAACGCCACGGGCTGCTCGTCGATCTACGGCGGCAACTTGCCGACCACTCCGTGGGCCACCAACGGCGAAGGCCGCGGTCCGGCTTGGAGCAACTCGCTGTTCGAGGACAACGCCGAGTTCGGCCTCGGCATCCGGCTCGGCCTCGAGGCCCAACAAGAACGAGCCCGCGGCCTGCTCCACCTGCTCACCGAGCAGGTAGGACTGGAGCTTGCCTCCTCGATCCTCGAAGCCGATCAGTCGAATGAGGAGGCCGTGTTCGCCCAGCGGGCCCGCGTCGCCCGGCTCGATGAGGAGCTCGGTCGCCTCGTCAGTTCCGGCGACGCCGCTGTCGCCCTGGCGGCGCGGCACCTGGGCGCTTTGACGGGCGCTCTCGTGCGCAAGAGCGTTTGGATCTTCGGCGGCGACGGCTGGGCCTATGACATCGGCTTCGGCGGTCTCGACCACGTCCTTTCCTCCGGACGCGACGTCAATATCCTCGTGCTCGACACCGAGGTCTACTCCAACACCGGCGGCCAGGCCTCGAAGTCCACCCAGCGCGGGGCGATGGCCAAGTTCGCCGCCGCGGGAAAAGAGTCGGCCAAAAAGGACCTCGGCGCCGTGGCACGCTCCTACGGCAACGTCTATGTCGCCCAGATCTCCATGGGGGCCAACGACACCCAGGCGACGAAGGCCTTCATGGAAGCCGAGGCCTATCCCGGCACGTCGCTCATCATCGCCTACTCGACCTGCATCGCCCACGGCATCGACATGGCGATGTCGATGACCCACCAGAAAGATGCCGTCCGCTCGGGTTACTGGCCCCTGTACCGGTTCCACCCCTCGCCGGCCGAAGCGGCCCAACCGTTCCAACTCGACTCGAAGGCTCCGTCCATCCCGTTGGCCGACTTCACCGCCACCGAAGCCCGCTATGCGACCTTGGCGAGGACCCACCCTCACCAGGCGGCTCGACTGGCGGCGCTCGCCCAAGCGGACATCACCGAGCGCTGGCGCTACTACGAGCAGCTGGCGGCTGTTCACCGCAGTGTCGTCAGCTCCGCGACCGGGCCCGAGGTCGAGTCCGACGCCGGATACCAATACGACGAGGAGGTCCAGTGATGCCAGGGGCTGACAAGGTGGACCTGAGGACGAGGTATCTCGGTCTCGAGCTGTCGTCGCCGATAGTCGCCTCGGCCAGCCCGCTCACGCGAGAGGTCGAAGGCTCCAAGGCGCTCGCGGACGCCGGCGTCGGTGCGATCGTGCTCCCATCGCTGTTCGAAGAGGAGATCGTCGCCGAGGAGGTCGGGCTGTCGACCGCCCTCGAGGCCGGCAGCGGGCACTTCGCCGAGGCGCTCGACTACTTCCCCGCCGTGAACGAGTTCAAGAGTGCCGTCGACCGGTACCTCGAGCTGCTCGAGCACACCAAGAAGGAAGTCGACGTGCCGGTGATCGCCAGCCTGAACGCCTCGTCGACCGGCGGCTGGGTGCGCTACGCGCACCTTCTCGCCGACGCCGGCGCGGACGCCCTCGAGCTCAACGTGTACCGAGTCGCCACCGATCCACTCCTGAGCGCGGCGCAGGTGGAGGAGCTGGACCTGGCCCTCGTCGCCAATGTGTGCGACGCCGTGTCGCTGCCGGTTGCCGTCAAGCTGTCCCCGTACTACTCAGCCATGGCGCATTTCGCCGCCAAGGTTGTCAGCGCAGGGGCTGCCGGGCTGGTCTTGTTCAACCGCTTCTACCAGCCCGACCTGGACCTCGAGACGATGGACGTGGTGCCGAGGGTGGAGCTGTCGCGCAGCTGGGAATTGCGGCTGCCGTTGCGCTGGATAGCCGTCTTGCGTCCTCAGCTCGGACGCCAGCCGTCCCTCGCCGCCACCTCCGGCGTTTACTCGGGATACGACGTCGTGAAAGCCCTGGCCGTGGGCGCGGACGTGGCGATGATGACCTCCGCCCTGCTCCACCTAGGCCCGAGCCACGTCAGCTTGGTCGAGTCCGAGCTGCGCTCGTGGCTCGCCGACCACGAGTACGTGTCGGTGGCAGAGTTGCGCGGATCTGTGTCACAGGCGACCTCTGTCGACGCCGGCGCCTTCGAAAGGGCCAACTACTTAAAGACCTTGCACTCCTGGACGACCGTTGCTGGCTTCCCTGTCCCCGGGCCCGACTGACGCAGAGACCTCGAGAGACCTCGAGGATTTGTAAGGCGTGTCCTGAACACGAGCCGCGATCTTTAACCGACCAAGCATGCAACCTGGCACGGCCGTTCCCGCTCCAGGGTGTCGACGATTCGGAGGACGACCCACGGTCCTCGTTCGCCGCCAAAGGCCGCGCCCCGGCTGACCCCAAAGCGTTCCCGAACCAAAGCCGAGAAACCATGTCGCTGCGAACGACATCAACTGCCGGAGAAAGCTAAGCAAGAAAGGCAGGCTTCCAATGGGACTAAGCGTCATTGACTTGAGCCGGGCTCTGGCCTCGTTCGGCCAGGTCTATAGCCCGCGGATCGTCGGAAAGGTCAACAACTACGACGTGCGTGTCGCCCACGCCAAGGGCGAGCACGTCTGGCACGTGCACGAGAAGACTGACGAGTTCTTCCTCGTTCTCGAGGGCCTCTTCGAGGTCTCAGTCCGCGAGCCGGACGGGGCCGTGCACACCGTCACCTTGCACAAGGGCGAGATCTGCGTAGTGCCAAAAGGCACAGAGCACAAGCCCTCTTCGCCAGGCGGCTCTATCCTCATGTTCGAGCCCTCGGGGACCTCGAGCACAGGTGACCGGCACCAAGGAGAGATCCATGACTACGAGGACACCACCACTGGTCATGACCTACACGACGACAACGCCTGATCCTGGGGATCTGAGACTGGGAGGACCTGTGGAACAGCTGAGCCGTGGCCCGGCCCGAGTCGCCGAGGAGTTGTGCCGCCTCGGAGTCTCCTGCGAGGTCAAAGAGATGCCGCAAAGCACGCGGTCGGCCGAAGAGGCCGCCGTGGCCGTGGGTTGTGACGTGGCCCAGATCGTGAAATCGCTCATCTTCCGCACAGTGCCGGGTGACCAAGCCGTTCTCGTGCTTGTCTCGGGCGCCGATAGGGTCGATGAGGCCCGCCTTGCCGAGGTCGTCGGCGGACCGGTGGAACGGGCCACGGCCGATTTCGTGCGGGCCCGCACCGGCTACGCCATCGGGGGCGTGCCGCCCGTCGGCCACACTGCACCGGTGGCCAGCTTTCTCGACGAGCACCTCCTCGATCACGAGGTCGTCTGGGCGGCCGCGGGCACGCCGCGGGCCGTCTTTTCCATCAAGCCTGCCGATCTGCTTCGGGTCACCGCCGCTGAGCTCGTCGCCGTCGCGACCGGCTGAGGTCTTTTCCAGTCCCGAGCTTGCCACACCGTCCTCCGCGAAAAGCACTTGTGCTTGGTGCGAGCCCTGGCCACACTGCCACCCATGACCGAGTACCGAGCCGAATTCGACGCCGAGGTGTCCTTCTCCAACGGAGGAAGGCTCACCGCTCAAGGCTTCAGGATCGACGTCGCAGGTCCAAACGTGGGCGAGGACGAGATCGCGGCGCTCTTTGTCGCCTCCTTGGGACTGCTCATGGTCGACAGGGTGGAGCTGCGGCGGACCACGGTGTACCCCGAAGCTCACAAGGGGACCCGCAGAGGGCCGAGCGACGCCAGCTGGGCCGCTCTCCCGGGCGCTGAGACTACCTGGCACCTTGTCGAGCTAAGCCATGTCATCAAGGCAGACATGGTCACCTACCCGGGACTGCCCGGCCCGGTGATCACGCCCTATTTGACCCGGGAGGCCTCGCGGGCCGTCTACTCGCCCGGCACCGAGTTCGCCATGGACTGGGTCAAGATGCTCGGCAACACCGGCACCTACCTCGACAGCCCCTACCACCGTTACGACGACGGGAACGACCTGGCGTCCCTGCCGCTCAGTTCGCTTGCCGACCTGCCAGCCGTGGTCGTGCGGACGATAGGCGCCAACTCACGACAAGTGGACCTTGGGGCGCTGGCGGCGCACGAGGTGTCCGACCGCGCCGTGCTGCTGCATACCGGCGGGGACAAGCACTGGGGCACTCCCGAGTACGCGACAGACGCCCCCTACCTGACTGAGGCAGGCGCCCGCTTCCTCGTCGAGCAGGGGGCGCGTCTCGTCGGCATCGACTCGGTCAACATCGACGACATCGCCGACGGGCGGCGCCCGGCCCACAGCCTGCTCCTCGCCGCGGGCATTGCGGTGGTCGAACATCTCACAGGCCTCGAGGCCCTGCCCCCGAGCGGAGCCCGCTTCACGGCGGCCCCGCCCCGTATGGCGGGCTTCGGCACCTTCCCAGTGCGCGCCTACGCCTCAGTGCCTGTCCGAAGGCACGCTGCGGGCGACTGAGACGCCGACACGGGCCCGACCTCAAGAGCGCACCGGGCGAGGCACAGATAGCCTGCGTGGCAGGCATCCAGAAGGGGTCGCACCAAGTGAGCTCCATGACGCAGCCTTCGAAGGTGCCGGGCGAGGTGATCGTCCGGCCCGTGTTCGAGGGCGACCTCGACCGGGTCGACCTGATCTACCGCACGGCCTTCGGCACCTTTTTCGGTGTCCCGGAGCCAGAGGACATCTTCGGCGACACCGAGCTCGTGCGGACCCGGTGGCTTCATGACCCTGGCGCCAGTCTTGCCGCCGAGCTCGACGGCGCCCTGGTCGGCTCAAACTTCGTCACCACTTGGGGAAGCTTCGGTTTCTTCGGGCCTTTGACCGTGCAGCCCGAATGTTGGGACCGCGGCATCGCCCACCGGTTGATGGAAGCGACGATGGAGCTGTTCGCCTCGCGTCACACCCGGCACATGGGGCTGTTCACCTTCGCCCACAGCCCCAAGCACGTCGTGCTGTACCAGCGTTTCGGGTTCTGGCCTCGTTTCCTCATCGCTGTCATGGAGGCGCCCGTGGCTCCGCCGGAGCGGCCGGCCTCCTACGTCAGGTTCTCCGCGCTTGCCGTCCGCGACCGGGCAGTCACGACGGGGGCGGTTCGCTCCCTTACCGGCGAGATCTTCGACGGCCTCGACGTGAGCGGGGAGCTCGAGGCGGTGCTCGATCAGAATCTCGGCGAGACGGTGCTGATCGAGGACGCCTCGGGTCTGCAGGGTGTGGCGGTGTGCCACATCGGGCCAGGGACCGAAGCGGGGAGCGACATGTGCTATGTGAAGTTCGCCGCCATAAGGCCCGGCCCCGGTGCTGCCCGATACTTCGACCGGCTGATCGACGCCTGCCACGACCTCGCCTCTTCTGCCGGCGTCTCGGTCTTGCAGGCCGGGGTGAACTTCGGGCGTGAGCACGCTTACGGCGCACTTCGCGAAAGGGGCTTCCGCACCCAGTTCCAGGGCATCTCGATGCATCGCCCGAACGAGGACGGCTACGACACGGCCGCCAGCTGGGTCCTCGACGACTGGCGATGACGAACCCCTCCGCCGGCCCGAGCGCACCGAAAGCAGACCAAGCAAGGACTGGACTTTTCGCGTCGAGCGGCTCACGAAGCGTTTCGATGCTCTAGCCGCCAACGACGGCATCTCGCTTCGCGTGGAGCCGGGCGAGGTCTACGGGTTGGTCGGCATTCGCCGCTCTCTTGTTCTCACCGATCGTCTACCCGGCATCGCAATTACCCGCGTGATTCACGACCGTGCACTACTTCCTTCCCTTTTACTACATGGCCGTCGTCACTCGAGCAGGGCTCACCTCCGGCGAGCTGGCGCACGTGTCGATCTCGTTCATCGTCCTTGGCGCCTGGGCCGTCGCCGGCTTCGGCGCGACGGCATGGGTCGCGGGCCGGCGCCGTTAAGACGTCGCGTGTGCCGGCTCCGCCAGCAATGGTCGGCGACGCGTCCGAGGCGGTCCGCACCGTTTAGGGCGACGAGCTTGCCTTAAGCCCGCAGGGCGCCGCCCGCTTCAACGGTTCGGGGGACGCCGCTCATCGGTGTCCTCCCGCTCGCCGGCGGCGACTCGGACGGCGGGTCGGGTCGCCCCAGGGAACGATCTGGGGAGAAACCCAAGAGGAAAAGGCGTCGGCGGCAAGACTCCCCGCGATCGCCTCGACCTCAACCGGCGACGGTGAAGCCGCACGTTCTGCCCCGGCGATGAAAAGCCGGTAGCGGCAGCCGTCCATCTCGAACTCCCACGGTTGGTACGGCTCCGCTCGGCGAAGGGACTTGAGGGCGCTCATCAACCGGGTCTCGAGCCGGTCCAGGGAGC
>Ga0187867_10001984_pt1 | contig 17365 bp, 18 predicted proteins | sample June2016WEW_13_1_FD_132976 | JGI IMG/M metagenome (GOLD analysis project Ga0187867, IMG submission 132976) | Peatland microbial communities from SPRUCE experiment site at the Marcell Experimental Forest, Minnesota, USA - June2016WEW_13_10 | ecosystem: Environmental > Terrestrial > Soil >...
CATCCGTATCCGAGTGTTCGCTTTGACGCTATTCATCCAAGGTAGGAGCCGTATGCGGGAAATCCGCTCGTACGGATCTGTGCGGGGGGTAGTGGGCGACCGCTATCCCTACCGCGACTCGCAAAATTTGTTTGGGTTCGAGCCGCCCGCAGGATGCCGGAGACTGCAAGACGTGTTGAAGCCACCCAAGGCGAGGGTAGCACGTCGACTACGGCAGTTCGGTCGGCAGATTGACCTCGGACGTTTAGTTTCAGCGTGGACGGGCACAACGAGATCGGTCACCGGCTGGGTGCTTACCCTTGGCGGCGGGTGCCTCTAACACGGGTCCCGTCGCCGGAACGGCCATTCCCAAAACCGGACACTTTTACATTCCCCTCAGCTCGCCCCTAACCTTTTTCCCCCAAAGGAGTCATAATCTTACCAGCCTCGGATGGATTGGCAGGCGCCGTGCCTCTTCCGCCGTGGAAACCAAACATGGATGTACCGAGAAAAGACGCAGCCAAGAAACGCCTCATCAAGCGCATTATCATCGGCTTAGTGATAGTCGTCCTGCTCATACCCGTGGTCTATATGGTAGGACTTCCGTTGACTCCGTTCAAAGGGCACCTCAAGCCCGCCGCGCCGGGCGTGGAACTCTCCACCCTGTGGCCCGATACGGTGCGGCGCGGCCCCATGGTCCTCGAAGTTCGCGGCTTGGGAACGCTGGTCCCTGAGGATACGCTGCTCATCCCGGCCCAAACCGACGGCCGCATCGAGAAAATCCTGATCAAGCCGGGAACGCCAGTGAAGCCGGACAGCATCATCCTGATCATGACCAACCAGGAGTTGCAGACCGCGCTGCTGGACGCCGAATACACGCTGAAGGCTGCGCAGGCCGCCTACACCGATCTGCGGGTGACGCTCGAAAAGCAAGGCCTGGATCTGAAGGCCAACGCCGCGCAGGTGGCCGCCGATTACCACTCCGCGCAGCTTAAAGCCGAGCGCGACGACGCCCTGGTGAAAGAAGGTCTGGTGGCCCCTGTGGATGCCAAGATTTCCGATGTGACGGCGCAAGAGCTGTCGGTACGCAACGAGATCGAGGAAAAGCGGCAAAGCATCAACCAGGAGTCCGTGGAGGCCCAGTTGGCCGCGCAAAAGGTCAAAGTCGACCAGCTCGAGGCCGAGTACAAGCTGAAGCTGCAGCAGGTAGAAGAGTTGAAAGTGCGGGCGGGCGCGGAAGGCATGCTGCAGGCGCTGCCGGAAGCGCAGAAGGTCGAGGAAGGGCAGAAGGTGCTGGCCGGAACCGCGCTGGGTAAAGTGGCGCAACCCTCGCACCTGAAGGCTGAGCTGAAGATCGCGGAGACCCAGGCCAAAGACGTCCGCATCGGACAGCCGGCCGTGATCGACACGCGCAATGGTCTGGTGAAGGGCAGCGTTTCGCGCATCGATCCGGCGGTGTTGGCCGGAACGGTGACGGTGGATTGCAGGCTGGAAGGTGCGCTGCCGGACGGCGCCCGTCCGGATTTGAGCGTGGATGGAACCATCGAGCTGATGCGGCTCGACGATGTAGTTTACATGGGCCGGCCGGTGTTCGGGCAGGCGGACAGTAAGGTCAGCCTGTTCAAGATCGATGCGGATGGCAAGTACGCCAATCGCGTGCAAGTGGAGCTGGGGCGCGCTTCGGTCAACACCATCGAAGTAAAAAAGGGACTGAACGTGGGCGACCGGGTGATCCTGTCGGATATGTCGGCGCAGGACGCATACGAACGAATAAAACTGAACTAAACCGCGGTACGAAACGTATTGGAGATGAAATGGGCACTAATGGAAAAGAATCGTTGATTGTCTTGGATGGGGTGACGAAGGTGTTCGTGACCGACGAAGTCGAAACCCACGCCTTATCCGGGATCCAACTCGATCTGAAGAAAGGCGAGTACCTCTCGATTGCCGGACCGTCGGGCTGCGGCAAGTCGACTCTGCTGGCCATTTTGGGCTTGCTGGATACGCCGAGTGACGGGACGTATACCCTGAACAACCGGCCGGTCAGCGGGCTCAAGCTTTCGGAGCGGGCGCGGATCCGCAACCGGGAGATCGGCTTCATCTTCCAGGCGTTCAACCTCATCGGCGATCTGACGGTGTACGAGAACGTGGAATTGCCGCTGACCTATCGCGGGATGGGATCGGCCGAGCGCAAGAAGCGCGTGCAGGAGGCGCTGGAGCGGGTGGGCATGTCGCACCGCATGAAGCATTATCCGTCGCAGCTCTCGGGCGGTCAGCAGCAGCGCGTGGCCGTGGCGCGCGCCCTGGGCGGCGATCCGGTGATCCTGCTGGCGGATGAGCCCACTGGAAACCTGGATTCAGCCAATGGCGAAGCGGTCATGAATCTGTTGAAGGATCTGCACCGCAATGGCGCCACCATCTGCATGGTGACGCACGATCCGCGGTACGCGCAGTTCGCGGACCGCACCATCCGCTTGTTTGACGGCCGCATCGTCGAGGAAAGCGTCGAGGCGGCGCGGAACTAAGGTCCCGATCTTGGAGGGCGGGCAATCTTGCCCGCAGCCGGCTTTCAGCCGGCTTGAAACAGGAGGGAGAATGCTACTCGTAAGCGCCCTGGTGGCGTTGGCAAGCGCAATCAGCGTGCCGGCAACCGGAAACTTCCATCAAGAGTCCAGCCGGATATATCCTCTTTCGGCGCGCGGACGAGTGTCGCTCCAAAACATCAACGGCGATGTGCATATCCGCGCCTGGGACCGCAATGAAGTGCGCATCGCGGCCGTCAAGACCGCCTCCAGCCGGGGCCTGCTGAACGAAGCCCGCGTCACCGTGGATTCGAGCGCCGATGCGATCAGCATCCGCACCCGCTTCGGGGACGGGGCCACTACGAATCCCGGCAGCGTGGAGTATACCGTCATGGTGCCGCGGAATGCGCGCCTCAGCGAAATCAAGGCCATCAATGGCGCGGTGGATATCGAAGGCGTCAGCGGCGGCATCAACGCTTCGTCGGTGAACGGCACGGTGCGCGCGCAGAAGATCGCCGGAGACGTGCGCCTGTCCACCGTGAACGGAAAGCTGGAAGCCACTTTCGAGCGGTTGAGCGACGCCCGGACCATCTTCATGAATTCCGTGAACGGTCCGATCTCGCTCTCCATCCCCTACGATGCGGGCGTGGAATTCAACGCGCGCAACGTCACGGGCGGAATCGACAACGATTTCGGCATTCCGGTCAGGCAAGACCACTCGGCCGGCAGCCAGTTGCACGGCGTGCTGAAGGGCGGCGGGACCTACATCGACCTGAAGAACGTCAACGGCGCCATTTGCATCACGCCCATGTCGCACGGCCGCCGAGTGAAGTTCACGTAGACAGGCGGGGAGGCATAGCGGGGAGGCCTGTCCTACATGTTCCAAGATATTCGCTACGCCTTCCGCATGCTCCTCTAGAGCAAAGGCTATACAGCCGTGGCGGTGCTGGCCCTGGCGCTAGGCATCGGAGCCAACACGCTATCTGGATTGGAAGCGCCGGACCCGTTCGTTCGCCGTGCTATCGCCTTACACTTCGGACGACGCATTGAGCTCCTGGCGGCATGCCTCGGACAGGCCCGCTCCCGCCCAAAACGACCTCTGCTTCATTCAGCTTTTGAGCCGCGTCTGGTTCGAGAGGAGTTGCCAGATCCTGGCGATCGGCGGCGGCGCCGTATGAGATGAATACCTTCATATCGTCCCGTTCCTGAATTCTAACAGGGTGTTCGCGGTGTTAACGTTGACGCGAGGAGACTGGATGAGATCTGCCGCTGCTTTGCCGTTCGCCTTGCTTGCCGTGTCCATGCCGTCCGCCTGGGGAGCGGCCAACGCCGTGGCGGACACTCCCCCGATGGGCTGGAACAGTTGGGACTGCTACGGCACCACGGTGACCGAAGCGGAAGTGAAGGCCAACGCCGATTACATGGCCCAGCGGCTCAAGCAGCACGGCTGGCAGTACGTGGTCATCGACATCCAGTGGTCCGAGCGGAATCCAAAGGCGCACGGCTACCGTCCCGATGCGGAACTGTCGATGGACGAGTACGGCAGGCTCATTCCGGCGGTGAACCGGTTCCCGTCTTCGGCGGACGGCCGCGGCTTCCGGCCACTGGCCGACTTTATCCACGGGCTGGGACTGCGGTTCGGCATCCATATTATGCGCGGCATCCCCAGGCAGGCGGTGAAGGCGAATCTGCCGGTGTTTGGCAGCCAGGCGCGGGCGGCCGAGATCGCGGACCGGTCGTCGATTTGCCCGTGGAACGGCGATATGTACGGCGTGGATGTGAGCCGCGCGGGCGGGCAGGCCTACTACGATTCGATTCTGAAAATGTACGCCGATTGGGGCGTAGATTACATCAAGGCGGACGACATCGCGCGGCCCGCGCACCGCGAGGAGATCGCCGCCTTGCATCGGGCGATACGCAAGACCGGGCGGCCTATCGTATTGAGCCTGTCGCCGGGGCCGGCCATGATCAAGGACGTCGCGTTCCTCCAGGACAACGCCAACATGTGGCGCATCTCGGACGATTTCTGGGACGACTGGAAGGCACTGCGGCTGAACTTCATCCTGATGTCGATTTGGAGCGGCGTGGGACAGCCGGGGGCCTGGCCGGACGCGGATATGCTGCCGCTGGGCCGCATCGGCATTCGCGCGGAGCGCGGCGAGGTCCGCATGACGCGATTCACGCGCGACGAGCAGCGCACGCTGTTGAGCCTGTGGTCGATCGCCCAAGCGCCGCTGATGTTTGGCGGCGATCTGCCCAGCAACGACGATTTCACGCTATCGCTGATCGTTAACGACGAGGTATTAGGAGTTGATCAGCACGGAGCGCACGGTGGCGCGTTTGCGGAAGGCGGCGACAGCGTGGTGTGGACGGCGGATGCGCCGCGGGCGGACGCGAAGTATGCGGCGGTGTTCAACGTGGGCGAGGCGGGGCCGGTCGATATTCGCATCGACTGGGCGGCTCTCAAGCTGCCCGCGCGGTGCGCGCTGCGGGACTTATGGGAGCGGAAGGACATGGGCACTTTCTCCAGCGGGTACACGTTTCGCGTGCAGCCGCACGGGTCGGGGTTGTACAGGGTGGAAGGGGTCCGATAAAGGTTCGTCAGAAGAAATCGTGGGTCGATTCCGGCTCGGGTAATTTGCCAAGTGAGCGATAGAGCGCAAGTTCGAGGCAGCGGAAGGTGCGGAAACCGTAGGATTCTCTCATGGTGACTTTAGCCTTGTTGTTCAGGCCCTCAACAACTCCGCTGGAAAGCAACTTCTGAGCGCGGAAATAGTTGAGGATCAGTTCGCGATGCTGGCGCAGTGACCGGGCGATCTTCTTCATAGGCTCGATGCGCGAGCGCATCACCTGCCGGCACCAAACATCGAGGAACTTTCCGGCCGATGCGGGGGAGTTGTAATCCCAAAGTTGCTGAAAGGCTTCCTTAAGAAGGTAAGCACGGACGGTCTTCAGGTTGTAGCGGAGCAGATCGCGTAACCGGAAGCGCTGTTACATTTTCAGATTCTCTTCGCGTTTGAGCAGCAGCCAGCGCGACTTCTTCAGCACCGGCACGCCGCCCTCGCTGGCTATGCGGCGCGATTCTCCGGCACGGACTTGGTCCAGCGCCTTGTTCATTTTCGCCACGATGTGAAACCGGTCGAGGATGTGAAGCGCCTCGGAGCATTTCTCGCGGATGACTTTCAGATAGGGTTCCCACATATCGGAGCAGATGAACCCGATCTTCGAAGCCAGTTCGTCGCCGATGACAGTGAAGAATCCCTGAAAGGATTCGATGGTTCTCTCGCGGCCCACCCAAAGCAGGCGCGTGACGCCGAGATCGATCTGATAAACCAGCGTCAGGTACTTGTGGCCTTTGGCGTGTTAGATTTCATCGACGCCGATCGCGTCGATTTGGCCCAGCACCCGGTGCTCCAGCCCGAAGGTGACGGCGTGTTCCACCGCGTCGAAAACCTTTTCCCAGGAAGTGCGGAACGCGTCAGCCGTTTCCTTCCACGACAGTTTGCGCGCCCAGCGGGCCAGAAACAACATGTACGCTCTGGTTAGGGTCCGCTTGCCGTCGCCCCAGGGAACTTCCTCGACGAAGACCGCCTGGCAGCGGCGGCATCGACGCGCCGCATGGAGTAGAGCAGAAAAACCAGAAATCCCCAGAAGGGAATGAACTCGACTCGCCTCTCGGCGAGTTCGTCGTAACCAGGCGCCGGTTGATGGCAGCGCGAGCACACTGCGGCCGAACCCTTCGTACAGCCACTTCGATGCTCTTTTTGTCGGCGCTGAAGTAGGCGTGCTGGTACACAAAACCCCGGAAACGGTGGGCGGTTTAGAATCGTGATCAGTGAAGCTGGAGCAGTCGCACACAGATAGCGACCGCTGACTTACGCGAGGGTTCCATGACGTGGAGGCGGGTGCCGGCGAATCCTCTACCATAAACCGCTTACTGGGAAGCAGACAAACTCCAAGCCTCCATTTCCGATTGCCGATCTACCATCTAAGATTGTTATAGTTGACGTAAGATTTTTGTAGTGGTAGACTTTTTCTCAGATGCCTTCGCACTCCGATAGTCCCAGCCCCGATCCCCCGATGCCCACCGCCGCCGAAGCCGATATCCTGGCTATCCTCTGGCGCCTGGGTCCGGCTACCGTTCGGGAGGTACATGATGCCCTGGAGAAAGACTGCGGCTACAACACCACCCTTACACAGATGAGACTGATGACCGAGAAGGGCCTGTTGGTCCGCAGCGAACGCTTTCGATCGCATGTCTATGAGCCCGCGGCGCCAAAGAACCAGATGCAGGCCCGGATTGCGGGAGATCTTCTGAAGCGGGTCTTTGGCGGCTCGCCCAAAGGACTGATCATGAGCGCGCTCGGCGCTCGGCCTACGACTCCCGAGGAGCGAGCGGAGATTCGAGGGATGCTCGACGAACTGGACGGGAAGAAAAGGAGCGCCAAATGAACGCAATTCAGATCCTCGCGATGCAGCCCTGGGTGGAGCGCCTCGGGATGACGCTACTCCACTTTCTCTGGCAAGGCGCAATGATCGCCGCGATTTATGCCGCCGCGCGAAGGTGGGGAGCACGCACCGTAGACGCGAACGGCCGTTACTTTCTCGCCTGCGCGGCACTTACGGCGATGGCCATCACACCGATGGTGACCTGGAGACTGCTGTGCGGGCCGTCGCCGGAATCCGTTGCCTCCACCTTCGCGTCGCCCATGTCCGCTGCTCGAACCGAGCCGGTTCCGTCCATCTCGCCGTCGCTGCCGGCTGACGCAGATCGCGTCCTGCCAGGGCCGCTGTCCTGGGTGGTCGCCTGTTGGCTTACGGGCGCGAGTGTGTTCTCGCTGCGTCTGCTTGCCGGCTGGATACTAGCGGAGCGTCTTCGCTCCAGAATGGTGCGCCCCGCTTCCGCCGAATGGCAGCGGATTCTCGATCGGCTCAAGACCCGCATTTGCGTCTCCCGGCCGGTCCGCCTGCTGGTGTCGGGACGAGTGCAGGCGCCGGCAGCCATTGGATGGCTGCGTCCGATTGTGCTGGTACCGGTTGGCGCCGGTTTGCCGCCTGCGCAGATGGAAGCGCTTCTACTTCATGAACTGGCACACATCCGCCGCCACGACTATCTCGTGCATATTCTTCAAAGCGCCGTCGAGGCCGTATTCTTTTACCATCCCGCCGTCTGGTGGATCTCCAGCCACATGCGCGCCGAGCGCGAACTCTGTTGCGACGACATTGCGGTTTCCGTCATCGGGGACCCTGTCCTCTACGCCCGCGCCCTCGCGGAGTTCGACTTGGCAAACCGGATCATCCACCCAGCCGTTATGGCCGCCAACGGCGGGTCCCTAGCCGACCGCATTGCCAGGTTATTGGGCCAACCTGCCACCTCCCGACGCCCCTCATGCGGACCGGGAGGCGCCGCGACGCTGATCCTGTTGGCAATCGGGGCGTGCGTCGTGTTTGCTCAATCCACGGTTCGGCCGGAGTTTGAGGTGGCCTCTGTCAAGCCGTCTTCCAGCCGAGGCATCCAGAACGTGCGCCCGCTTCCGGGCCGCCTTACCGCCGACGCGTCTCTGCAGATGCTCGTCCAGTATGCCTACGGGGTCCAGCCTTTCCAGGTGGTGGATGCTGCGGGATGGTTGCAACCCGGGCGCTACGAAATCGACGCCAAGGCCGATGGCAATTCCAGCCGGAACCAAATGTTTCTCATGCTGCAATCTCTGCTGGAAGACCGTTTCCGATTGAAGATGCACCGTGAGACGAGGGATCTGCCGGTATATGCGCTGGTAGCCGCCAAAGGCGGGCTCAAACTGCCGCCCCCTAAGGAGGGCGGCTGCATCGACTCTCCTGCGGACGCGGCCCCGGAATGGGCTGGAGGAAGAATGGCCCCACCTGGCCAGGCTCCTACCGCTCCTACGCTGTGTGGTTCAGCTGGAATCACCTTGGGGGGAATGCAGGGCTGGAAGATTGCCATGCCTGAGTTCGTCCGGAGACTCTCGCTGATGCTCGACCGCAGCGTGATCGACAAGACTGGATTTACAGGACTGTTCGACCTGCAGCTTCGTTTCGTGCCGGATGAGACCACCCCGGCCATGCCGCCACCACCGCCCGGTTCGGATGCATTCGGCGTATCCCTTCCGCAGGCGCTCCGCCAGCAACTTGGATTGCGGCTCGAATCCACCAAGGGCCCAGTCGAGGTGCTCGTCGTCGATCATGCCGAACGGCCGTCGGGTAATTGATATAGGATATCCCGCGAGCTTTCCCCCTGGAGCCAAGACCTTCTCACTCGGAGACTGCGCAAACACGGAGCCAGTAGGACGTATCTTGCCCGGTGCCGGTATTCGGCAGATGAATCGGCAAATCCTCCCTTATGCCTCAGCGTTTACCGGGGATGGCAAACTGGTTCCATCCAACTGGCTACGAACACAAAAAGCTGAGTCCGCGCTATCCGCCGTTCGCCCGGCCGCGCGAGCCGAACTTCCGGCGGCGATTCGAACGCGTCAGTGACCCACAGATTCCTCTGACGAGGCTAAAAATTAAAGGCCCCGGCTGGGTAACCGGGGCCATGCACTCAGAGATTGGCGGCGGGAGGGGACTCGCCGCCAGGGATGCTGTCTGTATTGATTTCAATGTATCATTTTAAGATCTGTTTGTCTAGTACTCACTACTCTTATTTTTGGCGGTTTCTTGGGGCCTTAAAATTTGAAGGCCCCGGCTGGGTATCCGGGGCCTTTGCACTCAGAGGGTTGGTGGCGGGAGGGGACTCGCCACCAGGGATGCTGTCTGTATGGGTTTAATATAACCTTTTCAGGCCTGGTTGTCCAGTGTTTTGGAAAGAATTGTCGAAAATATTTTGGACTGCGAGTTTTGCGGAAAAGTTCAACAGATTGATGCGGATGCGGAGTGGTAAAATCCATCAATCGCGACGGTTTCAGGCGTCGCGGGCCACGGTGCCGTGCTGGCGGAGCGGATGGGTGGGCATCCCGGTACCGGTGCAACCCAGCAGAAACTAATGACAAACCGAGCCAGAATTTTTTGGCCCTGTTTTCAATGCCTTAAGACAAATGGCTCCAATCTTCCACAATCTCCCGGCTTAGGCTGAAGGCGAAAGGGGGAGTTCGGTCCGCCTGTTTTCCCGCCAGGACGACCAAACCACCCAGCCTAGAAATCCTCGCGCTCCAAGTGGAGCGTCACCGCTTCAGCCGCCGGGCTCTCTCTTTTACTGCGCTACGGCACTTGGCCGACCACGGCAGCCGCGCCCTAATTGGGCGTAACCTCGGTGACGGTCTGCACGTAGTATATAGCGGCACCAAACATTAAAGGAGCTAAATGATCATTCGCTTTTCTCTATTCGCCCTCCCATTGCTTTCCGCGGCGTTGGTGGCTCAAACGGCGCCTCCCACGGTTAAGATCCAGGATGCGACGACGGTTCACTTGTCGCTTACTCAATCGCTCAGTTCGGCGACAAATAAAGTCGACGATCCGGTTACTCTTGAGGTGACTGAAGACGTCAAGGTGGGCGATGTGGTCGCCATACCCAAAGGGTCCACGGCCGTGGGGCATATTATCGAAGTCGAGCCCCACCGCTCTCTGGGCCGGGCGGGGCAGTTGAACTTTGCCATCGATAACGTGAAGGCTCCCGACGGCAGCAATGTCCGCCTGCGGGCCTCGTCCACCAGAAAAGGAGAAGACAAGACCGGCGCGGTAATTGCCGGCACGCTCCTGCTGTCGCCGCTCTTCTTGCTGAAGCGGGGCAAGGATGTGACTATCGAAAAAGGGACTGCGCTAACCGTATACGTGGATGGCGACAAGGAAATTTCCCTGGCTCCGCCGGCCGCTAGTGGTAATGCTGCTGTAAGCGCTGCTAGTCCACAGTAGGCGCGGCGATAGCGATCGGCAACAGATCTGATATCCTGCTTGCATGGCTCAAAGCGCGGCAATCGCCTGGCAGGAAAGAACCGCGGCACAGCGCACTGCCATCCCCTGGTACCTATGGGCGTGTGCGCTGGCGGTAACTTCAGCCTCGTTTGGCGGTGTTTGGGACATTTCCTGGCATGAGAGCATCGGCCGCGACACGTTCTGGACGGCGCCGCACTTATTCATCCATTTTGGCGGCATCCTGGCTGGAACTGCCGCAGCCTGGCTGATCTTCCACACTACGTTCAGCCGTTCTGCGGCCGAGCGCGCCGGCGCGGTGCGCATCTGGGGCTTCTACGGGCCGCTGGGCGCTTTTCTCTGCTGCTGGGGTGGCATGGCCATGGTCACCTCGGCGCCGTTCGATAACTGGTGGCACTCAGCCTATGGACTGGACGTCAAGATTCTGAGCCCGCCGCATATCGTGCTGATCCTGGGACTGATGGCGATTCGGTTGGGCGTGGTGGTCTTGATCCTGGGGGAAATGCACCGCGCCGACGGCGTTTTGCGGCGCAAGCTGCAGGCGCTGTTGCTGTACACGTTCACCTACCTGCTAGGCGTGGCGATCGGCGTTTTCCAGGAATACACGTTTACCGACAGCATGCACAGCGCGCGGTTTTACCTGGTGCTGTCGCTGTTTACCCCCATGTTCCTGGTGGCGGTGGCGCAGGTTTCCGGCTTCCGCTGGGCGAGCACGGCCATCGCCGGCATCTTTACCACGTTGAACCTGATGTTCCTGTGGCTCCTGCCGCTGTTTCCCGCCCAGCCGAAGCTGGGTCCCGTTTATCAGCACGTGACGAGCTTCGTTCCACCACCCTTTCCGCTGCTGATTCTTGTGCCGGCTCTGGCGCTCGACCTTTTGCGTCCGAGATTGCGGACCGCGAACAACTGGGGCCGGTCCGCCGCATGCGGCGCGGTGTTCGTGGGTACATTCGCAGCGGTGCAGTGGCCGTTCGCCTATTTTCTGCAATCGCCTGCCGCGCGCATTTGGGTCTTTGGAACGCAATATTTCCCCTTCTTCGTGCCACCGACCGATGAATGGGTGCGGTACGTCTTTTCCCAAGTGGAAGGCAGTTCGTTGGAGTTCTGGTTGCTTATGGCGCTGACCCTGGCGATCGCCATGCTCAGTTCCCGGGCAGGCCTATCGCTGGGCGGGTGGATGCGCCGCGTGCGGCGATAGGCGGCGCATGCCGCACGGCGGAGCGCGGCCCGCCACCAGCTATGATAAGCACTTGGGTCCGCCACCGACCGATCCCCATCGCCGCCTGCCTTCGTGGCGGGCCCGCCTCTGGGACGCGCGCCGCAGGGTGCCGCACTGGGTGCCACAGTCCTTGGGCTACGCGGTTTCGGCGGGCTGCCTGTTTTGGGTATTCCACAGCTACAGAATCGCCGATCTGCTCCCGCAACTCCGCCAGCTCGAATGGCAATGGGTGGCGCTCGGAGTGGCGCTGGATCTCTCCGTGTACCTCTGCCAGGCGTGGCGCTGGCTGCTGCTTTACCGGCCCGTGGACCGCTTGCCGTTTTGGCGCACGGTGCAGGCCATCTTCGTAGGGCTGTTTGCCAACGAGGTGTTGCCGCTGCGCGTCGGCGAGTTGATCCGCTGCTATCTGGTGGCCCACTGGAACGATCAACTGATCTCGGTGGTGTTCGCATCGGCCGCCATCGAACGCCTGATCGACGGCTTCTGGATGGTTCTGTCGTTCATCGTGGTGGCGCAGCACCTCAAGGGCATCCCCGGCTGGTTGACATATACGGTGCGAGGTCTGGAGTTGGTAGTTGTCGCCGGAATCGTGCTGCTGGCTTACGTGATGATCCACAAGAGTCACGCGCACGCCATGGTGCAGGAGAACCGCTGGGCGGCGGTCTTACGCCACGTGGTGGAGGGCCTGCACACCATGGGCAACTGGCGGACGCTGGCGCGGGTGATGCCCGTGAGTTTCCTATACCTTGTTTTGCAGGTACTTTCCTACTGGGCGCTGATGAAAGCCTTCCAGTTGGACCTTTCGGCCTGGGATGCCGTGGCGGTGCTGGCGATCGTGCGGCTGGGCACCGTGGTCCCCAATGCCCCCGCCAATATCGGCCTCATCAACGCGGCCTGTCTGATCGCGCTGAAGGTTTTCGGCGTCGAACGGAACGACGCGGGAGACTTTTCGATTGTGCTATTCCTGGCGCTCACACTACCGTTGCTGGTGACTGGCGCGATTGCCACCGCGCTTACCGGATTGAACATCGGCGAAATCCACCATCACGCGCGCCAGCGGATGCACGGCACGGAGATCAAGCCGCCGGAGGACTTGATCTAGCGAATCTGCCCGCATGGGTGGAGGGCGGGAGTATAATCGAAGCGATGAACACCGCCACGCTGCTGACCGTGGAACAGTTCGAGCAATTGCCGCCGGAAGATGGTGTGCAATACGAGCTGAAGGACGGAAAGCTGGTCAGAATAGGCGATGCGAAATTCGGGCTCGCGAAATTCGGGGACGAGAGAACCAAGTTCAGGATTGAGCGCGGTCTGATCGCGTATATTCTGCAGCACCCGATTGGAGAGGTCTACTCCGAAACGTCGTTTGCCCTTTCGCCGTCGCGCGTGTGTATCCCGGACGTTTCCTTTGTGCCCAACGAATTGGCCCTCAAGGCCGACCCGGACCACATTTTTCAGGGAGCGCCCGACTTGGCGGTCGAGGTGGTATCAGCGAGCGAGAGTGCCCAGGAGTTGCGCGAGAAATCCAGGACTACCGGGACGCCGGTTCCAAGGCCGTTTGGGCATTCTATCCCAAGCTGCGCGTCATCGCGGTCTACGACCCATCCGGCGTACGGGAATTTCGCGGAGATCAGGTCCTGGAAGCCCCCGAGGTTTTGCCGGGCTTCCAGGCCAGAGTGAGTCAGTTCTTCGCGTAGGTATTACTTCACGGACGTCCGCCACGCACCTTCTCCGCTTTCGGTGCATCATTAGTATATATGGGTGTGCAAACCCTTAAAATCCCGGTGGGCGGCATGACGTGCGGCAATTGCGCCCGCGCCGTGGAACGGAAACTCTCCACCAGCCCTGGCGTATCGAGCGCGCGCGTGGACCTGGCTGGGGGTACGGCGACGGTCGAGTTTGACGCCGACCGCACCAAGGTGCCCGACCTGCTGCATGCCATCGAGCAGCTTGGCTACACCGTGCAGCAATGAGCGCCGCAACCGCAGAGCGCGTGGACTTGCCCGTATCCGGGATGTCCTGCGCAGCCTGCGCGCGCACTATCGAGAACCAACTCGCGGCCACGGCCGGCGTCACCGGTGCGCATGTCAATTTCGCCACGTCCACCGCCACGGTGGAGTTCGATCCGGCGCGCGCGGCCGTGCGCAACCTGGTGCAGGCCATCGAAGAATTGGGATACGGCGTGCCTCAGCCCGTGGCCGGCGAGGATGTGGAGGATGTCGAGGAGCAGGCCCGCGAGCGGGAATATGCCGCGCTGCAGCGAAGGCTATGGCTCGCGGCGGCCTTTGCGGTTCCCGTGGTGGTGCTGGGGATGTGGCCCGGCCTCATGCACCTGCGCGCGACGATCTGGATCCAGCTTGCGCTCACCGCGCCGGTGGTCTGCTATGCGGGCGCGCCATTCTACAAAGGCGCTTGGAGTGCGTTGCGGCACCGCTCCGCGAACATGAACACATTGATCGCGCTGGGGACCGGCGCCGCATTCCTCGATTCGTTGGCGGTGACGGTGCGCGGCGGACATGAGGTGTATTACGAGGCCGCCGCAGTGATCGTCACCCTGATTCTGTTGGGGCGGGTGCTGGAGGCGCGCGCCCGCGGAAAGGCGTCGGAGGCGATCCGCCATTTGCGCGAGTTGCAGCCGAAGACCGCGCGCGTGGTGCGCGACGGCGGCGAGCAGGATATCCCGATCGAGCAGGTGCACGTGGGCGATCTCGTGGTGGTGCGCCCCGGCGAGAAGATCCCGGTGGATGGCGTGGTGCGCGAAGGAGATTCGGCTGTCGACGAATCCATGCTCACCGGCGAAAGCATGCCGGTGGACAAGAAGTCCGGCGACATGGTTTCCGGCGGAGCGATCAATCGTTCCGGGAGCCTGCGGTTCGAGGCGCGCAAGGTGGGGCGGGCCACGGCGCTGCAGCAGATGATCGAGCTGGTGTGGCTGGCGCAGGGCTCGCGCGCGCCGGTGGCGCGGCTGGCCGATGTAGTGAGCGGCTACTTCACCGTGGGCGTGCTGGCCATCGCCGCGGCGACGTTCCTGGTGTGGCTGGCGCTTGCATTGCAGGGGCGTGCCCCGCTCTCATTCGCGCTGGTGAATTTTGTGGCCGTGCTGATCATCGCCTGCCCCTGCGCGCTGGGCTTGGCCACGCCCACCGCGATCATGGTGGGCACGGGACGCGGCGCCGAGCGCGGCATCCTGATCAAGGGCGGCGAGGCGCTGGAGGCCGCGGGCCGCATCGACACCGTGATCCTGGATAAGACCGGCACCATCACCAGCGGGCAACCGCGGGTTACGGATGTGATTCCGTTGAATGGGTATGCGGCCACCGAGGTGCTGCGGTGGGCGGCGTCGGCCGAGCGCTATTCCGAGCATCCGCTGGGACGGGCGATCGTCGAGCATGCCCAGGCGTTGGAGATCGCGCGGGCCGAGGCCGCCGGCTTCCACGCCGTCGTAGGGCACGGCGTCGCAGCGCGCGTGGAGGGCCACGACGTGGAGGTGGGCAGCCCGACCGGGCAGGTCGATTGGAGCGACATCGAGCGGCTTGCCGCCGCGGGGAAGACAGCCGTGGCGGTTTCCGTGGATGGCCAGGCCGCGGGCGCGATCGGCATCGCCGATACGATGAAGCCAGAGGCTGCCGCGGCCGTGCGCCGCTTGGTTGAGATGGGCATCGAAGTTTGGATGATTACGGGCGACAATCGCCGCACCGCCGAAAGTATTGCGCGGCAGGCGGGCATTCAGCACGTGCTTGCCGAAGTGCTGCCGGATGCCAAGGCGGCCGAGGTGCGCAAGTTGCAGGCCGCCGGGAAGAGGGTGGCGATGGTAGGCGACGGCATCAACGACGCGCCCGCGCTGGCGCAAGCCGATGTGGGCATCGCCATCGGCACAGGAACCGATATCGCCAAGGAGGCCGCTTCCATCACACTGATGCGCGGCGACCTGAACGGTGTGCCTGGCGCGCTGGAACTGGCGCGGCGGACCATGCGTGTGATCCGGCAGAACCTGTTCTGGGCATTCGCATATAACATCATTGGCATCCCCATCGCGGCGGGTGTGTTGTATCCATTCACCGGCTGGATGCTGTCGCCGGTGCTGGCGTCGGCGGCCATGGCGCTCTCCAGCGCTACGGTGGTGAGCAACAGTTTGCGGCTGAAGCGGGCGTAGATTTACCTTTTGGCGTACTCTGAAAGAAGGAGCGTAAATCATGGCGATCCTCGATTGGTCACAATGCGCCGCCGTGGAGAGCATTCCCGGCAAGGTGAGTGGCGCGTGGGTGTTCAAGGACACTCGGATGCCGGTGTCCATCATGTTTGAAAACCTCGAGGCCGGGGCCACCATCGACGAAATCATGGAGTGGTTCCACCTGACGCGGGAACAGGTTGTGACCGTACTCGAATTTGCGGCGCGAAGCCTTGACCCATTACCCGCTCCGCCGCATGCCACGACTTCATTATTAAATGCTCATCCTGCTTGACCACAGCACGCCAGCCCCGTTGCGATACGCACTGCCAGGTCACGTGATCGTCGAAGCGGTGGAACGTGGATGGGAGAGGCTGGCCAACGGCGCTCTGCTCGACGCCGCGGAGGCGGCAGGCTTCGAGCTGTTTGTGACCGCAGACAAGAACATCAGGTATCAGCAGAATCTGGCGGGCCGGAAAATCTCTATCGTGGTTCTCGGAAATGCGCAGTGGCCCGTCTTGCGCCAGCACGTTGACAGGGTCGTTGCCGCGGTTGGCGCTGCCACTCGGGGCAGTTACACCGAAGTAGACATCCCTTCCAGGTAAGCACGCCGTGTCCATAAAGGACTGATGTGGGGCGGATTATGAGGGTTACCACGCGTTGGAGAACTTGCCACAACCAGCTTCGTTGCTAAGGAGGGAGAGTTCAACAGCTTTCCAGTCTCGCGTGAGCAAGTTGAGCACCCGGCCACGTCTGCGCGATGACGTGGCGCAATCGTGTCTCTAACGCCGACACTGGGTAGTGCCTGAAAGGTGCGTTGACGATTTTCGGCGGGGGATTGACGAGTGAAGGGCGTTCGTGCATCTGCCCAATTATTCACCGCTTGACGCGCTTCATTTCGCAAGGCAATCCAGCGACGGCTTCGCTCCCATTTTGGGAACCACGGACACAAGTTGCCAATGTTCCGCGCCTTCCTCGTTCAGCCATTTTTGGCCCTCTTCTAAGCTATTGTCGCCAGAGAACGGAAGCACGATGATTTTGTACTCCCATGGCCCGTGCAATTCTGCCATGAGGTCTTGGAATGCCCGCGAGATGAATTCATCAGCCATGCGTGCCATCGTAGCATTACCAGTACACTAGGGCGTTGAATAGGGTCCGTGGGTGGATGTGGCCGCCGGTTTTCGGTCACAAGCCAGGAAAAATATTTTTCTTCTTTTGTTTCAACGGTACGCGCAAATCAAAGAACAGGCTCAAAGGCCCGTCGTGTGATTCTGAAAGCGGAAAAGATGAGGATTTTTCTAAAGTGCTAAAGCCGTCCAGCGTTAAACCGTGGCTTGGGATGTTCTCGGCCTTCGTTTTGGGCCATATCATCGGGACACACGCCTTTTTGAATCCACTCAGAGCCGTTAGGCGTGATTTTGAGAATGGCTATCGGAGGGCCAACGCGGTCCGGCTCTTCGGCAATTTCCAGGGGAATGCCCGTTAGATCGTAGAAAGTAGCGACTCCCCGCTCGATGCCTTTTGATAGGCTAAGAGCAATTTTCTTTCGCGAGAAAAAGGAGAGCCGCTATGAAGAAACCATATCAGATTGAA
>Ga0187867_10001988_pt1 | contig 17337 bp, 14 predicted proteins | sample June2016WEW_13_1_FD_132976 | JGI IMG/M metagenome (GOLD analysis project Ga0187867, IMG submission 132976) | Peatland microbial communities from SPRUCE experiment site at the Marcell Experimental Forest, Minnesota, USA - June2016WEW_13_10 | ecosystem: Environmental > Terrestrial > Soil >...
AGGCCGCTTATTACAAAGCCGACAAAGCCATCCAGAACATCGTCGACCTGCTCGCTGCCGCATGATCTTGCAGCTTCAAATGTTGAAGTATTCTTGTTTAAGATCTTTGATCCAAGAATCTAATATACTATCGCGCTTGGCGGAGAGACGTTTTCCTATCCATTCGTGAACCAGATTTTTGTGATTGCCAGAATCCGCAACTTCGTCGTGCATTCGTGTTGGCTAATGTTCGCCAGTGGCACGGTCGCACTCGCCTCGGGTCAATCTTCAACAAACTACGGCGTCGCTGCCGGCGAAGCTCGAGCGGGCATCGAGGCAGATCGCATTATCCTGGAAAACAACCTCCTTACGGCGAGATGGTCTGTCATTCAGCGTAGAGTTGCCGCAGATTTCATCGAGCATCCAGCCGAGAAACATATCCCGCTCTCGCCGGATCTTTTCGTTCTTAAGTTCCGTGATGGCAGAATTCTGCGGTCTTCGGGAATGCGGCCTCAGGGCGATCCAAGAATAGAGAGCCTTAGCGCTCAACCGGACGCCTTGCAGTCCGCGCAACGCTTTCCCGGGCAGCAGGTGATCCTGAAGCTAGAAGATCCCGAGAGAAAACTGTCGGTGACGTGGAAAGGAATTCTAAGGGATGGCTCCAATTACCTGAGACAGGAAATCTCACTCCATGCCGCTGCCGACCAACCCATCACCGAAGTCGAACTATCCGACTTCAAGGCGCCCACAGCGCGCGTGGATGGGAAAGTCAAAGGCTCTCCCGTGATCTTCGAAGACACCTTTCTTGGTTTTGAACATCCTCTCTCTGTATGCCGTGTGAAGAATGGAGAAGTTACGTGTTCTATGCATCGCGAATTACCGCTGCGCGCGGGGCAGACGGTGACTTACTCTTCGGTGATTGGCGTAAGTCCGCCGGGCCAGTTGCGGCGCGCTTTCCTCAGCTACGTCGAGCGGGAGCGGGCGCGTCCCTACTCGCCGTTCCTGACTTATAACTCGTGGTATGACATCGGATTTAACAATCCCTACGACGAGACGGCAGCACTCGATGTGATTCGTACTTTTGGCGAAAAGCTGGTCGAAAAGCGCAATGTGAAGTTAGACTCGTTTCTGTTCGACGATGGTTGGGATGATCCTCACACGCTTTGGAGCTTCGGAGCCGGATTTCCAAATGGCTTTATTCTTCTCAAGGCTGCCGCTGAAAAATACGGCGCCGCCCCCGGTGTCTGGTTCTCGCCGTGGGGAGGATATGAACAGGCGAAGCAGGAGCGCCTCGAGTACGGGCGCCAGCAAGGTCTCGAAATCAACGCAGGAGGCTTTGCTCTTTCCGGACCGAAGTACTATGCCCGCTTTCGGGAAGTCACCTTAAAGTTCATCCAGGATTATGGCGTCAACCAGCTCAAGATCGATGGCACCGGAAATGTGAATAGCGTGCTGCCCGGAAGCCAGTTCGACAGCGACTTTCAAGCGGCAATCAGTCTTATGAACGAATGGCGCTCGGTTAAGCCGAAACTTTTCATCAATCTGACGACTGGCACTTATCCTTCCCCGTTCTGGCTGCAGTACGCCGATTCCATCTGGAGAGGCGGCGACGATCACGCATTTGCGGGCGTGGGTTCATGGCGCGAACGTTGGATCACTTATCGAGACGCGGCAACTTACAAGGGAATCGTGCAGGCTGGGCCGCTATTTCCATTGAACTCTCTCATGCTGCACGGAATCATTTATGCGCGGCAGGCCAACCATCTCGGTTCTGATCCGGGGAAGGACTTTCCCAACGAGGTGCACTCTTATTTCGGCAGCGGCACGCAGTTACAAGAGATGTACGTTACCCATTCGCTTTTATCCAAGGAAAATTGGGATACGCTGGCGGAAGCGGCGAAGTGGTCGCGCGACAACGCAGACGTTCTGATCGACACTCATTGGATCGGTGGCGATCCGGGACAACTGCAAATCTACGGTTGGGCGGCGTGGTCACCCCAAGAAGGCATCATCACCTTGCGCAACTCGAGTGACAAAACGCAGAGCTATTCGCTCGATGTAGCCAAAGCTTTTGAGTTGCCAGCATGGGCACCCCGAAGATACCAAGCGCATAGCCCGTGGCTCAAAGACCGCGGCGGCAAACCGCTCCATCTTACTGCGGGCGAGATGCACACCCTCACGCTTGGGCCTTTTGAAGTGATGAACCTGGAAGCCTTGCCGGAGAAGTAGAGAGTTGTTGTCGTAGTTCGCGATCCGGATCTCCTCATACATTCGAATATCGTCCAAGTGCATATCTGAGCTTGTCTCCGCTCAAGCCGATTCATGAACGCCAGCTGCTCGGTCGCAGCGTCCTGCTGTTCGATCGTGTCGATCGTCAACAACTCGCCGCGTTTGGCGAGGTGCGCACGCCCAGGATCTCCGATTTGCTGTTGCCGTGATGGGCAATCATGCTGGCGCGGCACAAGGAGCAATTCAATGATTACTCAATCGAACGCCATGCCGGAATCTCTGCACGACTCGCAGGGAATCGCTCCTGCGGTCATGTCGCCAACTCAGCCGATGTACTGGTCGGTGGGACGCGAATTGTCGGAGAACCGCTCCATTTACCTCGCGCCACTGGCTGCCGCCGGGACGGCGCTGCTTGGTTTCCTGATTAGCATGATTGGTCTGCCGCATCGGGTGGGTGGTCTGTCGGCGCTCCACCCAGCGCACCAACGCGAATCGATCGCCCTGCCATACGACATCGCGGCGGGTGTGATGATGGCCACCATGATCCTCGTTACTGTCTTCTATTGTGCCGACGCGTTGTACGGCGAGCGCCGCGATCGCAGCATCCTCCTCTGGAAGTCGCTGCCGGTTTCCGATCTCACCACTGTGCTCGCGAAGGCGAATATTCCATTCGTGGTTTTGCCTCTGCTCACGTTTGCGATCACCATTGCTCTGCAGTTCATTATGCTCCTGCTGAATAGTGCAGTACTGCTGGCGAGCGGTATGAATGTCGCGATGCTATGGACACAGTTGTCGGTTATCCAGATGTGGCTGCTGCTGCGCTACCATCTTTTTACCGCCCATACGCTTTGGCCCGCGCCAGTGTACTGCTGGCTGCTGCTGGTTTCCGGCTGGGCACGCCGCGCAACATTACTCTGGGCGGTATTACCCATAATCGCGATCGCCGGTGTCGAAAAGCTTGTCTTCCAAACTTCGCATTTCGCTGCTTTGGTGGGGACTCGGTTCATCGGCGACACGCCATCGGTCGCCTTCACGCCGCCAGATACATTCCCTATGGATCCAGCGACACACATCACCCGTGCTGGATTCCTGAGCACGCCGGACCTATGGATCGGGCTGGTAATCGCTGTGGGTTTCCTCGCCGCAGCGGTCCGACTGCGCCGCTATCAAGGACCTATCTAATTGGCATGCAGTTGGGCAAAGGCCCGCATAAAGGGAGGCAGCTAGATGAAGACTCAATCGAACGCCGTGCCCGAGTCTCTCCTCGGCTCGCAGGGAATCGCGCCCGCGGCCATGTCGGCAACTCGGCCCATGTATTGGTCGGTGCGGCGCGAATTGTGGAAGAACCGTTCCATCTATATTGCGCCGCTAGCCGTTGCCGGCATCACTCTGTTCGGCTTCCTGATCGCCACGATGGGTCGAGCCATGTCGGAGGCCAACCTGGCTCAGCGACGTGGGGTGCTCGAAGAACCTTTCCACTTCGCTATGGGTGTGATTATGACGACCGCTTTTATCGTAGGGATTTTCTACTCGCTCGACGCGCTGCACGGTGAGCGCCGCGATCGCAGCATCCTGTTCTGGAAGTCGCTGCCGGTTTCTGACTTCGCCACAGTGCTGTCGAAGGCGAGCATTCCGATTATCGTTCTGCCGCTGCTCAGCTTCGCCATTGTTGTTGCCACGCAGTTGATCATGCTGCTGCTGAGCTCCCTCGTACTGCTGGGGAGCGCTCTGAGTGTGGCGAAGCTATGGACACCGGTGTTCCAGAAGTCGCTGGTCCTGCTCTACCACCTTTTGACCGTGCATGTGCTCTTTGACCGTGCATGTGCTCTGGCATGCGCCCATCTACGGCTGGTTGCTGCTGGTCTCCGGCTGGGCGCGGCGCGCGGCATTTCTATGGGTTACGCTGCCGCCACTCGCGATCTGTGCCATCGAGAAGCTTGCGTTCAATACCACGCATTTCGCCGTCATGCTGCAGCGCAGATTCACGGGCGGACCGGAGGCTCTTAGAGTGCCGCATAGCTTCCCGATCGACCCGATGACACAACTTACTCCCGGTAGATTCCTGAGCAGCCCGGGGCTGTGGATCGGCCTGGCAATTACCGCGGCGTTCTCTCCGCCGCGGTCCGGCTGCGCCGCTATCAAGGGCCGCTCCGAAGTCGCATCATCTTGATCGAAACTCCTAGCGTCAGGAGAAGCGATTATGAACAACCGCGCGCCCTGACGGCTGGTCGGGGCACTCCCCCAGTCAGTCCCCATTTCTTAAGGCAGATCGGCGTGAAAACCAAGACCTTCGGCGACCTTACGGAGTCGCTTATCTCTTGTCCACAGGAGCGTGGACGGATTGATAAAGACAGAGGCTATTAAATGTGCGTCGGTCAGACCGATGCCCACTCCGCACAAACGACGAGCCTCGATCATCAGCCGCACTTCGCCCATCTGCGCCAATCGCACCTTTGGCAACAGATCCAGCAGTGCAAGCGTCTTTGCGCGTGTCGCCAGCGATTCTAGGGCAAGTTCCGCGATGATGAATGGATGGATCGCAATGTACCCCTGGTTGAGATGCTTGCGCATTTCTTTGTTTCCCGAACGCAGGTGGTCAATCCAGATAGACGTATCTGCGAGAATCAATTCGATCGCACCCTGCGGCGTGGAATGTTCTTCAATTCGGGCATTGTGCCTCCCAGAGACGCCAACCTGCGAGCGCTTTCCCGCTCGATGAGGGCCTTGAGGGCTTCACGAATCAACGCCGTTTTCTCGGCTACCCCGGTGAACTCCTGGGCGATGCGCACGAGATCATCATCAAGCGCAAGGGTTGTTCTCATAGATAGCCTCAAGGCACTAATTATAGCATCAAATGATGTCATTATCCGTGCTTAGATTGTAAGAGCGAACTTTCGTATTTGGAACTGACCGATTACCACTCGAGGCCATCTCATGATGAACGCCAGCGGCGACTTGCGAACTCCCTCAGTGGCTGAAACACGTCTTTCAGCGAGCGGCACGGCTGAAGCCGTTCCCTCCCATGTCACCTGCGAGATAGCGCCTATAAAAGTATTTTAGCGGCCCTACAATATCCGCACCCCCTCATTCGTCTACAACCATAGGGGAAGCACGTGGCGAGCCTGGAGCGGATGGCAATCGAACCGGACCTGTGGATCTCCGAAGTGGTCAAGCGGGAGCAGTCCCGGCTGCGCAACTTCATTCGCCGGCGCGTGCCTGACCCGCGCGACGCCGAAGACATTCTTCAGGACGTCTTCTACGAACTGGTGGAAGCGAATCGGCTGCTGATGCCGATCGAGCACGTCACCGGCTGGCTGTTTCGCGTGGCGCGTAATCGCATCACCAACCTCTTCCGCAAAAAGAGGCCGGAGAGCTTCCGCGATACCGCCGTCGCGGATGAGGACGACGAACTGTTGCGGTTGGAAGACCTGTTGCCCTCGCCCGAGGCCGGACCGGAGGCGCTTTACGCCCGCAACGTGATTCTGCATCAATTCGAGCAGGCGGTCGACGATCTGCCGCAGGAGCAGCGCGAGGCGTTTGTAGCGCACGAGTTGGAAGGGCGCAGCTTCAAGGAAATGGCCGCCGAGACCGGCGTTAGCGTGAATACGCTGCTCTCACGCAAACGCTATGCGGTGTTGCATCTGCGCGAGCGATTGCAAAGCGTCTACGACGAATTTACGAAAGCATGAGGAACTGAACATGAGAAAGAAATGGATTTTCATCGCTCCGCTGGCGATTCTGGGAATGCTGGCATTTATCGTGATCGGCAGCGAAATAGTGCTGCACCTGTGGAATTGGCTGCTGCCGCCGCTCTTCGGCTGGCGCCAGGTTACCTTCTGGCAAGCGCTTGGACTTCTGGCGCTCTGTCGGATCCTCTTCGGCGGATTCGGATTCCACGGTTCCGGCCGCTCCCATGGCCGCCGCCGCATGAAGGAGCGCATGGAAGAGCGTTGCGAGCACATGACGCCGGAAGAGCGGGAACGATTCCGGCAACGCATGCGCGAACGTTTCGGTTTCGGCCCATCCACCGGCGAGAGCAAGGCGCAATAAAGGCAGACGAAACGCTGGAGCAGGTCAGCTCCGCGGCGGAAGGTCAATGAAAGTCCACTGGCTACACCAGGTAATACAGCGGCTGGTGATTCGCCCCTGAGAACTCACTTTGCATGCAATGATCGCAGGGATTGTCTTCCAAGAGTTCGTAAACATGGCGAACGGCCTTCAGAGTGGCAGAAAACTTTTCTGGTTCTTCTGGAAAGATACGGTCGGCCGGAAGCCAATCATGGAAGTGCAGATTTGCCATGGCCTTCGCAAATGCCGGACGTACGCCGCAAAGCAGAACCGTTACTCCCCGCGCCTTCATGTCATGCAAGAAATGGTCAAAGCGTTCGAGGGAAACCATATCAGGATTGCGAGTGCGCTTGAGGCGCAACACGACGAAACGAATGTCTTCGTCCTCGGTACGACGTTTCAAGTGATCGAAACATCGGTCGAGCTCCGGAGCTGCACCAAAGAATAATTCGCCTTCCAGATCGTAAAGCAGCATCGCCGTGCAAGGACGGTCCTCCGGCAGGCGTTCGCGCACCACGCGATCGCTGCTGACCACCAACTCGGTCGACCGCAGAAGCGCTGCGCGGGGAACAAACATCAGAATCGATAGGGCGACACCGATCAAGATGGAGAACTCAACACTGATGAAGATTGCAGAGAACGCAGTAACCAGAACTAAAGCGGCATCGTAACGCGAGGCCCGCATGGCATAGCTCAGCCGTTTCCAATCCACCAACCGGACAGCCGTGACCAGCAGCAGACCGGCCAAAGCGGCTTTGGGAATGTAGCGGGCGAAGGGTGCTAGTGCAACCACAACGAGTGCGACCGTTCCCGCCGCGAAGACTCCGGAAACGCGGCTTACGGCGCCTGATTGAAAGTTAATAGCCGATCTGGTCAGCGAGCCGGAACCTGGCAGGCATTGGAAAAATCCGCCGGTAAGATTAGCCAAGCCTTCAGCGAGACACTGCCGGTTGTAGTCGAGCGATTGGCGCGTTGTGTTGGCGATCGATTTTGCGATCGCCAATGCCTCCAGTAGTCCGAGAAAGGAAATAGCCAATGCACTTCCCGACAATTCCTTCACCCACCAGAACTGAATCTGGGGGATATGTGGCATCGGCAGATTGCGCGGGACGCTACCCACGACAGAGATAACAGTAGCGCCATTGAGCGCTGGCTCCGACCAGCCGACGGCAGCGGCCACAAGCGCCGCAACGATTAGGGCGAGCAGCATGTCAAATTGTGGCAGGCGATATTTACGCGCCAATTGTCTGAGCAGGATGACGAGAATAATGGTTCCTACTCCAATGCCGAGAGCGCGCGGATTCACATGGTCGCCGCTAAGCGTCAGCCAAATGCGGTACAGCACATGCTGCTGCCCAGTTCCGCGATCGCGCAAGCCGGTCAGGTTGCCCAACTGGGTTAATCCCACCAGAGTTCCGGCCCCGGCCATGAAACCAATCACGACGGACTCCGAGATGTAGCGCGTTAAGTCTCCGAGTTTGAAGATAGCGATCAGGATCTGGATGCAGCCAATCATGACCCCCAACAGGAACATGGCCTGGTAGGCGTCGAGCCGCGCGTCGGGATTGAAGAAGCCAAGAGCACTAAAAACCACGAGCGAAATAGCGTTAGTGGGGCCGTTAATCAGGTGCGAGGACGAACCGAAGATCGAGGCCACGAGCGTAACCACAATCGCGGAATACAGCCCAAAGCGCGGGTCGACACCCGCGATGAGAGCATAAGCCATCGCTTGTGGCAACGAGATGGCGGCGACGGTCACGCCAGCGAGCAAATCGTTGCGCGTATCTCCCCAGGAGTAGTTGAACTTCATTCCGATTCACCTCACCCTTGCCGGATCCAATCTCAGACTGAGGACATGATGCGAGAACGACCACTTCGTTTGTAGGCTCATCGTCGCACTGGCTTATCGCACTATTCCAAGATTGAGCAGTTGGGGAGGAATAAAATTCGCGCGGTCATCAGGCAGCTCTCCCGACCGCGCTAGCGTCTTCCACTTCGATCAGTTTTCCGGAATGGACGTCATAAACGAATCCGTAAACTGGAATCGACTTCGGTACCAGAGGATGGTTCCGGATTCGCTCTACATCATCGATAACAGCCTGCCTTTGGTCACGGATGGTCAGCCACTCGATGTACTCACCTGCTTTGGAGCCTGGCCCCCGGCCCACATCGTGAAAGCCTTGCGGCGTTAACTCGGCGGTTTCCAGACTTGAAGCCAGCAGCCCCCGTATGACTTCGTTCGAGAAAAATTCCATCCCGCAATCGGTGTGGTGGATGACGAAGAACTCCCGCGTCCCGAGCAGTTTGTAACTGATCACGAGAGATCGGATCGCGTCGTCGCTGGCCCGACCGCCGGCATTACGGATCACGTGCGCGTCTCCTTCGGCTAGGCCGGCATATTTGGCAGGATCCAGCCGCGCATCCATGCAGGTGAGAATTGCGAAGCGGCGTGCTGGCGGCAAAGTCAATTTGCTCTTGTCTCCGAAATTGGCAGCGTATGTGCGGTTAGAGGCAAGTACTTGCGAAAGAATCTGACTCATTGGGCACCTTCCCAGTTTGATCTATCTGGCTCACGTCTTCTGTCTGCAGCTGTTGACCAAGGGTCCCTAAGATCCGCCACAAGGCCCCATGTTTTGTGGATCATGGATCTCTGCTCCATAGCGTTGGCCGAGATAAAGATGGAGCCACCTCGAGCCGAGCCTTCGGTAGTATACTATATCGTCGATGGATGTACTAGGGATTCGTAAAGCTGTGGCGGGAGCGTTGAAATGGCGACACCGGCGATCCTGCTATGAACTCATACAACCACTAAGCCTTTGGGTCCGTTGTGGCTATCGCTCAGTGGCCGGGATCGATACTGACCCGATGGCACCCGGCTATCGACAGATCACGATCCATCCTCGTCCGGACACTCGCATTACCCACGCACGAGGAGAATATAATTCCGTTTACGGCCGGATCGTTAGCGATTGCAACGGCATTCCGGCCGGACCGTTCTCCCTGAAGGTCAGATTCCCGCCAACACGATAGCGAAGGTCTTCCTCCCAGCGATCCCAAACGGGCATGTGACACAGGAGGATGGTCGTGTGAACGCACAGCAGGAATCAGATTCTTACGTAGTCCTACTCGGCTCGGGCTCGTACGAACTACAGGTGAACTGAGCCCTTCCGTCGACCGGCCACCCCCTCGATTCGGCGTTCTGGGTTCGTTTGCCTAACGAAGAGGGGATCTTAGAGCTGCGCGGTGTGGCTCGTCACGACAAACCCTGAGCTCTAGTCGCGCGGCCGGCGTTAAACGAGCCAGCCGTGGCGAGGCCTGGTTCTCGGTCTGTGTCGCCACGAACAATCGTTGATCGCCGGAATTCTAGTTCTCGCGGATACAGTGGAAACGCTGCGCCAACCCAGGGACACGAACCTTGTCGGCAAGATCGCGGGTCAGGCGACTGGGTTGGTAGAGATTCCTACTCTCTTCATTGATCGCCATTGCAGGTCTCCGCGGAGGTACTGCCAGATGCCTTGGAGACGCCAAACCATCGTGAGTTGGCGGTAGGGGAAGTGTTCGAAGAGGCAGTAGACTAGCAGGCGCGCCACCTCGCGCCAGTCGCTGTAACGACGGAAGGTCATTTCTTCGAGCAGTACCGAACCGATGGAAATCAGCGTGGCGAAGGCATAGCCGAACAACAGGAATTGCAGGAAGAATGACCTGCTCAGCACTCCTGAGATCAGTGCGAGGATGATGGTGGAATATCCGACGATCTCGATGATGGGTGCGAAGAATTCGAAGATCCACATGTAAGGAAGCACGAGCCAGCCGACGCGTCCGTAGCGGGCGCGGAAGAGCATGTCGCGATTAGGCCAAAGTGTATCGATGAGACCCTTGTGCCAGCGTGCGCGCTGGCGGGCGAGCGACTTCAAGTCGGTGGGCACTTCCGTCCAGCAAGTGGGATCAGGAATAAAGTCGATGTGGTAAGAGCGGTGATCTTCATGCAGGCGGCGATGCATGCGAATGACGAGATCGATATCTTCTCCGACCGCGTGGGTGCGAAAACCTCCGACTTGCAGGACGAGGTCGCGCTGAAAAACTCCGAATGCACCGGAAATTATCGGGAGCATGTTGAAGCCTGCCCAGGCTTCGCGGCCGACAAGGAAGGCGCGCAAGTATTCGATGACCTGCAGGACTTCGATCGGACTCTTGGGAAGGCGCACTTCCTCGATCTGATTGTTCACGACGCGGGAGCCGTTTAAGACGCGTACGATGCCGCCTACGGCCATGATACGGCCGGGGTCGGCGAATACTCCTGCCATGATACGAATGAGAGATTCCTTTTCGAGAATTGAGTCGGCGTCGACTACGCAAATGTAAGGACTGGTGGCAGCGTTGATCCCGGCATTGATGGCATCGGCTTTACAGCCGGCGGCTTCCTTGTCGAGGACGAACAGGCGCGGATCAAGCGGACTGCGATAGATGGCGTGGAGTGGCGCAGTCGCAATGTCGGCAATATAGAGGATGCGGGCGGTCTGAAGCTGATAGGCCTGCCGCAGCTTTTCCATGGTGGCATCGTCCGATCCATCGTTGACGACGATGACCTCGAGGGAGGGATATTCGAGTCCAAGCAGCGCCCCGACACTGCCGACGATTGAGCGTTCTTCGTTGTGCGCAGGAACGATGAGAGTGATGGGAGGGGTGAAGGGAGAAGCTTTCACCAGTTCCAGGCGTTGACTGCCGAGACGATGACGATGGCGGACGTTCTTGACAATCGCAACGATCAGCAGTCCAAGGTAAATAACATTGGATAGCAAATAGTAGATGAACAGGGTATCGTTCGAGATGGCGAGAAAATGCACGGTCAATGCGCCCCAGCCGCGGCTGCCGCGGTTTTACCAGTGAGTTCCACTCGTTTTCTTGCTTCCGCTACAACTTCCATCAACGCCGTTTCGGCGGAGTGATGACCTGAACCAGCAAAGCTGCCGACAATTTTCTCGATGGCGCCGGACCGCTCGAGTTCGGAGACAAATGCCTGCAAGGCGTAATCGTCTTTGGTAGCGACCACATCCTCGAGGATCTGATCGAGCTGCGGCTCCATCCGCGCGAGTGCCCATGCGGCGCGCTGACGTACGTGGCGGTTGGCATCGCAGAGGGAGCGCAGCAGGATGCTGATTTTACCGATGTTTTCGATCTGCCCCAGCGCCACCACAGCACGGAGACGAACAAACCATTCGGGATCGGCGGCTAAACTGTGCAGCGCCGGCAGAGTATAAGAAGCGTTGGTATTGCCCAGGGCACGGGCGGCGGAAGCGCGTACTTCCGGTAAAACATCTGAGGCCAGGACGAGTAACTCCTCACCGAGTTCAGGTGATGCCAGCTCGCCGAGCACGCGCGCCAGCAACTCCCGAACCGGACCGTGCGTGCGCTCAACGTAGTTGACCAGTACCTCGGGGTGGGAGCGGCAACAATTTACCAAGGCATTTTTCAACGAACGTTCGGGCGCATCGAACCGACCGGTGACGATGCGGTCGAGAATTGGGATGGCGGCTTCCATGCGGGCCGTGCGGCCGAGGCCACGAACCGCGGCGATACGAGTTTCGCGCAAAGGCGAATCCAATCCCGCGGCCAGAGCGGGGATCGCTTCCATGGCGCGAGTTCGCCCCAAAGCCAGCAGGGCGGCTCGCTGCTGCAATCCGCGCGATGTTCGGGCTTCGTAAATGCGCATATCGAGCAACCCGCTGACGCGAAGGCAATCCAGCAGCGGGGGCAACTTGTCAGGCGGCGCCATCTCGATGCTATCGAGCAGAATGGATTCAACGATGTCGCAATCGAGCGGTTTGAAGCGCCAGTCTTCGGCGGGGATCTTGCCCGAGAGGATGTCGTCCCATTGGGAGCGCAAGGCAACGGTGCGGTGGTTTCTCTTATAAAAATATCGAGCGCGGTACCAGCGTCGCAGAACGATGAATCCGACGAGGAGAAGGATTCCCAGTAGTGAGACCAGAATGGCCTCCAGCACCAACCCGGCGGACCCGAGCTTTTCGATTCCCTTAAAAACGGATTCCATAACTCAGTCCGAAGCTGGTATCGATTTGACCCTGGGTGCGATTTTGACGAGCCACGTAGCCCTTGATGTCCTGGCGGGCAGCGAACTGGTAGGCCAGACCACCACCGAAAGTGTGGGCAGAAAAGCGTCCGATCTGGTCGATTTGAGCAAAGTTTTCGCTGCCCACGCCGAAGAGAACGTTGCCGGTGACGCGACGTTGCAGCGGAAAGCCAAGTTTGGTCCAGCCGGATGGCGTCCAGTCGACGGGAGTAGCCAAGAATCCGGTACGAGCGCCAGTCACGTTCAGGGACCAAGTCCACTCGTGGGGAAGGTAGACAATCTGGCTCGTGTCCAGGGTCAGGACGTGCGCGCCGTGATACCAGAACCAATGTTGCTGGTAGGAACTTTCCAGTCCTTGAACCCAACGATTTTCGATTCGGAAGGCGTGGCCGTATTCGAAGTAAGCTTCGTTGGTGGGCACCACATTCTGACTGTTGGCAACGGCGCTACCGACGCTGAACCAGTCCCGCGCGGTGAGGTGGAAGGCGGTGCTGGCGATAAACTTGACGGCATCCTGGTCAAACCTTTGATAGGTGCTGACGCCGAAGACGGTTGACCATCGCTGGTTCCACCGGGAAATGAGGCTGACGCCCTGGGTCTGGCCGGCGTCGGCGTAATTGAAGACATCGACGTCTTCGCCGATGCGTAGTTCGTGTTTAGTGTTGGCGCGCAGGCTATCCAGACCTGTTCTCGCATCCGTATTTTGCGTATCGAATAGAAGAGTCTGTTGGTATTCTGAGCGCGCTTCCGGCGTACGGCCCAACAATGCCAGCACGCGAGCGCGGCGTGACAGAATCTCAGGGTCCGAGGGCGAGATCTTTCTCGCCTGGTCCAGAGTCTGTAGCGCTTCGGTATATTTCTTCTGCCAGAGGAGGACGTCGGAGAGACCAGTCAAAATTTCGGCGTCATTCGGGACTTTGTCGAGGACAAATCTGTATTCAGCTTCGCCTTCGGACCAGCGGCCTTTCCAGGACAGCATTCGTCCACGCCAACCGTGAGCTTCCAAATCTTCGGGCGCGTCGGCCAAACGTTGGTCGACGATGGCAAGAGCAGCATCGATGTGCTGATTCTCGACATCCTTGCGAACTTGTGGCTGCCAGTCGTCGGTTGTTTGCGCGGCGAGAAGATGCACGAAACCGAGTAGCAGCAAGGCTGCGATGATGGTCCTTAGGGGCCGTCCGGGCAGTTGATGAATGAATCTGTTTTCAGACACTCTCACTACAAAACTCCAGCGAATTGTGGTCCGTTTGATCCGAAGCCGGCATTGCGTTCACGGCTCGAGGTCCTGAGCGCAGCAACGCGCCATCATTGGGTTCCTTGTTATTGTGGCCTCAATAGGGTTTCGAGCGTAGTTACGTAAGGTTACGTGAGGCCCCGGGGCTTAGGTGCGGATCCAACTGCGTGTTTCGATTTTCAAAATTCCAGAGCCGAGGTCAGTGCAGATAGTTGATGTGGATTGAAACGGCGTGGCCCGGTGCGAGTTCTGGCAAAACGAGGTGCCGATTGTCCCGGGACATGGTCGCACTGCCGGTAACGGTCGCTATCGGACGTTGGAATTCGAAGGTGAGACCGCTCACAGACTCGTCAGACTTTACTTGCAGCACGGCTCCTGTGGGTGCGGAGGTCGCGGTCAGGCTCCACTGGAGACGATCGCGAGCGCGCCAGAATTTTGCAAACGTCAGCATGTCGGTTTTGACGACGTCAGGAGGTAGCTGACGAAGCAAATCTTGTTCGGCTGCTGCTTTCAGGATGGATTCGTTGGAATGAATCAACACCACGCTTACGGCTCCATTTTCGGCGTTGGCGAGTATCACCTGCAATGCCTGGGGCACTCGTTTGGCGAAGCCGGGAGATTCTTCGTCCTCAATGGTAACCGGAAATTCATAGATTTCGCTGTCCTCCTCGAACCCAAGATCGCGGGGAAGCGCAAACGGGAAGTTGGAGAGAACATCGTCGGCGGTGAATGATGAGTCGAACTGATATCCAGAACGCTCTAGGGCTTCCGGCAAAGAAACGGGAACGCGGAGGTGCCCGGCACGGAAGAATATCGTATCTTGACCCGGAATTTCTCCGTCCAGCAATTCCTTGCTGACTCGAACTTCGCCGAAAACGGTGGCTCCCGAGGCGGTATCGAAGCCGAGTCCACGAGGTTGATAGCTGGAATAAGTTTCATGGCCTGAGCCCAACTCGAACTTATTGAAGCCTCGCGAATGGATGATGGAATGGCTGCCCACGGTCGAGCCGCCTGCTTTCAGTTGCCGAAGAATGTCGAGGTTAGGCGCGAAAAAGAAAGCTTTGCTGTTGGCATCGTCGACATATTTAGTCTGAATGAAAAAGCTACTGCTGGCTTGGTTCGCTTTCTCAATACGAGCAAAGTCGAGGCCCGGAGCAAATGAGTTTTCCCAATCCACATCATGGGAGAGCAGCAAAGCCGACCGCTGGCCTCCGGGAATCGTAGCGAGGCGGACCCAATCTTTGCCATAGGCTTCGTACCAAGCCCTCAGGACCAATAGCCAAACATCCGCACCGGGTTCAAAGGCGTTCACATAGTGACGTTGGGCTTCGTAGTCGCGGTTGCTCTGATTGCGTAAAACAACGTCAAGCAAACTCAATCCCAGGAGATACACCTTTCCTTTGCCAACCGAGTTCGTCAGCAGAGCGGCACTCCCATCGTCAAAGTGCGCCAGCACTTCAGCGCCAGGGCCAGGAACGTATCCATTACTCCAGATAATTTCGCGAAAGTGATCGCTCCCCAGTTGAGTTTCGCGCTCTTCGGGGCGATTGAGATACTTCGTGACAGGATCTTTCGTCACGGAAAATGCCAAGTGATAACGTTTGCGCGAAGGAGCGAAGCTGCGAAAACCGAACAGATTCTGGAGGCCTCCCCAGAACACATTCTGGGCGAAGATACATCCACCCTGCTGCACGAAACTGGTCAACTGGTCGGCCTGGGGCTGGGTAAAAGTGTGTGCATCAACACTGGGATAGAGAATGACGAGGCGATGGCGGAGGGCTTGTGGGAGATCGCGAGTGATAAAAAAGGGAATGCCCATCTCTTTCAGAGAGTGGACGAGGGGGAGAGGATTCTCTGGATCGGGGCCGGGGTTGGTCCAGAATACCGCGACTTGAAGCGGGAAAGATTCTGGAAACTGCTGAAATGGGTCACCGTGGTGATGAACGATTTCGAGCAATGGAACCTCTTTGGTTCGCAAGGCAGGCGTGGCTTCGGCGGTGAGTCTCCAAACGGCAGCGCTCCCGCACAAAGCGAACACCAGAAGCGCGACTGCTAGAGACTGTTTCAACTCCGAATCCTTAAGATATTTAATGATTTTCCGTGAGAACCTTGGATGTAAGTATGAGGCATGGAAGGGGAAAGCAAGAAAACTGAAGGCTCGGGCCCACGGTGCGGGTTCGGCAACGGGGTACGAGGAGCGACACTCGTGAGGCGCCGGCGAAACACTTTCCGTAGCTTGCGGACTCTTCCCGCCCAGGGTCTTTTCAGAGTCGTTGGCTTTAGGCCTTGAGGGCAAGGATCTTCACACGAACAAGATGCTAGTGAATGCGCGTGCTGAATTCATAGTCGTTAGTTTCTTTCTACCGGAATGCTCAGAGTCGATTTATCGCCACTAACCGTATAGGCACTTACAGTGATGGGACCAATTCCCGAAGCCGCGCTTGAATTGGCGGGAACGGTGAGGGTAACCTTCGCTATCTGGGTTGCCACGTTGCTAAAATCCACCACAGCACCATTCAGCGAGTTGCTGGTGTCAATTGAGCAAGCTGCGTTAGAGGATGCGGCCGAACAAGTCAGGAAAACATAGCCACTTCCCAAACGGGAAGTGAGACGAAGAGGGGTACTGCCCGTGCTACCGCCCTTCACGCGGATCGGCGACGCTGACATCGTGGGGCCGTTTTCATCGCTAGGTTTGTAAACGCGAACGTAGTCCACGACCATCCTGGAGGGGCTAGGCGTGGTGTCATTTGGTGGGCCTGGCCATTCGCCGCCGACGGCCAGGTTCATGATGAAGTAAAAGGGAGCGTTGAACATCCATCGACCTCCAGGGGGAACGTCATTGGCGGTGCGGATAAAGAAGGGTTTGCGCCAATCATCAACATAGATTTGAATCATGTACGGAGACCAGACGGTGCCGTACACGTGGCAACTGGGATCCGCGTCGTCGATTCGCTTGCCGTTTGGAAAAGTGAAGTCCGCTGCAAGGCTGTAGATCCCCTGCTGTGCCGTACTTGGCCCATGAATCGTCGATTCAATCACGTTTGGTCCGAGGCCACCTCCCGCTCCCCCCGTTGTGGGCACGTTCTCCATGATATCGATCTCGCCGCCCGTCGGCCATTCTCCACTTCTTCCCAGCATCCAGAACGCGGGCCATAGGCCGGCTCCCACGGGAAGTTTCATGCACGACTCCAACCGCCCGTATTTGAAATCTTTCAATCCTCGCGTTTTTAGGCGGGCCGACGTCCAAGTCCCGACGGGAGCAGGATCTGCACTGGTTCGCAAGGCCTGAATGATGAGATGTCCATGACCATCCTGAAATGCGTTTGGATGGCTCGCCTCACACGGTGCCGGAGTAGCGGAGCCGGTCACACAGTAAACCTCCAACTCGCGGTTGCCCCAGCCATCGCCGCCCGCGTCAAAACTCCATTTGGACGAATCAGGAGGCGTGCCGGCAACGCGGGCATTGAATTCATCACTCCAGACAGGAATTCCCCAAGCTTGAGCACTAGCGCAGTTGATGAGCACTGGTGCGAGCATCGTGACCGTCAGCAGTCTCCACACGATAACGATTCACCCCGCTTAGCAGATACAATCTCGCGAGAACCGAAGATGTTAGTATCCCCCGGCAGAGCCGGGGGCTTTAGTTTGTGAGCCGCTCAAAGCGGCTGTGCGGGGTCGCTAACGCGGCCCCGAATTTCTGGAGCCACCTGTCGGTGGCCGATTAGCGCCACAGGTTCAT
>Ga0187867_10001990_pt1 | contig 17324 bp, 14 predicted proteins | sample June2016WEW_13_1_FD_132976 | JGI IMG/M metagenome (GOLD analysis project Ga0187867, IMG submission 132976) | Peatland microbial communities from SPRUCE experiment site at the Marcell Experimental Forest, Minnesota, USA - June2016WEW_13_10 | ecosystem: Environmental > Terrestrial > Soil >...
CCTGCTGTTCCTGGCTCGCGGGCGGCATCCGATCCTGATGAACAAGCTGCGATACGACGGCCATTGGGCCAATCGCCCCCGCGACGTCGCCAACCTGGCTCGCTTCGCCAGCGCGGAACTGGAGCGGCCGTTGAACTGGCAGGTCGTGCCGCTCGATCACGACTGGCTCGACTGGACGGACAGCCCGATCCTTTACCTGGCCGGCGACACGCCGCCAAATCTCAGCGACGACGACAAGGCGAAAATCAAGCAGTACGTCGAAAACGGCGGAATGCTGCTGACCCAGGCGGATGGAGGAGATGACCGGTTTTCGCGGTTCGTGGAGAAGCTGGGAAAGGAGCTTTTTCCGCAATACTCGTGGATCGACCTGCCGGCGGATCACGTGCTGTTCTCGGTGTCGTACCGTCTCTCGGACCAGCCCAAAATCCGCGCGATCACCAACGGGTCGCGCATCCTGATGATGCATTGGCCGACGGACGTAACGATATTCTGGCAGCTTCGGCAGAATCGCGTGGCGCGAGCGGCGTTCGAGCTGGGGGTGAACCTTTCGCTGTATGCGGCGGGAAAAAGCGAGCTGAAAAACCGGTTGGAGTCGGATTACGTCGCGATGCCCGCGGACGAGCCGGCGGCATCCATTACACTGGCGCGCATCGGCTATAACGGGAACTGGGACCCGGAACCGGCGGCGTGGCCGCGGGCGCGAAGATGGTTCCGGCAACAGACCAGCCTCGATATCGATCCGCAGCCCGTCGCCATGGAAAACCTCGGCGATTGTAAAGCCCCGATCGCCCATCTGGTCGGAACCCAAAAGCTGAATCTCGACGAGCCGCAGATTCAATCGGTGAAGAAATACGTGGAAGGCGGCGGCGTGCTGGTGATCGAGCCGTGCGGGATGCCGGATGAATTCCTCCAAAGCGTGCACGACGATCTTCTGCTGCGAATGTTCCCCGCCGCGCGGATCGAGCCGGTGGGCCAATCGAATCCGCTGGTCACCGCCAGCGCAAACGGAATGACCGACGTGTCGCAACCGGAGGTTCGGCAGTTTGTCCGCTCCTACACGGACGTGACGGACTGGCGGCCGATGATGGTGAAGGCGGGCCAGGGCCGGATCATCATTTTGCCGCTGGACATGACCAGCGGATTGCTGGGAACCGATGCCTGGGGGATCGCCGGGTATCAGTCGGATTATGCCTTGCAATTGATGAAGAACATCGTGCTGTGGGCCTGGGATGGGGCGCCAGACGCATCTTAACGCAAGAATAATCAAGTTATTTTACGCCTGCGTCCGATGCTTTGTTAACTTGTTTACTGAGTTAACTTGTTTACAGATGGAATCCAAATGTCTGATGCAGCAAAACTTATCGTAGAACTGGCGCGGCACGTCGAGCGGGGAGAGGAGCTGGATTCCAGCGAGCTTGTGGAGATTTATGCCCGGATCGAGCGCCTGAAAGCGGAATTCGGCGAGAAGGGGCAAAGGGCGGCCAAGGATGCCGGCTCGCTACTCGAGAAACTCACGCTGCAATGCGTGGGCAACATGTCGGCGGCACTTGGGGATCTCGGACATGTCCTGGCGACGACGGATAAATCGCCGACCCAGAGATAACACATCGGGAATTCGAAGACCGCGGGATGGCAATCCCGCGGCTTGAGGAGTTCATTGTCCCATCGCCTGTTTGTACATCGGATCCAGCGGCTCTTCGTTGATGGTGCCGTCGCCGTCGGAGCGGAGGGTGATCGTGTAGACGTGGCCGGGGTTGAATTGGCCGTAGAGTCCTTCGCCGTTCATTCCGCGGATACCACGGGCGTCGCGGGCATCGCGGTCGTTGTAGAGCTTCCAGAAATTGTTCCACAAATCCTGCTGGAAATTTGAGACCTGCGGGTCCAATCCGCGATAAACGTCGGGGATGGAACCGGGCGGGTCGATGGGGAATCCGGCGTCGGGGGCCTGGTCGGCGCCGTACACGCGGAGGAAGAGCAAGATGGCCTGCCCGCGGAAGGGGTCGCCGGCCTCGACGTACTGATCCTTGAACTTGATGACCTGGGCGTCGAAGTGGGCTTCGTTGCCGTTGATGGTGAATTTCTTGGCCGGGAAGGCCGTGCCGTCGGGGGCGTTTTCCTGGAACAGCAGCGTCGTCTGCATTTGATCGCCGACGGTTTTCTGCTCGGTGACCAGGATCCTGGCGATGCGGCGGTCGGTTTCCAGGCGTTGGCGAATCTGCTGAAGCTGCTGATTCTTCTGCTGGAGTTGCTCGATCTGCCGCTGGGCGGCGGTGTGGGTGTAATAGTAAAACAGACCGCCCGATCCGACGAGGACCAGAAGCGTCAAAACCAGGGTTTTGGCCAGTGCGCGCACCATGAGCCTTCCGTAAGAGATTATCGGTCCAAAACGGGGTGCGGGAAGAAGAAATTTTCGGACGGCTATGGCGGGGAATGGGGCAAAGGGTTGTCCGTGTCCGCCGGCGGCTCGTTCGGGGCAGACAGATCGGGGCGGTTCCAGATGTGGCCCAGGGTCTGGACGTCGGTGGGAACGACTTCAAGCGTCGTGGTCAGGTCTCCCGCCGGGATTGACGCGGTGCTGCCGAGGAATTTGCCGTCGATGCTCAGGTAAAACGTGGTCACCGGGCCATCGAGGGTGATTTTGTCGGTGATGGGGACGGCGTCGAACTCCTGGCCGCGGAATTTGACGTGGCGAATCGGCAAAACCTCCACGTAGCGCGCCATGACGTTTCCAATGGCGGCGGCGGGGGAACTGTCCGGAGTATTGGGGACAAAGGTGGCGAACATGTAGCTCTTGGGCTTGAGCGGGAGAATTTCCGGAAGGAGATAACTGAAGGCCTGGGGGACGTAAAACACGGGGACGTCGAGATGGAAGGGATTGAGCTGGGTGGCCTGGTGAGTGGTGTTGACCTCGAGGGTTCGGCGGCTCTCGATGTCGACGTTCCCCTGCCCCAGCGGCCCGGTTCGCATGGTGTTGTTTTCACCCTCTTGGGGAAGAAGCGATCCGTCGGGGGCTGGCCGCGGTTCGATGGCGAAGGCCTTGGTCTGCTCGTCACTGACCCCGACCTGCGAGAAACTGTCGATCAACCGCCCGCGATCGTCGGTGCAGCGGGCGGCGGTCTTCCAGTGCTCGTGTTTGTGGTCGGCGGAACTGAACATCCAGGTCTCGGTGTCCCAAAAAAGGGTTTGCCGTGACGACTGTTGCGATCGCGCCGACGACAGGTGCGAGCGCACGCCGATCTTCAGGATAGAGCTTTCCGGGGATTTCGTATTCGGTTCAAATTCCTCGACGACGTGCTGGTAGCCGACGTCCTGGCCGTCCTTGATGATCCGCTGATACTGCTCGGGGAGGAGGGCGGACCGGACCATGGCGGAATTGTCCGCGTTCCAGAGCACGAACAGGCCCATGGTGCCGTAGAGCGACTGTCGCTGGAAATCCACCAGGTTGGTCCGGTCGAGCAAAACGATCGAATCGACGACTTGGCCGAAGGTGTCGTAGGCAAGCTTTTCAGCGGGGTTGACGACGTCGTTGGCCTCGAGCCGCGGCTTGCCGGGGCCGGTCAAGTCCAGGAAGTAATAGAGCCTGTCGTCGGCATCGGGGGCCTCGACGATGGCCTGCTGGGTGAATCGGCGGTCGTGGGCGGCGGTTTCATACCGGACGGCGATGATCCCGACCCGGACGCGCCCGACGCTGATGAGTTCATCGCGAAGCACCTCGACGTCGGGCGATTGCCGCTTGATGTTGGCCAGCGTGATCTCCATCACGCCATCCCGCTCGGTCCCGAACTGGTCCTTGTGCACCGACAGGGACAAGGATCGTTCGAGACGGACGCTCCAGACCTTGAGTTGCCAGTCGTAATCGTCGCGGTCGAATTCGACGATGGAATCCGGCGCGGTCTTGTCGATGCGGGTGCAATTCAGAGGCGGTTGGAATTCGATGCCGTGAAGGTGGCTGGTGAATTTCGGGCCGAGGAGGTCCGTTTTATGAATCGACGGCTCGGTGGAAGGGGTCGGACCGGCCGGCGCCGTCTGCGCCCGGGCGATCAGCGGAACGGCGAAAACCAGAAGGAAAATCCCTGCCAACCAGCGCGTGCCAAGCATTCATCCATGGTCGGCTACCGTGGCTGGATCGTCAAGCGTCGATCGCCGGCGAAGGCGGCCTCAACCTCGGCCTCGCTGCTGGGGCGAAGGTGCAAATCGCCCGCGAAATCCGCGTGGTCCAGCGCCGCGTTGGCCTGGAAATACCATCGGCTCAGCCAGCCGGCGCCGTTGACCTGGGCTTCAACGCACCGAAGTCCATGCCCCTCGTCAACGCGGCGGGCCAGGAGGAGCAACGGGGAGGGGAACAACTCGGCCTCGACGGCCGGAAAGCGGTCGGTCCAGAATGCGGTCGGCCTGGCGCTCACGCGCGCCAGCAGGCCGGGCAGATACCGGCTGAGGACAAACGCGTCGGGATTGAAACGGATGTTGGTGGGCGCCTCGCTACCGCCGCGGTCGCGGACGATGGTGGTGATCCAGTCGGAGACGTTCGTGGACTGCTCGAACAAAGGAAGCAGGGGATCGTCAAGATTGGATTCGGCATCCGAGCGTTTCATGCTGGCCCAAGGCCCGGAGTCGCCGCTGGTCCCCCATTGCTGGAGAACGGCGGTGGCGGTGGCATTCCAGTTTCGGCGGACGGTGTAACGGAAGAGGTATTTGGCGTCGTGGTCGGAAAACTCGTGGGTGAAGCCGATCGGGACCGAACCGCGCGTCCAGGTCCCCCAGGCGTCGCCCGGCGCCGGCGGCGTTGCCGGCGGGACCAACGCGGCGCCCGCCTGCAAGGCGGCAACCAGCGACGGCGATTTGCCGACGTGAACGTTCGCGGAAAGCTCGTCCCAGAGGTGGTCCAAGTCCGCGGTCCCCGCCGGGGGCTCGGCCGAGAGCACGACGATCAAGCCCCAGCCGCCGTCGCCCGCGATCAGATGAGCGATTCTGCGAGGCGCGGCGGCGTCGTTGGCCGGGTCACGCGGAGTGAGCGTCCAGTGATTCGGTTCGACAGACGCCACCTGGGCGTCAATCCAGACATCCGCCAGTGCCGGATCGAGCGCGTCAAGCTGCTCGCGCGCCGCCAGTCCCGCCAGCAGGGAGGCTGTCGGCTGGTGTTCCGGAATGGTCGGAATGGCGACGGGCACGAACTCGGCGGAGATCCAGCCTCCCTCGTCGGTAATGGCCGCCGCCATGCGTTCGATTCGAAGCGGATCGGACTGGGGATAGACGAGCAGGTCGGTTGGAATGGTCGCCGTGACGTTCGCCCCCAGTTGAACGGTCGCGCCTTCGCTGGGGCGCGTGGTGGAGATTCGGACCTGATCGAGGATTTGGTGATAGACGCGCTGATCGGCGGCGTCGAAGGGGGCGTTTTTGTCGAGGCGGATCATGATCCCCTCGTCGCCGGGCAGCACGACCGCGGAGCAGACGGAGAACAGCAGTTCCCCGCCGGCGTCCAGGGGTCCGCGTTGCGCCGCCCAGTGGATGCTTTGTCCGGGCCAATGGTCGATGGTGACCCCCTGGAATTCGTGGCCGCCGCCGTCGCCGGGCGGGGATTCGGCGCGGAGGATGAATTCGGCGGGCGGAATCGGATGCGGGACGCGCCGGCGGGAGATGATCAGGGTGCGGGTGACGCCGGCGACGGAATCGGTGGCGACGTGAGCGGAGCCATCGCCTTCGGCCTGCCGGGTCCAACTTTTCCAGCCTGCCGGAAGGCTGAAGCTCAGCGGTCCGTCGGTGATGGGAGCGGACAGCTCGACGATCTGACCGAGGCGGAGATGGCGATCCAGAATCGCCGCCAGGACGACGGTCGCGCCCAGCGCGATCCACATGACCATCTGCACGAGCAGTTGCCGCCAGCGGGGAAAATACCAGGCGAGTGGCATCGGGGCATTGTAACGTCCCGACCAATCAATGGACCAGTTCGATCTGGAATTCGGTGATGGTGGCGTGGTAGCCGCCCTGGTTGTTGCTCCATTCGTGGCCGTCCATCGTGCCAAGGAACAAGGTGTTGGCATTGGGAGGCACGACGATGGTTTGCTGGACGCCGGTGGAGGTTTCGCCGTTGCCGACGTAGAACGATTGGCGAAGGTCCGGCTCGATCGAGGTGTAATCTCGGTCGGTTTGCGTGCTGTAATCGAGGCCCGGGGGCGGGGCGCCCTGGTCGTCGGGAACTTGCCCGCCGCTGGTGTTCAGGAAAACGCCCACGACGGAATTGATCGGCGTGGCAATGTTGGAAATCCCGTGCTCGGAACCGCTGGTGGTCACGCTACCCTGCGGGAGATTCGGGTTGGCGGCGTCGTCGCTGTAAATTGCAATCGAACCGTCGCTGGACCCGTCGGCATAATAGGTCACGTCGCTGCCGGGGGAGTCAAGATAGCCGTGGTTCACCGCAACGTTGCTTGAATCCAGCGGAATGGAAACCTGAACGACCGAGCCTGGAGTGACGGTCAGCTTGAATTCCGCTGGAGAGCCGTAGGGCTCGCCGGTGGAGTAGTCCGTGGATTCGACTTTGGTCGAGTCGGCGTAGATCGTGGAGGAAGTGTCCACGTCCGCGGGATTGGCGATGTCATACTTCCACGGATGGTCGTCGTTTGCCTTCGGCTTGTCATAATCATTGTCCGGCACGCTGCCCAGCGTGCCGAAGGGCTCGCCGGCGAGCCAGGGGTTGCCGTGCGCGGAAACATAAACGGACCGAGGCGTCCCGATGGATATAAGGGCGGCAACGGCGGTGGCGTTCACGTCGCAGGTTGAGGCGCCCAGGATTGAGCCGAAAACCAGGGGGATTGGATTTCCGTTGGCCTTGGTTCGCCGGCCAATGACCTGCACGGCGTTGAAGGTCGTCACATAGTCCGCCGAGCCGTTTTTGCTGAACGTCTGGGTGCTTTTATTCCAAATGCCGATTTGAACGTCGGTGGTGTTCAGTGTGAGAGACAGGTTGTCGACCTTGTTTTTCGAGGCGATGTCCAGCGCAGCTTTTTGCACGTCGGCGAGTCCCTGCGGCAGAGACGCCGCGCCCGACCTCGCCGCCGCATCGACGGCGCGTCGAAGCTCGGTCTTGGCGGTCTGAACGCGGCCCAGATCGACGGCCAGCGAGCAGAATCCCAACATGACGATGAGTGCGAAGAGGACGTAAATGACCGCGATGCCGCGTCGGCGGGAACGCCTGGCGAGATTTTCCACACGTGTTCTCATGCCCGGATTATGTCACCGGATTGAAATCCTGAAGGAGAATGCAAGCGGTTTTGACGGTTTGGCCCGGCGTGCGCGATCCGCTGGTGAGGCGGGCAACGTCTGCATGGTCGGGAGGGGAAATTCGGGCGTGCGTTATCGGGCGGTGAAGGCGGGATTTTAGACTCGCGCGGCGCGCAGAAAAAAGCCCCGCATGTACATCCGGGGCTTGGAAGATCTCAGTTCGCGCGACCCGTCAGTGGACGAGTTCGACATTAAATTCGGTGATGGTGGCGTTGAAGCCGCCCTGGTTGTTGCTCCACTCGTGTCCGTCCATGGTGCCGAGGAACAACGTATACGCGTTGTTGGGAACGACGATGGTTTGCTGGACGCCGGAGCTGGTTTGGCCGTTGCCGATAAAAAACGACTGGTTGAGTTCCGGCTGGATGGCGGTGTAATCCCGGGCGGCCTGGGTGCTGAAATCCAACCCGCTTGGGGTGGCGGGGGGGTTGGATTCGCTGGTTTCCTGAGTGCTATCCGCTCCATAGGTGGCGCCGTTCTGGTCCATGAAAACACCATTCAAGGAATTGATGGGCGTGGCGATGTTCGAGATGCCATGCTCTGTTCCGCTGGTGGTGACGGTGCCCTGGGTATCGCTGGGATTGGCGGCGTCGTCGCTGTAAATTGCAACCGAACCCCCGTCGTTGCCGTCCGCGTTGGTGTTGATTCCGTTGCCAGTGTTGTCGAGAAGGCCGTGATTCGCCGCCGTACTGCCCGAACCGCTTGTTGGAACCTGAATTTGAATGACCGCGCCCGGGGTGACGTTGAAGGCGACTGGGGAGCCATAGGGCTCGCCGGTTGAGTAGTCCGAGCTTTCGAGTTTCGAAGAGTCGGTGGGCGTCGTATAGGAACCCGAGGACTGCTCCGCGGTAACGGCCGAGGCAACCTTTCCCGGATTGGCGATGTCATACTTCCAAGGATGTTCCTCGTTCATATAATTGTTGTCCGGCTCGCTTCCCACCTTACCGGCGGGCTGGCCAGCGAGCCACGGATTGCCGTGCGCGGAAACATAGTCGGTAATGGGCGCGGAAACCGCCACCAGCGCCGCGACCGATGTCGCGGTTACGTTGCAGGTGGAAGCGCCAAGAATCGAACCGAAAAGCAGCGGGATGGGGTTGCCGTTGGCCTTGGTGCGGAGTGCGCTGATTTGCACGGCGTTGAACGTGGTCACGTTGTCCGCCGAGCCGCTGGTGCTGAAGGTGCTGGTGCTCTTATTCCAGATGCCGACCTGTATGTTGGAATTGGTTAGAACGACGTTGGCGCCATCGCATTTGTTCTGAGAAGCGATGGCGATCGCGGCGCTCTGGACGGCCGAGGTTCCCTGCGGAATGTACGCCGCGCCGGCGCGAGCGGCGGCGTCGGCGGCCCGGCGCAGTTCCGTCTTGGCGGTTTGCACACGGCCCAGGTCCACGGCCAGGGAGCAGAATCCAAGCATCGCGACGAGCGCGATGATGACGTAGATTATCGCTATTCCGCGCCGCCGCGACCGGTTGCATGGGTTTTTCATGACTTTCCTCATCACACAGATATCGAATTGAATCGGACACGGGTGATGGGCGATTAACCAGATTTTCGCCGCAATTGCCGCCCTCGGCCGGCCACTTAATGCTCCCACGCGGGCTTTAACGGTCGCAACGAGTGCGTCGAAGGCGAGTTATCGGGCGGCGAAGGCTAAATGGGGGAGCGTGGTTCCACGAATTAAGCTGCCAGGGGCGGCAGACGATCTTCCGAATGTCATTACGTTCTTGCCAACATGAAACCCGCAACGCTCATTCTGACAAGCCTGTTGACCGGGATTTTGGCTGTGCTCCCGCGAGCAGCCTTGGCCAAGCCGTCCCTGGACCACGCCGAACCGAAGGTGGGATCGGAGGTGGAAGTTCCACCCACCGTGGTCAAAGTTTGGTTCTCAGAAGAGGTTGATTTCAATTTCAGCTCGCTCGAAGTGGACGACGGCCAGGGCAACAAGGTCGACAACCAAGACACCCATCAAGACCCGGACGATAAGAAGGGGCTCATCATATCCATCCCCACGAGGCTCTATGACGGCCAGTACACCGTTATCTGGAACGTGACCACCCCCAGCGGCCAGCAAAACGGCGGGAAATTCAACTTCACCATCAACATCAAGGATTAGCGTCACTGTTCCTGAGTCACAAACTGCCGGTAGAGGCGCGCGTATTTTCCTTCCGCCGCCAGCAGTTCGCGGTGGGTGCCGCGTTCGACGATCCGGCCGCCGTCGACCACGAGAATCTGGTCGGCGCGCAGGATGGTGCTGAGCCGATGGGCGACGATGAAGGTCGTGCGGCCCTCCAGCAGTTTCTCCAGCGATTGCTGCAAGAGCAATTCGGTGGCGGTATCCACGGCGCTGGTGGCTTCGTCGAGCATGAAGATTCGCGGATCGGCCAGGAACGCGCGGGTAAAGCAGATGAGTTGGCGCTGTCCCACGGACAAGCTGGCGCCGCGTTCGCCGACCTCCGTTTCGAATCCCCGGGCCAGGCTCATTATGGAATCGTAGGAACCGATCGCCCGGGCCGCTTCGATCACTTCCGGCTCGGTGGCCCGGGGCCTGGCGTAACGGATGTTCTCGATCACGGTTCCGGTGAACAGGTAATTCACTTGCAGCACGAGGCCCATTTGCTTGTGCAGCGAATCGCCCGTCACGTGCCGGATGTCCAGACCATCCACGAGAACGCGGCCTTTTTGCGGCTGATAGAAGCGGGCGATCAGGGAGACGATACTGCTCTTGCCCCCGCCGGTCGGGCCGACCAGCGCCACCATCTGTCCCGGCTGCGTTTCGAAGTTGATCTCGTGCAGAACCGGCCGGTCGGCGACGTAGCCGAAGACCACGTTCTCAAACCCGACGCGGCCCTGCAACCGCGGCAGCGGGCGGGCGAGCGGCTCATCGCTAACCTCGGGCTTCATGTCCAAAAGCCCGAAGACGCGCTCGGCGCCCGCCATGGCCATCATCAATTGGTTGTAAAACGCCCCGAGGGTAATCACCGGGCCCATGAACCAATCCCAATACTGCCAGAATGCCACGACCGATCCGACGCCCTTGGCGCCGATCGCCACCATGTATCCGCCGTACAGCAGGATCGTCACCCGGCCGAAATAGCGCACGACTTCCAGGAGCGGCTGGTAAATCCCGTTGACCCGGGCGACGGCCATGTTGTTGGTGGTGTTGATCTGTTGCAGGCCGTTGAAAACGTCGAGGTTGGGGTCCTGCCGGTTGAACGCCGTGACGACGCGCATGCCGGTGATGTTCTCGGCCAGATTGGTGCTGACCCGTGTGAACCCCTCGCGCGCGACTTGATAAAGAGTGGCGGATTTGCGGTGGTAAACGCGGGTCAACACGTACAGGACCGGCCCCAGCCAGCAGATCCCCAGGAACAGCCGCGAGTCCTCGTGCAGCATGTAGAACGCCGCGACGATCATGATCGTGCCGTTGGCCACCAACTGAAAAATGCCCCAGACGTTCACTTCGCGCAGGCTGTTCACGTCGGTGGTGCAGCGGCTGATGATGCGGCCCAGTTTAGTCCGGTCGTAGAAACTCATCGACATGCGTTGAAGTTGAGCGAAGATTTTGCGTCGAAAGTCGAATTGCACGCTCTCGCCCGCGCGGGTCATGAGGAGGATGGTGAATCTTTGCAGGATGACCGACCCGATGAACACGGCCGTCCACGCCGCAATGACGTGAACGATGTGCCAGGAGGCCGCCGTCGCCGAAACGCCGGGGAGTTTGCCGCCGGAATAATCGGCGCCGTAGTTGATGATGTGTTTCATGAACTGCGGGCCCTGCATATCGAGCAGCACGTGGCAAAGGCCCAGCGCGGTCGCCGCGATATACAGGCCCTTGAAGGGCGCCAGCGACGCCAGCAGCCGCCGGACCAGCGGCCATTGGATGGGTCGATAGCGGTCTTCGTCTTCCGATTCGATCTGCGAGGCGCGCAGCGCCGCCGCCGACACGGAGGGCCGCTTCTTCAATCGAAAATTGAATCCGAAGAGAGACATAATCTTTGCAAATTCGAAGCTCAAAATTCGAAATTCGAATCAAATTCAAAATTCAAAATTCGAAACAAGGGCCGTTTCGTCATTCGAATTTCGAGTTTCGAGTTTACCTCTTCATCCTTCTTTCTCCGCCGCGGCGATGGCGGCGGCGACTTCTCCTGCCGACTGCACGCGCTTCATGTGCGAGGGGGCGCTGGACAAATCCTCGCCGGCCGATTCGTCGCCGAAAAGCTGGGCCTCGGCGATCTGGCGGTAATGCCCCTCGCGGGCCATCAGTTCCTCATGGGTGCCGATCTGGGCAATGGCGCCGCGCTCGATCACGACGACCAGATCGGCCTGCTTCACCGTGCTGATGCGATGGGCAATGATGAACGTGGTTCGGCCGTGCATGACGAACCTCATGCCGCGGCGGATGAGGTCCTCGGTCTCGGGATCGACGGCGGCGGTGGCGTCGTCGAGGATCAGGACGCGCGGATTGGTGACGATGGCGCGGGCGATCGCCAGGCGCTGGCGCTGGCCTCCGGAGAGGGACGCGCCCCGCTCGCCGAGCATCGCGCGATAGCCGCGGGGCATGGCCTGGACGAAATCGTGCGCCTGTGCCAGCCGCGCCGCCGCCTCGATGTCCCCTTCGTTGATGTTCGGCCTGCCGTAGGCGATGTTCCCGGAAACGGTGTCGCTGAAGAGATAGGTTTCCTGAAACACGGTTGCCACCTGGGTGCGCAGGCTGGCCAGAGTCAGGTCGCGCACGTCCACGCCGTCGATGAGCACGCGTCCCCGCTGCACGTCGTAATATCGGGCGATGAGGTTGACGACGGTGGATTTGCCCGACCCGGTGGGCCCGACAATGGCGACGACGCTGCCGCCCTTGATGGAAAAACTCACGTCGTGGAGCACGGGCTTGCGGGGGTCGTATCCGAAGGTCACGTTTTCGAACGTGACGGTGCCCGGGCCTTCGTGCAGCGGCCGCGCCCCGGGGTTTTCCGGCACCGTGGGCTTGGCCATCAGCACCTCGTAAAGCCGCCGGGAGGAAACCATGGCGTTTTGATATTGTTCGTTGATCGTCGCGACCTGCTGGAGCCGGCCGAGGATCGTCCCCATCGCCCCGCCGAGCATGAACAGATCGCCGGCGGCCATTTTGCCGTGGATCATCAAAATCCCCGCCACCAGAAACAGCGACAGATGCGACGCCATCGCGATCGAGCGGATCACCGGCTGGAAATTGGCGAACATGCGGATGCGGGTCAGGACCCGGCCCTTGAACGCGTCGCAATTGGCCTGATATTTTTCAATCTCCTGCCCCTCGGTCGCGAACGCCTTCACGACGTGAACGCCGGCGATGTTTTCCGTGATGATCGAGACGTTGCGGTCCTCGGCCTCCATCACCCCGCGGGCCACGGGCTGCACCTTGCGGCTGAATCGCAGGATGTAATACGTCCAGATGGGCAGCGGAATCAGCGACAGCGCCGCGACCCATTTATTCACCGTCCAGATCAACAGGATGTTGAACGCCACCGCCAGGATGATGTCGAGCGTCACCAGCACCGCGGTCTGAATGAACGCGCGGACGTTCTGCAAGTCGGAAAGGGCGCGGTTGATCAATTGCCCCGAGCTGTGGACATCGTGGAAGGCGAAGCCCACCCGCTGCACTTTGTCGTACACGGCCTCGCGGATGTAGAAGACCATGTTCATGCTCATCCGCGTATTGGCCGTCTCCTTGAAATAGCGGATCACGAGCATGAGCAGCACCAGGCCGCCAAGAATCTTCAGCGCTCCGAGCAATTGCCCCGTGCCCGGATCGGCCCGGTGAAGCCAATGACGGAAGGAGAGGGACTGGCCCTTGTCGAGTTGATGGATGCTTTGGATGGCGTTGACGGCTTTGCGCGCCACGCCGAGGGTAAGCGTTTCGGTCCCCGTCGCGGCGGCGACCCACCAGCAGGCCAACAGCACCAGCGGCACCACCGGACGAATGAAACGAAACATCCATCGCAGCAACGTGCGATTGGATGGATTTGTTCCCCCAGACGGGGATTGCCCCGGCCCGGAAGACAAGGCGCCCCCTGCACCAGGGTTCAAATCCGCATTACCTGTGGTGCCAACCACCGTTTTATTGGACACTGTTGTAACCGCTTGTTGAACAATCGGTACGCTATCGTTCCCGCCGTTGGCGTCAACCCCTGCCGTGGACAAATCATCGGCAATCCTCTAAAACCTCCGTCTTTACAAATCCTTGGGCAGTAAAATGCCGGGAAATCCAATCCCCACGGCCGTTTTCGGTCCTGAGGGGTTGATGCAACTGGAACCGACGGGCCGATAAAAACTGACATGGCCACATCAGCAACAGCGACGGGCGTAACGCGGTATTTTCTGGAGGCCCTGGGCAAATTCGCGACGGCCCGCCTGCGGCACGTCGGGGCTTTGCGGGTCTATCCGCATTGGGAAGCCCGGGCGGCGGTCTGCGAACGCTGTCCGCTTCGCGTCATCCGCTGTGGCGTTTCGTATTGCGGAACCCCCCTGCTTCGGCAAATCGACCGCGACCCGGCCATCGACGGCTGCGGATGCCCGTGTCACGACAAGGCGAAGAGCCCGGGGGAACACTGCCCGATCGATCTGCACCACCAACCGGCAGAGCGACACGACGGGGAATGTTCGTGCAAATGGTGCGAGGCGAAAAATTCGAAGTTCGAAACTCGAATGACGAATCAAATTCGAAATTCAAAATCCGAAACGATGGCCGTTTCGTCATTCTGATTTCGAATTTTGAATTTGATTCGTCATTCGAGTTTCGAATTTCCGCCTTCACGTTACCTTCTTTTCCCACAACACGTCCTCCATCCCATCGCGCTGATTCGCCCGCCGGGCCTGCACGAAGAGCCAATCACTCAGCCGATTCAAATAGGTGACGACGATCGGCGGCACGGGGCGGTCGCAGGAAAACGCGACCACGACGCGCTCGGCGCGGCGGCAAACGGCGCGGGCGACGTGGAGGCGGGCGCTGGTTTCGCTTCCGCCGGGCAGAATGAAGTTCCGCAACGGCGCCAGGGCGGCGGTGGCGGAATCGATTTCCATTTCCAGCCGGCCAATGCTCGATTCTTCCAGCGAGGGCAATTTCGCCGGCGGCTGTTCGCCGGAATAGGCCAATTGCGAGCCGATCACAAACAGTTCGTTTTGCACGCTCCGCAGGCTCTGGAGCAAATCCACGGCCCCGACGGCCGCCCAGCCGACGACGGCATTCAGTTCGTCCACCGCCCCGATGCACTCGATTCGCGGGTCGGATTTGGAAACACGCTCGCCCCCGATCAACCCGGTCGAACCGTCGTCGCCAGCCTTGGTGTAAATCTTCATTGGGGCATTGTCATTGGTCATTCGTCATTTGTCACTTGTCACTTACAATGCCAATGACTAATGACAAATGACCAATGACAATTCCCTTGCTTTGCATCATTCCTTTGGCGTACCTGGTCGGGTCGATCCCCTTCGGCCTGATCGTGGGAAAGGCCAAAGGCATCGACCCGCGCACGGCGGGGAGCGGGAATATCGGAGCGACCAACCTTGGCCGGCTCCTGGGCGGAAAATATTTTGCCCTGGTCTTTGGGCTTGATCTGCTCAAAGGGGCGCTGCCGACACTCTCGGCCGGGGCGGTCATTGGATTTCACGTCGAGGATCGCCAGACCTGCCTGCTGTGGATCGCGACGGCGGCGGCGGCGCTGCTGGGACATGCGTACAGCGTTTTTCTGAAATTCAAGGGGGGCAAGGGGGTCGCCACCAGCGCGGGGGTTATGCTGGGCATTTTCCCCTACTATACGCTGGCCCTGGTTCCGGCGCTGGTGGTCTTTCTGATCGCGTTTGGCGCCATGCGGTACGTGAGCGTCGCGTCGATCCTGGCAGCGCTGGCGTTTCCCGTGGCGTACGTCGCCGTCGGACTACTTCGCTCCTGGCCGATCACCGGCGCCCAGCTTCCGCTCTTGTGCTTCGCGATCGCGATCCCAATGCTGATCATTTATAAACATCGCGGCAACATCGCCCGCCTGCGCGCGGGGACCGAGCCGCGGTTCGTCTCAAAATCATCATGCGAATCAAAGTAAACGGACAAGATTGCGAACTGCCCGATGGCTCCGACATCCACGGACTTCTGGCGGCGCACAAGCTCACTCCGGACAAGGTGGCGGTCGAATTGAACCGGCGGCTGGTGCGAGGGGAGAAATACGATACGTTGCTGAAGGAGGGAGACGAGGTGGAGATCGTGACGTTTGTGGGAGGAGGGTGAGGGGAAATTCGAAACTCGAAACTCGAAACTCGAAATTCGAATCAAATTCGAAGGCAAAAATTCGAATTTCGAATTTCGAATTTGATTCGTCATTCGAGTTTCGAGTTTCATTTGGCATTCGGCCCCTCACATTCTACTATTACCAGTATGCCTCCTCTTCGCATCGGCAAATTCGACGTCCGCAGCCGGCTCTTCGTCGGGACGGGGAAATATTCCACTTATGAAATCATGCAAGAGGCGCTGGAGGCCAGCGGGTGCCAGGTTGTCACCGTGGCGGTTCGGCGCGAGCGGCTGATCGATCAGCAGGGACGAAGCATTCTGGATTTCCTCGATTTGAACAAATACGTCATTTTGCCCAACACGGCCGGATGCTTCAGCGCCGAAGATGCCATCCGCGTGGCGCTGCTGGGGCGGGATTTGCTCGAAAAACAGAAGAACCCCGGGGCCAACTGGGTGAAGCTGGAAGTTCTCGGCGACAAGAAAACGCTGCTGCCCGACCCCATGGGATCGCTGGAGGCCACGCGGCAACTGGTCAAGGAGGGGTTCACCGTTCTGTGCTACAGCAGCGACGATCCAATCGCGGCGCGGCGGATCAAGGAAGCGGGCGCGGCCAGCGTGATGCCGGCCGGCAGCCCCATCGGGTCGGGCCAGGGCGTGCTCAATCCGCTGAATATCTCGCTTTGTCTGGAAACACTGAAAGAGGGCGATGCGAGTTATCCCGTGATCGTGGACGCCGGCGTCGGCACGGCCAGCGACGTGACCGTGGCGATGGAACTGGGCGCGGATGGAGTGCTGCTGAACACGGGGGTCGCCCATGCCCGCGACCCGGTGAAGATGGCCGCGGCGATGCGCCAGGCGATTGATGCCGGGCGCCTGGCCTACGAGGCCGGGCGAATCGCCAAGAAACGCTACGCCACCGCCAGCAGCCCGTTCGACGGCGTCATCAGCTACATCCCCGGCGAATGAAATGTCGCAGGAACTCTGGAACACCCTGGCGGGCAAGGCGGGCCTTGGCCTCGATCCGCAACAAACCGGCCGGTTCAACGCTTATCTCGATCTTCTGCTGACCGCCAACCAGCGGATGAACCTGACGCGCATCACCGATCGCGGCCAGGCTGAAATCCTGCACGTCGCGGACGCGCTGACGGTTTTGCCGCATCTGCCGCCAAAGGGGCATCGTCTTGCGGACGTGGGAAGCGGCGGCGGGGTTCCGGGAATTGTCCTGGCCATCGCCAGGCCGGACGTTCAGGTCGTGCTGGTCGAATCGACGCGAAAGAAGGCGGATTTCCTGCTGGCGGCGGTAAACGAGCTGAAGCTGTCCAACGTCATGGTGGAGCCAAGGCGGGCGGAGGACCTGGCGTGGTCGCCGCAGCGCGAATCTTTCGACGTGGTCGTCGCCCGCGCGGTGGCCCTGTTGCCGATCTTGGTGGAATGGCTGTTGCCGCTGGTGAAGGTTGGCGGCTGGGCCCTGGCGATGAAGGGGCCGAAAGCGGTCGAGGAAATGAAGCAGGCTCAACGGGCGATCAAATCGCTTGGCGGAGGCCAGCCTGCGGTTTTTCCCGTGGATTTGCCGCAGGCGGCGGGGCATCTGATCGTCAAAACCCCCAAAATCGCCCGAACCCAGGCCTGGTTCCCCCGCCGGCCTTCCGTGGCCAAGGGCGTGCCGATATAGAGCGTGTTATGCACTTTATCATGCCCCGCGATGGGCCGGAAAAGGCCCGAATGCGAGGCGGAGGGCCGAAAAGTATCTGAAGTCGATACGTTGAGGCCCGACAACGAAGCAGGCGGGCCTTTTCCGGCC
>Ga0187867_10001993_pt1 | contig 17320 bp, 18 predicted proteins | sample June2016WEW_13_1_FD_132976 | JGI IMG/M metagenome (GOLD analysis project Ga0187867, IMG submission 132976) | Peatland microbial communities from SPRUCE experiment site at the Marcell Experimental Forest, Minnesota, USA - June2016WEW_13_10 | ecosystem: Environmental > Terrestrial > Soil >...
GCCGACGAAGAGGCCGAAATGGCTGGCGTGATGGCCCATGAAATTGCTCACGTGGCGGCATGCCACTTGGCGCGCGAACAAACGCGCGGCACTCTGATGCAGCTGGCTACCATTCCTTTGATCTTTGTGGGTGGCGGAATTGGCTACGGAGCTTATGAAGCGGCTGGTCCGGCCGCCATGCTTGGCTTTCTGAAATTCTCCCGCGGCTTTGAGGCGGAAGCCGACTACCTTGGAGTCGAATACATGTACCGGGCCGGGTACGATCCTTCTGCATTCGTTTCATTCTTCGAGAAGATTCAGGCAATGGAGAAGAAGAAACCCGGCACTCTGGCCAAAACCTTCGATACCCATCCGCAGACGCCGGATCGCATTGAGAAGACACAAGAAGAAATTCGGAAGATTCTGCCGGCCAAGCAAGAGTATGTCGTGACTACGTCGGAGTTCGACGATGTAAAGGCACGGCTGGCATCGATCGAAAACCGCCACAAAGTGTTGGATCAGAGAGATGAGAACAAACCCAGCCTGCGGCGGACCTCGACCAGTGGGGATGACAAAACGGGAGATAGCAAGACTGACGATGATCGTCCGACTTTGAAACGCCGGGATGATTCCTCGAACTAGACTGCATAGGATCGCATAGGATGAACCCAAAACCGGCGGCCGTGGCCGCCGGTTTTGCATTACGAGCTATTATTTCCAAGCGTCGCAGGCGTGAAAGGGCCGATCTGAGCGCCCATTTCTAGTAAATCACTGGCCTCCGTGATCCAGGTCACAGCCGAGTATTGTCGAAGCGAGTAAGGGTAGACTACGCTATCTGTATAGCGCCATAGAGGAGCAACTCTTCCCATGCCAGAAAACACACTTACCGTCACCGACAATCGTACTGGACAGACTTATACCGTCCCCATCGAGGATGGCACAATTCGGGCGATGAGCTTGAGGCAGATCAAGACGGGTCCCGAGGATTTTGGGCTAATGACCTACGATCCGGCATTCATGAACACGGCATCGTGCCGCAGCAGCATCACTTACATCGATGGTGACCAGGGAATCCTGCGCTATCGAGGGTATCCCATTGAAGTGTTGGCCGAACGCTGCACATTCCTGGAAGTCGCGTATTTATTGCTGTTTGGGGAGTTGCCTGCCGAACCGGAGCTGAAACACTGGGTTCATGAAATTACGCACCACACCATGCTGCACGAATCGACCAAGAAATTTATGGAAGGTTTTCGCTACGATGGCCACCCGATGGGAATGTTTGTGAGCACCGTGGCTGCGCTTTCGACCGTGTATCCGGATGCCCGGCATGTGCATGATCCCGAGAACCGCCTGTTGCAGATCAAACGCCTGATCGGCAAAGTACCATCCATTGCGGCCATGTCCTACCGGCACAATGTGGGGTTTCCGTACGTCTATCCTGACAACGATTTGAACTACGCCGAGAATTTCATGAACATGTTATGGAAGATGGTCGAACCCAAGTATGTCGCGAATCCGGCGATTGCGCGGGCGCTCGACATTCTTTTCATTTTGCACGCCGATCACGAACAAAACTGCGGCACCAACGCTATGCGCTCGGTGAGCAGCGCTCAAACGGACCCTTACTTGTCCATGGCGTCGGCAGCGTCTGCCCTGGCAGGGCCGTTGCACGGCGGAGCCAACGAAGAAGTGCTGCGAATGCTCGATGAAATCGGATCGAAGGATAAGGTGCCCGCCTACATAAAGAAGGTGAAGGACGGCGGCGTCAAGCTGATGGGATTCGGACACCGAATTTACAAGAATTATGATCCTCGAGCGAAAATCATTCGCTGGTGCGCCGAGCAGGTCTTTGAAGTTACGGGACGTAATGCGAAATTGGAAATCGCTCTCGAGCTCGAGCGAATCGCCTTGGAGGACGAGTATTTTGTGAAACGCAAGCTCTATCCGAACGTCGATTTTTATTCCGGGATCATGTACCAGGCCATGGGATTTAGGCCAGAGATGTTTACCGTTCTGTTTGCCATCCCACGAACAGCCGGATGGCTCGCGCAGTGGCAGGAGTTGATCACAGATCCCGAGCAAAAGATAGCCCGGCCGCGGCAAGTCTACACCGGGCAAGAGGCGCGGGAGTTTGTGCCCATCGAAAAAAGGACGCTAGCCGCGGTTCCAGCGCGTTAGTAAAGTTGGCAAGTCGGGAATGCCGGATTCAGATTCAGCGATAAAGGGGGAGTTTCACTGGATTTAACTTCTGTGTCGCTGCCCTAGGCCACTTGCTTGGTAGCGAGTGCAGCGACGTACTGGCGAGTTTCAGCCGGAGAAGTGATAACCTTCATCTCCTGCCAATCGTACGGAAATTCCCTGCCACAATCCAGGCAGGCTACGTAGGTACCGGTCAACGCTCCGGCTTGGGGGCGGCGCGCCGTGCCTCGGATGGTCACTGGGAAACTGTAACGAGGATGTCTGCAACCGAAAACTGCGTCAAGCATTCTTGCCATCATGGAGCACCTTCCACCGCGCGTGTTCTGCCTAGGCCGCCCTGAGTGGCGGCACAAGCAATTCATACCACCCTCAATACCTTAGATTCAATCTCGCAGGAAAGGGTTTCGCATTCTTCCTGACTTAGCGTTCCCAGATTAGGAGGAGTGCTAAAGAATTGTGCTTTCAAAGGCTTACGGGAAGCCTGTTTTCGAGGGTGAGGGGTGGGTAAATAATACTACTCGGAGATCATCCGTAGGACCGAGGTATGCCTACGAAGTTAGGAAAGATTCAAAGCCTTCTTGATGGTGCCACGCTCTTTCTGGATCTTCTCCTGAAGGAGAGTGATGCTGTAGATAAGTTGTTCAGGACGGGGTGGGCAGCCAGGAACATAAATATCGACGGGAATCACTTGGTTCACACTTTGAACCAGTGCGTAATTATTGAATACACCGCCGGACGTGGCACAGGCTCCCATCGAAATAACCCACTTGGGCTCGGGCATCTGCTCCCACAGTTGGCGGATCACGGGCGCCATTTTGTTCGACACTCGACCCGCGATAATCATAAGATCGCTCTGACGCGGGGATGGACGAAAAACTTCCGCGCCGAAGCGGGCGATATCGAAGCGCGAAGCCCCCATCGACATCATCTCGATAGCGCAACACGCAAGACCGAATGTCATGGGCCAGATGGAACCTTTGCGCATCCAGTTCACCGCTGAATCGAGCGTGGTCAACACCACGCCTTCCGGGGTCGGATTGCCAAAAGTCAGGTCTTTGACTACCTTTTTGCCGTTCTCAAAGTCTACGTACGGGCCGAAATTCAGTTCAGGTGCCATTGTGCTTTTATTCTAAATGCTGGAGTGTGCAGAATCCAATCACCATCGCGGATTCCAAATGGCGTCGAGGTGCGCGAAGTCCGCGCGCCTAATGTTGGCGGGAGGGCGACTGCAGCGACGGTAGCGGATGGTTGAAGAATGCCGGGCTTCCGGCACATTCAGTCAACAGCCAGCGGCTCTCTCAGACGTTGATTACGACCTTGCCGAACATCTGGCTCGTCTCAAGATATTCGTGGGCGGCGCGCAATTCATGGAGCGGGAATGTGCGGTCTAGAACGGGTTTCAGGCGTCCGGCAAATATATGCTGTAGCACTTCATGCAGTTCACCCATCGTTCCCATATACGACCCGAGCAGCGAAAGTTGCCGCGCAAAAAGATGGCGCAAATCGATGCCCACATTTGGCCCCGTGGTAGCTCCACAGGTCACCAGCGTGCCGCCGGTCTTGAGAGACTTCACACTCTCGTCCCATGTAGCTGCGCCTACATGCTCCACCACGATGTCCACGCCCTCTTGATTCGTGATCTTGCGCACTTCTTCAGAAATTCTCTGCTGGTAGTGATTGATGCCGTAGTTGGCACCGAGTTCCTTGCCCTTTGCGAGCTTGGATTCGTCGCCTGCAGTCGTAATCACGCGACAATGGTAAAGCTTTGCGATCTGGATCGCTGCGATGCCCACGCCGGAACTCGCGCCCAACACCAGCACGGTCTGGCCCGAGCGAATGCCGGCCCGTCCTACGAGCATATGCCATGCGGTTACGAATACGAGTGGCACACTCGCCGCTTGATTGAAATTGAGTGAATCAGGAATCGGAATGACGTTCGCCGATGGGACCGCGATCATTTCGCAATTGCCCCCGTCTACCGCATTGCCCAGCACGGTAAATTCCCGGCACTGATTCTGCAGTCCCGCAACACACTTGGCGCAGTGCCCGCAAAAGTGCATGGGAGCGATCAGTACGCGTTGACCGGCCTTCAGACCTTTGACGTACTCGCCTACTTCGGCTACTTCGCCGGCGATGTCGCTGCCAAGAATATGCGGCAGCTTCACTCCCGCCAGCCCTTTGCGCACCCAAATATCAAGATGATTCAGCGAACACGCGCGCACCCTCACCATGACTTGATCTTTGCGCGGTTGGGGATCGGAGACGTCTTCATATCTCAAAACTTCTGGACCGCCGAATTGATGAATGCGAACGGCTTTCATTTGAGCGTTCTCCACCACCACGAAGTGTTCCCAGAGGGGACGGAGGCCCTCAGGGCTGAAGCCCGAAGGATTATTTTACGCGTGGCGGCGGAGCCTGACGCTGCACGCTTGCGAAACCCTGTCCATTTGACGGCCTGTTGTTAACCGATTGATAATCAATCGTTGAGGTTGCGTGCGCCCGCATGGATATCTACGAACAAATCGTCGAGCTTCGTCGGGAACGACGTCGCGGTGCGGTTGCCACCATCGTTAACGTGCGCGGCTCTATTCCTTCGTTTCGGACGGCGAAAATGCTGGTGCGTGACGACGGCTCGATCGTCGGAACGATCGGCGGAGGCTGCGTTGAGGCGGACGTCTGGCAGGCGGCGCGTGAAGTGATGGAATCCGAAAGGCCCCAGACGCTTATCTTCGATCTTAATCAGGATCCCAGATACGATACGGGCTTGGTGTGCGGCGGCACCCTGGAGGTTTTCATTGAGCCTGTTCTCCCTCAACCGTTACTTTACATTTTTGGCGCAGGTCACGTATCAGCAAGCCTCTCAAAGGTGGCTGCGAATGTGGGGTTTGAATTGATCATCCATGACGATCGCACGTCCTACGCGACCAAAGAGCGATTCCCGGAGGCTCGCGAAATTCATGCGCTTGACTTTGATGAGGCCATTCGAAAAATCGAGCCCAACGAGAATTCCTACATCGTGATCGTCACTCGCGGGCATCGCGATGACATGCGCATCCTGCGGTGGGCGGTTCAGACTCGCGCCCGTTACGTTGGCATGATCGGCTCCAGACGCAAAGTGATTGAGATCTTTAAGACGTTGCAGAAGGAGGGGCTTCCGGAGCATCTCTTCGATCGCGTCCATGCCCCGATTGGCTTCGACATCGGCGCCATCACACCGGAAGAGATCGCAGTTGCGATCACCGCAGAATTAATCTCAATTCGCAGGCATGCTGCTGGCAATCTGCCCCATATGAGCTGGTTTCGTTCTCGAAACTCGCAGCCCGAGACCAACGATCCGGCTCCGGCAGTCGATGAACACGAGTGAAAGGTGAGGGTGATCTTGTTTTCTAGTTGTTTTCGGTTTCAATCTTCAACCAAAAGTTAACAATTTTCACCATTCCCTGCTATCTTCGCTGCATGAGCCGCGCCTCCAGTTTCGCCGGTGTGATCCTGGCAGCCGGAGAGTCCTCGCGCATGGGACGGGATAAAGCATTGCTGCCATGGCCCCCACCAGCCGGCGGAGTGCCGGTTTCCAGTGAAACATTTCTGTCAGCGGCGATCCGGTCCCTTTCATCCGCAACTGAATTCGTGGTAGTGGTGGTTGGAACGAATGAAGGGGCACTGGCGCCGGTCATCTACGCGCAAGGGGCTTCTCTCATGGTCAACCCAGATCCGGGCCGCGGTCAATTCAGTTCGCTGCAAGTTGGACTGCGCGAAGTACTCAACCATGGCCGCGACGCCGCCATGGTGACGCTTGTCGACCGTCCTCCGGTCAGCTCAACCACCATCCAGACTCTGCGTGCCGCGTTCGAGACTGCGGGTCCTCGCATCTGGGCAGTAGTCCCGGAATTTTCCGGCAAGCACGGTCATCCCTATCTCGCAAGCCGTGAGATGATAGAGGCGTTTCTCCGGGTTGCAGCCACCTCAAGCGCACGCGATGTCGAGCACGCGCATCAGGCGCACATCCAGTACGTGCCAGTCGTCGATCCCCTGGTAGCGCTGAATATCAACACCCCTGAGGATTACGCAGAGCTTTCGCCGACTTCGTCTTGACCGCTGCCGGGTTTGCGCGCTCCGCCCGAGTCACGTTATCGTCAGTACATGGACGCCGCAGAGGTAGAAGCATTTCTTCCTGCTACCAATCAATTTCTCGATTCGATTGTGCGCCTGCAACCGCGTGTCGCGGCCTTTGATTGCGATGGGACGCTGTGGTCCGGCGATGCCGGGGAGCGCTTCTTCGATTGGGCACTGAAAGAGGGGAAAATCGTAGCTGAGTGCCTCGATCGTCCGATGCGGGAGCGTTACGCTGCCTACCGTCGCGGCGAAGTCGACGAGACCACGATGTGCGGAGAGATGGTAACGATGCACCATGGGATTGCAGAGCTGCATATAATGGACGCCGCCGCTCGTTTTTTCGAACAGTACTTTGTCGCGCAGATTTTTCCGGAGATGCGGGAACTCGTACGCCGTTTGCGGCAAAATGGCTGTGAGGTCTGGGCGGTCTCTTCGTCCAGTGAATGGTTGATCCGCGCTGGAATGAAATATTTCGATATCCCCGAAAGCCGCATCCTTGCCGCAAAAGTAGAACTACAGGGCAGCACGCTTACCGATCGATTGATCCGCGTCCCTTCCGGAACCGGCAAGCCGGAGGCGCTCCGCGAAATCGTGAGGAAAAACATTGACGCGGCTTTTGGTAATTCGCGTTGGGATACGGAAATGCTAGCGATGGCAAACCATGCGGTTGCCGTGAATCCGAATCCAGACCTTGAGCAGATTGCCCTCGAACGCGGCTGGCGCATCTATTTTCCCGAAGGAACTCAGTCACGAACCTAGTGTGACGGCGAAGGTCCGCGATTTACAATAGTTTTGCCCATGTATTCCGCGCTGTTACTTGATCATTTCCAAAATCCGCGCAATGCGGGAGAAATTGCCGATGCTGACGCGACGGCAGAAATTGAAAATCCCGCCTGCGGAGACGTGTTGCGAGTGACCTTGAAAGAAGATGCGGGACGAATTAGTCAGATGCAATTCAAAGCGAAGGGATGTGTCGCCGCGATGGCCTGTGGTTCGGCGCTGACGGAATTGGTAACCGGAAAGACGCTTGACGAAGCTAGAAGGCTTCGGCGAGAAGACGTGATCGAGGCCGTTGGCGGGCTCCCTCAAGCTTCATCCCACGCTGCCCATTTGGCTTTGGAAGCACTTTCAGCAGCGCTTGATCGCATCAAACCTTGAGTAAAATTGTCATGCTCGATCACTCACCCCGCCGCATTGCCAGCCTGCAACCGAGCGCTACCGTGATTCTCGCCGAGATTGGCGAACTGGATCGCGTCGTTGCGTGCACAAAATATTGTGCCGACGTGGTTGAAGAGATCACATCCCGGAAGCGCACAATCCTCGCCGATTCGTGGACCGCTAGCGCCGAACACATTATTGCCGTCCATCCCGACCTGGTGATTGCTGCTGTCCCGTACCAGGAAAAAGCGGTTATCGAAATAATGAAGTCTGGAGCGCGATGGTTGGGTCTTGCTCCAAAGACTCTGGTTGACATCTACACCGACATCGCCACGATCGCGGGAGTCGTGGGCAATGGGGATCGGGGCGAAGCGGCAATCAGCCGCATGAAGAAACGAATCGACGACGTTCGGTCCCGCACGCGAGGGACGGCCCGGCCGAGGGTTTTTTGCGAAGAGTGGGGCAAGCCGCTGATCGCATCGCAGCCCTGGGTTGCGGAACTTGTCGAAGCCGCGGGAGGCGAGTTTCTGGGCGAGCCTGGTCGACAAATTTCCCTCGAGGAAGTGGCCAGCATGGATCCGGATGTGCTGATTGCGGCTTGGTGTGGCGCGGGTGACCGCGTCCCGCTGGAGAAAATCGTCTTCGACCGTAACTGGCAAGGAACTCGGGCTGCTCGCGCTGCTCGGGTCTACTGCATTCGAGATGAATACTTCAACACTCCGGCTCCAACACTGCTATACGGGCTTGATGCGCTGGCCTTTGCGATCCACCCGGAGATCTTCGGCAACCCGAAAGGAATACGGCAGATTACCGGCGTTCCATCATCCACAGTAGCGATCTGATACCGTTAGTTTCGTGAGGATCCGCTCATGCCTATGGCGACTCGAATGGAAGAAATTCGCAACGAAGTTATGGCCTTCGCGATAGCGGCCCCCGCGGCAAATATTCTCATGCAACAGGTTTGTAAGCTTCTGCATGAGCGAATGCTGAAGTACAACTGGGCAGGATTTTATATGCTGGAAGCCGGCACCGAACCGCCGGTGCTGGTGCTTGAAGCATTTGTGGGTGCGATGACACCGCACACTCGCATCCCGCTCAATCAAGGAATTTGCGGCGCCGCCGCCTCCAGCGGCAAAACTATTGTGGTCGATGACGTGAGTAAAGATCCCCGCTACCTTGCTTGTTCGCTCGAAACAAAATCAGAAATTGTAGTTCCCATTTTCGTGCATGGGCAAGTGGCTGGTGAACTGGATATCGATAGCCATTTTCCGGCTGCGTTCGCTGCCGAAGATCAAAAGCTCGTACAGTTCTGCGCTGAGCTCGTCGGTAAGAAGTTGGAGCAGTCTAAGTGAACATAAGCCGAAGGGAGATGGACCAAGGCCAGATTGAGCGCGCCGGAAATCGGGCGCAAGAGTTCTGAATTATGAAACGAGTGGTGGCAGCGGTGATCGAGAAGGAGGGAAAGCTGCTCGTGTGCCAGCGAACCCGCCATCAAACCATGCCACTCAAATGGGAATTTCCCGGTGGAAAAATTGAAGAGGGCGAACAGCCGCGCGATGCCCTGCGCCGGGAATTGGAAGAGGAATTAGGCATTCATGCCAAGGTTGGCAATGAGATCGCACGGGTGCAGCACACGTATCCCAATGGCGCTGCGGTGGAGTTGCGGTTCTTCGTTGTGCGTGAATACGACGGCGAAATTGAGAATCGCATTTTTCGCGATTTACAGTGGGCGGCAGCGAAATCCTTGCCATCGTTTGATTTTCTCGAAGCAGACGCATCGTTAGTGCGGGATCTGGCTGCTGGAAGGCTGCTCTGAAAACTGCCGGTGCCCACGCTTAGCCTGCTTTCCCGGTAATGTAACCCAATACCAGCGCCAAGGACAGTCCGCCGACCAGGATGGTTGTTCCCCACGCCACGGCATTGAACAAATGCGAATTCACATACTCTCCCATCAATTCTTTCTTGTTGATCAGCAAAAGCATGAAGATCAGGACAAATGGCAGGACGATTCCATTCACAACCTGTGACCACAATACGATTCTTACCAGTTGCGGTCCGGGGATCAGGAGCACGAGGATCCCACCGGCCACGATCAGCAGAGTGTAGAGCCAGTAGAAAAATGGGGCCTCGCCGAATTTCTTATCAACGCCGGACTCGAAACCCAATCCTTCGCATACCGTATACGCCGTGGAGAGCGGCAGAATCGACGCAGCAAACAGTGAGGCGTTGAACAGGCCCACGGCGAACAGGATATAAGCGTATTGCCCGGCCAGCGGTTTAAGTGCTTGCGCTGCGTCCGCTGCATACTTGATGTCACGGTATCCGTGTACGTAAAGAGTCGCGGCACAGGCCACGATGATGAACCAGGCGACCACGTCTGTAAAGATGCAACCCGTGATGACATCCCAGCGCGAGGCTCTTAGTCCGCGCCGTGTAACGCCTTTTTCCACAATGGAGGATTGAAGGTAGAACTGCATCCACGGAGCGATTGTCGTTCCCACCACTCCGATTACCATGAATAGATATGCCTGGTCACGGAATGCTTTGAGCGCCGGCGGCTTAATCGTCGAAATCGCCGCATCCTTCCATAGGGGATGCGCCATTGCCCCGGCGAATAGGTATGTTATGTAAAAAAACGACGCTGCCAGGAAAACTTTCTCGACCGTCTTATATTGACCCTTCACCACGATCAGCCAGACGATCACGGCGCAAATCGGCACCGTCATGAATCGCGACAGCCCGAACAATTCCAGACTGGTGGCGATGCCTATGAATTCGGTCACCACGTTTCCGAAGTTGATGATCAGAATTCCAATCATCATCAGAAAAGTGATGCGAAGGCCAAACTCTTCGCGGATCAGGTCGCTCAGCCCTTTGCCGGTCACCGCGCCCATGCGGGCGCTCATCTCCTGCACCACGATCAGCGCGAGTGTGATCGGAATCATGGTCCACAACAGCAGAAATCCGTACTGGGCTCCTGCCTGCGAATAGACGAGGATGCCGCCCGCGTCGTTGTCGACGTTTGCCGTGATGATTCCCGGTCCCACTACTGCCAGAAACAGCAGGGTCCGGCCTTTCCAACGTTTCAGAAGCCTCATGAGCGCATATCACAAACATAAGAATGAAAACACCCAGGGCAGGCCCGGGCCGCCTCTCACCATTCAGGTTCGGCTCAAGGCGGCATCAGAATACATGGATCGACTGTGCCCCGGATAGATGAAAATGAAAAACAGATGAAAATGAAAAGCCGACGAGAAAAGAACCTAGCTCGCATTGGCGAACGGCGAGCGGCTGTCGGCGGAGCAGGTTAAGATATTTCAGGCTGACTTTAGGGATGACCAAAAACTCCGCGCGCGCCATTTACCTTTTTATCGTCCTCGTTGTTGTATTGCTCGACCGTTGGACGAAGCACATGGTGGCGCAGCGAATTCGGCTTTACGCTCACGTCCAGGTGATTCCAGGGTTTTTTCGGCTCACGCACACTGAGAACACCGGTGCGGCCTTCAGTCTTTTCGCCGACTCGAATGCGCCATGGAAAACAGCGATGCTAATTGCCTTTTCCGCGATTGCCTTAGTCGTAGTCTCGGTCCTCCTCTGGAAAAATCACCACGCCCACATCGCCACCGGCGTGGGCCTGTCGCTGATTATGGGAGGAGCTTTAGGGAACCTTTGGGATCGCCTGGCTCGGGGGCGCGTGATTGATTTTCTGCTGGTGTACGTCAAGCAGTATCAGTGGCCTGTGTTCAATCTGGCGGATAGCGCCATTGTGGTGGGAGCCGGGCTGCTGATCATGGAGACACTTCTTGCTAAATCGCACTCGGCAAACAGTCCCGCACAGTGAGTCTTTGAAGTTGCAGCTAGAGCCTCAGCCGTTCAGCATCGCCATCTGATCTGCACCGTAGCGGGTTCCGGCGACAGCGCCTGCGGGAGCGGCTTTCTCGATTCGCTCGAGCTCCTCGGCTGTCAGAGAAATATCGACCGCGCCGAGTGCATCCTGCAGTTGTGCGCGCGTGCGTGCTCCGATCAGCGGAATGATGTCTTCTCCACGGCTCAAGGCCCACGCGATACACAGTTGGCTCACAGAAATTCCTCGATCTGCTGCTATCCGGCGCAGGGACTCAATGATCTTTAGATTTGCCTGCAGGTTCTCGCCTCCAAAACGCGGCAGATGGGCCCGGAAGTCTCCTTGGGCGAACGACGAAGTTTTCCCGGCAAGGAGTCCCCGAGATAGCACGCCGTAGGCGGTGACGCTGACTCCAAGGTCTCTCAAAGCAGGCAAGACGTTGTCTTCCATGTCGCGAGTGATGATCGAATATTCAATCTGCAGTGCAGCGACAGGATGAACGGCAGAAGCTCGCCGGACGGTCTCTGCGGAGGCCTCCGACAAACCGAGGTGACGCACGTATCCGGCTCTTACAAGGTCGGCGATAGCTCCTACTGTTTCTTCGATTGGTACCGAACGATCCACCCGCGCTGGTTGATACAGATCGACATAGTCGGTCCCTAGTCGCTGCAAACTGTAGGCCAGAAAGTTTTTCACGGATGCGGGACGGCAATCGACGCCCACAAACCGTCCATCGGGTGAGCGCTGCGCTCCAAACTTCACACACAAGAATGCCTGATCCCGCCGCCGCCGGAGCGCCTGTCTCACGAGAGATTCGTTATGGCCCATGCCATAAAAGTCGCCGGTATCGAGCAGGTTGATTCCAGCTTCCAGCGCCGCATCCACGGTGGCCAGGCTTTCTTTTTCATCCGCAGGCCCGTAGAGCGCTGACATGCCCATGCAACCAAGACCCAGCGCGGAAACCGAAGGACCCGAGCGGCCTAATTTCCTCAACTTCATGGAAAGCCTCCGCAAGTTGTCTTCGATGTTTGATGGAAAGCAAAGATTCTTAAAGTCAAGTGGATTGCTTAAGGGAAGCAGAAGGGAAGAGCAGTGGCCCTGTTACGGCGTTCCGTAAAGCTGCTTGTAGACGCTGGCATTGCGGAGGATGGCCTGGACGTATTCCCGCGTCTCTGTGAAGGGAATCGATTCGACAAATTCTTGCGGATCGCGATATTTTCCCTGGGCGAGCCACTCGTCCACGCGATCCGATCCCGCGTTGTAGGCGGCCAGCGCGTATTCGAAGGAGCCACCAAATTTGTCAACCATGCCACGAAAATAGCGCGTGCCTAGCTGCAGATTCACCGCGGGCGTATATAACTGGCTGGCGTTATACCGCTTCAACTGCACTTCTTTGGCAACCAGTTTCCCGGTCTTAGGCAGCAACTGCATCAGCCCAACCGCATTGGCTCGCGAAACGGCATTGGGATTGAACTCAGACTCTTGCCGGATCAGCGACGCTACGAGATAAGGGTCCAGGCCATTGGCATCTGAATGTTTTTTCAGGTCGCTCCAGAAAGGTTTCGGAAAAAGCGCTTCCCAATATTTTCGTGGTAAATCCGGGATGTCCAGCGCAAAGTAATTCGGCGCGGAGTGCTTCATGTATTCGATAGCGCGATCGTAATGACCGGTTTCGGTATAGAGTTGCGCGGTCTCCGCCAGAGCCCAACTTCCGCCTTCGACTGTCGCAGCTGCTTGCAGCTCGCGCACGGCAAAATCCACGAGTCCGCCGTTGCCCAGCAGTTCCGCTTTCTGCACATGCAGGTCGTCTTGCGGGGGCTCCGAGTCGGTTATTCTGCCGCTGTTGTTGAGTGGTGGCACGCGGTCGAGCAGAGCATACTCCGTCACGGCCGCTTCAGGCGCGGCCGGGAGGCGCTTCATCCGCTGCCTTGCCAACTCCGCGTAGTAAAAGTTGCGATAGCGATCCGAGAGTTTCTCGTAGAACGCCCGCGCCATGACGAGTTGATTGTCTTCCTCAGCCAGACGGGCGCGCCAGTAGAGAGCCGCCGGCGTTTCCGCGCCAGAGGGATACATTGCAACCTGTTCCTCAAAGGCTTTCTTGGCGTCTTCGTTGCGTCCCTGTCGCAGTGTGAGCCACGCTGCCTTCCAATGTACGTACGACGCCCGAGGTCCGTTGGGGAAGCGTTGTTGCGCCTCGCGAAACGCGTCCAGAGCCTGGACATACTCGTGATGCACCAGATGCAGGTTGGCAGAGGATAGCAGCGCCTGCTCGAGCCACGGGCTGGCCGGATCGGCTTGCCGTAATTCGTCTACCATCCGATAAAAGGTATCGTTGTCGTTCGCGGCCCATGCGACTTGGCCCAAAAGATAAAGGCGCTGCGCGTTGAGCTCGCCGCTCACCGCGGGCAGAGAAGCGAGTATCTGCTTGGCATCCCGATTCCTGCCACTTCGGTGTAGGGCGTCGGCCAGGGCCAATTGCATCGTCGGCCGATCTGCAGGGCTGGCCATATTCACCAAGCTGCGATATTCCTCGGCCGCATCGGCGTAACGTTTACGGCTCATCAATGCTTCGACCCTCGTCTTGAGTTGAGCGGGGGCAAGAGGAGCGACGGAAGGCAACTTCTTCAACTCAGAGTAAGCAGCGTCGGCCTCGGCGCTCGCCGGCATCGTGTAGTAAATATTTTCGAACGTCTCGGCAGCCTTTACGGTTTGTCCCAAACTGGCGTAGGCACGGCCGATTGCAAATTCCACATCCGAACGCACGGGCAGCCGTGCCTTTTCCAGCAAAGTTACAGCCTCGGCTGCTTGGCCTTCGAGCAGAAGCGCCTCGGCATAGCTCAACTGGGCGTCACGCACCAGCAGCGAATCCGGATGCGAGTGAGCGAAGTCTGCCAGGTTGGCCAGAGCTTCTGCCGTGTGCCCTGTCTGCTGGTAAGAAACTCCAAGATAATAAGCAACATAATCACCGAGGTCGCCAGCATGAACCTTGGCGCGACTCAACGGATCGATCGCTTTGTCGTAGTCCTTGTCTAGCACGTGCGCGTAGCCCAAGACCAGCCATGCCAGCGCGCCAGCATCTTCCTTGGAATGGGCGCGGGCATACGCTTGCACGCCGGAATACGCGGGAACAGAGCGATCCTGCAAAAGCTGTTGCGCCATGGGCCGCAAGCTCGCCGAGGCTACAAATGCCTGACGCATGCGGCGGACACGCGGAGAAACCGTGCGTCGCCTTCGCGTATTGACGGAGCCATGTTTGGCACTCCCGGCACTGGGAGTTTTGCGCCCTGCGGCCTTGTTGGGTGCGGTTTTTTTTGATTTACTGGCTTCGCCGTTCGAAATACTTTGAGCGGGCTTGGTCGCACGCGAGTCCGCCTGTCCTTGAAAAGAACTCAACAAGAATGGAGTCGGCCCTTCTGCCGAAGCCAGCAGAGCGCCAAACAAGCTGCACAGGATTGCAGCCGCGAGTACCCACCCACCCTTGAAAACTAATCGAACCACTTTTTACTTTTCGCGTTCTTAATTCGCGTTAACGTGACTTCCAGCCAGGATCCGTCAAGTACTAGCGGCTGAAATTCTTGCCCATAATCGACAGGTCATCTTCTGCCAGACTACGCACTAACTCGCTCTGAAAATAATCCACGCTGGCCACTGTCGTGTTGCCGTAGCGCTTCTGAAAGGTGCCCCTGCTCTTATCGATATCTTCCTTTAGACGATCGTACAAGTCTTTGTTACGGCGGCCTTCTGCCACTTTCGCCTGGTTGTACAGCTTGATTTCATCCACCAGCAGGCGCGCAAAGCGCTGCGCTTTTCGATGGACGTCGGCGTCTTCCGCGGAAAGTCCAGCGAAGGGATCAGTGGCTGTCGCGGGCGCAGCGGCGCTGGCTGTGTGCGCCGAAGCTGCTGCCACAACTTCCACGGCAGGTTCGGGCGCTGCTGGAACGCTCGCGGGTACATGCCTGGGGGCGTGTGCCGCGAAAGGATCAGAGAACGAAGACACAGTTTGTGCCGCCGGAACTGGCCTCTCTGCAGCTTCACCGTCTTCCCGGGGTGCCGCCTGCTTGCGAAGCGAAATTACTTCAAGCCACGCGCTCGTTGCCATCACCAGCAATTGCAAGGAATCACAGTTCAACTTGCCGCTGGCACCGCCGTCCGAGTAAACCAGAGCAGCGACCTTATCCTTGAGCGCCAGCGGAAGCATCAAAACCTGTCCGTCGGCCGGACTGCCGAAATGCTGTACAAATGGTTCGCCCATTTCCGCGATATTGGCGGAAGTCGCCATTCGATTGCGATAAGAGTCAGCTGCCGGCCCACTGCTTAAGTCCAGCGGAAAGTCTTTCACCGTTTCCTCTTGGCCGAAACCGCGAGCTTGCCATCCCGACGCCGCTCCGGCCTTCACTACGAAAAGTGCGATGCGGGAACAGTATTTGCTGCCAGCGTCCAATAGGGCCCGCAAAATTTCCTTCTGAGTGAACCCGGCATGGATACTCGAAACTGCCTGAACCAAGGCGCTGGAGCTTTCCTGCGCATTCGCTTGAACTCCACTTCCTCGTGAAGGCACGATTGCCAACACGCGCTGTACAATTTGCGCCTGGAGTTGTGGGATCTGGTCCTGCAGTGCTTGCGCTACGGCGCTCGCTACCATCCGCTCGATCTCGGTCGATTGCTCGTCGTGATTAGGGTTCCGTTCCGCCATGCTATAAGAACCGTTTTCCTCCGGGAACTGACGCCCATATGTTAGTTCCCGTTTAAGTCTGGCCTTAATTGCTGATTATACGGCACTTGTGGGACGGTCCCAGAGTACGTCGGGACGTGTTCGACCGCGTACGGCTCAGCCTCGACTCTATCTTAAAACTTCGGCCCCGCGAAACCGTAAAGCGGCTGGGCAAAGAATGAGGTTACCAAGTAGAATAACAGTTCACGTTTTCAGTGCCGCGGTTCGTTGCCCGCAAAATACTGCATCGCCCATAGAATGGAAACCATCCAAAACAAACTAGAAGGGCCTGTTACCGACGAGCTGAAGTTAGTGCGTGCCGCCAAGCAGGGCGACGACTCGGCGTTTGAAGAGTTAGTTCGCAGGTACGACCGGAACGTTTTCAGGATTGCGCAGCACATCACGCAAAACCGCGAAGATGCGGAGGATGTGGTGCAAGAGGCGTTCCTCAAGGCATATAGCAATCTGGCGAAGTTCCAGGAACAGTCAAAGTTTTACACCTGGCTCGTACGAATCGCCGTCAATGAAGCATTGATGAAGTTGCGCCGGAAGAGGCCCGAGCGCACGGTTTCGCTGGACGAGGATATTAAAACTGAGGATGATTCTCTTCCGCGGGAGATTGCGGATTGGAGTCCGAGTCCCGAACAGCAGTACACGCAATCGGAATTGCGAGAGATTTTGAGTAAGACGATCCAAGGCCTACCCCCAGGGTTTCGGACCGTGTTTGTACTGAGAGACGTGGAAGGACTTTCTACTGAGGAAACTGCCGCGGCGCTGGAGTTGAGCGTCCCCGCAGTGAAGTCGAGGCTGCTTCGTGCTCGATTGCAGCTTCGGGAACGGTTGGGACGTTACTTCCAGAAACGCGAGAGTGGAGATGGCGACCAGTGAAAAGCTCTGAATTTTTGCACGAGCTGACCAATTATTTGGACGGCGTCCTCGACGAACCTACAAAGGTCGAACTGGAGAACCACCTTTCCTGGTGCCACAACTGCTATGTGGTTTGCGACACCACGAAGAAAACCATCGAGATCTAACGCGATTCCCAGCTCTACGAACTGCCCGAAGACCTTCGCACGCGACTGCGCTCGGCCATCATGACCAAGTGCCAGCAACACAAGAAGCGTGGTCCGGAGAGCGTTTGACCCTACTGCCGGAATTTTAAAAGAACAGCACCCCCCTCAACCCTGCACTCGATCGCATATAATGGCAGTCAAGTTGTCGGGGTGTTGCATGAAGCTTGCTCGCAGTACGACCCTTCTCGCCTGCTTGATTCTTTTCGCTTCGTCCACGTTCTACAGCCAGACCAGCGATCCGGC